>Ga0302324_100020583_pt1 | contig 12899 bp, 11 predicted proteins | sample Palsa_T0_1_FD_201949 | JGI IMG/M metagenome (GOLD analysis project Ga0302324, IMG submission 201949) | Peat permafrost microbial communities from Stordalen Mire near Abisko, Sweden - Palsa_T0_1 | ecosystem: Environmental > Terrestrial > Soil > Palsa > Peat permafrost | place: Sweden: Abisko...
TTTGCGATGGTGGCCGCGAGCGGCGACCTCTATTACGGGCTTTGGTACCCCATCGTGGTGGCGGGGATCACGCTGGTCTTAGGATTGCTGTTCTTGCCCGAGACCTTTAAGCGGCCGATCGACGCCTAGGGCAGCGCGCTCGGATGAAACGCCGTCGCGGATCTGCGACGGCGTTTATGTTTCCGTTACATTCCCTTCACAGTAATGGCCGATTCGCGAACTGTGACGTTATGCGTTCTGTAAACAGCGTACTTTTGCGTACGCTCATGCATAACCATCAAAATGGCGGGTGACTATGTCTATCCTTAGCAAATATTCCTTTGATTCCAGGCTTCCTCTGGCTGGCGTCGCAGTGGCCCTGTCCGCTGCCACCCTGCTGGGAGGCTGCGTGGTGCGCGCTACGGTACCGGTACCGCCCCCGCCGCCGCGCGTTTATATACAGCCGGCACCGCCGCCTCCACCACCGGCAGCCTATGTCGCGCCGGCCGTCGATGTTGAGGTCACGGCGAACGAAGCGCCGCCTCCCTTGCCTGACTATGAGCAGCCACCGTGCCCTGAAGATGGCTACATGTGGACGCCCGGATACTGGTCCTGGGGCGGGGGCGGGTATTACTGGGTGCCCGGAACCTGGGTGCAGCCGCCGCGAGTCGGGGTGTTGTGGACCCCTGGATACTGGGGCTTCGTGGGCGGGGTCTACTCGTTCCATGTTGGCTACTGGGGCCCGCATATCGGCTACTACGGCGGCGTGAATTACGGCTTCGGCTATGTCGGCGTCGGGTTTGCCGGCGGCCGCTGGGTCGGCAATTCATTTGCCTACAATAGAACCGTGATGAACGTGAATGTGACCAATGTTCACAACACGTACAATGAGACCGTCATCAACAATGTCTCGGTCACCAAGGTGAGCTACAACGGCGGACCCGGCGGCACTGCCGCGGTTGCCACGGCGCAAGAGCGAGCCGCAGCAGCAGAGCCGCACATTCCTCCGACTGCCGCGCAGCACCAGCACGTGCAAGAGGCGGCCCGCAATCCCTCCTTAAGCGCCAGAGCGAACGGCGGTCATCCCGCCATCGCGGCAACCCCGAGACCGGGCGCGTTCAATGCACCCGGCGTCGTGGGCGCTCACGGCGCGGGCACGCCGCCGAACGCGGCGCACCCCGGACAGCCGGGTTTTGCCCAGAACGGCGCGCGTCCCGGTCAGCCCGGACAACCGAACGGCGCGCATCCGCCCGGGCAGCCGGGTCTCGCCCAGAACGGCGCGCATCCGCCGGGACAACCGGGCCAACCTGGCGCGAAACAACCGCCCAAGCCTGCGAAGCCGGTGAAGCCCAAGCCCGAGGAGAAGAAGGGCGAGCACGACAAATAGTCGTCGGTTCGCAACCTGAAGAAAAAGCGGCCGAGTGAAAACTCGGCCGCTTTGTTTTAGCCGCCGTGATTACTTGGCAACCGCAGACACCACGGGCAAATCGACGAAGCTCGCCCCCGAGGCGCCGTCGAAGATTTTGATCGTCGCTTTCTTATAATCGCCGGGCTTGGCGAAAAAGATATTGTCCACGTAGGTTTGCGGGTTTCTGTCATACAGCGGAAACCAGCTCGATTGCACCTGCACCATGATGCGATGGCCCGGCAGGAACACATGATTGGCCGTTGGCAGCGCGAAGCGGAAGACCTGCTTCTGATCCGCAGGGATCGGCTTTGGGTTGCTGAAGGAATCGCGATAGCGGCCGCGCAGGATATCGGCTGAAACCATCAATTGATATCCGCCCATTTTTGGCTCGCGCCCGAGCTGGTCGGGGTAGACATCGATCAACTTCACCACAAAGTCGCCGTCGCTGCCGCTGGTCGAGGCGATGAGATTGGCAATAGGCTCGCCGCTGATTTTCAGCGGTTCGGTGAGCACCGATGTGGAAAAACTCAACACGTCGGTTCGCGAGGCGACATCGCGCTGATCGCTCACCAACCAAGTCTGCCATCTTGCGCCTTCCTCGTCGCCAATGTGGACCGGGCGCGCAATATAGGGCACTGGCTTGGCTGGGTCGGATACATAGGAGTCGAAATCGGCCGTCGCCGCGGCGCGCGAACTTGCCTCGAGGACGCTGCCCAAGCGCAAACTACCGCCGCTCTGCAAATAAAGTTTTTGCGCCACGATGCTGCAGCCCGAGCCGCAGCCGCTGGGCCAAGTCGACAGCTGCTGCCAGTGGTTCGTGCCGGTCTCGAATGCAGTCACTTGCGCGATGCCGATCGGGGGCGCCTCGTCCTTCAGATAGTGATCAAAGAACGGGCGCAACAGATGCTTGCGAAAGTATTCCGCCGTGTCGCTGCCAAAACGAATTTGTCCAATGGCGCTGCCGTCGAGCCGCTGCTGGTGATGAAACCAGGGACCGATCACCAGATAAATGTTCGAGGTATCGGCTTGCTGCGCTTTGAGCGCCTTGTACAGCGCGATATTGCCGTAGATGTCTTCCTGATCCCACAAGCTATGGACCAGCATCGTCGGCACGGTGACGTGTTGCTTGGCCAGGATTTTATCGAGGGCCTGATCCTGCCAGAACTCATCGTAGGCCGGATGGCTCATCAGCTTGGCGGCGAAACCTACCTGCTCAAGACCGTGACGCCGCGCCATCTCGCCGGCCGAACCGGCGCTAAGCCAAGTATCGTAGTCATCGTAGTGATCAGTCCACCAGGGAATATCGCTGCCGCGAGTGGCCTCCTGATCATGGGCGTACGTCAAGCTGTCCTGCCGAAACGCGCCCTTATGAAACCAATCATCTCCCATCCAGCCATCGACCATGGCATTGATCGGAACCGCCGCGCGCAGCGCGGGGTGCGGATTCACCAGCGCCATCAGCGAAGTAAAGCCATCGTATGAAATGCCGAGGATGCCGACCTTGCCGTTGGTCTCCGGGATGTTCTTGACCAGCCAATCGATGGTGTCGTACGTATCCGTTGAATGATCGACCGCGGTCGGATTCAAGGGGCCGTGCAAAGGCCGGGTCATGACGTAGTCGCCCTCCGAGCCATGTTTGCCGCGCACATCCTGCAGCACACGGATGTAGCCGCCGTTGAGTACGGCATCATCCGCGACATCGTTGCTGTCGAGCAGCGCATCCAAGTGTGCGCTGACATCTTTGGCAATACGCGAAGTTGCGCCATACGGCGTGCGGCTGAGGAGAATCGGGGCGCGATGCGCGCCACGGGGAATGAGGATGACGGTCTTCAGCTTGACGCCGTCGCGCATCGGAATCATTTCCTCGCGCTTGGTGTAGTCGAAGCTCTCCAAACGCGGCACAAAGATCGCCGGTGTTTCGTTGGGCAGTGTCTGTTGCGCCATGGCGGTTGCGGCCAACGTGAGCAGCAGCGTGCTGCGCATTATGTAGCGTCCGGCTGTGAGCCGGCTAAGTGAGGACATCGGCAAACTCCCAGGAGGGGGTGGATTTTGGAGGGCGAATAGTGCGGCATCGAGCAGTCGCGCGCAATTGCTGTTAGCAGGCCAACGATTAGCCCTCTACAGGTCTTCTTGCGGTGGCGAGGGGTAGCGGGCATGATCAGACGCCAGGAACCCCTGAAGGCTGGACAGGAGGGCAGACAAATGAATTCGTTGTCGTTCACCGTATCCGACGGCGTCGCGACCTTGGCGTTGCAGCGTTCCGCGTGCAGCAACGCAATCGATATCACCGTCATTCGCTCCATACATCTGGCGCTCGATCAAATCCAAAAAGGCGAGGGCGGCGCGAAAGCCGTGGTCATCACCGGAAGCAATGATGTCTTTTGCAGCGGACTCGACCTGCATTCCATCGATTTGAAATCGGCAGAGGCTCGTCAGCGCGCGCATTTTGAAATGCGCCGCTTCATGGATCCGCTGATTCTTCGTCTAAGCGGATTTAGATTTCCGATTGTTGCGGCGATCAATGGGGCGGCGGTAGGAGCAGGGATGAGCCTGGCGCTCGCCAGCGATATCATTATCGCGGCTGATAATGCTTATTTCCTGCCGTCGTTCGCTCGTCTAGGGTTGGTGCCCGATGCCGGAATCACCTTTCACCTGGCGCGCCGCATTGGCGCAGGCCGCTCCCTGTCTTCGTTGATGCTCGCGGAAAGAATCGATGCCAAGACCGCGCTCGAATGGGGCCTGGTCTATTCCGTGGTTCCCGCCGGCGAACTTCTCGGGCGCGCGCAAGCCATAGCGCATCGCCTCGCCACAGGTCCCTGCGCTGTTCTCGGGCAAATTCGCACCCTGCATGCCTCGACTTTCGACAATTCGCTGCAGGAACAACTGCGTGCCGAACGCAGCGCGCAGGAGATGACTCTGGAAACCCAGGATTGCGTTGAAGGCGTGCGGGCGTTTTTCGAAAAGCGCGAGCCGAATTTTTCCGAACACTAAGCGCCTCCCGCGCCGCCCGGTTTTGCCGTGATCGCAATGCGAATCGCTGCCAGTGGCGCGCGGTCATCGAACGGCTGAGTCAACGGGTCATTGGGTATCCCCAGCAAGGTCCATAGCAGCTCTAGGTTTGGCGATTGCGGTGTGGCTCTGATTTGCTGGTAGAGACCGTACATTACGTGTGTCCCGGTCGCCGCATCGCCGATTCGCAGCACGTCGCTGATATCGCGCTCGAAACCGTAGCCTCCTGTCTCATTCAGGATTGCCCGCAACGCCGTCTGCAGTCCGACGCGATTGGCGGTTTGCTCTCGTATCGCAATGTCTGCCTGCAAACAGTAAAGCGCACCACCCCAGTAAGTGCGTCCCCACGATGGGGATTGATCCATGCCGCCTTCTCCGGCGTGCGGCAGTCCCTTGGGCATGGAATTTCGGTCTTCCGCCCAGACGTCGGCGATTGCCCGGTTACCATCCTGCGCCCGGGCGATACCCTCGACATAGGTGGCGAGGCCTTCGGCGAGCCAATCGTGGGTTCTACCGACCTCAGGCAGCGCAAGGTGCACCATTTCGTGGACCAGCACCCAGTCAGCCGTAAGCGTCGCGGCGCTGGTATCGCGGCCGACGCGCATTTGAATCATCAATCCGCCGTCATTGGTGGTGCGGCCGCCATTGACGCCGCTGCCATCCATTCCTCGCAGCCGAATGACGACCAGCGGCGCCGGAAATTTGCCGTAATAGTCCGCGACAATGTGCGCCGAGCGATCGATCCACGTGCGCAGCAGCGGCTGCTGCTTTTTCAGCGCGGCATCATCCAAGGTGATGCAAATCAGGGATTCGTTCAGCTGCAGTTGCACGTTCACCGGTTGCGGGCACGCGGCATGCGAAAGCGCGCAAAACAATGTCAAACCCGCGGCACCGACAAACCACGTTGGGCGCACAAAACCTCCGTCAATTGTTGAAGCGCCGCGGCCCGCTGAGGTAGCGGCTGCCGGGAATGAAAAAACGCAACCGCTCTTCGGCCGCCTTGGTCAGTCCAATGCGCACGCTCTCGCCGACGGACTCGATTTTGTGACCATCGCTGCCGATCCAAAGTTGCTTATCGGTAAACAGATTCAAACCATCGTGAGTCAAGTTGACCCCCAACGCCGCCGCCAAGCGCCCCGGCCCGCGCGTCAGGTCACTTAACTTGACATGGCTGGCGTTACGCTGCATATGTTCGACACCGAACATAGGTTCGAGCGCCCGCAACAACACGCCGGAACCAATCCCGCCGGCTTCACTCGATACGTTTAGCATGTACGACGTTCCATAGCAGAGGTAGACATATGCATGGCCGTGTTCGAGGAATAAAGAGCGATTGCGCGGTGTCACCCCACGAAATGCGTGACAAGCGGGGTCATTTTGCAAATAGGCCTCGGTTTCCACGATCCGGCCGGCGGCCATGCCGCCGCTGAACTCGCGCACCAGGACTTTGCCGAGCAAAGCCCGGGCGAGTTCGACCGTGTCGGAGGGTACGCGGGCCCGCGATAGTCTCTTGATTGATTTCTCAAGCTTGCGTGAAGCTCCACTGACGATGGTAGTCTCCCGAGTCGTTCGATAATCAACCGGATTCTTAAGAGACAGCAGCATGTTAAGCGCTCAGGCCATCAAGAATCATCACTCGGACATCTTTACATTTCTTCATGGCGATCTGGGAACGGCCGCGCTGAATTGCCACGTTCCGGAGGAAGCGCAGCGCCAAAGCCTGGTGTATGTCACTGATGTTGCGCAACTTTGTGAGGCGCGGCGCCACAAGCCCGCGATTCTCATCGTTCACGCGAATATGGCCGATCGTCTGTGCGCGACGGTGGACGCAGAGAGTTGTTGTTTCTCGGTCAAGAACGTTTCCATGGGAATGGCAATTCTTCTCAGGTACTTCGACCGCAAAGCCAGCCGCTTTACCCAGTGGGGCGAGCGTCATCCGACGGCGGTGGTGCATCGCGATGCAATACTCGGCAAGGGGGTGTTCTTGGGCCCCTATTGCGTGATCGGGGCCGGGGCGAATATTGGTGACGGCTGCATGATTGGCGCCCACGCGGTCGTGGAAAACGACGCCAAAGTGGGTGCGCGCAGCATTCTGCATCCACACGTTTTTCTCGGCGCCGCCTGCCAGCTGGGCGAGGACTGCGAGGTGCATCCGCATACCAGCATCGGCAGCGACGGCTTTGGTTACGCGGTGGACTCAACCGGCAAGCCGTGCAAGATCTCGCATCTGGGCAACGTAATCATCGGCGATGGCGTGGAAATCGGCAGCAATTGCGCCATTGACCGGGCTACATTGACCTCAACTCACATTCGCTCAGGCACCAAGCTGGACAACATTTGTCATATCGCGCACAACTGCGATCTCGGCGAGAACGGCTTCTTTACCGCCGGTTTCATGATGGGAGGATCGACCAAAATCGGCCGGCAATTCGTCACCGGAGGCAATTCCGTGGTGACGGCGCACGTCACGGTGGGGGATAACGTGGTGCTGTCGGGCAGATCCTCGGTAACCAATGATGTTCCCATTGCCGGCGCATACGGCGGCTACCCGCTGCAGCCCTTGAAGGAAGCACTGCGCACGGCCGTCAGCCTTAGTCATCTGAACGAGATTCGCCGCAATCTCAAGCGCGTGATGAAGCATCTGCATCTTGCTGAAAATCCGCAGGACGACGCCGCGGAGAGTTGACCATACAATCAAAAATTTCCCCCATCGCCGTGCCTATCGCGGCGGTGCTGGCCGCAATGGTGTGCTTTCAGCTGGGCGCGACCCTCGCCAAGAGCTTGTTTCCAATTGTCGGCGCCGGCGGTACCGCGGCGCTGCGTCTGGCGATTGCTGCGGCGATTCTGTTGGCTGTGTGGCGTCCCTGGCATATCCGATTCACCAGCCAGCAGCTGCGCACCGTCATAGTCTATGGCGTGGCGATGGGATGGATGAATTATTTCTTCTATCTTGCCTTAAGCTATATTCCTCTCGGCATCACGATGGCGCTGGAATTCACCGGTCCGCTCGGCATTGCGCTGTTCGCTTCGCGCCGTCCAATTGATTTCTTGTGGATTCTCCTGGCCGCGCTGGGTCTCGTGGCATTGCTGCCGCTGGGATTGGGCGGGCAGCCTCTGTCGATTCTCGGTGTGGTCTTCGCCCTCGCCGCGGGCGTGTGCTGGGCACTCTACATCCTATTCGGACGCAGAGCTGGCGCCGCGCACGGCGGACAGATCACATCATTGGGGACGGTGATCGGCGCGCTGATGATTGTACCCTTGGGCGTCGCGCACAGCGGCGCGGCGCTTCTCGCGCCGGCAATTTTGCCGCTTGCGCTCGGCGTCGCGGTGCTCTCGAGCGCGTTGCCGTACTCGCTGGAAATGTACGCCATGCCGCGAATTCCGACCCGCACCTTTGGCGTATTGATGAGCCTGAATCCCGCGCTCGGCGCCGTTGCGGGGCTGATCTTTCTGGCCGAGACGCTGAGTTTGGTTCAGTGGGCCGCCATCGCCAGCATCGTGGCCGCTTCGGCCGGGAGCGCCGCCACCCGTGAGCTAGGAGCCTGACTGAATACTCAGTCAGGCTCCTAACGCGCAATTAGCGCGATCGCGAGGTACAAAACCGCGGCGCCGGCGAGCGTCATGGCGGTGGTCAGGAACTTCGGATGGGCGTGGTAGCTTTCCGGAATGAGATCGCTGGCGCCAATGTAGAGAAAGAATCCGCCGAGCAAGCCGAGCACGGCGCCGAATGAGCTGGCGCGAAGCGTAAAAAAATACGTGGACGCCACTCCCATAACCGGCGCCGCGGCGTCTATGAGAAGCCAGCGCAGGCCCTGCGCCTTGTTGCCCTGATTCTTCAGAACGATATTCACCGTATTGATGCCGTCAGAGAAATCGTGGGTGAGCACCGCGATCGCAACGATGACGCCCACCTGATGCGACGTTTGAAAAGCCAGACCGATGGCGATGCCGTCAAGAAAACTATGCAGGCAGAGCACGCCGGCCGCGACGCGCCCGCGCGGCGCGGAGTTGCCATGGAAGAGCAGAACTCGGTCGAGCGTCAAGTAGAACAAGAAGCCCAGGGCGGTGCACGATAAAACCGCGGCCGGAGAGTGAAAGGGCGCCCCGAGGCCGATTGCCTCGGGCAGCAAATCAAAAAATGCAACTCCGATGACGGCGCCGGCACTGAAGCCCAAAATCAGATGCAGCTTGTCGCGCAGCCGCAGCGCCAGCAGGCCGCCGGCCATGGTGCATAGGAACGCTGCGACGGCAATGATTAGAAGCAACACGGTGTTATATTGCGGGCCACGAATTTAACTATCTTGGGGGCAGCGTGAGCTACGACACGTATCATAAGCGCAAAATCGGTAATCACGTGCTCAAGCCTGAAACCCAAATGATGGGCTACGGCTTTGATCCGAGCTTGTCGGAAGGATCGCTGAAGCCGCCGATCTTTCTGACTTCGACCTTCGTCTTCAAGACCGCGCAGGATGGCAAGGACTTCTTCGACTACACCTCGGGCCGACGCGAGCCGGTCGCAGGTCAGTCCTCTGGCCTAGTCTATTCACGCTTCAATAATCCGAATCTTGAAGTGTTGGAAGATCGGTTGGCCCTATGGGAGGAAGGCGAAGCTGCCGCGGTATTCTCGAGCGGCATGTCGGCGATATCGACCGTCATATGGACGCATGTGCGCCCTCGGGATGTGATTCTCATGAGTCAGCCGCTGTACGGCGGAACTGAAACACTGATCGAAAAAACTCTACCCGGATTTGGCGTGGGCGCGGTCGGATTCAATTTAGGGCACGACCGCAACGCTGTGCTGGAAGCCGCCGCGAATGCCTCGAAAAAGGCGGCGGAATCCAAGGGCCGAGTCTGCCTCATCATCGTCGAGACTCCAGCCAACCCCACCAACAGCCTGGTAGATCTCAAGCTGATGCGCGAAGTATCGGAAATGATCGGCGCGCGCCAGAGCGGCGGCCGGCCGCCGGTCGCGGTCGACAATACCTTTCTTGGGCCGGTTTTCCAGCGGCCGCTGCTGCACGGCGTCGACCTCGTCATGTACTCCCTGACCAAGTATGTTGGCGGACATTCGGATTTGGTCGCCGGCGGCGTCGTGGGCTCGCGCGCCGCGGTGGATCCGGTCAAGAGGCTGCGCGGCGCGCTCGGCACTCAACTGGATCCGAACACCGCCTGGATGATCATGCGTTCGATGGAAACGCTGTCGCTGCGCATGCATAAATCTGCGGAAAATGCCGCGCTGGTGGCGAGTTTTCTGCGCAAGCATCCGAAAATCGCCGCGGTGAATTATCTTGGCTTTCTCGCCGCGGATGATCCGCGCACGGCAGTGTTCAAGCAGCAGTGCGAGAGCGCCGGTTCGACCTTTGGTTTCGCCGTGAAGGGCGGCGAAGCCGAGGCGTTTCGCCTGCTGGATGCCTTGCAAGTGATCAAGCTGGCGGTGAGTCTTGGCGGCACGGAAACGTTGATATCGCATCCCGCGAGCACGACGCATTCCGGCGTGACCAAGCAAACCCGGGATCGCCTTGGAATAACCGATGCCTTGATTCGAATTTCAGTCGGCATCGAGAATCCCGATGACTTGATCGCGGACCTTAACGCGGCCCTGGAAAAAGTGTAATTCGGGCTCAGGGTTCGGCACTGTGAAATTTAGCATTAGATACTCTTCGATATGCCGAGGAACAGGCCGCGCCTCGGTCCAAATTGCGGCGCGCCCACGCCGACGCCTGTGCCGTTGCGGATTTCATAGACCTTGTCGAGCGCGTTGATCAGATCAACACGCGTGGTCAGAGTGCTCGACTCCGTGAAGTGGAAAACGTGGGCCACGCCGAGATTTATTTGCGTGTAGTAGGGCAAGTGATCGCCGTTTGGAATCGAGGAGCCGTCCGGCAATAGCAAGTCGGCGCGCAGTCCAGACCCTTCCAGGAAATCCGCGCTGAACGTGGTGTGGTCCCATAGATACGACACGCCGCCTGAGGCAGTGAACTGCTGCTCGTGATCCAAGTGAATGTAATTCGAGGCGATGTAGTCGAGCTGCTGTTGCGTGAAATTGAATTGGGCGGAATCGATATTCTTACCCTTCGCGCTTTGATAGGCGAGGTTCAAATAGGCGTTGAAGCCTTCATCGGTGAAATTGGCGGTGATTTCGGCGCCGTACTGTTTGCCGTACGTGTAGTTGAAAGGAGTCAGAATAATGGGGGCGCCGAACTGGCCCTCATCGATCAGGTTGTGCGATTGCTTGTAGTAGGTGTCGAGGCCCAGCGTGAACTGGCGCGTAATCTTCTGCTGCACGCCGACATCGTAATAATTGGCTTGTTCCGCCAGGGGCGAGTTCGATGCGGTGACGCTTGGCGCGGCGCTGGTATTCAAAAATTTCGAAATCGTCTCCCCGCCCACCAGCTCGAAGGGCGGCGGCGATAGATAGCGCGAATAACCGATGTGCACCGTGGTGTCGTCCAGCGCCTGCCACACAGCATTGAAACGCGGACTTACCTGATGGTCCGCCGTATAGGCGGTGAATTTATCGAAGCGCAGGCCGTAGTTGAAGGTCAAGGAGGGAATGACCTTCCATTCATCCTGCAGGTAAATGCTCTCGATCCACTCAGTCTTTGCGCCGTTGTCGACGATGCTGACCGGCACATCGCTGGTTTGGTTGCCATTCGCATCCAGGGCAATCACCTGCGAGTCGGTGAGGCTTTGAGAGTGGTCGCTCTGCAGGAAAATGCCGCTGCGCAACGTGTGCGTATCGTCGAGTTTGTAGGCCGCATCGGTCTGCAGCGCATAGGCCACGTTCTGTTTATAGGCATCCTGTGCGATGCCGGTGAACAATAAATCGCCGAGCGGATCGGGCGTGAAGGTCAGGCTCGAGTAGCGCGCGGTCGCGGATGTCTGCACGTCGAAGGCGCCCTGAGAATGCTGCCAGCTTAGGATTGCGAAGTGATTCAGCTCGCGTTGATTCTCATTGAGCGCCGCGCTCGGGTACGTGGTCTGGCCGTCAACGATGAGCGGCGAGCCGTCGGCATTGGTAAGGCTCGGGGTCAACCCTGCGCGATTGGGGATTTGAAAGTCGCCGACGGAGCTGCTCAATACCGCGCTCAAACGATTGGCGTCATCGAGGATGTACTCGAAGTAGCCAAAGCCATGATATTGCTTGGTGTGATCATGAATGGGATCGGAACTGGCGTCCGGGGACTCGATGCCCAAGTCGTTGTGCAGAAAGTCGCCGGAAACGAAGTAATTCAATCGTCCGTCGCTGCCGCCGTAGTTGAAACTCGGCTCGACCGTGCCGTGGCTGCCGCCGTACATGGATACCGATCCGCCCGGATCGATAACGCCACTTTTGGTCTTAAGATCAATGATGCCGGCGCTGCGCAGGCCATACTCGGCCGGCAGCGCTCCGGTTACGAGCGTGAGCGAGGAAATCAGGCGCGGATCCAGCGATTGCCCGAAGACACTGATGCCCTCCGGCAGGATGATGCCGTTCAGCCGATATTGAAGGCCGTTGTGCTCGCCGCGCACATGGAATTGACCAAACGAGTCCTGGGCCACATCCGGCGCCTGCATGATTACCTGGTTAAGCAATTGATTGTCGCCGCCCGGCGCGGCCTCGATGGCCGCCTCGTTGATGACGTAGGTCGAAGCGCCAGTTTGAGTCTGTATGCCGTTGCGGGCTTCGTTCAGCCGCTGCGCGACTACGACCACTTCGTCGACAGCAGGTGCTGAGTTTTCAGCCTCATCGCTTTGCGCTGCGCGCGGTATGCAAAACATGGGAGCAAACGCGAGCGCCAACGGCGCCCCGCGGAATTTGAAATTAAACATGACTCGAGAACTCCTCGCCAAAAGCCCAAGCCGCGGTCAGCGGCCGAAATAATCTTCTTTAAGAGTTAGGGCGTGACGGGCGGAGCGCGGGAGCGAAAGGCGAGAAGGAACTTAAAAGCGACCAGGCAGGTGATCTGCGCTTGCGGGGCAAGACTGCAAGCCTGCGGAATCGTAAAGGGCAGCACGGTCGGGGCTCCGGCTGCGGAAAGAAGAGGCGCGAAGTTGAGGCAATCTTTGCAGAAATCATGGATGCCCTGATTCGACTGCTGCGAGGAAACCGGCGCTTTCTCGAGCGTATGCGAATAGGCATGGGCCATCGCACCCAGCTGGGCGAAGACCAGCGCCAGCGCTGCAATCAGCGCGAAGCGAAACTCGAGACGTTTGTTCAGTCTTGGCAAGGCGTGACCTGGTAATCCAGACCCCAATGCTATCACCGTGTTCGCAATCGCGGAATTGCTTCACAGAAATCGGCGCTGCGAACAGCTGCCGCGGTACCGTCAAAGGCGTCCCGCCGCCGCTAAATTGAGATGGGGCCGGCAGATTGCGCCAAAACTTGAGCCTCCGCTACCCGATCTGAGAGCGGGGTCACAACGAATTCAGGGTATCCAGCAAAAATAGCGCCACTCGGGGTTTCCCGGCAATGACGCCATTCGGCCTATTTAGGAGCTTTCATGCATAAGATTCTCACTGC
>Ga0302324_100020585_pt1 | contig 12898 bp, 10 predicted proteins | sample Palsa_T0_1_FD_201949 | JGI IMG/M metagenome (GOLD analysis project Ga0302324, IMG submission 201949) | Peat permafrost microbial communities from Stordalen Mire near Abisko, Sweden - Palsa_T0_1 | ecosystem: Environmental > Terrestrial > Soil > Palsa > Peat permafrost | place: Sweden: Abisko...
AATGACATGGATGAGGCTGAGCGGAACGTTGCGCATCCCGGCCTCGTGGGCGGCCCACCGCACCGCCAGCATCGATGACGACGAACCGTCGACTCCGACTACAATTCCTTTATGCGCCAGACGATTAGACATTTCAACCTTCCTAGGGTGCTTTCGTTTGTGGACGTTGCAGCTGACGCTACGGGCCCGGCTCTCGTTGGACAGGAGTCATAAGTCCCGACACTGCCGGTCGTAGGTCCCTCGCGGTAAAGATGAGTTGCTCGGTACCAACGCCCGCTTTTGGTCGGCGTAATGAGGCTGAGCACTGAAGAAGCCGAACCCAACTCTTGAGCGGCCCGGTCAAAGACACAGGCGTGTGAGGATCTGCCCGAAGGTGACGTCCCCAATTCCGACCGCCTGATGAGGAGGTGATACGTCGAGTGATCACACCGACGATGCGCCGTACTTTCACGTCTGGGTAACGCTCTTGCCCAACCGGCCAGGCGCTCGGAGATGATCTCCTCCGCGGCCGGTGGCTCACGGCCGCCGCGCGACAAAAGCCGATCATGGCGAACGGTTGGTGTGCCCGCCGTCGTCGTCGACGAGGCATCGAATCTCCCGGTCCCACTGGGCGTTCTGCATGCGTTTGACGTGGGCATGGACCATGGCCACCGCGTGCGCGACCGCCACCGCAACGATCAACCACCCCACAAGTGCCGCGGTCCATGCATCCCTATCTGCGCGTGCCACCGGGGTTGGCTGATCCACTAGATTGCCATCGCCATCGACCCAGATCTGCAGCGGTTCACCGGCTTTGACTGCGCCCTGGGAGGCGATCACGTCGGCGTGGTTGATGCCGTTGGCCTGCCATCGGGCATGCACCGTGGAGGCTGTTGACTCAGCGGAACCTGCCGGTGTGCTGTCGTCAACGGCCTTCGCAGTTAAGACATGTCGCGTTTGAGCCTGCTCAAGATAGTTCTGGGTCTCGGCATCGTGGATCATCGTGCCGATTACCCCTGCGCAAGCGGCGGCGGCGAGAACCAGTAAAGCGGCCAGCGTGGCGACGGCCGCCTCGACACGATCGCTCGTCCGGATAAGGGGATTGCGGCTGAAAAGCCGCAGGACCGGCCACGTCATGGGCCGGATCACGAAACTTTCCATAACAACCTCACTTCGGGCAGTTTGCGACGTTGCATACAGCGTCGCGAGCCAGGAATCCCGCTCGTAGAGTCCAACGTCCACTGGTGAAAAGGCCCTACGGCACCTGTGCTGTGGCCGGCATCTGCATAGCGTCATGGGTGTCGATGTCCGTGTCGGATCAGGAGCAGGCAATGAACAGTGCAGAGCCACCCGGACCGGTTGTTGTTGGAGTCGACGGCTCGGACGCAGCCATCGGAGCCGCCGAATGGGCGGCCAAGGAAGCGATCCATCACGATGTTCCGCTTCGGCTCGTTTACGTCATCCAGATCCCTGACGGGCCGATGAGCTCCGATCGGGCTAATGCTGCTGAGCATGACTATGCCGAGAGCTCTTTGCGTGCGGCTCGTTTGGCGGTGGAGGAGACCGGCCTGCCGGTCAAGATCGACACCGCCGTGCTGTACGGCGATGTCGATTGTGCCCTGATCGCCGAGTCGAGCAACGCCACCCTGATCTGCGCCGGATCTGTGGGGATCGGTCGGGTGGCCAACATGGTGCTCGGCTCGACCGCGGCGATACTTGCCGAAGAAGCGCACTGCCCGGTGGCGATTATTCGGCGCGATGAGAAATTGCCGCCTTTGGACGCCGGGCTCATCGCGGTAGTCGTCGATGACAGGCCCGGCAACCGCGACGTCGTGCGTTGCGCGATGGAGGAGGCTCGACTGCGGAACGCTCCCGTGCGTGCGCTCTGCGTCGGGCGTAGGGCGTTTTTCGAGAGCAGCCGGGACAGGTTCTACCGGCGCCTCGACGGCTTGCTGCGGCGCTATCCCGACGTCGAGATTGAAGTCGCGACCACGCGATTGAGTGTGACGCGATATCTCCAGGAATACGTCGGCGCAGTTCAGCTGGTCGTTATCGGCAGCGGGGATGCCCGCCGGGTGACCCAGTTAGTGGGTCCGCACGGCCTGCCGATCCTTCGCCACGCCGACTGCTCCGTGCTCATCGTCCGGGGCACGCACCACTGAATGCCGAATGCCTGGACCGAGCCGGGTAACCACCAGCCAGTACCCCGGCTCTTCGTGCATTGGACATGGGTGCGCGGGTACTGGTGGTCAGGATGACGAGAGCCCGGTGACGAGAGATTGTCAAGCCGGGTGCATAGTAATTCGAGGTGGAACTATGTCGGAAGCTTGGTCCCGCAGTTATCGAGCAGACCAAGACTCTCGACCCTGGCTCCCATAACCGCGTCCTCGCCGACCTAACGGTATTGCCCTGTGCGGCGGACGAATTCGCCCAGGGCTCCGCTTAGGTGAATCACCTTAAGAGCCGTCCGGGAAGAGATACCTATGGGCCTATGCGGTTGGGTCCTGACGAGGACGATGATCGAAAGTTCAGCACGTCGGGGTCGCTGTCGGCGGCTTCGTCCTCTCGCACGAAGAAGCTGATTGGCCCGATGCACATTGCGTGGTGGGCGCCCAGGCCGACGCGCCCCGGCCACTCGGGTCCTACATGTCGGCGATCAGCGACCCGATCAAGGCCAGCGCGCACACGGCCATGATCACGACGATCGCCCAACCCATGAGGTTGGCGAACCAGTTATTGACGTGCCGGCCCATGATTGCCCGGTTGTTACCGACCAATGTGATCATCGCCATCAAAGGTGGTGCGAGCACGCCATTGACCGCTGCGGCGTAGTACAGCAACCGAAACGGGGGAATACCTACGAAGTTCAGGCCCACGCCGACAAGCGTTGCTAGGGCGATCACCACATAGAACGCGCGAGCCTCGCGGAACGTGTAGCCCAGGCCGGCCTTCCACCCCAACGCCTCCGATAGCGCGTAGGAGGCCGAGCCGGCCAGCGTGGGCACGGCCAGGAAGCCAACGCCGATGATCCCAATCGCGAATAGCAGAAAGGCCAAATCACCGGCTAGCGGCCGCAGCGCCAAGGCCGCCTGGTCGGGTGTGTCCACGGTCAGCACGCCGGCTGCGTGCAGGGTGGACGCACAGGTCAAGATGATGAAGAACTGCACGACGTTGGAGAAGCCCATCCCGATAGCGGTGTCGGCGCGCATGTTGCGGATGTCGCTTCCGAGCAGCAACGGTACACCCTTGCCGTAGAACTTAATCCGGCCGCGGGCGAAGTCCTCCTCGGCCTCCTGGTCGGCCTGCCAGAAGAAGCAGTAAGGAGTGATCGTGGTTCCTAGCAGCGCCACGATGTTCAGCACATAGGCGCCCGACCATTCGACGTGCGGGATGATTGCGGCCACTGCGACGGTCGGCCACCACGGATGGTGGACGACGAACGCCGCGGCGACGTAGGCCAGCAGGCTCAGACACGCATATTTCAGGAACCGCGCATAGGCGGGATACGGCACGAAAATCTGTAGCGCCAGCGAGATCCCGACGATGACGGCCAGCCAGGCTATGAAGGGGAGGTGAACCAGCAGCTGACCGGTCGCCGCCATCGCGCCGAGGTCGGCCCCGACATTGACGACATTTGCGATCATCAGCAACGACACGGCCACATGGAGCACCGGGCGCGGGTAGTGCTCGCGCAGTACCGACGCCAGGCCGCGGCCTGTGACCATGCCGATCCGCCCGCAAATCTCTTGGATCGCACTCATAAACGGGTAGGTCCAGGCCGCCACCCACAGCTGGGAGTAGCCAAACTGTGCACCGGTCTGGCTATAAGTTTGGATGCCCGATGGGTCGTCGTCGGACGACCCAGTGACGAAGCCCGGCCCCAGAATGCGCCAAGCGGACGCGACTCGGGCACGTAGCGACACGCCTGCATGATGGCACAGGCAAGTGACGGTTGGCCCGACAGCGCGTGCCGCGCTAGTAGCCGCCTGACGCTCGGTAACCGGACACGCCTGACTGATCGATTCGTGACACGTGTCGCATCGGGCGCCCGACCGAACTCCGTTTAGTTGTCGGTCAGACTAGCGGCTTGAAAGTCATGGTCCCAGGTCCAGTTCGCAATGGCAGGGCCGTCCTCGCCGAATTCCCTTGTGTAGCGACGAGCATCGAGCCGGGCGTCGACCATCCGCTGTCGAAGCTCGGCGGCGCGGTCACCCAGCCCGTCGACGCGGTCGATGACATCCATGACAAGGTGAAACCGGTCCAGGTCGTTGAGCATCACCATGTCGAAAGGTGTTGTCGTGGTGCCACGCTCCTTGAATCCCCGCACATGGAAATGGGCATGGGCGGTCCGGCGGTAAGTCAACCGGTGGATCAGCCACGGGTACCCGTGGTAGGCGAATATGACCGGAGTGGTCGCCCCAAAAAGCGAGTCAAATTCCTTGTCGGACAAACCATGCGGATGCTCCGAATCAGGCAGGAGCCGCATGATGTCCACGACATTGATTACTCGGACGTGCAGATTCGGTAGTTCGCGACGCAGAATATCCACGGCAGCAAGTGTTTCCAGCGTCGGTACGTCTCCCGCGCAGGCAAGCACGACATCGGGCTCGCCGGTGGCGTTACTCGCCCATTGCCAAATGCCGAGACCGCGCGTGCAGTGCTTGACTGCGTCGTCCATGCTCAGGTAGGTCAGCGCCGGCTGCTTGCCCGCGACCACGACGTTGACGTAATTGCGACTGCGCAGACAGTGGTCGGCCACCGAAAGCAGAGTGTTCGCGTCCGGTGGGAGGTACACACGCACTACCTCGGGTCGCTTGTTCGCGACATGGTCGATGAAACCGGGGTCCTGATGCGAGGCGCCGTTGTGGTCTTGGCGCCAGACGTGGGAGGTGAGAAGGTAGTTGAGCGAGGCGATAGGTCGACGCCAAGGAAGGCGCGAGCTGCTGGTGAGCCACTTGATGTGCTGGTTGACCATCGAGTCGACGATGTGGACGAAGGCCTCGTAACAGTTGAAGAGACCATGGCGGCCGGTCAGGAGATAGCCTTCCAACCACCCCTGGCAGAGGTGCTCGGACAGCACCTCCATCACTCGGCCATCGGCGGCCAGGTGATCGTCGCCAACAATTGTTTCAGCAATCCACGCGCGATCAGTGGTCTCGAAGACGGGGGACAAGCGATTAGACGCGGTCTCGTCGGGTCCCATCAGCCGGAACCGGTTGCCGTTGCGGGCGATGACGTCGCGCAGAAAGGTGCCGAGGACCTTCGTCGCTTCAGCGGTCTCGGTAGCCGGTTCGGCAACCGTTACCGCGTAGTCGGCAAAGTCTGGAATGTCGAGGTCATGCAGCAATGACCCACCGTTGGCGTGCGGGTTGGCACTCATCCTGCGGTCGCCGACGGGAGCCAGTGCTCGAAGATCGGCGCGCAGTACTCCGTCTTGATTGAAGAGTTTCTCCGGGTGGTAGCTGCGCATCCACTCCTCCAACTGGTTTCGGTGCTTGGAGTTGGTACGCGTCTCCGCGAGCGGAACCTGGTGCGAGCGCCAGGTTCCCTCGACCTGCTTCCCGTCGACGATCGCCGGACCCGTCCATCCTTTGGGAGTGCGCAAAACGATCATCGGCCACCGTGGCCGGTCAGTGACGCCATCGCAGCGTGCGGCTTTCTGGATGGCCGCGATCTGGTCGAAAGCCTCGTCAAGCGCGGCCGCTAGGAGCTGATGCGCAACTTTGGGGTCATCGCTTTCCACGGTGATCGGCAGGTAGCCGTACCCACTTAGAAGTGAATCTAGTTCCGCCGCAGGGATTCTCGCCAGCACGGTCGGGTTGGCGATCTTGTATCCGTTCAGATGAAGGATCGGCAGGACTGCACCGTCCGTCACCGGGTTGAGAAACTTATTCGAATGCCAGCTAGCGGCCATCGGACCCGTTTCCGCTTCACCGTCGCCGATGACACAGGCCACCACCAGGTCGGGATTGTCGAATGCAGCGCCGTAGGCGTGTACCAGCGCGTAGCCGAGTTCGCCGCCCTCGTGGATGGAGCCCGGCGTCTCCGGGGCTACGTGACTGGGGATACCGCCGGGAAAGGAGAACTGGCGGAACAACTTCCGCATACCTTCGGCGTCCTCCCCGATGCCGGTGTACACCTCGCTGTAGGTTCCCTCTAGGTACGCGTTGGCGACCAGGCCCGGCCCGCCGTGGCCCGGGCCCGTGATGTAGATGACGTTCGCATCGCGCTCGCGGATAATCCGGTTGAGGTGCGTATAGATCAGGTTGAGCCCTGGCGTGGTGCCCCAGTGTCCAAGCAATCGGGCTTTGACGTGCTCGGCCTGCAGCGGTTCCTGCAGGAGCGGGTTGTCCAGCAAGTAGATCTGGCCCACCGACAGGTAGTTGGCCGCGCGCCAGTATTCGTCGATAAGGTTCAGTTCGTCGGATTTCAGCACTGTCATCGGGCAATCGTCAATTATTGCCGGAGCCCTACCTAGTGCCGACGGACGCACAAACCGCTGCCAAAAGTCCCTAGCAATGCCGCCAGGCCATCGACGGCGCCCGAGTCGTGAGCGGCTATTACGCGCGAGCGGCTATTACGAATGGTGCGCCGATCACACTTTCCGGAGCGCAAAGTCCCCTGTCACAGAGCCTAAGCCCGAAAGGCAAGTAAGAGTTCACCGGTTACCCAACCCTGACGAACCGAAACACCTTGTCGCTGTCGAGGTTTACCGTCATCCCGCCACCGAGGTTGACGTCATGCTGGCAGCGGCGATCCCGCGGCGACGCACCGATCGGCGCCATTACAGCTCATGGGACATACCTGCCAACTACGTCGCCCCGATGGGCGCCCGTGCTGCCCGCGCGAGGGTGATGCTGCGTCAAATCGAGTCGCTGCCTCGATTGCAACACGTTGTGGCGCAGGAGGTGTGGCGACACGCGACCGACCACGATTACTTGACCGAGCTGACCACCTGGAGTGGATGATACGCATCGCCGGCCGGTGCGCCTGCTCGCAATGCACCGCAGTCCGACCCGACCGCGCCGATACCGCCGCGCGTGTTCGCCGGTCCGGCGTTGGCGCAGCCGCCGGACACGGACGCCGGCGACGACTGTGCTGCCGTCTTGGCGCTGGGCACCAAAGAGCACGACGCGCTGGCGCGGCTGCGTGCCGGTGAGGCCACCAGCCTGGTGCTGCTGAGCGCGACCGCGCTCGGTTTGGCGAGCTGTCCAGTCACCGCACCGCTGGAGATCGTCGAAACACGCGACGCAGTACAGGTGGAGGTTTTCGGGATCAGTGGCTCCCTCAGATGTTGCTGCGCATCGGCTGGGCGCCGGTCAACGCGGACCCGTTGCCGTCGACTCCGCGCCGCGCACTGGCGGACGTCGTTGAATGGCTGGACGGGTCGGCGTTCAACTGAGTGCCAGGTCGAGTGCGGGTCTTGGCGACGGGTGTATCGCAGCGTCGCCAGGTCAGATCGATTCAGGTGCGACTTCAGCCAAATTGACTTCAAGATGGACGACACCCTCGTCGGGTCCGCGCGTCGCGGCTGCAGTGCGGCGTCGCGCAGCACCTTGAACATCAGGTGATTCGTGGTCAAGACGTCGGCGACGAATCGCTGAATTCCGTTGGCGCGGGCAACCTGCGCGAGTCGCAGAAGCAAAACGGTTCCTACTCCACGCAAATGATCATGGTGGGCCACGACGATAGCAACCTCCGCTATTGCCGGCCTACCACAGACCACGTAGTTAGCGACACAGATCAAAATTCCGGACTCGAAGGCACCCAGTGCATAGTCTTCGCCGTTGCCCTCAGTGAGCTTGTGCGCCACGGCTTTCAGATAGGCCGGATGCATCATGAAGAACCTCAAGTAGCGTTCCCGATCGCTGAGCGTGTCATGCAGCGCAATCACCGCGTCGATATCCGCGGGTTCGAGCCGGCGCAACAGCACCGTGACGCCATCCCGAAGCGTCGAGGCGAATACATCGTCCACAAGTTCGCTTTCCATCATCGCCACCCAACTAAGCTGCTGAGGCTGTCACGCTAAGAGGGCACGACCAGGACCGAGCACTCGGCCTGCCCGAGGATGGGGTGGCTGGGCGGCCCGATAAGACGCGCGACTTGATCACCATCGGCGCTCCCGATCACAGCGAGCTGTACCCGTCTGTCACTTACGGCAAGAAAGTCGGCGATGCCGGTTCGTGGGGCGGCGGCATGGATATGCACGCCGGGGTAGCGCCGGCTCCAGAACTGTACCCGCCTGTCCACTTCGTCATGGGGCATATCACCGAGGTCTTCTCGCCACACTCCAAGAGCAAGCACCGGTGCATGACGCAGCTGGCCCTCTTCCATCGCCTGCTGGGCAACGTCATCATTGCCAGGTGAGTCGTTGACCGCGACCACGATCAAGTCACTTTCAGGCGTCGGTGGCCGCTTCTGGGTGCGGATGATCGCGACCGGGCAATGGGCGCCCTCGGCGAGTGATGCGGCAGTGGAACCCATTAACGCCCGCGCGAAGCGTGCGATGCCCACTGAGCCGACGCAGACCATGTCGGCGTCGCGGGATTCGGCGATAAGTGTCGATGCGGGGTCGCCCCGCAGAATCGCGGTTTCGACCTTGACGGGTTTTCCGGTGGTCGCCACCGCAGCGGAGGCCATGCTCAGCGCGGTCTCCCCGTATTCGAGTTCCATCCGCTCATTGTCGACCGACACGATAGTTGCTGGTTCGACTTGCTCATGGATCACATGGATGAGGCGCAGCTCGGCCTCTCGGCTGACGGCTTCATGGATTGCCCATTCAGCGGCCCGGATCGCCGCCTGTGAGCCGTCGATGCCGACGATGACTGATCGGTATGCGGTGTTCACGTGTTCCGGTCCCTTGGTACGCGGCTGAATTGACATCTGCGTCGTCGACGTTATTCATTCGGCAGCAGTAATCGGGAGGAGGCGTAAGTCCCTAGGGCACGGCCATAGGTCCTCAGCCCGCCGACTGCGCACTGGCTGCTACATCGCCGTGCAGGATCGGCTGGACTTCCAGAGTTTCGCCGAGATTCTCGCGCTGGAACTGGCAACACCACGGAGACGCGGCGTCGGCGCGCTGAACGGGCCGGATGGCGGTGGGGGGCGGATCGTCGCGACGTCACCCGAAAACCCGCTGCGACACATGATATTCCGGATGCCGGCGAGCCGAGCGAGATCCTCGATCGCCAGACGGCGATGACCGCGAAGATCTTCGAACGGATGGGGTTCAACGCCAAACTGATACCCGCCGCGCAATCGACCGCCGGCAAACGGCAGCGAACTATTCTGCTGCAGGGCCACGTCCGTCTCACCGCCGGTAGTGATGCCTGGGAGGGGGAGACGGGTGGTTACATCACGATCCCGCCGCAACGGCACGCCTTGAAGGCCATCGAGGACTCGGTGACCATCCTGACGGTGGCGGTGCCTGTCGCGTCGTCGGCGTAGCTGACTGTGGTGTTGTCGAGGCCGTGGTCGCGGGGCATGGGCCTGCGGGTGCTGGCTGAACAAACTGCCGCGATCGATCCCGCTCGACTCGGCAACAGCGTGGGTTATCTCAGCCTCGAAGAGATGCGCCGCATAGATGCAGCCCTGCGGATTGTGCTGGACCTGTAGCAAGTCGACGTTGCTCCGCGTCTCGCTGAGATGCGTTGTGGTGAAGACGCCTGACGGCGAGACGCGGGGCAGCCCGATCGAAAGCAAGTTTCTCGTGTCACCGCCAGCAAACAACGGGCCGAAAGCACATTACGGACGAGGAGTAAAGGCGCGCGCCCCGACCGAACGTCCAACTAGCTGGACGTTCTAAATAATATGTTCATGCCGGACACCCACGGTCGGCACCCACGGATGCCCTCGATTGGTCAAAGGACCAATCATGCTCTCTCGCACAGCAATATCACTTCTCCTAACCTGCCCTACCGCTCTGATCGTGGCACTGGCACCCGCCGCGCACGCCGACGTATTCGATATGTGCCCGGACGGGCGTGAGGGCGTAATAGGCGGGCACACCACCTGTGCCTTCGGCCGACAACGTGCAAAGTGCTTTTTACGCTTCGGGCATGTCCCACGATTTCGTCGCGTGCTCGCCGGTTACCGGAGAACGCTATGAGATGAGCTGCGAGGGTATGTACTCCGCACACTTCACCGACGGCATTGTGGTGAAGTCGACTCGTTGCTACGCCGGCGACAATGCTGAAGTAGTGATCTGGTGAGCAGCCGGACAAATCCCTCCCCGACCGCTTTCACATCCTCCCGCCCGGCGAATAACGGCAAATCCCGTGGTAGCGCGTTGTTTTCGGCCGTATCCGGCGAGTATGAGCGCCCTATCTTGCCAAGCTGGACTTACGCTTAGGTGCATGTCAAAACGAGGTGCGGACGAGATCGGCGGCAGCCCGGCGTTGCAGGCGCGTTGGCGGCGGTTGCAGCGTCAGGAGCGGCCGGCGGAGATGAACGCTGTCACCCGAGACGCGACGATTATGCGGTTGCTGGGTGAGGGCTGGACGCCTGCGCAGATCGGGAAGGCCACCGGTCTTACCAGACGCGGTGCCGCTGCGGCAATCGAGCGCATCCGCGAGGGCCGGCCGGGCCGGGTACGGGCAGAGTGACCGAGGATGGTTCCCGTTTGGGTGGATCAATCCGCTTACCGTCCCCGGCTTCCACCAATTATCCCCAAGGTGACGTCCCGCCGGCCCGTTGACATGGCGTGTGATTTACCGTTGGCCGAAGCTTCGCGCGATTCGGTGCTGTGGCTACACCTTTGGCTACACTAGACTGTCTAGCTAAGTCTCTGACCTGTGCGCCGTCAGGGTTTCGAACCCCGGACCCGCTGATTAAGAGTCAGCTGCTCTACCAACTGAGCTAACGGCGCGTGCATCCTGCTGGACTGCGTTTGCGACAATAACAGTCATTCCGTCGGGGGACGAAATCATCGAGGCTGTGCTCGGTCGCTGATGACTGTTAACAGTCGTCCACCGCTTAGAATACTCCGCAGTAACACAGCAATTGCACGTCGTGAAGGGGAACAACGCAGGTGGGGGATCGCTTCATCAGGCATCAGCAGCGAGGCCGGCGGTTGCTGGCTGTGCTGATGGTGCCGCTTGCCGTTTTCGGCGCGGCGGCGTGCAGCGGCAGCGGCGGCGCCCCGGCGCCGAAGGCCATCATGGACAAGGCCACGCCGTTCGGTGACCTGCTCGTCCCCAAACTCAGCGCTTCGGTGACCGACGGCGCTGTCGGCGTTGCGGTGGACAGTCCGGTGACGGTGAACGCCGACGACGGCGTGCTGGCCTCCGTCGAGATGGTCAACGAAAACGGCGGGACCGTTGACGGCCAACTCAGCCCCGACGGCGTGCACTGGGCTACTACGGAGCGGCTGGGCTACAACAGGATGTACACGCTGACCGCCAAAGCCCGCGGGCTCGGCGGAGTGGCGACTCGCCAGTTGACGTTCCAGACTCACTCGCCACACAACCTGACCATGCCCTACGCCGCGCCGCGCGACGGCGAGGTGGTCGGTGTCGGCGAGCCGGTGGCGATCCAGTTCGACGAGGCCATCGCGAACCGTGAGGCCGCCGAAAAGGCCATCGTGGTGACGACCGATCCGCCCGTCGAGGGCGCATTCTATTGGCTGAACAAGCGCGAAGTTCGTTGGCGCCCCGAGCATTTCTGGAAGCCTGGGACGAACGTGAACATCGCGGTCAACACCTACGGTGTCGACCTGGGTGACGGGGTATTCGGCGAGGACAACGTACGCTCACACTTCACCGTCGGAGACGAAGTCATCGCGACCGCCGACGACAACACGAAGATGGTAACGGTGCGCGTCAACGGTGATGTGGTCAAGACCATGCCGACGTCGATGGGCAAGGACAGCACTCCCACCGCCAGCGGTACCTACATTCTCGGTGTGCGATTCGCGCACATGATCATGGATTCGTCGACCTACGGCGTTCCATCCAACTCGCCCAACGGATATCGCACCGAGGTGGATTTCGCCACCCAGATGTCCTACAGCGGAGTATTCGTGCATTCGGCGCCGTGGTCGGTGGGCGCCCAAGGTCACACCAACACCAGCCACGGCTGTCTCAACGTGAGCCCGAGCAATGCCCAATGGTTCTTCGAGCACACCAAGCGCGGCGACGTCGTGCAGGTCCTCAACACGGTCGGACCACCGCTGTCGGGGACCGAGGGGCTCGGCGACTGGAACATCCCGTGGGATCAATGGCACGCCGGCAATGCCAAGGCGTGATACCGATTGGTTACGCCGCATTCGTTATCTAGCAACCTAATTCGCGCGCGCAACACCCGACACGCCGACTGAGCGCCCCTCCGTTCCAGCGGCCGGTTCCGCTTTTAGCCTTATGGGTGTGAATGAAACCCTCGCTCGTCCAACCGAGGTGGGCGTCAGTCGCAATGTCCGCGGCCAACTTGCTCTGTTAAGCGGCCATGTCCTGTGGCAAGTAGTCGGTGTCGCCGTCGGCGCAATCGGCTACGCGGCGGAGGCGGGCGGGTTCGAGCTCGAGATGCGCAGAGCCGCCTCGCGCAGTCAACGCTAAGCCGGCAACGTCAAGCCTCATCAACCTGCGCGGATCTCGAACAATGCCGGGTCGGCCACGATGACGCTCGGCGCGACATCTCCGGTGCGTGTCGCGACAAACGGAGTCCGGTACACGGTTCCTTGCTTGCCGCATTCATTGCTGAGAATGGTGCCGATCTCAATGCCTCGAAGTGTTCCGCCGGGCTGCGGCTCCCAGGACCAAAGCCGCGTCTCGTCGTCGGTGAGCGGCTGTTTTGTGCCGTCGCACTGTGAGGGTGCCTGAAGGACGGGCGTGCCCTGCCAATGACCGTCGGCAAAACGGAGAACACCTGTCGTGCCGTTGCCCTCTTGTTGGTTGGACTCGTCCAATTCAGACCCGGCGGCCAC
>Ga0302324_100020588_pt1 | contig 12897 bp, 10 predicted proteins | sample Palsa_T0_1_FD_201949 | JGI IMG/M metagenome (GOLD analysis project Ga0302324, IMG submission 201949) | Peat permafrost microbial communities from Stordalen Mire near Abisko, Sweden - Palsa_T0_1 | ecosystem: Environmental > Terrestrial > Soil > Palsa > Peat permafrost | place: Sweden: Abisko...
TTTACGGGCCGCTACCGCAGCGACGGCGGCGAAGACGTACGCGTCTTCGTGAGGAAAGGCCGGCTATGGCTTGGGGACTCACCCCTTACCGAGATCGGCTCATCGTTGTTCCGCGTGGGAGATGACTCCTGGATTCCGGACACGGTGGAGTTTCTTACCGTGGTGGAGGGCCGGGCCAGACTGCTGCGGCTTATTGACGATGATTGCTGGCGAATCGAAGTCACTTCCCAATAGGACCGCGAAAACCAGATGCTCCGCAACCACATCTCCCGACAAAAAACCGTCGTGAGATATGGGCACCCAATGTTCCTTGACCCATACCTTCCGAGGTGGGCCCATAGGGGGTGCCCCATATCTCGCGCTTTTTGCGAGATGTGGGTGCGAACCCGTACCCCTCCCAGCCCCTTCAGGCCGTAAAACTTCGACCCAGTCCCAGGGCAGCTAACCCTTTTCGGAAGGTGATCGAACTCCGATCGGCAGGGAAGTGCGCTTCCGCGTGCAGGTCGAGGGGAAGATCTTCCGGCCACTGCTGTTCGACAATCGCGATATCCTCCGCAAACACCTGGTTATTAAAATCAAGTGTCTGTTCAAGAGGCGCATCTTTGTCAAAGTTTCGGCACAGGGGAACAAACAGCTTCGTCTTCCGCGCAGATACCGGAGATGCCGCGTTCATGATGTGAAGCAGGCCGCCGCCGGGAAAGTGAACGGTCAATTTCGCCGTGAACGGAAGGAACACCTCAAATCGCCGGTGCCAATGAAACCCCGGCGGATTGAGATGCTTATAACCATGGGCATAATTGCTCACCAGGCTAACGTAGTCGGCGACAAACCCGCGCTCCGTCTTGCTCACCTTGTAATCGGGCACCACCGGATTATCCGGTTCCCCAAAGCTTTCCGGATGCACGAAAGCAAAGTGGCTGACATCGAGAAATCCCTCCACCTGCCGGCCCGCTGAAGCCCCGATGGCTACGCTATCGGGCAGCACTTGCAGGTAAGCGGGATCGTCCCATTCCTTCATCTCCGGCAGCGAGAGCGGGCCGTTATCGACCAGGCGCACCCATACCAAGCCATAGCGCTCCTGCACTTGAAACATCTTGAGCCGCAGCCGGGGAGATATTAGGCCCTTGGGATGGGCAGGGATGCAAGTGCATTTCCCCTCGCGGTCATAGCGCAGGCCGTGGTACTTGCAGATGATCTCATCTCCTTCGACGTGGCCCATGCTGAGCGGAACCCCGCGATGGAAACAGATATCTTTGGCCGCCACGAGGCTGCCATCGGCAACACGATATACCACCACCCGTTCATCGAGCAGGCGGGCCGCGTAGGGTTTGTCCGTCACCGCGTGGGCGAACGCGACCGGATACCAAAAAGGCGCGAGCGCCCGCCAGTCACTTTCAGTAAAGGTACATCCGCGAGGCAGAACGCCGGCTGCTTCGGAGGCCAGCAGCTCAGAGGCGGGAACGAAGGACGCAGGGGTCGCCATGAAGCATTATGAGCGCAGGCAACCCCGCGAATCAATCGATGCCTAAGCCAACTTCACGAAGCGCATAGCCGCCGAGTTCATGCAGTAGCGCAGACCCGTCGGGCGAGGTCCGTCATCGAAAACGTGTCCCAGGTGAGCGTCACACTGCTTGCAGGAGACCGCAGTGCGCTCCATACCCAAGCTCCGATCCGTGATTTCCACCACATTCTCGCGCGCAATCGGCTGCCAGAAGCTCGGCCAACCGGTGCCGGAGTCGAACTTGGTATCCGAGCTGAAGAGGGCCGTGTCACAGCAAACGCAACGGAAAAGACCGCGCTCGTGCACGTTCAGTGAATCACCCGTATAGGGCCGCTCCGTGCCGGCCTGGCGTGCGACCTGGTAGGAAATTGCGGATAGCTGCTTCCGCCATTCAGCATCCGATTTGACGACCTTGGGTACTGTTACCTTTCCGGTCGACTTGCCGCTCGCGTTGAACTGAACGATGGTCACCATACCCGGAGTGCCGCCCGCGGCCGCCACCATGCGGGGGGCACGGAAAGACCAGACTGCGAGCGCCCCGCACGCGCTGGCCGAGGTGACGAGGAATGCGCGCCGGCTAAGGCGCTGACGATGTTCTTGTGAATCGCTCATAAAGTTGTTCCTTTAACCAAAAGTAAATGAATACGCCCGCACTCCCGGCGCCAAAAAGTCGATGCGGAAAGTACGGTCACGAATACTGCCTTGTTGACGAACCAGTTGATACAGCCGGTCTCCGGTCACCACCCCGTAGCCTTGCGCATCGGTATCAACCCCATGGTCACCACCCGGTGCCTGGCCATCGATAGTAACGCGAAACCGAACCGGCTTATTATCGGCGGCCGGTCCCAAGACCAGGTGAAGATCGCGAGCATGGAAGCGATACGAGATACTCCCCTCCGCGGCCAGCGCGGTTGCGACCTGATCCTGGTCTTTCCATTGCCCGCCCAGCGCCCATTGGTTGAGCTTGAGAGCCGCCGGAGTCTTATAGGTCTGCGGATAATCCTGATCCAATCCCTCAGGGGAGGCAAAATTCTCCGCCCTGGCATAGCCAATATAGGTTTCGGGAGACCGAACGTCGTTCATATCCGGGGGAGCTTCGGTCCCGCCGCCGGCTATCTTCGTGGCCGTTTGGGGAAGAGGGGTATGGTTTGCCTCCTCGAGCAAGGATCGAATCCACTTTTCAGACTCCTCATAAGCGCCCTCGCCAAAATGGTGAAAGCGGACGTGCCCCGTGGCATCGATAAAGTAGTCAGCCGGCCAATACTGGTTGTTGAGACTGCGCCAGATCTTGTAATCGTTATCCATGGGCACGGGATAAAGCACCCCAAGATCCTTAACCGCCTTGCGGACGTTCGCTTCATCTTTTTCGAAAGGGAACTCAGGCGTGTGAACGCCGATAATCACCAGGCCGCTGTTTTTGTATTTCTCATTCCACGCCTTGATATACGGAAGTGTCCGCAGGCAGTTGATGCAGGAATAGGTCCAGAAATCCACTAAAACCACCTTTCCGCGCAGCGACGCGAGCGTCAGCGGAGGTGAGTTGATCCACGCCGTGGCTCCGGAAAAATCGGGGGAGGTGCCGTCGGAGACATCAATGGTTTGATTGAGGACGATCCTCTGCGGCTGAGTCGCGGGACGGAAGCGATCGACCAGTCGCTGCTCCAGACCGCCCGTGCTGGCCAGCGAGAGACGGGTGAGCACCCCACGGTCCAGTCCGAATGCAACCGCGGCGACCGCAGCCAGCACGGCAACGCCGAGCGCCCGGCGAATCCACTCCTCAACCCCGAGCCCACGCTTCATGGCTGCGAACAGCCGGCCGCCGGCGAGCAAAGCAACCGCCAGAGAGGTCGCTGCCCCTGCCGCGTAACCAAGCAGGAGGATCGCCGTATGGGCGCTCGCCCCCTGCAGGGCTGCCCCGGTAAGGATGAGTCCTAAAATCGGCCCCGCGCACGGCGCCCAAAGTAGCCCTGTGCCAATCCCAAGCAAGAAGGAATTGAGGACACTCGCGCCAGCATCGGAATTCGTCGAGAGCCGGTTACCCAGCTGCACTAACGGGCGCGAAAGCCGCTCCGCCAGCGACGAAAACAGCAAGGTGAGCCCAAACACCGCAAACAGAACCAGCGCCGCGATACGGCCGAACTGGTTGGCTCGCACCGCCCAGCCTCCGCCCACCGTCGCCAGGCTGGCCACCAGGACAAAGGTGATCGCCATACCCGCCAGCAACGGCAAACCGCTCTTGCGAAAGGGCTGATCCGAGCGGGCGAACACAAACGGCAGCACCGGCAGGATGCACGGGCTCAAAATAGTGAGTACGCCGCCGAAATACGCTAACAACACTAACAACATCTGCTTACCAGGAATGAGACTCCATACAGGCCGAAAAGGTTACGAATCTCGCGCAGCTTTGGTTTTCCTGCTCCAAGATCATGTTAGCGCCGTCAACACCAAGAGCAGGTTACCGCCATGCCCGGCATCAAAACTCCTATGCTCCGTCGTCAGCTCCTAGCCGCTCTCATAGCCATCGCCATCTTTCCCCGGCCAATGCTCCGGGCACAGGGCGCAGCGGCGCCCGCACACCCTACCAGCACTCCGTACGCTGGGGATCTCAGCATCTTTGAGGAGCCTGGCCGCGATAAGCGTCTCCAGATCGACCGGGTCATGGATCTGCTGAACCTCAAGCCCGGCAGCACCGTTGCCGACATCGGCGCTGGCGGGGGCTGGTTCAGCGTCCGGGCTGCGCGCCGCGTCGCTCCCGGCGGGCGCGTCATCGCCGAGGACATCAATCCCAAGGGCATCACTTACATCCAGCAGCGCGCCCAGCGCGAGCACCTCAGCAACATAGAAACCATCCTGGGCACGCCCGACGATCCTAAGCTCGCGCCCGGCTCTCTCGATGCCGCCTTGATGCTGAAGGTCTATCACGAGATCGCGCATCCCGCGCTGGTGCTGGCCAACCTGCGCGCGGCGCTCAAGCCCGGGGCCCGCTTCGGCATCATCGACCGCAATGGTGACGGCGCCAACCACGGTCTCAATGAGCCCATCCTCCGTGCGGAGGTGGAGCACGCCGGTTTCCGCCAGGTCGCCCGCTATGATTTCACCAAGGCCGACGGCCAGGACTACTTCCTCATCTTCGAAAAGACCGGAACGCCTCCACGATGAGGCCCGGCAACTCTTCGCGGTTCTTCCTGGTCATCAGTTCGTGGCCTGCGGCGGTGACCGGAAGCAGCTCCGTTGGCGCAGGGATGAGCTTCAGCGCCGCCCTCAACTCATCAAGGGAACCGAAGCCATCGCGAACCCCATGTACAAAGAGCGCCGGGGTCTGCAATCGCGGGAAGTGCGCTGTGCGCAGCTCATCGGGCCGCTGCGGTGGATGCAGGGGATAGGAGAGCAGCATCAGGCAGTCAACGAGACCGGGTTCCTCGGCGGCCAGCATGGAGGCTTGCCTTCCTCCGTACGAGTGGCCACCCAGGAATACACGGCCAGAGGTCTGTCGTCGTGCAGACGCAACCGCTGCTCGCAGACCTTGTTGGTCTCGTTCCGCGCTGCCCCTAGGCGGCGGCCCATGCGGTCTTGCTTGGCGAAAAGGAAGATCGCACCGCAAGACCGTCAACCCACTGGCTGCGAACGCATCGGCCACGGCTATCAGTAGCGGAGCATCACAGTTCGCCCCCGCACCGTGCGTCAGGATGAGCCAATCGTCATCCGGCTGGCTGGGACGGTGCAAAAACCCGCGAACGGAGTCTTCGCGAAACTCGTTCAAACCCAAACGTCGTTCGCAGCCGTGCGTTCTCCACCTTGGCTGCCAGTGTTGAGGGTTCCCCGGGGCTCCACCAACAGCAGCTTGGTCTCGACAACGGCAAAGGGCTTGTGCTCTACGCCGCGGGGAACGACGTACATCTCGCCCGCCTTCAAATCAACCGCGCCATCTCTGAAGTCAATCCTGAGATGGCCGTCGAGAACGATAAACGTCTCGTCGGTATCCGGGTGATGGTGCCAGACAAAATCGCCCTCCAACCGGGCAACCTTGAATTGGTAGTCGTTCATTTCCGCGATGACTCGCGGCGACCATTGCTCGGCAAATCGTTCAAACTTGTCCTCGAAGTTGATCGCGTGATGAGCGCCCATGAAGCCCGCCTCAGCTTTTCACCTGGGTAGCTATGCGGTCGATGGTGTGGTGAGCGGATAGAACGGCGCCCTCCTGCCACGCAACCAGGTGGGAGAGGTAGTCTCCGGCAAAGTACGTGCGTCCTTCGGGTTTCTCCAGCTGCTTGTAGGCCGCGGCGCTCTGCGGCATGCGATTGTTGGCGAAACACCCCAGGGAATAGGGGATCTTCGCCCAGCTCACATAGATAGGCTTCTCCAGCAAGTTCGAACGGCCAGGGTGCAGTCTCTCGACAGCTGAGCGGGAGGCGGCGAACTTAGCCTCCATCGAGGGCAGGGCGCCGAAGGGCGTCAAATCACCGCTACCGCCGCCCATGCTTTTGCCCATGCCGGCCATGTCATTGCGTTCGGTGTTGAAGCCGGCGATGAGGACGCCCGTAGGCGAGAACAGCTTGGCGCTCGGATACCACACCAGGTCGACCGTGTCCTTGAGGAACGAAATACCGCCGTAGATGTGGTTCTCTTTCTCCCAGAACCGCGGCGATTCCCAGGCGATCTTGTAGGCGGCGGCCATAGGCATGCCGGTAAAGGCGCGATTCGCTTCCGGGGAGAAATTGTTCTTCGTGTTGGCCAGGATAGGCAGGGGCAAAGTGCAGATGCAGTAATCGGCGCTGATCGTCTGCGCCGCTCCGGCCTTGGAGTAGGCGACCGTTACCTTGCTGTCGCTGGTGGTGATCTCAGTGACTCGGGATTCGTACTGGATCATCGTCTCCGGCAGGGCGCGCGCGAAGCCGTAGGGAATTCGGTCCATGCCTCCGACCGGCTGGAACATGGTGGCTTGCCAGTCGATTTCATCCTCATAGAATTCACCTTTGGATAACTCGGCCGCCAGCAGTTCGTGAAATTTCAAAGGCTGGTGCAGCACCTGCTCGGCCGGCCCGGCGCCGCGCGGCGTGACAAAGCCGGCGCGCATGGTCCCAACATATTTGCCTTGGGCATTCAGGTCGCCGAAGTCCTGCAGGAAATTCAGCAGCAGTGAGGCGTCTTCTTTCGAGAGCGCGCTGTCCAGCGTGTCCGCGTGGACACATTTGGAGAGCAACTCTGCTATGTAACCGCGCGTATCATGAATGACCTGGCGCTGCTCCACGGGCTTGCCCGAGTTCAGCTGCGGAGCCTGCATGAGGGCGGAACGGGAGACGTTGACCTCCACTTCGAGAGGTACGCCCAGCTCCTGGCAATAGCCGAGCAGATGGGTATGAATGGACGGAATCCGGGCTGGCCCTGCATTCAGATAGCCGCCCTCCGACCAGGAACAGTTCTGAACCGTTCCGTCGGTGAACTCGACCTTGGTGCCGTCGCGAACGGTCCAGCTGCGGCCGCCGGGCCGGTTGCGGGCTTCGAGGATGGTGCAGCTGAACCCAGCCTTACACAGCTCGTAAGCAGACACCAGGCCGGCAATGCCGCCACCCAGAATCACGACGCTCTTCCCCTTCCCGAAATCCGCGTTGAGCCGTGGTAGGGGAGACCTGCCTACCGAAGGGGTAAGGCCGAGGACATGCATGGTGCGGAACGCTGCGGAGTAGCCGCCGAGCTGGGCGATGCGCTCCAGGAAGACACGTCGAGTGAGACTCATTGAGCCGCCTCCCGTTTAAATTGTGACTAGACTGTGACCGGCCCAACTCAGTTTGTAACACGTTAGGTTGCGACGCAAGCAGAAACGCGGAGCACTGCCGTTCCAACCGGGAAAACACTTAGTTCTCATGCAGGCTCTCTCATCCGGTGACCGCCAGCTCTTCCTCAAGCAGCTGCTTCTGGAACAAATCAGCATAGTAGCCGTTCTTGGCCAGCAGTTCATCATGCGTGCCCAGTTCCGCGATGCGTCCGGCCACCAACACCGCGATCTGATCCGCATGGCGAACCGTGGATATGCGATGGGAAATGAACAAAGTGGTGCGACCCTGCATTACGCGCTGCAGCTCGCCCAGAATCTGCTCTTCGGTGTAGGTGTCCACACTGGACAAGGCGTCGTCGAGGATCAAGATGCGGGGATTGCGAATCACCGCCCGGGCGATAGCGGTCCGCTGCTTTTGCCCTCCGGAGAGCGTGATTCCACGCTCTCCCACCATGGTGGCAAAGCCGGCTGGGAACTCCTCAAATTCACGGCGGATGTGCGCCGCCTCTGCCGCTTCCAACACCTCGCTATCCGTGGCCAAGGGAGCCCCAAAGGCGATGTTGCCGCGAATGGTCTGGCTGAATAAAAACGTCTCTTGCGGTACAAAGCCAATGTTCGACCGCAGCATTTCCAGCGGATAATCGCGGATAGGCCGCCCATCGACCAGAACAGCGCTGGGTTCGGCGTCATAAAGCCGGGGAATCAGATTGACCAGGGTCGATTTCCCCGAGCCCGTCGGTCCCACGATAGCCAGACTGCTGCCCGCCGGAATCTTGAGCGACAGGGAATGCAGCACCTCCGAGCGGCCGGAGTCAGCGCCGGAGTAGGAAAAGTTCAAGTTGCGAAACTCGATGTCCCCGCGCAACTTCAGCTCGGCGGGGAGGGAAGCATCGGCCGCCGCGTCATCGATCGTCGGCTTTTCCGCCAACAACTCATCAATCCGCACCACCGAAGCGGTGCCCCGCTGCCACAAGTTGACCACCCAGCCCAACGCAATGACCGGCCAGGTAAGCATAACCATGTAGGTGTTGAAAGCCACAAAATCGCCGATGCTAATCCGATGCGAAAGCACCTCATGGCCGCCCACCCACAGCGTGATGGCCATGGCCAGCCCCAGCACAAACTCAAGCGTCGGCCACAGCATGCCCATGAGCTGAACCAACCGCAGCCCGCGGCGGATGTTCTCCTGGTTGGACTTCTCGAAAGCCGCAATCTGCGCTTCTTCCTGGGCAAAGGCGCGGACCAGCCGCGCTCCCGAAAAATTCTCCTGCGCCTGCGCGGAAATCTCCGAGTACATGGCCTGAATCCGCTCGAAGCGTTCATGGATCTTGCGCCCCAGGGTCTGCACCAGGATGCTGGCCAGGGGAAGCGGCACCAGCGCGACCAAGGTCAGCCAAGGACTGATGCGCAGCAGAAAATACAACGCGCCGATGGAGAACAGGACGGTGTTGGCGCTGTACATGATGGCCGGCCCCAGCAGCATGCGCACCGCGTTCAGGTCATTGGTCATCCGGGCCATGATGTCGCCCGTGCGATGTTGCTGGAAGTAAGCTGCCGGTTGCCGCTCCAGGTGGCGGAACAGATCGTTGCGCAGGTCAAACTCGATTTCCCGCGAAATGCCGATGATGATCCAGCGGGTAAGAAAGAGAAACACGCCCTTGGCAGCAGAGATCCCTACCAAAAGTCCGGCATAAATGAAGATTTTTCGCCGGGTGACGCCCTGGTTCAGGTCGTCGATGGCGATGCGGAGGATTTGCGGAAAGAAAATCCAGATGCAATTCGAGATCACCACCGCCAATCCGCCCCACATAAAATCGCGGCGATAGCGGCGCAAATACGGGAATAGCGGCCGGAGCGTGGCAAACATGCTGGTTCTATTCTAAATGGCGCCCTCAGGTAGGCGTGCGCAGTAAAAGATAAGCTCCGGTAAGGCCGAAGAGCAGGTCCGGCGACCAGGCAGCCAGCAGAGTGGGCAGGAGATTGACATCGCCCAAGGCCCCAAACATACCCTTCACCACCCAGTACGCGATCGCCAACCCGATGGCGGTGGCGATGCCGGTGAGCGAACCCCGTTTGCCCATGGATAAAGCGAAAGGAATTGCCAGCACCGCCATAACCAGGGTCACCAGTGGATCGGCGATCTTCAGGTTGAGCTGAACGCTGAGGTGCTTGGTGTCAAAGCCGCTTTGCCTCAGGTCGCGGATGTAGCGCTCCAGTTGACCGAAAGTCATCTCTTGCGATTGCAGCGCTTGCTTCGTGAAGTATTGCGGCGGCTCGTTGATTTCGGGAAAGTCTTCGACGCTGAACTGGCTATAGCTGCTTACGGCTTCACCATCGAAGCGGCGCTCCCATCCGTGCTCAAAGACCCATTGCTGCAATTGCGGTTCCCAGTGCACGCTGGAGGCAAAGATACGGCGCGAGAGAGAAAAATTCTCGGGATTGAATTCGAAAACGGTTAGATTGGCGAAGCGCTCCTGGTCCGGATCAAAGAACTGGTAATAGAAGATGCGCCCTGGCTTGCCCGGCTCCTGACGGCCGAAGATCCACTTCTGGTCGGGCCTCAAGAAAGTTTGCGCCGGCCTGCCTTTGATGATGCTGCGTAGCGCCTCCTGCCGCCGGTTCGCGCTGGGTAGGTACGACTCATCGAATAGAAACAGGGCTATGGCGATCAGCGCCGACACCACCACAATGGGCACCATCACCCGATACAGGCTGATACCGGTGGCCTTCATGGCGGTCAACTCGCTCGTCCGGGTTAACACGCCGAAGGTCACCAGCACCGCCACCAGGACCCCTAGGGGCGCGATGTTGTAGATCATGCTGGGCGTCAGGTCGATAAGATATTCGCCTACGGTAACCAGCGGAGTGCGGTTGCGGATGATATCGCCCAGCAACTCAAAGAAGGTAAACACCAGCATCAGCAGCACGAAACTTACCAGTACCATGGCAAACGTGGTGAGAAACTCACGCAGCACATAGTCGTCGAGAATGAGGGGAAACCGCCCGCGCTGGTGCGCATTCGCCTCAGGTTTGCTGGGCTCATTTCTCGGGTTCAGCAACCGCGTGCTCTTGAGCTTGCTCAAGATGGCCGCGAATTGCGTGCCCGTCGCTCCCCCGACCGCCATTTGCCGCAACAGCAGCAGGCCGAAAAAGGCGAAGAGCAGGTTGGCCGCCCATATTCCAACAAAGACGGGCACCTTTCCTTCGCGAGCGAGCGTACCGCCGGTCAAGGAGAAGAAGTAGTAAACGAACACCAGTGCGATGGTCACCACGAAACCGGCGCTCTTGCCGCCCCGGCGCGAGGCGAGGCCGAGGGGAATTCCGATCAGCATCAAGACCAGGCAGGCTGCCGGATAAGCAAACCGCTTGTGCAGTTCGATCAGGTAGGGTTTTCCGCCAGGCCCCTTGGTGTGTTCGTACAGCACACGGTTGCTCATGGCGAGAATGGGGGTGTCATTGTGGCCGATGTGCGTGTCTTCCTGGGCGTTGAGGGTCAACGGAATCGTAGATTCCAGGAAGGTGGAAACCTGGTATTGAGGGACGCCGTTGTCGCTTACCTGTTCGTGCTCGGTACCATTGCGCAGGCGCATGAGGATGGTATGCGCTCCGCTGTCGGCAACTACGGCATCCTCGGCAGTGGTGACTTTTGGCGAGGTTGGATCACTCAGGTCGGCAAGAAAGATCCGCTGCCAGCGCGCGGCTCCTGTGCCGGGACGAATATCCTGCACGTAGAGCACATAGTTCTTGAAATCTTCGTAGAAGACGCGCGGCTCAACCTGAAACGAGGCCTGTTGATTCTTGAGCGTGCTCTCCAGGTTTAAGAGCGCGGCGGTGGCTCTGGGAGCCACGTAGAGAGAATCGGCCAGCGACACTCCCCAGCCCACGATAGCAATCGCTGAGACCACCCGGACGAAGAACCAGACCCCGATGCCCACGGCCCGCATAGCGGTGATCTCGCTATCGGCGGCCAGCCGGCTGAGACCGAGCAATACGCCGACCAGCACCGCCATAGGGATGGTCAAGCTCAGCGTGTTCGGCAGCAGAAACAGGAAAATCTTGGCCACGCTGCCCAGCGACGCGCTGTTGCGCGCTGCCATTTCCAGCAGTTGTCCCAGGTATTTCATGATCAGGATAAAAGTGAACAGCGCGCCGCCGAGCATGGCGTGCGAGAGCACTTCCTGCCAGATGTAGCGGGTGAAAATGCGCACAGGAGAGTTCCCGATCTACTGGGTACAGTCTAGAGCATTCCTGGAGAGAAGGGGTGCGCGAGGTAAAACCGCCGCGCGTGACGTCCGTGCGATATCTCTCGACGTGGAGAGATGTATCGACTTTGCCGGCGCACCCAAAGGAGGGAGAGCATGCTGCTAATAGGGAGTCTGCCCCTGCCGCTCGAAACCGGCAATGGCGAAAAGGTGTTATCCGGGTAGGAATCGGTAGCCGACTCCGCGCACGGTTTCGAGAAACACCGGCTCCGCCGGGTTGTCTTCAATGTAACGGCGCAGACGGACCATGAAGTTGTCGATGGCCCGCGTATCCGTGTCCTCCCGTACCCGCCACACCTGTTCCAGAAGCTCTTTGCGGGAGATAATGCGGCCCTGGTTTTGCACCAGGTAACGCAGCAGGTCGCTTTCCATCAGGGTGAGCCGGATGGTCTTACTCGGCGTAGTGAGTTCGAGCTTGTCGAAGTCGATGGTGCGCCCGGCAAAGCTGAAAGTAGACGGCGAGCCGCTCCCGCGGGAGGGCTGCGGAGCTTCGGCGGGGACCTCCTTGCGAAGCCATGCCATGCGCCGCAGCAGGCCGTTGAGCCGCGCCAGCAGGATAGCAAGATCGAAGGGTTTGGGCAGATAATCGTCAGCCCCGGCGCTGAACCCGTTGAGCACATCCTCTGGACGGCCGCGCGCGGTGAGCATGAGGATAGGAACAAAATTCTGTTGCGCCCGTAACTCTGCGGCCACGGAGAACCCGTCCCGTCCCGGCAGCATCACGTCCAGGATGATCGCGTCGACTGGGTCGGCGGCGATCATCTCCAAGGCGGTTTCGCCGTCTACTGCCAGCTGCACGGTATAGCCCTCGGCGCGCAGGTTAAACTCGAGCCCCTGCGCCAGGTGAGCTTCATCTTCGACCACCAGGATGTTGGCGCCCACCTACAGCGCTCCCTTGCCGGCGGTAGAGAGTGCACGAGGAAGCTGGAGGCGAATGGTGGCGCCCCGGCCCTCTCCTTCCGACTCGGCTTTCACATCTCCCCCGTGCTGGCGGGCGATGGAGCGGACCAGAAAGAGGCCAAGACCCGTACCCTTGATGCGAAAAACATTGCGTGCCGGCACCCGGTAAAAGCGGCGGAAGATCCGCTCCAGGTGCGGCGGTGCAATGCCCAGGCCGTGATCGGAAACGGTAAGCATCAACCATGCGTCGCCGTCCAACCTGAGACGCACGTCGAGTTGTGGCCCCTGGGGCGAATACTTGACCGCGTTATCGAGGATGTTGAGTACCGCCGTGCGCAGATCCTCCGGATTGCCGACAACGCTGAGTTGCTCAGCTCTATGGTCCACGGTCAAGCGGATGGTCGATTCTTCCAGGTGGTAACGCTGCAGCGTGGTCCGGATGCATTCGCGCAACAGGTCAT
>Ga0302324_100020589_pt1 | contig 12897 bp, 8 predicted proteins | sample Palsa_T0_1_FD_201949 | JGI IMG/M metagenome (GOLD analysis project Ga0302324, IMG submission 201949) | Peat permafrost microbial communities from Stordalen Mire near Abisko, Sweden - Palsa_T0_1 | ecosystem: Environmental > Terrestrial > Soil > Palsa > Peat permafrost | place: Sweden: Abisko...
ATGGAAGCACTCGATATGCTGCTGACGCGCGAGTCCGCGCTGAAGCTGCAAAGCCCCGGGCCGACCCGGGCCGACCTGGACGTGATGTTCCAGAGCGCGCTGCGGGCGCCTGATCACGGGCGGCTGCGGCCATGGCAATTCATTGTGATCACCGAAGACCGCCGCGACGCGTTCGGCGAACTGCTGGCGGACTCGATGGCGCGGCGCAACCCGGCCGCGCCGGCCGAGGAGCTTGCGCGGGAACGCGCCAAGGCACTGCGTGCGCCGGTGATCGTCGTTGCAGCGGCCAAGCTGGCGAAGGGGCACAAGATCCCCGAGATCGAGCAGCTCCTGTCGGCCGGCGCCGCGGTGGAAAACATCATGCTGGCGGCCAACGCGCGCGGCTTTGGCGCGATGTGGAAGACCGGTGCGCCGGCTTACGACGCATCGGTGAAGCAGGCGCTCGGCATCGCGCCGGACAGCGAGATCGTCGGATTTCTCTACCTCGGCACGCAGGTCGGCGGCGGAATCCAGGTCCCACGCCCGGTGCCCGCGGATTATGTCTCCGAGTGGGCCGGATAGCAGCGCCGCTAACGCCGACAGCACCACACCGCCGACTCACGCCGCCCACCACCCCCGCATCGCGCGGCGGGTCCTGACGCGTTGAACGCCTCTTCCTCTCGCCCCCGCAGCGGGCCATCTGTCCATCATGCCAGCCCAGCACCAACTGCCCCTGCCGTTCCCGCGCGCCCACCGGCCCGAGGCAGCCGATTTCGTGCGCGCGGCCACGAATGACGCGGCGCTGACCTGGCTCGGTCGCGTCGCCGACTGGCCCCAGCGCCGCCTCGCGCTGTGGGGGCAGGCCGGCACCGGCAAAACGCACCTGCTGCACTGCTGGGTCGCCACGACCGGCGCGCACTACCTCACTGGCCCGACGCTGCCCGGGCTCGAAGCGCTGCCCGATCTGCCCAGTGCCGCCGGCCTGGCCATCGACGACGCCGACGCGATGGCCGAGGAAGCCACGCTGCTGCACCTGTTGAACGCCGCCGCCGAGGCGCGCCTGCCGGTGTTGCTCGCCGCCAGCACCCCACCCGCGCGCTGGCCGGTCCGACTGCGCGACCTCGCCTCCCGCCTGCGCGCCATCACGGCGGTAGAGATCCTGCCGCCGGACGACACGCTGCTGCGGGTTTTGCTCGCCCGCCTGCTCGCCGACCGCCAACAGCGGGTGCCGGCGGAGACACAGGACTGGCTGCTCACCCGACTGCCCCGCACGTCCGCGGCCTTGCGGGAGGCGGTCGACCGGCTGGATCGCGCCGCACTCGGCCGGCCCGGCGGCATTACCCGCCCGCTCGCCCGCGATGTGCTGGCCGACATGATCGGCGCCGACCCTGACGGGACCACGCCCGACCCAACGTCGCCAAACGACGGCGGCGATCCGGCGATGACACACGCACTCGCCACGCCTAAAGCGCCGACCCTGGGGCAACCAAGAATGTCATCGCCACGCCCCTCGCCGCAGCCCCCCGCGCTGCTGTAGAGTCGCACAATGGACACGCCCCCGCACGACCTTGCGGTTGCCGAGATCACCACGACAGCGCCACGCGCGGCCAAGTCTCGGGCCGCGCCGCCCGCGCGACCAACGCCCAAACCCGCAATCACACTCGACAGCCCGGAACGCTTCATCAACCGCGAGCTGTCCTGGCTCGACTTCAACCACCGCGTGGTGGAGGAAGCCGAAAACCCCCATCATCCGCTGCTGGAACGCGTGCGCTTCGTCTCGATCAGCGCCTCCAACCTGGACGAATTCTACTCGGTCCGCGTCGCCGGCCTGATCGGTCAGGCGAAGGCCGGGGTCACCGTCGTCTCGCCGGACGGCCGCAGCCCGGCGCAGCAACTGATCGAGATCAAGCAGCGCACCGACCTCCTGCTGGCGGAACAGCAGCAGGCCTGGCGCGACTTGCGCGACGCCCTGCGCGACGCCGAACTCGAGGTCTGCGAGGGCAACCAGCTTTCCAACGAAGACATGGCCTGGCTCGACGCCTGGTTCATGGAGCGCGTGTTCCCGGTGCTGACACCGCTCGCCATCGACCCCGCGCATCCATTCCCGTTCATCCCCAACATGGGCCTGGTGATGGCGCTGCTGCTGGCCGGGCGCGACAACGGGCACATGATGCGCGCGCTGATCCCGCTGCCCGCCCAGGTCGGGCGCTTCGTACGCCTGCCGCAAGCCGCAATCGCCAATCCCGCCGGCAACCCCGCCAGCGCGGGCAGCGTGAAAAAAATCCGCTTCATGATGCTGGAAGCGGTGGTCAGCCTATTCCTCGACCGGCTGTTCCCGCGCTTCAACGTCACCGGCCAAGGCATGTTCCGCCTGATCCGCGACACCGACGTCGAGTTTGAGGAGGAGGCCGAAGACCTCGTCCGCTCCTACGAAACCGCGCTGAAACGCCGCCGTCGCGGAGTGGTGATCCATCTGGAGATGGACGCCGGCATGCCGCGCGAATTGCGCGAGATGGTCGCCGACGAACTAAGCACCGGCATCGACGAGATCCATCTTGAGCACGGCCTGCTCGGCCTCACCGACCTGCGCCAGCTCATCGTCGATGATCGCCCCGACCTGCTGTTCACCCCCTACACCCCGCGCTTCCCGGAGCGTATCCGCGACTTCGGCGGCGACTGCTTCGCCGCCATCCGCGCCAAGGACATCATCGTCCACCACCCGTTCGAAAGCTTCGACGTCGTGGTGCAGTTCCTGCGCCAGGCGGCCCGCGATCCCAACGTCATCGCGGTGAAACAGACGCTCTACCGCACCAGCCGCGACAGCCCGATCGTCAAGGCGCTGATCGAGGCGGCCGAGGCCGGCAAGTCGGTCACCGCCATGGTCGAGCTGCGCGCGCGCTTCGACGAGGAAGCCAACATCAGCCTGGCGCGCGAGATGGAAGCCGCCGGCGTGCAGGTGGTGTTCGGCTTCGCGCAACTGAAAACGCATGCGAAACTGTCGCTTGTGGTCCGCCGCGAGGCCGGCGCCGTCCGCTCCTACGCTCATTTCGGTACCGGTAACTATCATCCGATCACCGCGCGCATCTACACCGACCTGTCGTTCTTCTCCTGCGATCCCGACCTGACACGCGACTCGGCGCGGCTGTTCAATTACATGACCGGCTACGCCGAGCCAGAGTTGATGGACGCAGTGGCATTCAGTCCGTTGACCATGCGCAAGGTCCTGCTCGAACTGATCGATCGCGAGATCGCCTTTGCCCATGCCGGACGGCCGGCCACCATCTGGCTCAAGCTGAATTCGCTGGTCGACGAGGCACTGATCGACGCGCTGTACCGCGCCTCCTGCGCCGGGGTGAAAGTCATGGCCGTGGTGCGCGGCATCTGCTGCATGCGCCCGGGCGTGCCGGGCTTGTCGGAGCATATCCGCGTCAAGTCGATCGTCGGCCGCTTTCTGGAACATGGCCGCATCTGCGTGTTCGGCAACGGCCACGCGCTGCCGTCGCGCCACGCCAGGGTCTATATCAGCTCGGCCGACTGGATGGCGCGCAACATGGACTGGCGAGTCGAAACCCTGGTGCCGATCCACAATCCGACGGTGCATGCCCAGGTGCTGGACCAGATCATGGTGGTCAACCTGCGCGACTCGTTGCAGTCATGGGAGCTCAGCGCCGACGCCTCCTGGCAGCGCGTGCCGATCGGGCGCAAGCCGGTTTCCGCACATGATTATTTCATGACCAACCCATCGCTCTCCGGGCGCGGCTCGGCCTTGCATGGCCCCGGCATCGGCGCCACCGGACCGGTGCGCCGCCAGGACCGCGTCGCCGAGGACTGATCGCGCACCACAGGACGCGTAACAAATGGCCGCGTAACACGGGGGCCGCGTAACACAGGATTGACCGCATGCCGTATCGCCCACCCGCCGACATTCCGCGCTGCGCTGTCGTGGATCTCGGTTCGAACTCGGTACGTCTCGTGGTCTATGAAGGCCGTAGCCGCAATCCGATGTCGATCTTCAATGAAAAGGCGGTGTTGCGCCTCGGCCGTGGCCTGTCTGCCACCGGACGGTTGAATGAAGACGGCATGGCGCAAGCCTTCACCGTGATGCATCGCTACCATGCCGTGGCGCGCGCCATGGGCGCCGATCCGTTCGAGGTGCTGGCGACCGCCGCGGTGCGCGACGCCACCAACGGCCGCGCCTTTGTGGACGCCTTGCAACTTCGCCTGCCGGGCGTGCCGATCCGCATCCTGTCCGGCGCCGAGGAAGCCGCCTATTCCGCGATGGGCATGCTGTGCGGCATTCCCACCGCGGACGGCGTGTTGGCCGACATCGGCGGTGGTTCGCTGGAGCTGGTGCGCCTGATCGCCGGCGAGCGCGCCGCGTCGCACACCACGGCGCTCGGCGTCATCCGCTTGGCGGAACGGTCCGGCAACGACCCGGTGCGGGCGCGCGCCATCGCTGCCGCCGAACTGGAGGAAATTCCCTGGCTGGCGGAAGGGATGGGGCGCGATCTGTATCTGGTGGGTGGCGCGTGGCGCGCCCTGGCGCGCATCCACATGGCGCAGGTCGGCTACCCGCTGCACATGGTACATCATTACGCCATCGGCCGGGAGGAGGCGCGCGATCTCGCCGCCATGATCGGCAGCGCCGGCCGGCGTTCGCTGGAGCGGCTGCCGGCAATCCCGCGCCGGCGCATCGACGACCTGCCCTATGCCGCCATCGCGCTGCGGCGCGTACTGCGTGCCACCGGGGCGCGCCGCGTGGTGTTCAGCGCGTCAGGTTTGCGCGAGGGCTGGTTCATGCAGCGCATGCCCGACGCAATCCGTGCCGCCGACCCATTGCTGTCTGCCGGGCGCGAAATGGCGGCCCGGCACGGCCGTGACCCGACGCTGCCGCCGGCGCTGATTGCCTGGACCGATCCGCTGTTCACCACCGATACGATCGAGACCAGGCGCCAGCGTGAGGCAACCTGCTGGATGTCGGATATCGGCAGCCACGACCACCCCGAATTCCGCCCCGAGCAAGCCTTCCTGCGCGTGTTGCGCCAGCCTGGGATCGGTCTCGACCACCACACCCGCGCCTTCCTCGCGCTGGCAATCGCCATGCGTTACGAGGTCGAGGAGAACGCCGAGTTCCTGCGTCCCGCGCGCCTGCTGTTGGATGTCGCCAGCGCGCATCGCGCCGAAGTGCTGGGGACGGCGCTGCGGCTCGCCTACACGTTGTCGGCGGGCACGCCGGACCTGCTCGGGGGCACCAGCCTGGCGATGAACGGTGGGCGGCTGATCCTGCGGCTGGCCGAAGACTCCGGTGTGTTCGCCGGCGAGAGCGTGATGCGCCGACTGGATCGCCTGGCACACGCCGTCGGGCTGGAGGCTGGAACCGAGGCAGCCAGGCGCGACGCTGCGTAGGGTTCCGGACCAGCGATTTTCATTGGAGAGGCACCGCCGGCCGGCACCAACGGTGTTCGGAGACACCAAACTGCCGAGTACGGCGGAAAAGCGCAGCGCGTTCCGCCACCGCAAGGCGGCCGGACATGCGTTGGGGCACGTCGACAAATCCAGCCGACCGGTCCGTCCGATGGCGGAATGCGCTGCGCTTTTCCGCCCTCGGCGTGCGACCATCACCGCCATAGCAGCGAAACCAGAACTGCTCCGTCTCAGCATCCTCAGTGTTCAACAACACGCCTGCGGACGACGAAACGCCAACGCATGGCGACACGACGAGCCCACCCACGACGGGCCGATCGGCGGCAACATTGCCGGCAATCAGGATACCGTGTTGAGTACGTGAACCCCTGACGCCAGACAAGAGCGCCGGTGCACGGAGAACGCCGTCCATGCAAGACGAACTGATAGCCGCGCGGATCGATCGCCTGCCCTTCAGCAAACTGCATTGGCGCATCCTCGCGCTGCTCGCGATCCCGCAGTTCTTCGACAGCGTCGACATCTACACTTTCCCCTCCGCCGCACCCGGGTTGGTCAAGTTCTGGGGCATGTCGATCGACGACATCGCGCTGATCACCTCCGCGGCGTTCTTCGGCATGTTCCTGGGCGCGTCCGTCGGCGGCGCGCTCGCGGATCGGCTTGGCCGCAGGCGCGGATTGATGCTGTTCGTCACCCTCGGATCCGCCGCATCGCTGGTAACCGCACTGGCGCAGGATGTGCCGATGCTGTTTGCGGCACGCGTCGTCACCGGGTTCGGTCTCGCCGCCGGCATCGTCACAACGATGACCTGCGTCGCCGAATTCTTTCCCCCCGCGCGGCGCGGCAAATCACAGGCCACGGTGATGGTGATCGGCCTGTTTGCCATCCCGATCACCAACTGGGTCGCCCGCATGACGGTGCCGAACAGTCCGGACGGCTGGCGCTACGTGTTTGCCTGGGGCGCGGTCGGCTTCGCCTTCGTGATCGCCGCGCGCTGGATGCCGGAATCACCCCGTTGGCTGGCGCGCCAAAGCCGGTTCGCCGAGGCCGAGGCCACGCTGCACGCCATGGAGCAGGCGGTCGCACGCGAGGTTGGTCCGCTACCGGAACCACGTCCGGTCACCCGCCCGAACGCCGCGCGCGCGCCCTGGGTCACCATGTTCGGCCCGGAGTATCGCCGTCGCACGATCGTTCTCTGCTTGATGTGGATCCTGCAGACCCTCGGCTTCTACGGCTTCGAGGCCTGGGTGCCGACACTCCTGGTCAAGAGCGGCATTACCCTGACGCATAGCCTGACTTACGTGACGCTGATGAATATTGGCGCCCCGATCGGCGCGCTGCTGGCGGCCTATGTGTCCGATCGTTTCGAACGCAAGAACCTTATCGCAGTGACCGCCGCCGCCATCGCGGTGTTCGGCCTGCTGTATGGTCTCAGCTTCGTGCCGGCGCTGATCATCGTTTTCGGACTGCTGGTCGGCATGCTGATCCAGACCTTTGCATCGTTGATCTATGCGTACACGCCGGAGCAGTTTCCGACCGACCTGCGCAACGGCGCCACCGGCTTCACCTACGGCCTCGGACGGCTCGCGAACGTCGCCAATTCCTTCCTTATCGCCGCGATCTTCACCCATATCGGCTACGTCGCTGTGTTCGGCTACATCGCCGGTGCCTGGCTGCTGACCGCCGTACTGACTGTCCTGTTCGGCCCGCGCACCACCGGGCGCCGACTGGAGGTCCTCAATCCACTCGTCACGGATGACGGTGCGGTACCAATACCGCTGCAAGCCGACCGACGCGCATCCTGATCCATTTGCTAATCGGAATGATAGCCGGATATCAGCAAGACCAGGGCGGGATGCGCGCGGATAGACGCCCCCATCCCCCCAAAAATCTCTCACCCCTCTTTGCGAAATCCGCGCTAGACTCCAACGCGGCAGCCGATTCGCCCGAACGGAGGAGGCCAAGCATGACCTTGCGCGCTTTCCTGATGTGGTACCTTGGCGCCGTTGTCTTCGTGGGTGCTGCCGGCGCCAGCGGGTATCAGGCCCTGTCGCATCAGCATTCCCAAGCTGCGACGGACGCATCCACCGCGACGCCGTCCACTGCGACAACGTCAACCGTGTCCATAGCATCCGCGCCCTCGCCAACCGCGTCCCTGGCAACAACACAGGAGCCATCGCCGCCGGCCGCAACGTCCGCCGGTCCCGCTTTGCATACGCCGCGGCCGGCTGCCGCCGCATCCGCCTCGCACCAGCATTTTGCCGCAGCTACCGACCACATGACGCACGCTGGCAAGAGCGACACTGAACTGTCAGCGGCACAGCGACGCCTGGCGCATCAGCGGGCCATGCCAACCAACAGGATGGCGCAGCGCCGGAGTCCAGAGTACCGGCCGGCCTCGCACGAGGCGCTCGATCACCCGCGCGCCTGGGATCCACCGCTGCCGCCGCCGGCGCCACCGTTTGCCACCTATCGCGATCATGGCGCCTACGCATCCCGGCCCGGCTATGCGTATCCCAGCGTCTCTACAAACCGGCCGGGCTACGCGTACCCGTCCGGCTATCCATATCAATCCGAATACGTATACCGGCCTGTCTACCCGAGCACATACGCGTACCAAGCCGGCGCGTACCAATCTGTATACGCCTATCCCGGCACCTACGCGTACCGGTCTGGATACGCGTACTACCCCGCCGCTCCGCGGTACCCGTACTACGAAGTCCCCTGAGCCACGATCACTGCCGACGCTAACGTTGCCCACGGCACATGCCGGAAGTGGCAGCGCCAGCCCGGCCGCGGGAGACCACGGAACCCAACCAACAGGTGTCCCGATCGCGCGGCATCGCCGCGACAACGACAGGCCGGGTCGCGGCTATCCCTTGCTCTGCTGCCGAGACGTGACTCTCGCAGCGTCCTCGCGAAACAACCCGTCGATGGTCTGCTTCTGCTGGTCCGTGAGCACGCCGTAGAGCGCCGCAAACGCATTCGCCAATGCCTCGGTATTGTCGGCGTAAACGCGCGCGATGTGAGCATAGGACTTCATATTGTCGAGTGCGTTCATCGTCGTGGCGGTGCTGGCACGCTCACGGAACAACGCGTCGGTGCTGGTTGCGTTGCTGCGCATCGCATCGGCGAACGCATTCCATTGCGGCTTCTGGGCATCGGTGATGTGGAGTGCGGTCAACAACGCGTGGATGCGTTGATCGGCTGCCGCCTGAGGTGACGCCGCCTGAGGTGAGGGGGGCGCCCGCGTCGCGGGGGACGTCGCGGGCGCTTGGGTGGTCGGGGGCGCCGGCGGGGTGAATTGCGCGGCCGCCGGCAGCGGCAAGGCGATCAGCATCGCCGCGACTGCCAGAGCCCCGCGATGCAAGGATACTCGATTCACGTGAAGGCTCCCGTTCTGCCCCATTGGTTTCAGAAGACGTCCGATTGAGTTATCAGCGTTCGCGGCGACCGCCGCCCCGTCCACCCCCGCGGCCACCGCCGCCGGCTGGCCTGGCCATCGCCCCGCCGCCGCCGTGCCACCCGCCGGGAGCCCCCCAGCCTCGACCCGGTCCGAAGCCGCCGGGCGCGAAGCCAACCGTCCGCGCCGGCGCGCCGTACGACGCTGGACCGCGCGACGCCGAAGCGTGGGACTGCCAACTTTGCATTGCCGGTCCCCGGGACTCCATGCCGCGCGACCCCATGCCGTGCGACGACTCCATGCCGTGCGACTGCCATGCGGACGTCCCCGGGTCGCGTGTGGCCCAGCCGTGCGAGTGCCAGCCATACCCGCCCGCCGAGCCCCCACCCGAGCCGTAGTATCCCCGGCCGCCCCAGCCCCAACCACCCCCCCAGACGTCAACGCCGAACGACGCGAACGCCAGGAGTGGCGGCGCCCAGATCACCAGCGGCGGTGCGGCCGCGAGGACGATTGCCGGCGGCGGCACGATCATGACTGGCGGCGGTACGGCGGCAGCCAGCAGTGCGGCAGGCGGTGTCACGACCGCCGGCGGCGATGAAGCAGCGACGGCCGGTGCCGTGGCAATGCCCGGTGTCTCGGCGATCGTCGGTGCCGCAACGAGCGGCGGCGCAATCGGCGTCGGGATGCCAATCAGAATTGGTGGCGGAACGACATAGATCGGCGGTGGAGCGAAGACGACCCAGGGAGTGACGAACAGAGCGGCGGGACCTCCGATAACCACGGCGCCGCCCCACAGCCACGCCCCGCTCCAGCCCCAGCTGGCCCGCCAACCCCAGCCGCCACCACCCCACGCCCAGCCATCGTGCGAACCCCAGCCACCGCCGCCGCCGGCCCAGCCGCCATGCGATCCCCAGCCGGCCGTTCCGGCCCCGTCAGTCGTTCCGCCCCAGCTATGCCATCGAGCGTGCGACGCCCTGGGATCACCCCAGCCAGGGCGCCCACCCCATCCTCCGTGAGCGGCGGTCCCGTAGGACCGCGCATCGACCCCTCGTGGTTCGCCGGACCAGGCGCCCGTCGCCGCGTGCGTCTCATGGGTGGCCATCGGGCCACCGCCCCAATTGCGCGCGCCGCCCGGCGCGCCTGCAAAGCCTCGCGCCGGGCCGGGGCCGCCGCGCCACCCGGATGCGGGTTGGCGGCCTCCGCCCATTCGCTCACCGGGCTGCGCCGATGCCCCGACCGCTGTCATCGCGATCATCCCGCCGGCAAGCCCGGCGGCGGCCACCAACGACACCAGTGATCGGGCAACGCGCTCGCGCCACATGCTGCTCACGGCGAATCTCCAAAGCTGCGATGGGAGTTTGGCTCAATATATGGCCGGATCGTGGCGCGGGGCTCCTGGATGGCCGTTTTCAAGGTGAGTTGATCGACGTCGGTACGAATCAGCGCGAGCGATGCATTGGCAGGTTCGCATGAAGCGGACGTCGTTCCAATCGGCCCCGCTGGCACCCTGCCGCAAGATGCCGGTCCGTTGATTGGGCTCATGGTCTTCCCCGTGGTGCCCGAATGGATACGCCAACGCTGTAAACAGCCGCGTCGAATTGGCGCGCGGGTGCGACCGTTCCCCGTCTGTCAGAGCCCACGGCCGCGCCACCCAGGTTTGCACAACGGCAGAGACGGCGTCAGATTACGCGGTCAAGCAAGGGAATTGGGCGATGACGAGGCAGATGATCACAGGGCGAGCGGTGTGGAAGGGCGACGAACTCGATCGTGCCGGCGACTGGATTCTCTGGTTCGACGAAACCCACAAGCGCGAGATCGCCGACGCCCTCGGGCGCATCCGGCACACCAAGCTGTTTGATTTCGGCTGCGACGATTTCCCGCTGCCCAAGACCGCGTCGCTGCTGGCCAAGGTGAATGACGAACTGGAGAACGGGCGCGGCGCGGTGCGGCTGCGCGGCCTCGATGTGGAGCACTACACGGACGACGAACTGCGGCAGATATTTTGGGGCCTCGGCCAGCATCTCGGCCTGCCGCTGTATCAGAACATGGCCGGCGAAATCATGGGCGAGGTGCGCGACGAAACGCGTGACGCCAAGCCGACCTTCGTCGACTCCGGGCCCGGCAAGGTCATGTCCTCGCGCGCCCGCGCACGCTCCACCGGCCCATTGCGTTTCCACACCGACCGCTGCGACGTGATCGCCCTGATGTGCGTGCGCAATGGCATCGAGGGCGGCGTCTCCAAGTTGGCCTCGATCCCGACCATCCACAACGAAATGCTGCGCCGCCGCCCGGACCTGGCGGAGCTGTTGTTCCATGACTACTGGCGCTGCCGGCCGAAGGATGAGGACGGCGTATTCGCCCGGCCGTATTTCGCCCTGCCGGTCTGGGGCGAGCGCGACGGCAAGATCACCAGCCAGTATTCGCGCACCTATGTCGAGCAGGCGCAGGAATTCGCCGAACTGCCACGCCTGACCGATGCGCAGAGCGAGGCTCTCGACATGCTCGCCGAGATCGCCGAGCAGACCTGCCTCTATTCGGCGTTCGAGCCCGGCGACATCCAGCTGCTGAACAATCACGTCGTCTATCACGGCCGCACCGCCTATTCCGACGACGCGGCGGCCGGGCGCGCACGGCTGCTGATCCGGCTGTGGCTCGCGACACCGAACAGCCGCGCGCTGCCGGACGGTTTCGAGACGTTCTGGGGCAGCATCGAACCCGGCAAGCTGCGCGGCGGCGTGCCGCAACCCGACGGACGACGCACCCCGTCGCCCACGCGTCTGCACGTTGCGGCCTGAACCCGGCGGGCGCCGCCGCTATCCCGCCACGGCCTCCGCGCTCAGCTTGCGCGGCAGGTCGTGCGCGCAGCGACCCAAACCGACACAGAAATGATTGACCACCGGGGCCAGGCTTTCCACGGCCCGCCGCGCGCCCGCATTGGCTTCCGCCAACCGTGCCGCCGCGCTCCGTGCCCGCGCCGCGATGCGCGGCCAGTCCAGCCCCGGCAGCGCGCCATCACGCAGCACGAATTTCGACCCAACCATCACGTCGCGCACCGCCGTGCCATCCTCGGTGTTCACCAACTGATTGACCGCGCTGTTCAGCGGCACAAGGTTGACGTGGTCCAGATCCAGAAACACCAGATCCGCCTTGTAGCCCGGCGCGATCTTGCCGATCAGGTCCCCCATCCCCAGCACCGCGGCGCTGCCCTCGGTTGCCAGCCGGATCGCCTCGGCCGCACCGATCCAATCTTCCGGCGGACGATCGAACACGCGCGAAACGAACGCGGCCAGCCGCATCGCTTCGAACATGTTCTGATTGTCGGCCGAGGACGACCCATCCGTCCCCCCCCCCACCGTCACCCCACCCGCGATCGCCCGGCGCATATCCGCGATCCCGTTGCCCAGCCGCAGGTTGGATCCGGGATTGTGCGCGAGCGTGCCACCATGTTTGGCCAGCAGCGCGATTTCCGCGTCGTCGATCCAGATCGCGTGCGCGCCGCTGAACTTCGGTCCCAGCAGCCCAAGCCGGCCCAGATGCGCGGTCAGTGTCATGCCGTAGCGCCGCTGCGCCCCGGCGCGCTGCACCGGCGATTCCGCCAGATGCGTCTGCACCGGCAGGTCGAATTCCGCCGCCAAGTCGCGGCAGCCGATCATGAACTCATCGGAACAATGCAACGGAATGGTCGGCGCGATGCCCAAACGGATGCGATCGCGCGCGTGCGGCCAGGTGCGTGCCGCCTCGCGGATCGCCGCCAACGTCACCTCGCCGGGCGCGGTGCGCATCGCCTCCGCAAGCGTACGCAGTTCCGCCGGGAACGCGTCGAGCAATCCGGGGATCGCCTGATAAAACGCGCGATCGGCGATCATGGGTGAGATCACCGCGCGCATCCCGATATCGCCATAGGCACGCGCAACCTCGTGCAGCCCTTCCACCGTGGGTGCCGGCAGCATCGCCGACAGGTCGTAGCAGGCGGTGCAGCCCTTGCGCAGCATTTCTACTCCGGACAGCAGCGTCGACAGGTAGCGATCCTCGTCGGTGCGCCCCACGTTGATCCACGAACCGGCGTTCAGCAACAGTTCCAACGACCAGCGATC
>Ga0302324_100020590_pt1 | contig 12896 bp, 19 predicted proteins | sample Palsa_T0_1_FD_201949 | JGI IMG/M metagenome (GOLD analysis project Ga0302324, IMG submission 201949) | Peat permafrost microbial communities from Stordalen Mire near Abisko, Sweden - Palsa_T0_1 | ecosystem: Environmental > Terrestrial > Soil > Palsa > Peat permafrost | place: Sweden: Abisko...
GCCGCGCACCGCTGCCGAGCTGATCCGTGCTCTTGCCGCGATTCCAGTTGATGTCCGCCGGCTCGCGGTCAGGGTTATAGCGCACGTTGTTCACGACGCAGACCTTCGTCACCTCGCGGTGCGCCTTCGGGAAGTAGCCCGTGAGATACTTCCAGATCGGCAGCATCTTACGCAGCTTGTCGTTATCCGGGAACAGGCTCACGTGCCGAGTACCGGAGTCGGACGGTTCACGATGCCGGGACGGATGGCGTCGCTGATCGAATCAATCACGCTCTGTCCCGCGATGCGCACCGCGGGCAGGTCAGCGTCGCCGATGTACTCCCAAAAGTGGAAGCCCTGCAGCAGGCCGACGAACGCTTCGAGCTTCGCGCCCTTCGAATTCTGCCAGTTCGGCAAGAACACAATCCCCTGGATGCCGGTGTCGGCTAGCAGCTTCACGTCACGCGCCAGGAAGTCGCCCCAGGTCTTCTTGCTTTCGATGGTGCGCATGTCGCCGTCCGTGGACGCGAGCGCGGCCCCCTTGTCCTCTTCGTTGTCGATCTCCGCGGGCGAGACGACCTCAAAGCCGACAGCGCGCAGCTGTTCGGCTGCCGCGAAGAACGCCGGGAAATTAAACTGCGGGATGCCGGACATCGGTCCGGCTAAGTAGACTTTCATGGTACACATCTCCGTTGGTTGCAATCTTGGTGTCTTCGTACGGGCCGACGACGCGCCGCTGAAATTCGGCCTTCGCGCCTTCCAGCGCGCCGACTACGTCGTTGATCGTCTGGTAGCGCAACTTGTGCCTGTAGACATACTCCGCGATCTTTTGTGTGATTACGAAGTTCAGCTCGCCGGCATCGGCCGGGGTCTCGCCGTAGTCGCCGCTGATGGCGCGTCTCCGTGCTTTTGTGATGTACGGCATCGGCTACTCAACGCTGCAGTGATGCCGGCTGTTCGCCGGAAGAATGAATTCGGTCTTCACGCACTCTTCTTGGGTGGCGTACACCTCACGATGTATCACCTGCGAATGGTGCGGGTGGATGATCCACCAAACCAGGATCCAGCGCATATGTTAAAGCCTCCATTTTCCATCAATGACATTTATCAGAGTGCGCTTGCCGTTCGGATAAATCAAGCAGTGCGTGTTCAGCCAGCTGCTCGGGCCGTGCGTGTAGCCGCGACTTAACTTAGTCGAGGTTCCAACCTGGTAGCAGCCCTCCTCAATGGCCGGAGTATGCGAGTGCCCGATGATCGACTTCACGCCGATGCGTCGCATGTTGCGAGCACTGCCGCGCGATCCGTTCGGGCCATAGTGCCCGTGCATGCCGCACTCTACGCCCTCGACCACGCTGCTCTCTTCGTAGTCGAGCACCTTGACGTTCGGGACATTGGCAAAGTGCTCCTTAGCGAGCAGAATGAAAGCGTTTAGCTTCTCAGCGTCGTCGCCCGTGAGTAGCTTTGACTGTTCATACAGCTTGCTCGCCACCTTGAGATAGAAGCCGCGGTCCCTCGGAGACAGCGTCTTCCAGTCGCGCTCCAGTATCCAGCGATGGAGCCAATCGTTGTGGTTAGATGCCACGATGCGCGACTGGGTACCCTCTGGCGTGCGCTCGCTGACAAACGCGAGCGCGTTGTAGAACTCCTCCGACGCTGAATCCTGATGCGCGAAGTGTCGCGCACCCGTGACGAACGGGTTCTTTTGCGCCCAGTGATTCACGCTGCCGCCGTCCTCCAGATCGTGCCAATAGAGGGTCTTCGGCTGGAAGAACGGAATAATGTCGCCAAACGTAGCGCGCTCGACCGCGGGGTCGATGCCTTCGACGTGCGTGTCACCCATCACGATGGCCGGCAGGCCCTGATACTGCACAGGCTTGCGCTTCGAGCCGTCGTAGAAGTAGTCAAGGTCATAGAACGTCCCATCCTTCGAGGCGTTGATCTGCCGCAGATGGAAGCGCGGGCCATCGACCTCGACCACCACCGCGGCGAGTGTGTGATGGAACTCGCCAAGCTTGCCGGCGCGCGTGTCGGTGTAGTTCTTCACGGTGCAGGCGCCGGTCGTCGTCAGGATCTTCGGGTACTTACCGCTCGGGGTAGCGACCACCTTGAGCTGTAGCTTCGTGTGCCCCAATATCCCGGACTCGCCGTGCGTGATGCCTTCGAAGCCGGTCAGCGGGCTCACCGCGGTCGGCTGCACCTTGATGTCGCCGAGCACGGTGATGTTCTTGTTGAGATCCTTGCGGACGTTCCAGAGGTACTTCCGGTTCGGGTAGACGCGAGCGTAGTATTGCTCCTCTGTCTCGTTCTCCGGCCGCGCGACCTCGTACGGCAGCGTCGGGCGGTCCAGCCACCACTCCGCGTTCGCCTGCGACTCCGTCCAGCGCGATGTCGCGTTCTTGTACCGGATCGGGATCACCATCAGCTCCGCGTCGCGGAATTCGCAATACTGCAGGAGCGACGCCCAAAACGCGTCGTGCAGAGGCGTCGCGTTCTGCGCGGCCGTGACAACGAAAATCTTCGAGTCGAGCGGTCGCTTAAACTTCGGCGGCGGCCCTTTCCGCTGCGTCGAACCATCTTGTCTCTTCACCACGCTGGGGTCTCCTACAGTTGAATAGCAATACGTCGTGCCGTGATAGCACTTCCAGCGGTGTTTGCCGCGTGTGTCTTTGCCGTGCGTCATCTCTTTGCCACAGTTCGGGCAGTTAGGTCTTTTCATTTCGGCTCCTGGCGCGTGCGCGCTTTAATGCTTGCTCTACCGTGATCTTTCCAAAGTTGCTGTCGATAACATCGCGGTCGACGGTACCTTTCGCTATCGCGTACCATACGCGCACCGCCGCCTTCTTGCCAGCCTGCACCTGACGCGCCGGACCGACCCGCTCAACCATCTGCTGCCAAAGTTCCGCTGACCACGTATATGAATAATGTAAAATATCCCTACACGGCTCGTGCAGGTTCAGCCCGAACGCCGACTGCTCTTGAAGCAGCATAACACGAAACTTGCGGGCATTCCAGTCGGTCTCGTCCTTCTTCCCGCCATATAGCCGCGCCAGAATCTTCTTGCGAGCCAGATGCGCAAGGATACGGGGCGGATCAGATTTCCACCAGTAACTAACCAGTAGAGGCGCAGGCTCAATCTGCTCCAGAACGTCGTCGAGCGCCTCCAGCCGGGAGTTGTGTACCTCATGCGTGTCTCCTGTCTCTGTATCAATGATCGATCCGGCGCACATCTGCAGTAGCTTGGATGATTTAATCGCCGCAGTTCCTGCCTCGATTGCGGCGTCATTCACCTCAACAAAGAACTCTTTCTCCATCCGCCGGTACTGCTCTCGCGCGGCTGGCGGCATCTCAAACTCCACCGGAATAATCTGCGGCTGTGTAATGTCCAGCCAATCCTCCGCGCGGAGTGCGAGCATAGTCGGCTTAAGCGCCTCATGTATCGCGGCCTCCGCACCGTGCTGTAGAGTTATTTTGTGAGAGTACTGGTTCTCTATAAAGTACGCCTCTTTGTATGCCGTAAAACTTCTCTTGAGAGCCTCGCCGAAATCTATGAACCACTGAGAACCCCATAGATCGATTGGGCCATTCGGCATTGGTGTTCCCGTCAAATTAATCCAGCGTCCGGTGACCTTAGCTATGTTTGACAGCGCCTGAGTACGCTTCCCGCCTTGGTGTAAGCGGAAAGATTTCAGGCGACTCGATTCATCTGCTATTACCGTCTTGAACGGCCACCGCTCTTGAGTCCACTGCTCCACTAGCCACGGGGCGAGATCGTACGTACAAATATACACGTCAGCTACAGGCTCGCGCAACGCGGCTTCGCGTGCCTTAGGGTCTCCGAGAACTTGAATCATAGAGATATCTTGGAATGTCGACCAGCGATCCCGTTCTCCCGTCCACACCACCTCAGCAACGCGCCTAGGTGCGAGTATCAATACGGGGAAGAAGCTAGAGCCGACTAACTTAAGAAGGTCTACCACCATCAACGCGGTGCCAGTCTTTCCCATACCGGGGTCCGCAACCAACGTGCATCGCGGATGGTCAAGTATGAACTCCGCGCCGATGCGCTGATGCTCGTGCGGTGTGAACTTCATAGGCATAGATCTAGCTCAAGTAAAAAAGCGTCCACATCAGCGTCACCCCACAAAACCCAAACCTTCTGACCGGCGGCTCTGATGTCGTCATGGTACCTAGACTGCCACGACTTTAACTCCCCGAGAGCGCGGGGCCTTTTTAGCTCGACAAAATAAGATGGGTGTCTAGGCAACATTATTATCCTATCCGGCGCTCCGCGCCTACCTGGGTCAATAAACTTTACGCACATTCCGCCTCGGCGCTTAACTTCGTCCAACAGCCGCTCCTCGATATGTTTTTCTAAGGGTGTTTTCTCCCGTTTACGTTTCTTAGTTAGCGCATTAATGGCGCTACGGCGCGCTTTGTACTCTGGATCGAAAGCATACCGCTCTCGTTGCAGTTGGTTGGCTCTTTCTTTCAATATCGGTCCTATTAACGGATCTCGCCGCTTAGCGCGCATCTTGGCGGCCGCTGTTTCCTTATATCCCGGCTCCGTCGCGCGGCGCGCCTTTTCTCGGGCCGACGTGCGCGCGTTGTGCCCGGCGCGGTATTCGGGATCGCCATAGTAACGCTTCATCTTAGCGACGTTTTTTCGACGTTGACGTTCTTCCGACGTCTGCGCCATCTTAGTTAGGCTTGTCGGCGTTCGGGCCGTCATACAACGATGCGGAGCCGTCTTCGTGGTCTACCTTTACTAGCTTACCGCTAGCAAGATCATCGCGTATCTGCGCGATGCGCGCGTCCCGTCGACGATTCTCAACCTCTTCAGTTGCCGGTTTCTGGTCCGCGATCACCGCGCCGCGCACGGCCCGGCCGAACACTCGGCTCGCCTGCACCCACGCCATAGCCTCATCTGAATCCACAAAGGTAGCGCACCAGACGCGCCGGTCATCATCCGTCTTGCCGTAGACCGCGTACATGGGGATCTGCGCGCCGCCCATCGGCATCAGCTGCGTTTCGGCCTGCAACGTCTTCGGCAGCACGTTCGCTGTCTCCACCTCGGCCTTCAATTCGTACTTTGTCTTGTCCAATTTAGTTCTCCTGTTAAACCCATGTTTCGTGGTAGTGGTCCTGCATCAGCTCGCTCGCGTCTACAGCGAAGCCGCTTACCTCCTCTCCCGCACGTATACGTCGCTCCAGAAAATCGCGCCCGTAAACATCATCTCGTTTCTCGACATCGACACCGAAAAAGTGAGTCGAACCGTCGGAGAAGCGAACTGCCATATCATATTTACGGAGCCTGCCGTCTATCGTGAACGGGCTCGGTCCTTCCGAGTACAGTACGCGGAAGCGCGGCCCGCGGGCCAGGGCGGGTACGGCGACCAGCGCGGCTGCCGCGCCAAAATACTTGAACAGGTTTCTGCGGTTCATTTCTCCACCTTCTTCTTCTCCTAACGTTTGCATACAGAAATAAGATACTCTCCGCCCGCTATAAGATCCTCCGCTAATCCCAGCACACATGTTTTCTCTGTGTTAGTTAAAGGAACTTTTCTAAGTGCGCTTTCGTGGTATGCACATATAGCTGAGACGTCCACATTGGTAAGCTGTTTCAAGGTATATATGACACGACGTAGGTCTCTAAGTCTTTCGGCTCTCAGTTCAGTGGCGTCAGGAGGCGGTCTGGGTGCCGGCGGCGCTTCTCCACGCTCTTGACGTAACTGTCTTTGAGATAGTGTACCGATTCCCGGTATAGGTCTCTGGGCTAACGCAGCCTCAAACTCCGCTTCTGGAATTCTGGCTATGCTAGTTGCTAAGCGACCAACAACGGTAGATACAGCGTCCGCACGCGCGCCGCGATTTAACAACTCACCTATACGTCGGTAAGCTCGCGCTTTTATACTCAAAGCCAAGGCCATAGGCTCGCGGTCGTTCAACTGCTTGAAGTACGCTGCCATAGCCACAGATTCGGCGGATATTGTTCGACATTCGTCGATTGAATCTACCCGCTTCATGGCCTTTATCATTTCCTTATACCGCGCGGAAAATTCTACGGCCTTGACCTGCGCTCGCGTTAATCCGCACTCCTTAAGTGTCAAATTTTTAGGCGCTACAGTTAGTTGTCTGTTCATAGTTTCACCTTTTTCCGTATCGTTCGTAAGTCCACAGATCCGCCGCGATGGGAAGACCCCCCATCCACGGCTCAAGCTTCTTGATAATCGACAGGAACCGTGCCTCGGAGTATGAACCTTTCGGTACATCAAGTCCAATTTCGTCGTGCACGTGTAAACATATTGCAGTCCGTGCGTACGGCTCCAGCGTGTCCAGGTACGCCTTGATCGCCGGCACCGTGAGGGTGTCGTCATGCACGCGCAGCATCGCGGCGCGCAGCACATCGTTCGCAATCGCTTGCACGATGTTCTCAACGAAGAGCCCCGACCAGGCGCGCTCACGCCGCCAGGAGCGGCCGCGGACCGTCAGGTACGTGACGTACCGAGACTTCCACGCGCGGCCGCCGAGCGGGTCCTCGACCTCCTCTTGCTTCAGTATCGGGGACGCGTACAGGAGCCGTCGACCGCTTGGGAGCTGGATCACCAGGAAGGAGGCATTGCACCAGACCTGGCACCGGGCGACGTTGTAGACGGTCCCGTTCTTGTCCGCCACCGCCTCCAGGATCGCGGTGTTCAGGTCGTAACGCATCTGATTGATCGCGGGGTTCGCCGTGCGGAACGACTGCTTCATGATGTCGCAGGCCATGTAGACCTCGCGCGACAGCTCGAAGTCCTCACCCGTGAGGAACGCGCGCTGCCAGGCGCGGTCCGCCTTCTCCAGCTGCTCGGGAGTTGCCGACGGGAGCACGACGAAGGCCAGCGGCTCAAGATCCATCTGGTATGCGATTGCCATGTTGACGAGCGCCGCGACGCCGCCGCCGAAGCCGAACGCCAAGATGCAGACCTTACCCATCTGTCGCTCGGACTCGTTCACTTCCTCGGGCGGCTTGCCGAGCATGCGGCCCGCGATGATGCGGTACGGATCCTTCGACTTGTCCTTTGGATTGTCGAACAGATCGCGGAACGCGTTGAGCACCGAAGTCTCGCCGGCCACCCACGCAGTGATCACCGTCTCGACGTTCTTGAAGTCGGCGACGACCAGCTCGTTCCCCTGCGCGGCGATGATGCCGTGACGGACAGCGATGGTGACCGCTTCGAACGGACCGCCATAGATTAGTGGATTGTTGAGTGCGGCCTTACTGTAGATGCCGGGGATAATGACATCGTCAATAGTGCTTGCTTTAACCGGGTCCAGCTCGATGCGTCCGGCTCGTTTGTGTCCCGCAGGCCGCCGCACGGTGATAGCCGGACGAGCCATGTTGTGCGGCTGGTATCCTCGTGCCGCGTGACGACCTGTACGGCCCGCACCTGACCAACGGCACCAGTGGCGGATGCGGTCTTCGGGGCCAGCCAGCACAAGTCCCCGCTTGAATTTAGTACCAGCACTCTTTCCGGCTTCGAGCCGCTCTTCGAGAACAGTGCGAAGAATTGGGTCCAGGTCGTCACTTTCGAGGTAGTCACGTACGTCTCCTGCTCTGAGTGATTCGATGTCGATGTCGTAGCGGTTGCGGATGTACGCGAGCAGACGCTTCGCCTGCGTCGCGGAGCCAATCTGGTTCTCGGTGTTCTCGCGCATCACCTTGCGCGACGCCTCGCGCGCCCGGTCGAGGAAGTCGGACGCTGCGGTCGCGAGCGCGCGGTCGAAGCCGAAGCCGCGCTCGTTGACGAGCTGGTCCAGCATCCAGCTACGGAGGTTCACGCCCGCGTAGTTCACGGCCGGCATCCGGTTGAAGATCGCGCGCAGCGCCTCGGTGTCGCGGATGGCGTACGCGCAGAAGCGCGCCCACTCCTCAGGCTTGTCTTCCGGCTCGATGAACTCTCCGGTCGCCGGCTGCGGCACGCAGAACGTGTGGATCAGGCCCTTGTCTTCCGTCAGCTTACCTTCGTCCTCGGTCAGCATGCAGACCCTGCCGAGGGCCTCAAGCGAGCCGGGCAAACCGTGCGCGCTGGCCGCCGCCATCGTGCAGCGCCAGCGCGAGATCGGCGTCACCAGCTTGAGCGCACGCGCCAGGATCAGCCGGTCGAACGCGGCGTTGTGCGCGAGGATCAGGAACTCGGGATCATCGAGCGCGTCTTTCAGGTCCTGCGGGATCGGCTGACAGTACGGCAGCCAGATCTTCGCCGGCCCGGTGACGAACGTATACGTCACGATGCGGCACTCGGCCGCACGCGTGTATCGGTCCGTCCCGACAGATATGTCGAGACGGGCCCGCGTCTCCGTGTCCAGGAAGAGAATCTTCAGCACTGTTCCGTCATCCTGTGCTTCCAGTCTTTGTACGCAGCCGTCGGGGTCAAGCCGAAGCCGCCCACGCGATCAGTCATGCCAGGCACCCAACGATACCGGCAGAACCAGGTCTCGGTGCCCGGCAGCTTACTGATCAGCGGCTTCATTCTCGCCGGCAATGACGACCGGCGCCTGTTGTAGAACGTTCCCCGGAACAGATTCGGATACTTGAGGGGTGGATAGAGCGGCGTATTCATTGAGCACCTTTTGGAACATGCGATTCTTTCCGAGCATGCCTTGTCGAGATTTTCGGATCTGGTCCATTCGGTCTGCGAGCGCGAAGAGGCCGCGCTCTTGGAAGAGGCGGCGCATGTTCTTGCGCTGCGTGCGTAAGTACCGCGCGAGCAGCTTGTTCACTATCGCGCCGACGGGCTCGTACCCAAACTCCGCCCAACGTCTCTGTTGCTCAGTCATTTCAGTCTCCTAGCTTCTGCCCATCTCCTCGCTGCCGGACCGCGACGCCCTGTGGGTTTTCCCTGTGGGTCTTATACGTGCGGGTAGGCCGGCAGCGAGGCGGGACTCGTCACAACCTCAGATCAAGCCTGCGCCGCCGAGAGGGCGCCCGTCAGCGGAACCCAACGCACCTGCCGGAGCCTGGTCCGCGTCTTGCGGGACCAATCCGAACTCACTCCCGCTCGCCACCGAGCTGCCACGGAGCCGCTCACCGTGCTTGTTGAACTGCACGCCGAGCACGCTGCAGCCTAGGCCGGGGCTGTTGCCGTACAGGTACGTGTAGAACTCCAGGAGCACGTTGCCGTAGCTGCCCTCGTACGGCCAGCACGGATGACTCGGTGTCAAGATGACCGGCGTGTTCCGGTTCGAGATGTTCACGCCGTTCTCGGTCACCAGGATCGTCGGCTGGTCCTTGTTGCCGGCGCTGATGTACAGCTGCCCCGCGTACGCTGGCTTGCCCGGGCGGTACTGGTCACCACGCTGCAGCGGGAAGCGCTGGTTGTTGCCCTTGATCATGTCGAGGGTCTGCTGCGTCTGCTCTTTCCACTTCGCGGTCGCCACGTCGCGGATCAGCTGCTGCAGCTGGGGGAACTGCGGATGCGTCGGCGGGAACACCGCATCGATGTGGAACTTCCCTTCCGCCTTGCCGGTGGTCGGGTCGATCTTCGCATCGCGGCCGACGTATTGCTTCGTCAGCGAAACACGCAGCAGCCGCACGTTGTCCATCTTGATCTGTCGGTTCACAGTAACTTCACTCATTTTCGATCTCCTGTTTCAAACTAATCCCGGCTCTTGCGTCGGGATAAATTGGACAGGCGTCACCGCCTCTCCCTTGTGATCCAGCGGCACGAGCCGAAGCTGAGGCTCCGACTGCGTCACCAGACCTTGCTCTTCTATGGCCTTGTAGTCGGCCTTCAGAATCTTCTGCGCTTGCGTTGGCGACACGATCTCGCGCGGCTCGTAGATCTTCTCCGGCGGCGCCAGCATCGACAGCGCGTACTCGGCTTTCGACTTATCGATCCACGTGCGCTTGCCCTTGTTGCCGTAGACGAGCTTCTGCCCGTCAACGATCACGCCAAGCTTCGCGCGGCGCAGCGCTTCGGCGCGGAAGTCGCTGATCGCGGATTCGATCTCATCGAGCTGCGCGTACACTACGCCGAGCGACTTGTCGTCCAGCTCGTGCCGCTGGATCAACGGCTCGAATAAACTCATGATGCGCTTCGCTCGCGCGACGCAGCGGCCGCGGACCTCGCAGTATGTGCACTGCTCGTCGCCGGCCACGAGATGCTGTGCCGGATCAAACGGTACGGTCTCGTGATAGATGTCGTACGCGAGCTTGGCTACCGGGCGGATCAGCGCCATGAACGCTTCCAGCTCTGCGCGCGTGTAGGTCCACTCGTCGTAGTGGTTAAGCTTCGGCTGGTGAATGCAGAAGCGGAACGCGTTGAACTCGCCGACGAGTGAAAACTCGATCATGGCGGCGCAGAGGTAGATAAGTCCCTGCGTGTTGTCCTTCGCGTTCACCAAAAGGTAGCCGTCCTTATAGTCGTGCACCGAGAGCACGCCCTTGTACAGCTCGTCGCGGATCACCGCGCCGCCTTCCGGGTACAGCTTGATAATATCGCTGTGACCCTCCTGGTCTGGTACGCCGAGCACGGGCGTCGTGTCGAGCCGGTGCTCGACCAGCATGAGGCCCGGCTCGCGATTGATCACGGCGACGCACGAGCGCACGCGGTCCAGCCGCTCCTCGTCGACGACGAACTTGAACGGCGGATTCTCTCCGAACGTCATCTCTTTGCCGAGCCAGGTATCTAAGTCCAGTGTCGGATTCTCCAGTTGCCACTGCAGCAGCCAGTGCGAGCACGTACCGCTCGCGCTGTGCTCTTTGTCGGGGTTCGGCACGCCGCGCGACAGGTACAGCGCGCCAACGCAGCGGAGCCAGCGCGCGGAGCCGGAGGGCGGGAGGATTGAGTGTGTGCCGCTCACTTCGCGATCTCCCGTCGTAGATCCTTCATCGCCTGCTGCAGCGTGACCGGCGGCTGGTAGTTGTAGAGTGGCGCCACGAGCCGCAGCGCCGTAGCCATCAGCAGCCGAGCGCTCGCGTTCCGGTCGCCGTTCTTCTGGTGCTTGAACTCGGCGACGTGCGCCAGCAGCTCTTCGTTATAGCGGAACTCGGTGTCGGTGAGATACTGATCCCACCACCTGATTGGTCCGGCATCTCTCTGCCGGTGGAGGTGTACCTCTTCGTGCGCGACCAGGGCGGGCGGTACGACGATCCCGCTGGGGTTGTGAATGTTCGGGTAGTACGCGAACAGCACGCCGGGGCCGTCGGCCTTCGGGAACGCGGCGCGCACCTGCTCGAAGTTCGGCGGTCTGGCGTGGATGATCATTGCACTTCGATTGAAGACGGGCAAGACCCGACGAACACGGCCCAAAAATACTGGCCTGCGTATGAATACTGACAGCGCCAACCCATCTGGTAAGTGACTGTTTGTACCATCTGTTGTACGCCTGTGAAATAGGCGGTTGCCGCGTTCGCATAACCGCTAGCCAACAGACAGATCAGCGGAATTAACTTCTTCATTTTAAGCTCCTAGCTACTCGCCCAGCCCCCGCGCGTCCCCGGGCGGTCGCTAACCGGCCTATCACGGGACGCGCGGGCGGGACTCGACTTTAGACCAATGACGCCTGCGCAACCTGCACGGCGGCTGCGTCCATCTTCGCGATCTCTTCCTCGAATGCGTCGTACACCGCCTGCCACTGCTCAGCCGGCAGCGTCACGGTGTTCTTCGCGCCGAACTTGGCGAGGATCGCTTCGGCCACGTCGCGGCTCTTCGCAGCCACCTTCAGCACAGCCTTGTTCAGCTGGTCTTTGGTGATGCTCGGGACGACGGGGGCAGGCGTTACCGGCGCCGGGGTGGCGGCGGCTGCGGCTGGATTCGCGGCGACCGCCTCAGCCGCGGTAGTCTTCTTGCTGCCTTTCTTTCCGGTCACCGCCTGCTCGACGGACTCCACGTCCGCGAGGAAGGCGTCGGCGAGCGCGTGCAGCGCGGCCGCAATCTTTGAATGGTTCATCGGCTTCAATCTCCTCGGTTGGTTGAAAAATCAGTTTCTATGTCGGGCGCAGAAGGTGCCGACCGGCGCGGCCAGCGTGCACGAACAGCGTGGGCCGGTAACGAAAAAGCGAAACGCGCCCCGACCGTTGCCGTCCTCGTACCTGTGAGGTTTATAGGACCGGTCGCCGGTCGACTCGTTAGCTAAATTGCCGCGGATACCCGGCCCGTCGCTCTCGGCGGACGTAGGGGTAAACGCTCGGACGTTGGACGCGGGCCATAACTTATGCTCTAACATCAAATCTCCTTTTCAGCGGACTATGACTCCAAAACTCGGTTCTGTCAACTGTCTTCCGACATTTAGATATCCAGATTTGATCGCGCGCGGACCGCGCCAGGGCGCGGCGTGTTCGTACTTCTGTCCCATCGCCTTGCGTACGCGCACCTGGGCGGCGTACGTGCGCGCCTGCTGATATCGCTCGGCGAAAGTTAAACGGATCATGGCATCACCGTCTCGATACTATGTGCCGTGACTTTGATCGCGCCAGCTAGGGCGCGCGAGCGCTTACCCTTGCTGAAGATGGCTTTCGTTCCCAGCTGTCTGAAGAGGTAGTCTAGGTCGATCTCGACGGTGACGGTGCCAGAACGGTTCTCACCGCTGTACCGATTTGTGATAATCGTCCGTGTCCATGTAGGTTTGCTCATGACGGGTCCGTCTCAGCGTACGCCACGTCTGCGTTCAGCGCGTCGAAGAGGCGGGCGGCGGCCTTGCGGTCATTCGCCTCTAAGGTTACCTGGTGGTCGCTGCTGTCGGCGTGTGTCGCTTCGAAGCGCACCTGGTGGACGAGGCTACCGTCTTCCAGCGCGCGGGTGGTGATCCTCAAGTTCTTCATGGTCAGCTCCTAGTTTCAAGTTTCAGACGTTACAAGGTTAGCACGATAGCGCGCCCACCGCAAGCGGGTCGCTTCGTGCGCGGCCGCGGTGTTCGCCTTCTTCGGCCCGAGCTTC
>Ga0302324_100020591_pt1 | contig 12896 bp, 12 predicted proteins | sample Palsa_T0_1_FD_201949 | JGI IMG/M metagenome (GOLD analysis project Ga0302324, IMG submission 201949) | Peat permafrost microbial communities from Stordalen Mire near Abisko, Sweden - Palsa_T0_1 | ecosystem: Environmental > Terrestrial > Soil > Palsa > Peat permafrost | place: Sweden: Abisko...
TGACCTGGCGGCCGTGGTGGCAAATTGTCGCCTATATGCTGATCCTCGGCGCTGCCGTTCGTTTCATCCATTTCGCCTTGTTCGGCGGCACACTGCTCTCGCTTCATTATTACGTCGTGGACAGCGTGGTGTGCCTGGCTTTCGGATTTCTCGGTTTTCAGGCCGCGCGTGCCGCGCAAATGGTCAGACAATATCGCTGGATCAATCAGCCGAACGGCTGGCTGCGCTGGCGCCGCAAGGCGCAGTGACGTAGCATCACGCTCAATTGCCGGTCCTGATCCAGGGGGAATTCGATGAACAGACTAACCACGCTCAGCGCCGCGCTGGGCTTTGCAGTGGCATTGATGGGATCTGCCTCGGCGCAAGTGAAGTTCGGCGTCGGTGGTCCGATCACCGGCGCGAATGCGGCGACCGGCGCGCAGATGAAGAACGGTGTCGACCAGGCAATCACCGACATCAACGCGGCAGGCGGCGTGCTGGGCCAGAAGATCACGTCGGAGTACGGCGATGACGTTTCCGATCCCAAACAGGGTGTCTCGGTCGCCAACAAATTTGCCGGGGACGGCGTAAAGTTCGTCATCGGTCACTACAATTCCGGTGTGACCATTCCCGCGTCCGATGTCTACCAGGAGAACGGCATCCTCGAGATCACGCCGTCGTCGACCAATCCGACCATCACCGAGCGCGGCATGTGGAACATCTTCCGCACCTGCGGCCGCGACGATCAACAGGGCAAGGTCGCCGGCACTTATATCCTTGCGCATTTCAAGGACAAGAAGATCGCCTTCATCAACGACAAGACCACCTACGGCAAAGGTCTCGCCGACGAAACACTGAAGACGATCAAGGCGGGCGGCATGGATGCGGTGCTCAACGAGGGCATCAACACCGGCGAAAAAGATTATTCGGCGCTCATTTCCAAGGTCAAACAATCCGGCGCCGACCTGGTTTATTTCGGCGGCCTTTACACCGAAGCCGGCCTGATCGTGCGGCAGATGCGCGATCAGGGCGTCAAGGCGCCGCTGATGGGCGGCGACGGCATCACCTCCGATGAATATGCGACGGTCGGCGGTCCCGGCGTCGAAGGCTCGCTGATGACTTACGGTCCCGATCCGCGCAACCGGCCGGAAGCGAAAGCCGTGGTCGAGGCCTTCCGCGCCAAGAAATTCGAGCCTGAATCTTACACACTCTATAGCTACGCCGGCGTGCAGATCATTGCGCAGGCCGCGGCGGCGGCAAATTCGACTGACCCGAAGAAAGTCGCCGACAAGATGCATTCCGGCATGAACTTCAGCACCGTGCTCGGCAATATTTCCTACGACGCCAAGGGTGACATCACCAAGCTCGACTACGTGATGTACATCTGGAAGAAAGACGCAAACGGCAAGATCAACTATGTCGAGTGTCCAGAGTCCGGCTGCACGATGTGAGCCGTCCGATCGCGAAAGCTACGAAAGCCCGCCGCAACGGCGGGCTTTTTATTTTCGAAGACGCTATCATCGCGCGTGACAGCAATTTATCGGGAGGAGATCATGAAGGTGCACACAGGCGTCTTTGGTTCTCTCGCTACCGCGACTTTGACATTCGCGGCCTTGAGCGCGCCGGCGCTCGCGAAGGAATGTTACGCGCCTGACGCATTGTCAGTGTCGCGCTCGTTCTCCCGCGCCGACAATACCGAGGGCGGCAAAATCGTCTGGCTCGGCGGCCAGACCGGCTCGCCCGACAAAAACTTCGAAGGCCAGGCGCGCGATGTTTTTGCCGCTCTCGACGGCACGATCAAAGCCGTCGGCGGCGAAGGGCTGAAGGACATGGTCGAGATCACCGTATTCATAACCGACGTGCGCTACGGCGATCAGCTCACCCAGATCCGCAAAGACATCTTCAAGGAGTGCTTTCCAGGTAGCGCGTTGATTACCGTCACCGGCCTGGCACGGCCGCGGCTTCTGCTCGAAATCCAGGGCATGGCGGTAGTCGGCGGCAAGTGACCGCGCTATTCAGCCGATATTTCCGAGCGACGGGAAGCTGTCGAGCAGCCAATAACTGAACTGGCCCACGGCGCCGGTCAAAAACGCGATGCCGGTCAGTACCAGCAAGCCACCCATCGCTTTTTCGACCAGGCCGAGATGAGCGCGGAAGCGCGCCAGAAAAGCCGCGAACGGCTCGATCGCGAACGCCGCGATCATGAACGGCACGCCGAGACCAAGCGAATAGATCGCAAGCATGCCGGCGCCCTTCGCGACCGTCGCCTCGGACGCAGCGATCGCAAGAATAGCGGCGAGGATCGGACCGATACACGGCGTCCAGCCGAGCGCGAACGCGAGACCCATCAGGTAAGCGCCCCATAAGCTTACCGGTTTGGCGACCTGAACCCGCTTCTCCTGCATCAGCCAGGCGATCGGCGTGATGCCGAGAAAGTGCAGCCCCATGATGATGATGCCGATGCCCGCAACGATGGCGAGATCGGCCGAATAGGCGCGGACCAGAGCACCGATGGCGCTGGCGCTGGCGCCAAGCGCGACGAACACCGTCGAAAAGCCAAGGACGAACACAAAAGCAGCCAGAACAGTGTGTCCGCTCAGACGCGGCTTGCCCTGTGCATCGGCAAACCGCTCGATCGACGTGCCGGTGAGATAGACAAGATAAGGTGGCACCAGCGGCAGCACGCAGGGCGACAGGAAGCTCAGCATGCCCGCGATCAGCGCCGCTGCGATTGTGACGTTCATGGCGGATGGCATGTACCGAGCCACATGGCAAATGCAAGGCAGGCCGCCTCCCGCCCGCGGCTAAAGCCGCTAGAATGAGCCGATGCGCAACCTCCTTACCGATGTCCCTGGACTGAAAGTCGGCCACGCCACCGACGCCAAGCTGGCTTCAGGCTCGACCGTGGTTGTGTTCGACGAGCCTGCGGTTGCCTCGATCGATGTGCGCGGCGGTGGACCCGGCACCCGTGAAACGGCCCTGCTCGATCCCGCACAGACCGTTCAAGGCATCGACGCGATTACTCTCTCGGGCGGCTCGGCCTTCGGTCTCGACGCAGCCTCCGGAACGCAAGCCTGGCTCAAGGAACAAGGCCGTGGCTTCGCCGTGCGCTCAGCGCGGGTGCCTATCGTACCGGCCGCGATCCTGTTCGACCTGCTCAACGGCGGCGACAAGGACTGGGGCCGTTATCCGCCCTATCGCGAGCTTGGCTATGCCGCTGCCGCGGCGGCCGACATTGAGTTCGCTCTGGGCAGTGTCGGCGCCGGCGCCGGCGCAACCACCGTGAATTGCAAAGGCGGCGTCGGCTCTGCTTCGGCGCAAACGCCGGATGGCCACTGGGTCGGCGCACTCGCCGTCGTGAACGCCGTAGGCAGCGTTATCATTGATAAAGGCCCGTGGTTCTGGGCGGCACCGTTCGAACAAAACGGCGAATTCGGCGGTCACGGTCTGCCGCAAGTATTTCCGCCTAACGCACTCACCACACGCGTCAAAGGCGGAGCAAACGAAAGCACGACGCTGGTGGTTGTTGCGACCGACGCGATCCTGACCAAAGCCCAAGCCAAGCGTCTTGCAGTGATGGCGCAATCCGGTCTCGCGCGCGCGATTTTTCCAATTCACACGCCGCTCGACGGCGATGTTTTGTTCGCTGCCTCGACCGGCCGGCACCAGCTCGCCGATCCACTCGGCCTTACTGGCCTCGGTAGCCTTGCGGCCCATGTGGTGGCGCGGGCCATTGCACGCGGCGTTTTCGAGGCAACGTCATTGCCCTTTTCTGGTGCGGTCCCAAGCTGGCGGGAACAATTCAGCCGCGAGCACAATTAGATCGGGAAGGCCCAATCCTTCACGTGGAAACCACAATCCGCAGCTTCAATAGCGCATCGACTCGTTTTCGTTGACTCGCTACCCAATTGCCCTTTCACTTGGTTTGGGCCGGATAAGTGCTTTTTGCGGAGGGTTGCATGCGCGTCGTGGTCATCTTTATCGCGGCGTTATTCACATTAGGTCTTGCGGCGTTTGGCGTGGTTGCGGCGCAACGCGGCAACGCTCCGATTTTGGCAAGCCTGTTTCAGCCGCATGCTGCGTCCCCAACCTTGGCGTCCCCAACCTTGGTTTCGCAAGCGACGCCTGCACAGCAGGCCGCTTCGCCAGCACGATCCGGACCGGTCACTCAAGTCGCGCAGGCAACAACAACAGTCTCTGACGCACCTCAGCCCGCTGCGGCCGAGCCTGCGACGCCGACCCGGGTCGCGCAGAATAGCGGTCCAGTCACGCCTGACCGCTTTAACCCGCCGCCCGGACCCGCTGCCGCTTCGCCCGCACCGGCGGGCGCCCCTGCTTCCCAGCAGCAGGCCGCCGCCGCTCCGGCGCACCCCATTCCGGCATGCGACAAACCCGATGCAATCGGTCTGTCGCGGATTGTCGAAATCGACACCACCGGCGGTCCAGCTTTCGGCACCGAGCACTTCAAGCAATACGACTTCCTGCGCGACCACGAGGTCGTGCTGACTTTCGACGATGGTCCGTGGAAGGGAAACACGCCTGCGGTCCTTAAGGCGCTGCAGGACAATTGCGCCAAAGCGACGTTCTTTGAGATCGGCGAACACGCCACGTGGTATCCGGAAATTTCGAAGATGGTGGCCGCCGCCGGCATGACGATCGGCTCGCACACCTGGTCGCATAAGGATTTGGCGCGCAATCCATATGCAAAAGACATCGAACAGGCCAAGCAGGAAATCGAAATGGGCGCGAGCGCGGTGCAGATGGCGGTCGGTGCGCCGATCGCGCCGTTCTTCCGTTTTCCCGATCTGCAACAGCCGCCGGAGCTGATCGCTTATCTTGGCACGCGCAACATTTCGACTTTCTCCGCCGACATCGACACGACGGACTTCAAGCTCAGCAAGCCGGACGCCGTGATCAAATCGGCGATGACCAAACTTGCGAAGAACGGCAAAGGCATTCTGCTGATGCACGACTTCAAGCCCGCAACAGCCGAAGCGATGCCGGAACTGCTGCGGCAGCTTAAGGCCGGCGGATACAAGATCGTGCACATGGTGCCGAAATTTGCGCTCACCACGATCCCGAAATACGACGATATGGTCCGCGCGCAAGACAAGTTCTCGAATGCAAACAACACCCGGCCGGAGTCGAGCGTCGTCAAGACGATCAACGAGTAACGCTAGTGCTTGAAGCGGTCCGCGCCGTAAGGCTGCGGATCGCAGAATGGCGTCGCGCCGGTTATCATCTCGGCGACGAGCCGCCCGGTCGCCGGTCCAAGCGATAAGCCCCAATGGCCGTGGCCGTAAGCAAGCCACATCCCGCGCTGCCCGGGTGCACGCCCGATCACCGGCCGCGAGTCAGCAAAACAGGGACGCGCACCCATCCATGGCGTCGGTTCGACCGGTTCGCCTAGCGGAAACAATCCGTGCGCGGCCGGCAGCAACCGGTCGAACTGCACCGGTGTTGGCGGCGCATCACGGGCGGCAAATTCGGCGCCGGTCGTCAGCCGAATGCCCTGCTCCATCGGCGCCAGGCAATAACCGTTGTCGGCGTCGAGGATCGGTCGGTTTAATCCGGCATTGTCTCGCGGATGATAATGCCGGTGATAGCCGCGCTTGACGGCGAGCGGCAACTTGATGCCAAGCGGCGCAAGCAGGTCCGGCGCCCACGGGCCGAGCGCGACGACAACGTCGCTGGCGTCGAGCGGTCCTGACGCCGTATCGACTCGCCAATAGGGCTCGGCGCGATGCAGGGTTCGGGCATCGCCCTTGAACGTCAAACCGCCGAGCGCTGCGAAACGCGCCGCGTAGGCGCGCGTCAGGGCCAACGGATTGGTCACGCTCACCGCGCCGGTCCAGTGCACGGCATGACGGAATACCGGCCTGAGCGACGGCTCCAGCGCCAGCGCGCCATCACGATCGAGCGGCACGTTGGCAATACCGAAACTTGCTGCCAGTTCGAGCTCACGCCGTGTGCCAGCGAATGAGCTGTCGGTCCGGTAAAGCTTCAGCCAGCCATTGTGCCGCAGATAATTTGTCGAACCGGCTTCGCTGCTTAGCGCTTCATGTTCAGCCACCGCGCGAGCGAACAGCGGCCGCATCGCATAAGCGGTCTCGACCAAACGCTCCGGCTGCGAAGCTGCGCGGAACGCCAGCAGCCACGGCGCAACCGTTGGCAGAAACGACCAGTGATAGTTCGCCTCCGGGGACTGTTTCAGCGCGACGCCCAGGAGTGCCTTGAAGCTCGATGGAAATGCCGCCGGAAAAACCGTGTTGCCTTCAATGATGCCGGTATTGCCGTAGGACGTGCCCTCGCCCGGCCCGCCGCAATCGACCAGCGCGACGGCTAGGCTCCGCTTGGCGAGATGAACGCCAATCGACGTGCCGACAATGCCGGCTCCAAGTACGATGGTATCGACGCGGGCCACGCAAATCTCCGCTGCGGCAGCCAATGCCCCGCCGCAATCATCGCGGTATCGCGCCGATAGAAGATCAAGTCCAGTGCGGGCTCAAAAACCCGGTTCAAACCGTCGCGATGGTTTGACTTGAAGTGCTGGAGCTCACCAGTTGAGCCTGCATCTGGATCAATTGCTCAAGGAAATTATTGCTTGTGAGATTCGAGGCCCCAGCCAAGGCGCTCGTGTTGCCGGATGAACTGTCGGTGTTGGATGGCGCGGCCGTCGTCAATGTCACCGACGAGCCATCTGCATAGCTGATGGTCGTCGTCGAGGAGCCGTTGGAATTTGCCGTTGTTTGGCTGCTCGCGCTCGCTGCGGTCGCAAACATATCGGAGGCAGTGTCTTTGCCGCGCGCGTGGTGGTGGCCGTGATGACCCTGCCCCGCCTGCTGGGTTGAGCCCGGGTCGCTTGAGCTTGTCGCGCCGCTAGTGTCGGACTGTGAATCCGATCCATTTGCCTGCAAATCGAATAGCGCTTGCAGCGTCTGGGAATCGAACTGCGGCGCACTGGATGTGCTGCCGGTCGATGACGCGGCGCCGGTCGTCGCTGAACTGGCCCCGCTTCCTGACGTTCCGTTGCCCGTCGCCTGGCCGATCGCCGCCAGCAGTTCCGACAATGGATCGGATTGGGTACTGCCACTCGTCGACGATGTGCCCTGCTGGAACATCGACTGCCAAAGCGCGAGTGGATTGTTCGAATTGTTGACCGCGAGCGACATGGAATTCTCCTTAGATCACGCAATACACGGCCGCCACGCAGAGCCCGGCCTGCCCAGTCCGATGCAAGACCGGGGCCTACCGTTAAATTATTGCGCAAAAACGATTTTTCCGGATGACCCGGATTGCATGCGGGTCAGAATCTGCCGCCGCGAGACGAAGAGCGGCAAGACTTGCCTAGCGCCAATAGCGCGCGTTGCCCGCCCGGATATGGCGTGTTACGCGAAACACGAATACGGAGATTTCAGTGTCTCGTCCGCTCATCATCGCGCCGTCGATCCTGGCTTCCGATTTCGCGAAGCTCGGCGACGAAGTGCGCGCGGTCGATGCCGCCGGCGCCGACTGGATCCATGTCGATGTCATGGACGGCCATTTCGTGCCCAACATTTCGATTGGGCCTGACATTGTCAAAGCGATCCGGCCGTACACCGAAAAGCCGCTCGACGTGCACCTGATGATCTCGCCCTGCGATCCCTATCTGGAAGCGTTCGCCAAAGCCGGCGCCGACATCATCACCATGCATGTCGAGGCCGGTCCGCACATCCACCGTTCGCTGCAGGCGATCCGCGCGCTCGGCAAGAAGGTTGGCGTCACCATGAATCCCGGCACACCAGAGTCCAGCGTCGAGCATGTGCTCGATCTGGTCGACCTGATCCTGGTGATGTCGGTCAATCCAGGCTTCGGCGGCCAGAAATTCATTCCGGAATCGCTCACGAAAGTGCGCAATCTGCGCGCCATGATCGGCGGCCGCCCGATCGACATCGAGATCGACGGCGGCATCACACCGCAAGTGGCGCCTGATGCGGCGCGCGCCGGCGCCAACGCCTTTGTTGCCGGTTCAGCCGTTTTCAAAGACCACACGCCGGACAGTTATCGCGTCAACATCGCAGCGATCCGCAACGCCGCCTTACTCGCTCGCGGAGAAGCGGCGTGACGATAGCGCGCTATTCCCGCAAAGAAATGGCGGCCATCTGGACGCCGGAGACGCGCTTTCGCATCTGGTTCGAGATCGAGGCCTATGCCGCGGACGCCATGGCCGAACTCGGCATGATCCCGAAGGCCGCGGCGAAGAAGATCTGGGCCAAGGGCAAAGCCGCGCAGTTCGACGCCGCCCGCATCGATGAGATCGAACGTGTCACCAAACACGACGTCATCGCTTTCCTGACGCATCTTGCCGAGATCGTCGGGCCCGAAGCGCGGTTCGTGCACCAGGGCATGACCAGCTCCGACGTGCTCGACACCTGCCTCAACGTCCAGCTGGTACGCGCCGCCGACCTGCTGATCGCCGACGTCGATGTGCTGCTCGATGCACTTGAGCGCCGCGCACGAGAATACAAGCTCACACCGGCCATCGGCCGTTCCCACGGTATCCACGCCGAGCCGACCACGTTCGGGCTCAAGCTCGCGCAGGCCTACGCCGAATTTGCGCGTGCTAAAGAGCGCCTGATCGCGGCGCGTGCCGAGGTCGCTACCTGCGCGATTTCAGGCGCGGTCGGCACCTTCGCGCAGGTCGATCCCCGTGTCGAAGCGCACGTGGCGAAAAAAATGGGCCTGAAGGTCGAGCCGGTCTCAACTCAGGTGATCCCGCGCGACCGTCACGCTATGTATTTCGCGATACTGGGGGTCGTAGCCGCATCCGTCGAACGGCTTGCGACAGAAATCAGGCATCTGCAACGCACCGAAGTGCTGGAAGCGGAAGAGTTCTTCTCGGAAGGTCAGAAGGGATCTTCCTCGATGCCGCACAAGCGCAATCCGGTGCTGTCGGAGAACCTGGTCGGTCTCGCCCGCATGGTACGGTCCTACGTGACGCCGGCCATGGAGAACGTCGCGCTCTGGCACGAGCGCGATATTTCGCATTCCTCGGTCGAGCGCATGATCGGACCGGATGCAACAGTGACTCTCGACTTCGCGCTGGGCCGGCTCGCCGGCGTGGTCGAGAAGCTGATCGTCTATCCGGAGAACATGCAAAAAAATCTCGATCGCCTGGGCGGGCTGGTGCACTCGCAGCGTGTGCTGTTGGCCATGACGCAGAAAGGCGTCGCGCGCGAAGATGCCTACCGGCTGGTGCAACGCAACGCCATGAAGGTTTGGGAAGGAAAAGGCGACTTCCTCAAACTATTGAAGGCCGACAAAGACGTGCGCAAGCACCTGAGCGAGAAAGAACTCAGCAAGAACTTCGATCTCGACTATCACTTCTCCCACGTCGATACGATTTTCCGCCGCGTGTTTGGACGCGCTTAAACGGTGGCCTTCATAAGCGCCTCACGCTCCTGATTCGCTGCTTTTTGGCGCCGGCGCGAAGCGGTTTGTCGCGCGGCCCACAGCTTTGTTGCTTTGCCCGACTCACGTGCAGCGGCGTACTTCTGGAGGGACGCGCAAGGAGCGAATCATGAGCCGATTGGTGCGCAACCCGGTGGTACCGAGCCTTGACCAGCAGATCGCCGGTCTCGACAGCGTGCTTCAATCGGGCATTGCGCCGATGCACATGGCCGCCGATCCCGGCGACAACTACCTGGAACGCACGGTCAAATACATTCCGGCCGAAGTGATCGGCTTCTCGCTGATCATCAATGCGATCCTCGATCAGGCGATGAAGGCCGGCGGCCCTGATGCCGCCATGGCGGGCGTCCCAATCATGGTCATCGCCACCGGGGCGCTATTGGTTGGCTGCATCCTGACGCCGTTGTTTTGCTGGTATGTTCACCAGGACGGCGATGCCTGGATGCTCAACGCGGCAGTTTCGACCGTCGCTTTTCCGTTCTGGGCCTATCTCACAAACGCCGTCGCTTTCAGCAATTTCCACGACGGCAACCTGGCGGTGATCCTGATTGCGACCTTTACCGTTGTCAGCGGACTGGTATCGCCGATGGCGACAAAGGCAAAGGCCATCGAGCAGCAGCAGGCCGCACCGGCGGAAAGGCCTCGGCTGATTAACGCCCTCGACGTCGCCTGATCCGGCGCGAGCAGTTCCTCGTTCCGCGATTGCGGACGGCCGCCCTCTCGTGGCATGTGTCGCGCCGCGGAACGGCACATGGCAGCGCGACCTAAAATCCTCGTCTTCGATTCCGGGCTGGGCGGGCTCACCGTCCATCGCGCTGTCGTCGCGGCGCGGCCCGATGCCGATTTTACCTACGTTGCCGACGACGCGGGTTTTCCTTATGGCGCACTGGCCGAACCGAAACTGGTTGAACGGGTCACCGGCCTGTTCGACGACTTGATTACGACGCAGCGGCCCGACCTTGTGGTCATTGCCTGCAACACCGCATCCACCATCGTGCTCCCGGCGCTGCGCAAGCGCTACGATGTGCCGTTCGTCGGAACGGTGCCGGCTATCAAGCCCGCCTGCGCCTCATCGGTCACGCGGCGGGTATCGGTGCTCGGCACCCAAGCCACGGTCGCGCGCGAATATACCCGCACCCTCATTCGCGACTATGCGCAGGACTGTCAGGTGAAGCTGATCGGCTCGAAAGAACTCGCCGCCTTCGCGGAGGCTGAACTTCTCGGCACTCCCGTAAGCGACGTGGCGCTGCGGGCAGAGATCGCTCCTTGTTTTATCGACGACGGTAAACGCACCGATACTGTCGTCCTCGCCTGCACCCACTATCCGCTGCTGCTCGACCGGCTGCAGCAACTGGCGCCGTGGCCGGTGAATTTCGTCGATCCGGCGCCAGCGATTGCGCGCCGGGTTGTCGATCTGCTCGGGCCGGCGGCCCCGCAAGCAAGCGAGGGATCGGCATACGCCATCTTCACGTCCGGGCACGCACCGCAAGCCGTGCTGGCGCGCTTCGGCATTACGGTCCTCGAGCCGGAGCGTTCCGCAGCCCGCTGACGGCTGCCTCATCGCGGATCAGCTTTTGCTTTGAATTTCGGCTGTTCCAAGCTTGTCGGCTCCGCCTGCCGCCAGTAGGCTTTTACCGCCGGGCTGTAGATGGGGGACAGCCATGACCGTTGCCGTACAAGCAGTACCGGTTGCTGCTTCAAGTACAAATCGCTGGGTTCAACTTCTCCTCGGCGTGATCGCCATGATGGCGATCTCCAGCCCGCAATATGTCTGGACCCTGTTCACGGGCCCATTGAACCAGCAGCTCGGTACAACGCTTGCGGAATTGCAGTGGACCGTGTCGCTGCTGGTGATTCTGCAGACCTGGTTCTCGCCGTTTCAGGCCTATCTGGTCGACCGCTTCGGCCCACGTCTGCTGATCTCGATTGGCGCACTGTTGTCGGGGGGAAGCTGGATCCTCGCGGCCTGGGCGAGCAACCTGTGGGCGCTTTACCTGACTTATGGCGTCATCGGCGGCTTTGGCACCGGCATTATCTATGTCGGCATCATCGGCCTCATGGTCCGCTGGTTTCCGGACCGCCGCGGGCTTGCGACCGGTCTTGCCGCGGCGGGCTATGGCTTTGGCGCCTTCTTCACAAGCTTCCCGATCGACAGCATGATCAAGAGCTCTGGTTACGCTTACACACTCGTGGTGTGGGGCTGTGTCCAGGCCGTTATCGGCGTTCTCGCCGCGCAGTGGCTGCACACGCCGCCTGAAAGTTATGCGGTGCCGAGCGCGGCTCAAGCAACGCCGGTCGCCGCCCAGCAGGCAGGGCGAAGTTTCACGCCGCAGGAGATGCTCAAAAGCCCGATCTTCTACCTGCTGTTCGTGATGATGAGCATGATGTCCACCAGCGGGCTGATGGTCGTTTTCAACGTTGGGCCTTTCGCCAAGGATTTCGGCGTCGCCAATATGCTGGTGATGGGCGTGGCGGCGTTGCCGCTGTCGCTGACACTCTCACGCCTCACCAACGGACTGACGCGGCCGTTCTTCGGTTGGGTTTCCGACCAGATCGGCCGTGAATCGACCATGGCGCTGGCATTTTCGCTGGAATGCATCGCGATCCTGATCCTGTTCGCGTTCATCAATCAGCCAGCGCTGTTCGTGGTGCTGACCGGCCTGGTGTTCTTCGGCTGGGGAGAAATCTTCTCGCTATTCCCCTCGACACTGACCGATACATTCGGGCCGAAATTCGCCGCGACCAACTATGGCTTCCTGTACATTGCCCAGGGTGTCGGTTCGATCCTTGCGGGACCGGCGGCGGCCTTCCTGAAACAGGCGACCGGAAGCTGGACCGCGGTTTTCATCGTGGTCGCCGTTCTCGACGCCGTAACGGCCGTTCTGGCCATCACGGTACTCAAGAGCATGCGGCAGCGGCACATGAGGGCGGCCGGGATGGCAGCCTAGCCCGCAGCTAGCACCGGTTTGACACTCGGCGGCTTTCCCCCTAGAAACCGCGCACTTTGCGGGCCCTAACCGGCCCGCTTAGTGTTTCGCGACCCGCGGTCTTGGCCGGCGCTTCGGTTTCAAGACCTGTCGGTTCCGGCTAGCGCTGGAACAGGAGGAGGGCGCGATCCTCACGGCATGATCCCGAGACCCGGTTTTTCCGGTTTTCGGAGGAGATCACGCCGCAAACGCACAGCGAGGACGCGAATGACCAAGCGCCATCAGGCGAAGTACAAGATCGACCGACGCATGGGCCAGAATATCTGGGGCCGGCCGAAGTCGCCTATCAACAAACGCGAATACGGCCCGGGCCAGCATGGCCAGCGCCGCAAGGGCAAGCTCTCCGACTACGGCGTGCAGTTGCGCGCCAAGCAGAAGCTCAAGGGCTACTACGCCAACATGTCGGAGCGGCACTTCCACGGCATTTATGACGAAGCACGCCGGATCAAAGGCGACACCGGCGCCAACATGATCGGGCTG
>Ga0302324_100020593_pt1 | contig 12895 bp, 13 predicted proteins | sample Palsa_T0_1_FD_201949 | JGI IMG/M metagenome (GOLD analysis project Ga0302324, IMG submission 201949) | Peat permafrost microbial communities from Stordalen Mire near Abisko, Sweden - Palsa_T0_1 | ecosystem: Environmental > Terrestrial > Soil > Palsa > Peat permafrost | place: Sweden: Abisko...
CAGAGTAGAAGTGAAAATGCTCTAGAAGCTCAACTTCAACGCGAACTGAATCAGCCGCGGGTTGTAGTTATTATTCAACGAGGTCACCGTGCCAAAGCTGGCTGTGCCGAGAGTCAGGTTGGGATTGCCGAAGTTTGTCATGTTCAACACATTGAAGGCTTCGGCGCGAAACTGCGCATTGAGGCGTTCATAGATTGAGAAGTCCTTAAATAGAGACATGTCGATGTGACGGAAGTCAGGACCGTAGAGCGGATTTCTCCTCTCGGAACCAAGCGTGCCTGCGGTCTGCGCGGCAAAGGCCGTGGTATCAAAGAAGCGCGCAATGGTTGGATTGGCGATTTTTGCCGGACGCAGCTGATTGGGACGGTCCGTACCCGAGGAGCCCGGATTGTTGCCGGCGACATTGGTGGTGTTTACCGGCGTAAACGGCAGTCCTTTTCCCCACACGCCGATGCCGTTCCATTGCCATCCCTTGGCCACGGCGCCTTTGAAACCGCTCAGGTTGCGTCCAAACGGAAGCAGATAATTGAAAGACGCATTGATGCGATGGCGCTGATTGAGATCGCTGTTTCCGTAATCGACTAGGGCAATCTGCGACGGGATCACCGCGTATCCGTCATTACCGTTTTCTGATGTCGCCACCGCATCATCGAGGTTGCGCGCATAGGTGTAGTTGACCCCGATCGTCAGTCCGTCCTTGGGACGGCGCTCCAGGCTCACCTGCAACGCGTTATAAGTTCCCTGCCCATTGCTCTCGATGATCGGCATGCTGGTGACATGCGGCAGCGCACCGTAGTACGGGCGTAGCGAATTGTAGTTGATGGTGTGATTGGCGTAATACGAGTTCAGCGAAGGAGCATTGAAGTCGGGGATTTTCTCGACCATGTGCCGCGGCAGCATGCCCACGTATGAAATGCGCACGACATTGCCGTTAAAATCCCGCTCGCCCGTCAGGTTGAATTGCTCTACATAGGTGGAGCGAAAATTTGGCTGCTCGATGGCCGGGATGGAGCCCACGGGGTTGGCCGCATTCGGGGTGGTGGGCAACGGCAACCCGTTGCGAAACTGGGTGAAACCGGCCGGTGCGGTCGATTGGGTGTATGCGCCATAGCTGTAAACAAAAGGCTGATTTTTCAAGCTTGCGCCGGAGGCGACATTCTCGGGCACGAAGCTGAGACCAAAGCCGCCGCGCAGCACCATCGATTGCCCGATGCGCTTGGAGAAGCCGATGCGGGGGGCGAGGTTCGAGTAGTCGGTAGGAATATTTACTGTTGCCGAAACGCCATCCTGGCCCGCGATGATGATCTTCGCGGCCACGGGATCGAAGTTAGAAATGTGGTTGTGCGCTTCGGTGAAGGGAGTAAATACGTCATACCGAATTCCCAGGTTGAGGGTAAGAGTTGGGGTCGCGTGCCAGTCGTCTTGTACGTAGCCGTGCGGCTCCCAGGTGCGGTAATGGGGCACCACCAATGAGTAGTTGCGGGTGACCGTGCCGTAATTGCCCTGCAGAAGATTGATCAGGGAGCTGTACTGCGGGTTTCCGGTGGTGGTGTTAAAGGTCCACTCTCCCTCGCCGGTTCCGCTTTGCGCGCTGGAGGCCTGACGGCGAATCAGTCCGCCGCCGAACTTGATGTTGTGGTTGCCGCGGGTATAGGTCATCGCAGCCTGATATTGGAAGATATTGTCGACATAGATGATGGGAAGCGATGTTCCATCGCCGAGACTGCCGTAGCCGCTAACGGAAACTGGCGGCAGACCGCTGGTAGTGGAGTCGATGTTCACGTTATGCAGCCCGAATGCGGTCGCTGCGTTGGTTCCCTTATTCTGCTGAATCGCCGCCAGATTGATATTCGTGTAGCTGGCCTGCGCTTCCAAGAGCAGAGAAGACGAGAAGAGATGCACGTAATTCAGAGCGCCATTCTGCGCATTGTCTTGCGCGGGACCGAAATATCCTCCGATATTGCCGCCCGGCTGGACCGTTAGGCCTTCTTCGCTGACTGCTGGAAAAAGCCCTCCCACGGTTGTCCTGGTGCGGTTGTAGGAGTAGCGCGCATAAAAGAGATTGTTGGCATCGAACCGGTGATCCACGCGGGCATCGATGGTATCGCTGTTCTGGGTGTTGAATGACGTCGTGGTGTAGTTGTTCGCCACCGCATTTGAGGTCGGAGCCGGATACAGTTTGAAGTACAGCAGCCCTACCGGATCGATATTCGCAATGGCTGCCGGGCCGCCCTGATCGGAGAAGTTGCCGGGATTGGCTCGCTCGAAAGCAGTCGGAACCGTCAACGTTGTGGGATTCTGCGCCTGGGAGAGGCGGAACCCTTCATAGGCGCCGAAGAAGAAAGTCCTGCCATGAAGGATCGGACCGCCAAGACTACCGCCAAACTGGTTCTGGCGGAGCGCCTGCTTAGGCAAGTCGGCCCCGAACTGGAAGGGGTAGGCATCGAGTACCGTGTTACGCAGGAATTCAAAAGCGGTGCCATGGAACAGATCGGTTCCTGCCTTGGTAATGACATTCACGATGCCGCCGGCGGTGCGCCCCGCTTCCGCGGTATAGCTGTTGCTTTCGACGCGGACCTCCTGGATGGCGTCTACCGACGGGCGGATACCAATGGTGCCTATCACCCGCTCATTGTTGTCCATGCCGTCGACCATCTGGTCGGTAATTACTTCCGTCTGACCGTTGATGGAGACCGAGGAGGTAATACGCCGGTCGTCGGGACGGGTACCGCTGTGCAACCCGTTCGCCGGCCCCTCGTTGGCGCCCGCCGTCAGCTGCGCCAGAGCCACGTAGTTGCGGGCATTCAGCGGCAGATCCTGGGTTGCGGCCGCGGAGATAGTGTTCGTCAATACCGAGGTATCTGTCTGCAGGCTGGGCGTGCCTCCAGCCACCGTCACCGTTTCGGTTCGACTACCCGGCTCCAGTTTGCCGTCTTCGCGCGCGCGGTCGCCGGCGGAAAGATTGAAAGGCGCCACGGTATCTGTCTTAAATCCCTGAGCCGCCATGCTGATGCTATAGCGGCCCGGCTTCAACAGATTGAAGACGTAGGCTCCCGCACCGTTGGTCGTCGCCCGAAAGGTCTCGCTCGTTTCCAGGTTCGTCAAGGTAACGGCTACCCCTGGGACCGAGGCGCCGGCTGAGTCGAGCACATCTCCAACCACGTCGGCGGTCGTCGTCTGGGCGAAGGCAGGCCCAGCGGTTATCAGAGCACAGCAAGCCAGCAGCAGAAGGAGCCGCGTTGCCCGGAAAAGCAAGGAATGAGTGCGGAGCGTCTGGCCAGGAAACTCCTGACAAGTATGTATCGACGGAGAAGCCACCTGCGTCACCTCAAAACCTGGAGTGAGTCCGATAGCCGGTCCGCTCGCGTTGCTGCGGTGTCCGAAGGCACGGATGTGGCGCTAGTGTGCGGGGCCGAATCCGGGACCGCAAAGTAATTCACCGTGATTTCACATCGGTTTGACAGGCTCTTCACCGGAAGAAAACGGCTTTTCCAAGGCTTACCGCATCTGGAAGGCCCGGGGTTCGCATGTTACGATCACGTAATAGAACGGTTGGAATCACCTCATGCCACAGCAGGATCTTCATCCTGGCACGCTGCTAGACAGCGCGCACGAGCAGTGGGAATTGGTGCGGGATATTTTGGCCTCGCGCAGTTTTGCCAAGGCCGCCCGGCTATCCAGCTTTTTGAAATATATCTGTACGGAAGCGCTGAAAGGCAACGGAGCCGATCTGAACGAGCGCCAGATCGGAGTCGAGGTGTTCGGCCGTCACTCCCACTTTCTTCCCGCAGAAGACAGCATTGTCCGGGCCAGCGCGCGCCTGCTGCGTACCCGACTCGAGCTCTATTTTTCTACCGAGGGAAAGGATTCGGGGTGGATCATCCTCATCCCCAAAGGCAGCTACACTCCTGTTTTCGAACGACGGCCGAAGGAAGCAGTGGCTCCTCCGACAGCTCCCGATATCCGGACGGAAAAGCCTGAAGTCCCAGAAGGCCCTGGCAGGCGGCGGCTTACGCTGGCAGTTGCGGCGGTGATTGTCGCCGCGGCCGGAATCATCCTTGCCTTGCGGTTCCACCGAAGCCCAGACCTTTCGTCTTCCGGCCGACAGACACAGATGTGGTCGGAGTTCTTCACAGCGAAGGGTCGCACTCTTTTTGTGCCGGCCGATACTACGCTTTCGCTGATCCAGACGGAGCGGAGAATTCCACTCACACTCTCCGAATACCTGGGACAGAGACATACCAACCTGGCGACACTGGCTGCGTCCGGACCACTCCCGGAAACGCTGGTCCATATCAGCGACCATCAATACACCAGTATTGCCGATCTCGACATGGCCTTTCACATTGGCCGCCTGCCGCAAGCCCGCGCGGCTCAGTTAGAAGTCCGTTACGCGCGGGACCTCACTCTGAGCGAAGCCAGGCACTCCAACCTGATTCTGATGGGTGGACCTCGAGCCAATCCGTGGGTTCAGCTCTTCGCTGACCGCATCGACTACTCACTCGATGATCAACCTGCCGATGGCCTCGACTATGTGAACGTGCGATCCCCTCGCGGCGGAGAACTGGCACGTTACATGGCAGATGTGGAAGGCGGGGAAACGTATGCATCGCTGGCTGTGATCGCATTTGTCGCTGGGCTGGACGGAGAAAGTCATGCACTTCTGTTGGAGGGCACGGATATGGCCGGAACAGAAGGCGCCTGCGATTTCCTGCTGGACTCTGGTCCATCTGCAGGTTTTCTTGCAAAACTTACCCGTCCGGACGGGAGCGCCAGTCATTTCGAGATACTGCTCGAAACCAAGACCGTCAAAGGAAATGCCTCCGAGCCTGTGGTATTGGCATACCGCACCTTGCCCTGAGATCTGCAACTATGGCGGCGACCTTCGGGAGGAAGCTGCGTAGGAAATGGGGATGTGGGAAACCCGTGGTTCCGCTGCCGTTTTAGAAAGAAAGGCCGCGATTGCCCGCAAAGAGCTTGTCGAGATCAGCGATTTTCTCCGGGCGCATGGTTATCAGGTTAGCAATCCGCAGCACTGGGGATTCCTCGGACAGGCTGTTGCCAAGTGACGATTTGGCCTCTTTTGCCGCTTCGGAGGAGGGGAGGGATGAAATAACCCTCCGCCATATTTCGGAAAAGTCCTCACTCGGTAGCTTGCTGGCCAGCGCGTGGAAACCCCAGCGGTCAAAGGCCTTCGTTAGCGTACATAAATTTCCGTTTCGTGAGGTGTCCCCCAATAGGCTGCGGATGTTTCAAGAGCGGTTTTGTATCGGCGACGAGTACGCATCTGCTGCCTGGAGTCTGCAGGAACAGGTCAGATGACGCTTCCTTTTGGGTCCGGTCTTCTTGTGCCTACTGGGAAAAGATAAAGGAGGGGCTTCGCCCGGATTCTTCAACCCAAGTACGCGGAAGTCGCGAACATGGGGCACCCCGTCCAGTTACGCGGTAACTGAGGTATTCGTTTGCGGGAAACCGAAATTAGGGTTGCAGGAGTTACTCGGCTGCCATCTCTTCGGCTTCACCTTTGTAAAGTTCGATCTTTTTTGTCTTTTTGGCGTCATTGGTAGCTCGTGCGTTTCCTTTAGAGTCTCAGGCGCCAGGTAGAGGGGTTCTTTTCTATCGACGAAGGGACCCGGTTGTCTGCAGCAGAATCGGGCACGCGGGCATGAGGCGACGATGGGATCGTTCCCGAGGGGCTAAAGGGGTGGACGAAGATGGGGTCGCTGGAATCTAAAGTACGGTCGGGGGCGGGGCCAAGGTCCGAAGGCGCGTCTGCCCCCGCGCCGGGCGTCTTCTGCGAAGAGCGGGCGCGGGGATCAGGGATCAGGCCTTCGATGGCGACGATCATGGAGAGGGCCTTGATCTGGGCGGAAGCGCTGTTTCGAGTGATTTCGGGACTCAGGTTGGCGATTTCCCAGAGCCGGGCCAGTGACGAGGCGTTATCTTCGCTATAGCAGTTTTAACAATTAAGTAAACAGCCCGCCTGTCCCACCTTTGTTGGCTTACAGAGGTTATCCGGCAGTCCTTGTTTAGGCTTGAGGCGACAAAGATCGGCGTAAACTAAGCACATGACCACGAATGAATGGCTGGGTTGCGATCTCTTAGAAGCCGTCGAAGAGAAGTTGTCCGGCGCCGTCGTGTTCAAGGGCACGCGCCTGCCCGTCGAGGCTATCGTCGAGAATGTGGATGCCTTTATGGAAGTGGATGGTCTGTCCAAAGACGGTGCTGTTGCAGCCACTTTGGAGTGCTTCCCATCCGTTCCGGGTGGTGCTGAAGGGATTAGAACTGTCTTGGCCTACCGCGAAGCCCACGAACGTCAGCTTCAACCTTGAGCAGGGTAATTCTTGACGAGGGTGTACCGAGACAGGTAGGTGATCACCTTCCCCGTCATTCAGTAACAACAGTGCCGATCGAAGGCTGGTCTTCTGTAAAGAACGGGGAGCTTCTGGCTCTGATTGGACAGGCAGGCTTCAGCGTCTTCATCAGCGCAGACAAGAATCTAGAAACGCAGCAGTCACTTCACGGTCGTCCATTTGCGACACTCCTGCTAAGTACAAATCACTGGCCATCCATCAGACCGAACGTCGGCAAAATAGCAGAGGCGCTGAATATGTGCGAGCCTGGATCCGTCACGAATGTAGACTGCGGGACATTCGTCTCGCGTCGAGCAAGGAAGCCAAGCCCTCCATCACCATAAAAGACATTGAAGGGACTGGAATGCACTGTAATAGGTATGCTGTCCCTTCATCTCCCCGCTCCTGCGTCATCCCGCTGGATAGGTTTTCAGGGTTGGGGCAGCTTGTCGAGGAAGCCGTTCATGGCGTGGAGGACCTCGGCTTCGTTGGAATTGAAGACGTAGTGATTGGCGTTGGGCAGACGGACCACTTGAGCTGAGGGGACACCTGCTGCGAAGGCGTTAGCCATGTTGGTGCTTCTCTCGAGCTCGAATGCTACCGCTGCGGCGCGGTGGGTGGAGTCCGTGGGGAGGATGGCGTTTGAGTCGTGCGGCACAGCGAAGATGGCGAGGCAGGGGGCCTTGATCTCGGTGTATTTTTGCTCGCCGTTGAAGACAGTGAAGAAGGCGCTTGCAGGTGGTGGTTGTGGGGAATTTGTTGTGGGCGGCGGGACGGCTTGCAGCCTCTTCAACTCATTCTGGAGATCCTTTTCCAGTTGAGGGAGGGTGTCGAGCAGGGCTTCGATGGGTTGTTTCTGGCCGGATGGGTCGAAGGGAAGGAGTTGCTCGATCTTGTTGCGGGTGTCGAGCATGTCGAGCTGCGTATCGCCATGGGCGCGATCATAGAGGGCGTAGGGATAGCCGGCGTCGAAATAGATGAGGCCACTGACCTTCTCGGGATGGCGGCTGCCGATAGAACTCAGCTCTTCGCCGGCGATAGAGTGTCCAACGAGGACGGGCTTTTGCAGCTTGAGGGCGTCGATGACGGCAAGGACATCGTCGCCGAGACGGTCGGAGGAGTAGTTGTGGTCGTTGAGGGTGGGGTAGCTGGAGTCGCCGAAGCCGCGACGGGTAATGCCGTAGACGTGGTACTTGCCGACGAATTTGGGCGCAAACTTGTCGAAGGCATGCGCGGTGTCGCCCAGAGCGGCGAGGAAGACGAGAGGGCGTCCGGTGCCGCCCCAGTCGAGGACTTCGAGCTTGACGCCGGGCTCGACGGTGACGAATTGCACGGTGTGGGGTGAGGCATCGAGGGGCCAGGCAGTCGCTTTGGTGGCCTTCTGGAAGTTGAACGGAAACTGCGAGCCTTGTGTCCATGTGCCGGTGATGGAGTTGCCGTCGGCGCTTAGCTTGCCTTCGTAGGAGAGCCGGATCATGCCGACCACGAACTTTACGGTGGAGTCTTGCATGGTGATGGAATCAGCCCGGTCTCCCTGGGGGCCCTGATCGATGCTGTAGATCAGGGCCTTCAAGGCGCCGCTGTCATCGCGTGTGACCCGCAGGACGATGCGCAGCGGTCTGCCCTGGGGAGGGGTGATTGTTCCCTGCCAGTTGCCGGTGATGTCCTGTGCGTGGTAGCAGCCTGCAAAGAGGATTGCGAGCACGTACACCCATAGTGTCTTCCGATTCAGCTTTCGTCCCAGCTTCATCAACAGCTCCTTGAAAATCCCGGGAAACGGTGTGGCTTCGAGATTTCAAGGACCCAGTATAGAACACTACATAGGGTGGTGTCTTGTTGGGTAAACTACCTTTGAAGCTTAGCGTGGCTCTGCTTCCCCAAAGTGTCAGGTCCACGAAACATTCAACCAGGGACGACCCATGCGCATCAGCGGTTGATGTGGCTTATCACTGCGGGAATCCGAACATCAACCACGACTGATTGGCTACCCAATGCGGGTATAGCTCCGTCATCTGATCGAACAGCTCCTCGTCGGAGGTCGCGGTTTTCTGGAGCCGATCGAAGTCCTGCAGGTAACGCTTGGTGTCCTGGATCGTCGAGGGAGAGTCGGGCGCGCCAGGCTTCTTGTGGCCGGCGACGACCATCGCCGGGTTCAGCGCTGCTAACCGGTCCAGCGCCGCGATCCAATTCTTTCGACTCTCCGGGGTGCTGTCGCCGACGTACATGCGGCATTGGTTGTACACAACGTCGCCAGCGACGATCAGGCCGATCGATGGAACGTAGAGAGACGTCGTATCGGCACTATCGGTGTGGCCCTGCTCGATGATGCGCAATTCCTGGCCCTCGAGAGTGAACGTGTCGTGCTCATAGGGCTGAGGTGCAACCAAGTTAGTGGCCAGTTGCCCAGGAAACAACCGGCGGGCTAACCGCTCCACTGGGGGAGTGAAAGACATCTGCATGGCGTTCAGCGTCTTGGGCGTTGCTATCGCCCGAGCGCTCGGGAAACGGTCGAGCAGAATGCTCAGACCGTAGAAGTGGTCGAAATGGGCGTGCGTTATATAGATGGTCTCCAGATTGCGGTTATGCAGCGCAACCCAATCCGCGAGAGCCTCGGCCTCAGCCACCGTCGTCATTGCGTCTACCAGCACCGCGTCGTACTCGCCGAAGATTAAAGTCGACGTCATCGGGTCAAAGCCGAGCGCTTCGCCGAAGGGCTTTGGCCGCTCGCCGACCATAGGCTTTCCCGGGGCGGTAAAAACGTTCACACCGAGCGTGTTCGACGCGACAGGCGCGGTCACGCGTGTGCTCTCTTTCAGTTCAGTTTTGGCGTCCATTTGGTACTCCTTTTGATGTCAGAGCGGGTGACTGTTCAAGGCAAGATTGGCAGAAGCGCGACGACGAATCCATTGGACGAACGTATCGATCGATACCAAAGTATTGGTTGGACGTCGCGGTCAGGACAATTTCAGAATAACCAACGACAAACCGCTTCTGTTGTTCAGCCGGCATTTTCGAAGGTTTTAGGGCCTTATTGGCATACTTCAGTGAGATTATGGCTCGAAAGAACCATTGAAGGCTGGGTGACTGCGCTCTACGTTTAACGCTATGACTCATTTAAACGCACACAAGCGATATCTAGCCGTTTATCTGAAGGGCGGGAGACTCGCACTCACCCTGGTCATCCAAGACACGAAGGCTGGCTGGACCGCTCAATTCCTGGACAATCGCGCTCCGAACGAAGGAAAGCCCAAAGTGCTCCTCTCAGAGATCGTCTCAGATCCCAATTCAGGGAAGGCCGTCCTTGAAAGGAAGCTTAAGGACCTCCTTACGGCTGAGAACTGGCCCCAGCAGCCAATTGATTGGCACGAATCAGAGCACGTAAACGTAGGCCTCGCCGGAGATTAAAGTGAGGCCCCCCGGCAGGAGGAACTTACTCGGGAACGAAGCTAAGCGTTGTTGGAGCGTGCGTTGTTTTAGTCCTCTGGACCAACCTCAACACCTATGCCGCCTTTTCCAAGTATCGGAATGGGCCACTAGTTTCCGGCCACTAATTTCCCTTCCCGTTATCTTCCGTCCCGTTATCTTCGAGGACCGACCTCAGTCGCCGTTGATCGCGCCCCGATCCCATGAGATCATTGATCTCAATGATCTCATGGAGGACAGATGGCCGGAAATCTGCATGTGCGCAATCTTGACGATGACCTCATTGCCCGTCTGAAGCGCCGGGCTGCACGCCATGGGCGCTCCACCGAAGCCGAGCATCGCGAGATCCTTCGTCAGTCTCTGGCGACCGAAGTTGAACCATCCTTTGATCGGCTGGCAGCCGATCTTCGTAAGCTGACCAGAAGGCGACGTCAAACGCCTTCTGAGGTTCTCCAGCGCGAAGGGCGAACGGAGCGTTGAACATCCTGGTTATCGACGCCAGTATCGCCATCAAATGGGTAGTCGAGGAGGACGGCACGGACTTGGCGCTAGCATTGTTACAGAAGGCGAGACTGATGGCTCCCGACCTGATTGTCGCTGAATGCGCCAACATCCTATGGAAGAAGGCCCAGAGGAAGGAGCTCAGCAACGACGAGGCGCTTATCGCGGCTCGCCTGCTTCAGAGCGCGGAGATTGAGTTGGTCCCGTCTCGGGCGCTCATGGAGTCCGCAACACGGCTGGCAATTGAGTTGGACCATCCGGCTTACGATTGCCTCTACCTGGCTTTGGCGGTTGAGAACGGTTGCCGATTTGTCACTGCCGATGAACGTCTCGTCAACAAGATTCGGCGGGATAAGAAAAGCCCATTTCATGACCGTATTGTGGGCTTAGCGGAATCGCTTTCGCGCAAGACTTAAAATTCGCGGCTCCATGCCAATGCGATCGTGCGGGAGGTGTTCCGTCTGGTTCACAAACTTTTCGCGATGGGGTTATCCCGCCCGTCCGGCAAATAGCCCGCTAATAGCCCGCTAAAAGGCCGGTTACCCTCTGCGGCCAGTTTCACGACCACGGCGCTTGGTCGCCGCGACGTTGGCTGCATTCCCGGGTGTCGGTATGTTGGCCACTTTCCTGGGCTTGGTAGCAGCCACAGCGGCTACTTTCCTGGCGTCCACCACTTTCCTTGGCCTGCCACCCTTCGCACCATTCGCCCGTGAAGCGATTTGCTTTGCCTCGGTCCTGGCGTTGCCGCCCCGCTTGCCCAGCTCTGACATCCAGCGACGATTGCCATATACGCCTTCGATGAGCGAAGGCATATAGAAACCCGCGTCGATATCGGGGAAATTGATGCCGGTGCCCCGACCGAGTATCTCGATGTTCTGAAGCTGCTTCGCTGTAGCGTTCTCCAGGCCCTGCAAGTCCTCGATGGGAAGCACCAGTCGTCGACCGTTGGTGAGTCCCACCATGAGTACTTTGAGGCTCGGGATATACACGGCCGTCTTGGCCAGCGGTTCGCCGTCGAGCAGTTTTGCCCGTTCAATGGCCGCATCTATCTCGGCGTCAGTGGTGATCATTCGCACTTGAGTCATGATTGTTTCTCCAGGAGAACTATGAGCTCATCGAAGTGTTTGCTGGCGACGGCGAGCACGTGACGCACATCGGCGTTGCTCCCATTGCGAGGTCTCACCGCATCCTTCCGGCCGGCCAGTAAGACCGTTCCATCCCGCCGAAGTTCAACGATCGCCTCGACCTCCGCGTAGAACCCATGGACGTGCATCGGATCATGATCGTTTGAGTAGGCCGCGAATCGAACACCCTCGAAGCTGATCAAAGCCAAGCCCAATATTAACCCAATCGGTTTAGGTATACAAGAATACTCCTGTCCTCCGCGAACATTTGTAACCTTCAATGGTTTAAATAATGTGCTGTCCCAGGCTGGTTGGGACGAAGCGACAACTGCGATTAAGGTGGCTCTCGAGGTGGTGGCTAAGTCCTTTGTTTCACGAAGATGTCCAAATTTCTATTTTTCCCGCCCCCATAAGATATTTAGGGGACCAATACTTGCCGGCTGCTGATGGCCGTCTACAGGGGATGGGGCGATCGTGGGGCGTGTTTCCATCGCGGTCCCCTGTTGTTGGGAATTCGAGCATCTTCATGGAATGCCGATCTCTATGGAAAGGATGCCGTCACGGCACGATCGCCGAAATACGCCATCCTCGCAGCGAACAATGTCCGTTACGCCCCACGCTACCGATCATTGATTTGCTATAGGTATAGGTGCGAGTTAGGGTGGCTTCGGTTAATTTTCTCGGCGAACTTGGGGACCGGAAACTTTACTCATGCTCTGTCCGAACGTCCAAGTATGGCTGCGGCATGGGGTGCGGAGCATGCACCGTCCACGTCAATGGCCAGGCCACCCGCTCCTGCCCTGGCCCAGTTCTCCGCAATCGCCCGACAAGCATCCGCTGATGCGCCGCGCGGGACTTCCAGAATTCGCTTGCCAAAATCAAACGATGGTTTCGTCGCATAGCTGATTAAGGTTTCGTGGAAACCCTTGGCGAGCGATCTCCCGTGTAAGGATTTTACGAGGGGGTTGCGCGAAGGCCGAGGGATTGCGCGACTCTGCGGAGAGGCCGATCGATGGTCCAGATTTGCGTGCCGTGGGTGGTGATGCACGAGGCAATGAGTTGAGCATCGACGAAGCCGATGCCTTTGGAAAACAAGCCCCGAGTTTCGATCATGTATCGCACGTCCGCCGTGCGTATGGTTGGTAGGGCGGTGAGTTTGTCGAGTTCAAGGAGTGCTTGCTGCCGGTCTGGGAGATAGCCGCAGGCTAATTCCGCGAGCACGAACGGATGGGTGCAAAGCTGGTCATTCCCGACTAACGTTGCCAGCTCTGCTTTGAATCTTCCCCTGCGGAACATTTCAACCCAGATGGAAGTGTCGACGAGGATCATGGTTCATCCACTCGCCGCCTGCGCACATCTTTGATGTTCGGAGCAGTCACGGCAAGAGTGATGCCACGGAAGATGTCGATGGACTGGATGCGGGTAACGGTCGATTCTCCAGCTCCGTCGACGGATACATGCTGCGGACTAGGAAAGGTCGTTGTGCTCACGATA
>Ga0302324_100020594_pt1 | contig 12895 bp, 11 predicted proteins | sample Palsa_T0_1_FD_201949 | JGI IMG/M metagenome (GOLD analysis project Ga0302324, IMG submission 201949) | Peat permafrost microbial communities from Stordalen Mire near Abisko, Sweden - Palsa_T0_1 | ecosystem: Environmental > Terrestrial > Soil > Palsa > Peat permafrost | place: Sweden: Abisko...
CCACCACCATGTATTTCAATCCGCAGCGATCGAAGATTCGGCAGTAGGTGTCGTAATGCTTCTTGTAGGAAACATCGAGGCCTGCCGCGTCGATGTCGAACGAGTATGCGTCTTTCATCATGAACTGCCGCACCCGCAGCAGCCCGGACTTCGGCCGGGGCTCGTCGCGAAACTTGGGAGCGATCTGGTACCAAATCTGCGGCAACTGTCTGTAGCTTCGCAGTTCCTTCAGCGCAATCGAGGTCATCACCTCTTCCTCGGTCATGCCCAGGCACATGTCGGCGCCCTTGCGATCTTTCAGGCGAAACAGGTTGTCGCCCATCAAAGCCCAGCGCCCGCTCGCCTCCCAAATTTCCCGCGGATGCAGCGCCGGCAGAAAAAACTCCTGCCCGATCCGGTCCATCTCCTCGCGCACGATGCCCATGATCTTGTTGAACGACCGGTTGCCCAGAAAAAGATACGAGTAAATCCCCGCCGCCAATTGCCGAATGTATCCAGCCCGCACCAGAAACTTGTGGCTAGCCACTTCCGCATCCGCCGGCGCCTCGCGCAATGTAGGAATAAACAGTTCTGACCAACGATGCATAGGGTTTGAGTACCGTGTACCGAGTTGCGAGTAGCGGCGAAAGACACCCGCTGATCCCGCAGTGGATTGGCTATTGTAGCAGCGAGTTTCTTCGACGGGCTCTCAGAGCCGGGCGAGAATGATCCCACGATGGCAAAGGCTCGCTACTACTACAACATCATGCTCCGGCCCGAGCCAGAGCGCGGCCCCACCGCGATCGCTTCCGCCCTGCCGGGCTGCGTCACTTACGGGCGAACGGTCGACCGCTCTGGGATCCCTAGTCACAACCGCGACCTGCCGAACGGCACTCTCATGTCATGGTGGAGAGAAGCGGGATTCGCCCGCGAAGAGCGGGTCGACTTCTTGGCGGGCAGATGAGTTCCGGCGTTGTCATGGACTGGGCTCCGCTCGGTACTCGAACCCGGTACTAAGAAGTAAGCTGCCGCAGAATCTCTTTCCCCAGCTTCTGCGTCTCGCCGAAGAACTTCTGATACTCGACGAACAGCCGGTTCAACTCCAGGGACTTGTCCGCCGAGAGCCGCTTGCGCAGAAGCATGTCGCGCACGTGCACCGGGTTCGGCAGGGTCGCGTCTTCCGTCAATTCTTCCAGCGCCATATTGGGATCGTAATGATACATGCACGTATTGTAGCGCCGCCCTCCCGGGAGCTGTCGCTACACCATCTCGGTCCCCCACAGATCGTGCAGGTGCACAATCCCTTCCAGCCTGCCGCCTTCAGCGACCACGATCAGCGAAGTGATCTTCTTCTCTTCCATCAGCGCCAGCGCAGTCGCGGCAAACTCTCCAGCCGCAATCGTTCGCGGATTCCTCGTCATGCACTCCCCAGCCGTCAGATCCAGCACGTCTTTCCCGCGCTTCTCGAGCAGCCGCCGCAAATCGCCGTCGCTGATCACGCCTACCAGCCTCTCGCCCTCGACCACCGCCGTTACGCCCAGCTTCTTGCGCGACATTTCATAAATCACGTCCGGCATCTTTGTTGGCGCCGTCACGCACGGCAGCGCTTCGCCTGAGTGCATCAGCGATTCCACCCGCGCCAGCCGCTTCCCCAGCTTCCCTCCCGGATGCAGGTTGGCAAAATCTTCTTCTTTAAATCCACGCTTCTCGCTGAGCGTAACCGCCAGCGCATCGCCCAGCGCCAGCATCGTCGTAGTCGAAGCGGTAGGAGCCAGCCCCAGCGAACAAGCCTCCTCGGCGATCGAACAATCAAGCGCCACATCCGCGGCCGCCGCCAGAGTGGATGCCTCTCTGGTCGATGCTTGTGTGGAGCGGACACTTCCTTCGACAAGCTCAGGGGAGGCCCTGTTCACTGCTTTTGATTTTTCTTTCCCAGCTCCTCGCCTGACCTTAGCCAAGCGAGGCTCCAGCCTCTGGGCTCCAGAAGTCTCATCCCCCGTCATCGCAATCAGCGGCACCCGCAGCCGCTTGATCGTCGCCAACAGCGCCAGAATCTCTTCCGTCTCCCCGGACGTTGAAAGCGCCAGCACCACATCGCCGCGCACCACCATCCCCAAATCCCCGTGCAGCGCCTCCACCGGATGCAGATACAAGGCCGGGGTCCCCGTCGAACTCAGCGTAGCCGCAATCTTGCGCGCAATCAGCCCGCTCTTCCCCATCCCCGTGACCACCACGCGTCCCGCGCAGGAAAACATCAAGTCCACGGCCCGCTGAAACGCGGCCGCCATCGGCCCGCCAATGCGATCCGCCAGCGCGCGTAGTGCCTCCGCCTCAATGCGCACCACGTTCTCGCCGATGTTTTTCATAAAAACGCGATCCTACCAGAGGATTGGCGTCCACCTCGCGCGGCCCGCCCATTTCGAGCGGCCAGGCGATTTCCGTCGCACCCTCGCCGGATCGCTCAATCGCTCGATCCCCTAGAAATGATCCTCACTGCCCCGCGGCAGCAGGGGCTTCTGACCCAGCACCGCCAATCCCTGGGCCTGGATGATCCGGTCCCACGGCCCCGCCTGCCAGTTGTCCCGCGCCATCGCCGGATGTTGCCATGGAGGCAGCGCCACCATCAGATTTCTCGCCATCGAATGCACGTAAGGTTCATACATCGCCCGCAACCGGTTCAGCTTCTGTCGCCCTTCGTCGTTACTTCGCAATTTCAATCCCGCCGCCGCCAGCGTCTCTCGCACCGCCTCGAACCCGGTGTCCGTGAGCCGCTCCGCCGCCTGCGGATCGTAACGAGCATTCACCACCTGCGCCAGATCCACGGCCGCATGCCGCGCCATGGCGAACGTCAGCTTCGCCTGCCCGGGCTGAATCCCTTCGATGCCGACAAGCAAAAGCGAGGTCACGTCGAGCATCGTCATCAGCGCTCCCAGCCACGACTGGTTGCTATGCTGCGAACGAAAAAAACTCAACACCGGATAAGAAATGCCGCTCTCCAGCAATTCCCCCGCCCAGCGCTCCCAGTCGCGCAGAACAGTATCGAGAACCTTTTGATCGATCGTCGGATTCTCCGAAGCCCCCGCCAGCCGCACCAGCAGTTCCACCGCCGTCGGTGGCGATCCCGCCCGGGCGTCGAGCATGGAGATCTGAATCTCGCGCCGCGAAAACGAAGCGTACACCACCGGCAGGTATCCGATGACCACCCCAAGAAAGGCGAAGCCCATCCCTGCTTCGATCACCGAAAGTGCGCGCGCCAGACCCGACGTCGGCACAATGTCGCCATAACCCAGGGTGAAGAACGTCTCCCCGCTGTGGTAGAGGATCCTGCCAAACGTGAGCGGCTCCTTGCCCAGTTGTTCGTGCCCGCCAACGCCGTATTGCAGCAGGGCAAAGCCGAAGATCAGACTCAGGGCCCAAAACTCCATGAGCAAAATCAGTGACAGCGGTCCGAAGTATCCCAGAAAACTTTGCTGCCGCGAAGGAGTTCGGATGCGGCCGGCAATCTTCTTCCACGGAACCCAGGTGCGCCGGTAGAACCATGCCGTCAGCCTGAAGTGCCGCGTCACGCGCCGCGGCAGCACCACCGTCTCAAACGCGTCCAGAAGCACTACGCAGATGATGACGATGCCGAAGATAGCCGCGGGAATGCTGCCGTGAGAGCTCATGCCGGATTCTCGGATTGCAATCTTGATGCGGAAGGAAGGGTAACAGATTCGACGCCCGGCTTCCGAGCCTGAGGCAACTCGCTCGCGATTTTCCGGACGCCGGAAAGCCGGACGCCGCATTCTCTCACTGCGGCTTGGATTGCGCCGGTGGAGTTTGCGGCGGCGCAGTCGCCGGGGTCGTGCCAGGCGTTGGCGCCGGCTTCTTCACTACAGGCTTCTTTTTCGCTGGAGGCTTCTTCACCGGCTCGTTGTCATCCACCACAATTTTCTTCGGAGGTTCGGCCGGAATTGCCGCCTGCGCCGTCTTCAACTCCGTACGCAAACGCACAATCTCCTGCTCCTTCGACGCGGCCAGGGTCTGCATGCGTTCCGCCAAAGCTTTCAGGTTCTTGTCGAGACCATCCAAATCGTTCGAGAGAGCCTGCAAATCGTCCTTGGCTCCAAATGCGCCGGTTGATTCGACCACACTGCTGAGCACGTAGTCGAGGGTGTCGAGGTTGCGATAGAGCTTGAAGGTGACGGAGATGTCTTCCGGCGCGTTGCGCAATTGCTCAATGATCCCCGGCAACGCATTCTGCAGATTGCGCTGGAGAGAATCCACGTTGCCCAGCGCCTGCTTCTTCGAGCCGGAGTCGGTCTTCCAGCGTTCAACTCGCAGCTTCGTGAGGTCAGCCTGTGTGCTCTTCGATGTGGCCTCCAGTTGCGCCAGCAACTCGTTCATTTGCGTCACCGACGCATAAGAAACCGCCGCGCCCTGCGGCGGCGACGCCGCGGAAGCAACGCTTCCCTGCGTCGAATAGGGAGGGCCAGCATGACCCGTGGCCGCCGCAGCCGGCGCCGCGGCACTCTGCCCAAAGGCAATCGCAGTGCAGAGCAGCGTAGACAGCACGAAAGAACTGGAGAAAGGTCTAGGGTTCATTGCGTCTGGAGTCGGTGGCGTCGTGCGTGCAACAGAATATCGACAAGCCGAGGATACTACAAGCCGGCGCATTCTTTCCGTGGGTTCTTCGAGATCCCTTTTCATAGAACTCATAATGCATTGACCCAGCCCACACAGCATTCTCGTCCCGGGATCACAATTTGTCTGCCGGTTAGCGGATCGACCCCACCTAGGACGATAATAGTGGAAGACAATCGAAAACGACGCATCTAAATAGACGCATGACCCGCACAACCACAGCATCAAAAAACCCCCGTCGCAGGCTACTGTTTATGGCCATCGCCCTGGCTGTGTTCAGTCTCGCTCTGCGCTCCCCGGCCCAGGATCTGGCTCGTCGTCTCATCCTCAAAGACGGATCCTACCAACTGGTTACCCAGTATGAAGTCAAAGGCGACCGCGTACGCTACAAGAGCGCCGAGCGTAACGAGTGGGAAGAACTTCCGTCCTCGCTGGTGGATTGGCCGGCCACCGAAAAGTACGAAAAAGGCCGCGCCACCTCCCCCATCCCCGAGGCCGCGGCCCTGGACAAGGACAAAGACAAGGAAACCGAAGCCCAAGCGTCCCAGCTCCCACAAGTTGCCCCCGGACTGCGCCTCCCGGAAGATTCCGGCATCTTCCTGCTCGACAACTTTCAGGGCCAGCCGCAACTCGTCGAAATGCAGCAAACCGAGGCTGACCTCAACCGCAACGAAAGGGCCAACATCTTTAGGGGCATTACCATGGCGGGCGCCAAGCCGGCCGTGGAACTCGAGGGCGAACACGCATCCGTGCACGTTCACGTCGCCGTGCCTTCCATCTATATCAATGTCGACGATCAAGACCCTAGGCTGCCGCCGAAGGGCGAAACCGCGTCCCCCCAACTATCCCAGCCCAGCCTTGACGCTCCACGCGCCGAGCCGGAACGCCCTCAGCAACCCGCGCAAGCTATCGTGCCTTTTGATCGCTTCCACATCGTGCGCGTAAAGGTAAAAGGTGGCAAGCGCAGCCTGAGCGCCCTCAAGCGCAACGCCACCGGCAAGCTCAGCCAGGACCAGGATTTTGTAAACACCACTCTCGACCGCATAAGCGGTGGATGGTTCAAGCTAACCCCCACCCACGATCTTGAACCCGGCGAATACGCCCTGGTTGAAATCCAGGGGAACGAAGGCATGAACCTCTACCTCTGGGACTTCGGCGTAAACCCCAACGCCCCCGCCAACGCAAACCCCTGGAAGCCGGAAGTGAAAGATGAAATGAGAGATAAAGATGAAGTGAAAGATAAGGATGCAGCCGAGCCGCAGAAGCCTAAGGAAAATTTGTGATTTTTTGATCGGGTATTTTGTTAATGGAATGAAAATCGGCAGTCACTTGGCAGGTTTTAAATTGCCAAATTACACAATCACAAAATGATTCAATTTCACTTCATCACTCCCCGCTGCGCAATCCCAATATTGTCCCGGGTCGTGTTCTTCACCAGATACATCATCTCGTCGGCCTGCCGGATGATGTCGCGCGCGTCGTGGGCATCGTTTGGATAAGTCGCCAGTCCGATCGAAGCTCTCACATTCAAATTCAGACCGTCTTCGCGGCAGAAACTGCTGGCGCGGAGCGCATCGCGCAGCCGTTTGGCCACCACCAGCGCGGAATCCTTGCCTGTCTGCGGCAACAACACCACGAATTCGTCGCCTCCGTAGCGGAAGGCAAAGTCAATCAAACGCAGTTGCGCTTTGATCAGGTTCCCAATTTCTGCCAGCAGCTTGCTGCCAACCAAGTGGCCGCGGGTGTCGTTGACCGCCTTGAAGTGGTCGATGTCGATGAACAGCACGCTGAACTCGTAGCCGAAACGCGCCGAGCGGTAGACCTCGGTCTCCAGCGTCTTGTACAAGTGGCGCGCGTTATAAAGTCCGGTGCAGTCGTCGGTGATGGTCAGTTCCTGGATCTTTTTCACCCAGCGCGCGTTCTCGATGGCGATGGCGGCGTAGTCGCAAAGCGCCCGCAGGAAAAAAACTTCCTGCTCGTTGAAATGCGCCACGTCCACATTCACCAGTTGGATCACACCCAGCACCCGCAGCCTCGATCGCAGCGGTACGCAAATCACCGAGCGCGTCTCCCAATGCGTGGTTTCGTCGATGCGCTTGGCATAGCGCGGATCCTGTTTCACATCGGTCGAAATCACCTGCTCGCCGTGCTTCGCCACCCACCCCGCGATGCCCTCGCCCATCTTCAGCCGGACATTCTTCAAAGCCTCCGCGGCTTGGCCGACTGCAATCGCAAAGTAGAGTTCACTCCGCTCCTCATCCACCATCAGCAACGACCAGGTGTCGGGACGAAAATACTCCGCCATCTTTTCCATGATGGTCTGCAGAATGGAGTCAAGGTCCAGCGACGACGTCAGCGCTTTGGCCACGTCGTGGAAAATGGTCAGCTCCTGGCTTTGGCGGGTTAGTCGCGTGCCGGTGGCCTCGGGCATAGCTGATTCCCTGATCTCTGCAGGACGGAGTGACAGTCCCAAAAGTATATGGCTGCACCGTCATCGGAGCAATGAACCTTGGTAACCGGAACCCCTAAAGCCAATGGGACCTATCAAATACGGCCGAGGTGAAGTCGGTAGCTTGCGGCTGCGAGCTTTCTTTGCAAGCTGGCCGGCGGGGCGTATTCTTATACGCATGCGAATGGTCACTCGGCGCCAAATTACGCTGTCGAGCGCGTTCTTGCTGGCGCTAGCTTCCGCGCCCATCCTGCTGGCCCAAAACGCCCCTCCTGTAGACTCCAAGACCGTTGCCGTCATTGACGGCGGCATCGGCCCCTGCTCCGCGGATTTCACGGTCAATGATTCCAACGGTACTCCGGTTTATGACGCCAAAATCCGCGTCCACATTCCCTACCGATTTATGAACCTCCACAAGCTTGATCTTGAAGTCGGCAGCAACGCCGCTGGCAAGGCCCGCTTCACCGGACTCCCCGACAGGACTAAGCAGGGACTATTCTTCCACGCCTCCCAAGGCGACCGCGAAGGCTCAGCCTTCGACGACCCTGCCAAGACCTGCAAGGCGGATCTCACCATCGTGCTCGAGAAAAAATCTCAGTAAGCGGCTCGGGGAGAATGGAGTGGTCCTCGTGTTTTTGTGTGGCGCAAGACGGGTCCAGCGCTGCGATAAGGCTCCGTCATGCGGCGGGCTGCGGGGTGCTGCACATCCTCGGTAACCTCTATCCCCCAACCTATTCTGGCGTCTGCTCGCGCCTTCGCCTATGATGATTGCGTCTCGTTGCGGGAGCAAACTTAACAGGAGCTGTACGTGGGAGCCTTTGGAGAAAAACTTCGCAAGCAGCGCCAGCAGCGCGGCCTCGAGCTCGATGCCATTTCCAACACCACGAAAATCAGCACCCGCATGTTGCGCGCTCTCGAAGACGAACACTTTGACCAGCTTCCCGGCGGCGTCTTTAATAAAGGCTTCGTCCGCGCCTACGCCCGCCAGGTCGGACTCGACGAAGAAGAGGTCGTAGCCGATTATCTAACCGCCTTGCGTGAAAGTCAGATCCAGCAGCAGTCCATCCTCCCGGATTTCCGTGCCCAGGCCGGTAAACTCCCGCCAGTCGCCAACGACCCTTCCCGCTACAAGCTTCCCACCAACACCCACGATGACGGCCACGATCACAACCACGAACTGCGTACAGAAGGCCACCGCAAACAGGGTCGTCGCAACGAAGATCGGCGCAATGAAGATCGGCGCAACGAGGGCCGTCGCGATCAAGGTCTTCATCCTCAGAATCAGAGCAAGGGTTTTTCCGCGCTGCCGGATTCCGCAACTCATGCTCCCGCAGCCAAACCTCCCGCCCAGCGCTTCCGCCAAAAATATCCCGCAGGAAATCCCGGCGAGCCCGCGGATCAGTCTTCCACGCCGATTCCGTGGGGCAAGCTAGCCTTCGCGTTACTGCTGGTAACGTTGGCTCTAGCCTTCTGGAATTTTCGCCGCCAGGCCCAGCCCACGCCAGCGTCCAACACCGTAGCCTCTTCCAATCAAACTCCGGCTCGGGCCTCCGGCCCGGCGCCAACTTCGGCTCCGGCGTCAGCGGCCACCCGGCCCGCCGGCCCCGCCAGTTCCCTAGGGGTAGGACCGGCATCGCCCGCAGGAACTCCAGCAACAAACTCCGCCGCCACTGCGCCGCACCAAAACTCCGCGCCGCCAACCCTGCCTGCGCCGGCCGCACCCGCTCCTTCCGCAAACCCGGCATCCCCGATGGCATCCGCCGCCAGCTCCGCGAGCAAGCCGGCCGCCCAACCGCAGCAACCACGCGGCAAGCCGGCCAAGGCGACTGTCCACGTGGCTGCTCCGAAGCCGCCCCCCACCTTCACCGTGCTGATCCGCGCCGAGGAAACCACCTGGGTCTCTCTCATGGCGGACGGCAAACCCGTCGCCCATGAAACCCTCATCGCGCCCGCGCATACCTCCATCCGCGCCCACCACGAGATCATCGTAAAAACTGGAAACGCCGCCGGCCTCAGATTCCTCCTGAACGGCAAAGAAATCCCAGCTCAAGGCAACGAAGGCGAGGCCAAAACCTACGTCTTCAATGCCCCCGGAGCCCTCCCAGAGCCGCAGACGCAACACCCCGCCGCCGATCGCTAGGGACAGTTTCCTGAGGGTTGGAGCTAGCCCTTCCTTTCTTGAAGGGTGGGATTCCACCGTCGTCTCCATCTCGGGATCTCTGAGTCCCGACACCCCGGCCACACCGTTCGCCGCCCTAATCGATCCATCCACCATGTCAATTCCGCTATTGAATTCATCCCCAAACATTTAGGCTAAAACTTCTTGCGCCACCGCCAGCGGTCTGGTAGCATTTCGGTGGAATTAAGCAGTGACCGTTCCGTTATGTAATCCTTGCGGCCGCCTGCAGCACCCCCCGGCATCGCCAGAAGCTAAAATCCGAAGCAGTCTCCTGAGGAGAATAAATCTTGGCAGCAGCAAAGAACCGCGCTTTGTTTACTTCCGAATCCGTAACCGAAGGCCATCCCGATAAGATCGCCGACCAGATTTCCGACGCCATCCTCGACGCCTGTCTCGCCGAAGATCCCACCAGCCGCGTTGCTTGCGAAACCCTCACCGCCACCGGCCTCGTGGTCATCGCCGGAGAAATCACCACCAAAGCCTACGTCGATTTCCAAAACGTAGTCCGCGGTACGGTCGGCGCCATCGGTTACGACAACGCCGTCTACGGTTTCGACTGCAACACCTGCGCCGTAATCTCCAGCATCAACAAACAGTCCGGCGACATAGCCATGGGCGTAGACACCGGCGGCGCCGGCGATCAGGGAATGATGTTTGGTTATGCTTGCGCCGAGAATGCGGAGTTGATGCCGACTCCCATCTCGTTGGCGCACAAGCTGACCATGCGGCTCTCGCAGGTGCGCAAGAATGGAACCCTTCCCTTCCTTCGTCCGGATGGAAAATCCCAGGTGACAGTCGAATATGATGCTCAGGGTAAGGTGCTGCGCGTGGATACGGTTGTGATTTCCACGCAGCACGCCGAGACCGTGAGCAACGAGGAATTGCGCTCGTCGATTCTGAAGCATGTGATTCAGGCAGTGATTCCGGCGCACCTGCTCGACGAATACACCCAGTACCACATCAATCCCACGGGACGGTTCGTGATTGGCGGGCCGATGGGCGACACCGGACTGACCGGCCGCAAGATCATCGTCGATACCTACGGTGGGATGGGGCGTCACGGCGGGGGAGCGTTCAGCGGCAAGGATCCGACCAAGGTCGATCGCTCGGCGGCCTACATGGCGCGGCACATCGCGAAAAACATTGTGGCAGCGAGTTTGGCCGACCGATGTGAAGTGCAATTGGCGTATGCGATCGGGGTGGCTGATCCGGTGAGCGTGCGAGTGGATACGTTTGGCACGGAGAAAGTGGATCCCGCGATCATTCCGGATTTGATTCGGGCGCACTTCAAGCTGACGCCGCGCGGGATCATCGAGTCCCTTGATCTGCGGCGACCGATTTACAAGAAGACGGCGGCCTACGGGCACTTCGGGCGCAACGATCCCGACTTCACCTGGGAACGAACTGACAAGGCAGCGAAGTTGGCTAGCGACGCGGGTGTGGGTGAACCGGCGCACGCTGGGCGCAAGTAGCCGACGGCGTCGCCCCCTTATTTTGAGGGCTGACTAAGGTGCAACTCCGGAGATGGGCCGATGGTGCCACTCCTAAATAGCCGGTTGGGTATGCTGACCTTTCTGCCGATTCGTGTATTCTGACTGAGCTAGGCAATTAAGCTAAGTTTTTCTAATCGACTCAACATAACCAGGTAGCTGAAACAACTTCCGCAGGTGAAAGCGCCACAGGAGGCGTATGTCAACAGCAGCACAGATCAATAGCGACATTAAGAGCCCGGAACTGGCCGAACTGGGCAAGAAGCGCATCGAGTGGGCGAACCAATCCATGAAGGTGCTGCAGATTATCCGCAAGGAGTTCATCAAGAACCAACCACTGAAGGGGATCCGCATCTCGGCTTGCCTACACGTCACGGCGGAAACGGCGAACCTGGCCATTTGCCTGCGTGACGGTGGCGCCGACGTCGTCCTCTGCGCCTCGAATCCCCTCTCCACCCAGGACGACGTCTCCGCCAGCCTCGTCCGCGATCAGGGCATTGCGGTTTACGCCATCAAGGGGGAGGACAATGACACTTATTACCAACACATCCTGGCGGCGATCGATCACAAGCCGCACATCACGATGGACGATGGCGCGGACCTGGTTACGATCCTGCACACCAAGCGCACGGACGCTCTCGAAGGCGTGATCGGTGGCACCGAAGAGACGACGACGGGCGTGATCCGTCTGCGGGCGATGGCGAAAGAAGGCGTGCTGAAGTTTCCCATCGTGGCGGTGAACGATGCCGACACCAAGCATCTTTTTGATAATCGTTACGGGACCGGGCAGTCGACCATCGACGGCATCATCCGCGCCACCAACTTCCTGCTCGCCGGCTCGAAGTTCGTGGTGGCCGGCTACGGCTGGTGCGGCCGCGGACTGGCCAGCCGCGCTCGCGGCAATGGCGCCGAAGTGATCATCACCGAAGTCGATCCAACGAAGGCACTCGAAGCCGTGATGGATGGCTTCCGCGTTATGTCGATGGCCGAAGCGGCCAAAATCGGTGACGTGTTCTGCACCGTCACGGGCAACAAGAGCGTGCTGACGAAAGAGCACTTCGAGTGGATGAAAGACGGAGCCATCATTTCCAACTCGGGCCACTTCAACGTGGAGATCGATATTCCGGCGCTCGAAAAGATGTCGTCCTCGAAGCGAACCACGCGCACCTACGTCGATGAATACTCGTTGAAAGATGGACGCAAGATCAATCTGCTGGGCGAGGGGCGGCTGATCAACCTGGCCGCAGCCGAGGGCCATCCCGCCTCGGTAATGGACATGAGCTTCGCCGACCAGGCGCTCTCGGTCGAATACATGGTCAAGAACTTCAAGACGCTCGAGAGGCGGGTCTACCGCGTCCCCGACGAACTCGACAAGCGCGTCGCCAAGCTGAAGCTGGAGTCGATGGGGATTAAGATCGACCGGCTGACGCCGGAGCAAGAGGAGTACTTGGCCGGGTGGAGTGAGGGGACGTAGCCGCTCACCCACGCGACCTAGACCCTCATGGGATAGAGTTTGGGCTCTCTTCCATGGAGGGCTAGCGGCGGAGTAGCCAGCGGAGATTTGGCACAAGCCAAGACTCGAGTCCGCTGCCGTCGATCGTTCTCTAAGCCTTCAACACTTCGCCGCAGGCCGCGCGCGGGCCGGCGGCGGTGTTTCGATTCATCCCTCTCTTCCCTGCCCCAACCCCTCGAACCAACACAACACCAGGATTGAAAGCGATGTCTTTCCTACAAACCCCGGCCGAGAACTCCAGCGCGCCGCCCGCCGGCGCTCCAGCTCCGGTCGGGATCACAGAGCGAGTTCAGGGCGTATACCTCAGCGGCTGAAGCCGCGTTCCTCGTTGGACGCGAATGCGGCAGAAGTGAAATTCCCGAGCTCCCGGTGATCCCATCTTTAACTTACGCGTGCGGATGGGGAGTGTTCGGGCTGGTATCATCCTCAGAATGGCGCGGCGCGGGAAATTTATCACCTTTGAAGGGCTGGACGGCACCGGCAAGAGCACGCAGATGCACAAGCTGGCGACCGTGCTGCGCGCGGCTGGACACAAGGTGGTGGAAACGCGGGAGCCGGGGGGAACGGCTACGGGGGAGAAGATTCGGCGAGTTTTGCTGGACTCGTCGACCGAGGGTCTGGCGCCGCTGGCGGAGATGGCTTTGATGTTCGCTTCGCGGGCG
>Ga0302324_100020597_pt1 | contig 12894 bp, 9 predicted proteins | sample Palsa_T0_1_FD_201949 | JGI IMG/M metagenome (GOLD analysis project Ga0302324, IMG submission 201949) | Peat permafrost microbial communities from Stordalen Mire near Abisko, Sweden - Palsa_T0_1 | ecosystem: Environmental > Terrestrial > Soil > Palsa > Peat permafrost | place: Sweden: Abisko...
GATTCCCATGGCCCTGGGTGTCGGCGAAGGCGGCGAGCAAAATGCCCCGCTGGCGCGCGCGGTCATCGGCGGACTTTTGTTTGCCACGTTCGCGACGCTGGTTTTTGTTCCGTCGATGTATCGTCTCCTGAGCCGGCACACGAAGCCGGAGAATCAAGAGGAGGCAAAGCTTGCAACCGCATGATTCCGATCCTTCAGGGGAGTCCGCCGCTGGGGGTTCGACACCCCAGCAGTCGCGTCCCAGTTCATCGCCTTCCAAAAGCATGGGATGGACGCTGACGATCTTTGCCCTGTTGCTGGCCATCGCGCTGGCGATTGGATTCTTCATCGTTCAACATCACAAGGCCGAGGAAGCCGCGGCACTCGACGCGGATGCCGTGGCCCAGGCGGATGCCGCCCCGTCCGTCGATGTTGTCACCGTCAATTACGCGCCGCCTACTGAAACCGTCGGATATCCCGGTGAAACCCGCGGCTGGTATCAAAGCACCATCTACGCCCGCGTCAATGGATATGTCGGCCAATGGTTCGTCGATATCGGTGACCGAGTGCAAAAGGGCCAGGTGCTCGCCACCATCGACACGCCCGATCTGGATGCGCAGTTCCAGGCCGCCCAGCACCAGTTGGCGATGTCGCAGGCGCAGGTGGATGTTGTAAAAGCCAACGCCGAATTTGCAAAGACCACATACGACCGCTGGAAAGATTCTCCCAAGGGCGTCGTGTCCGACCAGGAGCGGGATGAGAAAAAAGCCGAGTATGAAAGCAGTCTCGCCCAGATGACCTCCGCGCAGGCGAAAGTCAGCGCGGACCAGGCCAATATCGATCAGCTCAGCGCGCTTGAGAGTTATAAGAAAGTCACCGCCCCATACGACGGCGTGATCACCTCCCGGCACATCGACATCGGCGACCTCGTCACCGCCGGCAGCACCTCCAGTACCAGCTCGCTTTACACGATGGCTCAGATCGACGAAATCCGCGTGTTTGTGGATGTGCCGCAAAAGGCGACCGCCGGCATGGAGGTCGGGGTGCCCGCCGTCGCCACCGCCACCCAGTTCCCCGACAAAAAGTTCCTGGGCAAAATCACGCGGACCAGCAACGCCATTGATCCGGTCACGCGAACGCTTCGGGTCGAAGTGGATCTCGACAACCCCGACCGATTGCTGTTGCCCGGAATGTATGTCCAGGTGAGCTTTAATTTGACGCACCAAACCCTTCTCCGTGTCCCGGCAAGTGCGCTGATGTTCCGCTCCGGTGGACCACAAGTGGCCGTGGTGGGCGATGATGGCAAAATCACCTTCCGAGATGTGCGGATCGTCATCGACAACGGCGATTATGTTGAAATCGATTCGGGACTTTCCGCCAACGAAAAAGTGGCGCTGAACCTAAGCAATCAGATCGCCGAGGGCCAGACCGTGGTGCCGACGGATGTGGATGCTTCGGAAAAGACGGCCCAGGCCCCGGAGAGCAAATCCCCCACTGTTGCCGCCGCGCCGGCGCCGGAATGATGGAATCATGACGATGAAGGCCGCGAAATCTTTGACAGCGCTGGCGGTATCCGTGGCGCTGGCCGGCTGCGCGGTCGGTCCGGATTACCACACGCCCGCCACGACTTTGCCCAGCGCCTTCGCCGCAACTCCGCCGACGACTCAGCCCGCCACATCGGAATCAACCACGCGCCCCGTGAACGTCGATCTCGCTACGTGGTGGAAATCATTCAACGATCCGGAACTGAATTCGCTGGTCGATCGCGCCATCGCCGCCAACTTTGATTTGGAGATCGCGCTGGCCCGCCTGCAGGAAGCGCGAACGATGGAAGTGGTGGTCGAAGGCGGCGCGCTGCCCGAGCTGGATGCCACCGGAACCGTCGCGCGCGGCTCGGGAACCAACTCAACCAAGAATCGCATCGGCGGGCCGCTGAACGCCGGCACAAACACGACGGGCCTCAAAGAAATCACGCAGGTCGTCGGTTTCGATGCGGGCTGGGAATTGGATATTTTCGGCCACTATCGCCGGGAGATTGAAGCATCCAAAGCCGACATTCAGGCGGCGGCCGAAGTGCGCAACGATGTGCTTATCACCGTGATCTCCGACGTGGCGCGGGCCTACATGGATGTGCGGGCGTTGCAACTGCGTCTGCAAATCGCCAACGACAATATCAAGATCGAGCAGGCATCCGTGGAAGTCGTGCAGCAGCGATTCGACCGCGGCCTCACCAACGAATTGGACTTGGCCCTGGCCAAACGGCAGTTGGCGACGCTGCAATCGGAAATCTCGCCGCTCAATGCGGATATATCCGCCGTACAGGGTCGGCTGGCGACATTGCTTGGTGAATTTCCGGATGATTTGAATTCAGAATTGCAGCAGCCGAGCGCATTGCCGGATTTGCCCCGCGCGGTTCCGATGGGATTGCCGCTGGACCTGCTGCGCCGCCGGCCCGATATCCGTGAATCCGAGCGCGAATTGGCCGCCAACACCGCGCTCATCGGCGCGCGCACCGCCGACCTGTATCCGCGGCTGGCCGTCACCGCCGGCGCAGGCCTGCAAGGCCAGGGAATGGGCCGGCCTCCGGCAGGAAATAATTTCATCTGGTCGGCCGGTCCAATGGCATATTGGCCGCTGCTGGATTTCGGCGCGCTCGATGCCCAGATTGAAGTTCAGGATTTCCGCACGCGCGAGGCGTTGATCAACTATCGGAAAACGATCGTGAACGCCGTCGAAGAAGTGGATGATGCGCTCAGCTCCTATTCCGCCGAGCAGGATCGCCTGCAGAATCTCACCGATGCGCTGACCGCCAGCCAGCGTGCGGTGACGCTGGCCAATGAGCGATACGACCGGGGCCTGACGGATTTTCTCAACGTCACCGACGCCGAACGGCAGCTATACGAAATTCAGGATCAATACGCCGTCGCGCAGGAAGACGTGGTCGTGCAATTCATCGCGGTCTACAAAGCCCTGGGCGGCGGGTGGGAGAATTACCAATCCATCCCACCGATTCATAAACCCCAGCCGGCGATCGTCGCGACGTTCCAGAGAATTCCGGCCAGTCAGCCATCAGAGCAGTAGATTTATATAGGTTCGAGAAGAAGAATTCGCCGATGTTGAGTCTGCGGCTTTTTGCGTCGCCGCATGAGCATGACGGGTGCGGCGAGGAGCAACAAAGATGCGCTTGCCGGCTCGGGAACCGACCATTCCACCGCGTAGATGCCATAGGAATTATCGTATGTGCCAATAGCGAAACCGAAGATATTTCCGTTGGCGTCGACAGTCAGCGCTTCGGATTCCAGCCATGGCCCGGGTGATGGAAGTAGATTATTCAAATTCACCGCGGAAGCGGCTGTTCCATACCAGAGAAAGGCCTGGTCGAAAGTGCCACCCAGCGAGCCGCCGCCCGCGTCTCCAACCTGCACAATGCCGTTGGTGTCGTTGGCGTATGAATAGGTAGTGTTGGGCGGCTGTAGATTGACTGCACTGTCGGCAGTGCCCGTCCACAGAATAGCGCTCGGCATAAAGCCGCTCTTCTGCGCCCAACCCACCTCCTGATTGCCGCCAACGCCTACTGCCTCCGAAGTGGTAAATCCGAGGTTGGTAGGATCCAGGGCGATGGCGCTCGCGGCGGTGCCATGCCACAACAAAGCATGATTTTCCCCTGCAAGCTGACCGTATCCCACTTGCGTCGTGCCGTTGGTATCGACAGCGCACGAAGAAGTGAATGCGAGATAGGGGTTTGTTGGAGTCAGATCGACGGCACTTGTGGCCGAGCCATTCCAAAGTATGGCCCCGCCATCAGCACCTTGGCCGACTTGCTGTGTCCCATCGGTCCCGAACGCCTCGCCCGGTCCGAGGCTCACGGCACTGTCGGGGCTGCCGTTCCAAAGTACCGCGCCACTTGTGCCAGGGCCATTTACCAGTCCTACCTGTTGGGATCCATCTATTGCACTCACGGAAGAAAGGCTGATTCCGCTAAGGTTCGTTGGATTCAAGTCCACTATAGCGCCAGTGGAGGTGTAAAGGTACGCGTGACTATTGCCGTCGGAATAAATGTAGTTCGCGACCATCTGACCGGCTTCCGCGGTGTGCCCATTCCCAAATATTACATCCGCCGGCGATCCACTTGGAGTGTAAAGCTGATAGAGAGCTTTCCCCGAATATGCCTGCCCCTCCGCCGAGGGCGACGCCATGAACATCCCCGCCATCACCAGAAGAGCCCACAGAATGATTCCGCGCTTCATATTCTCCCCTTCCATATTTCTCTGCAGACGTGTGCGAGCGCCCGTGCTGTTTCAGTCCGACTAAAGGACTATCACGGTGCTAAACGTTTCAAAAAGACGGTTCAACGAACGAAATGCCTGCACTCTTTTTGAGAAGTGCTTGGATATTAGCAAGTTACAATATCACAGTGCGTGGCGATGCTCAAGAACATTTTGCGATCAGAGCCGAGCTAAATTAAAGGGGGCCCAGAGCGGCGCGCCGTTTCCTATAACAGCCGCGTTACAGCAGTAGCTGAATCTGCGTGATAAACACGACTTCGCCTTTGCCGTTGCTGATCAGCACATCGCCGCTGGTATCGCTGAGCGGAATTCCGGTGGGCAGATAAGTGCCCAGGCCGGTGAATTTGAGATTGTGGCCGTAGAAGTAGTAGTTCATGCCCAGCGAGATATCGGTCACGTTGTTCTGGCTTCCGGTCGGGGTGCCGGCCAGGTGCATGTATTCGTAGCGGATGAACGGTTCGATTCGGCCATCGATTAGATATGCCAGCTCGGCATCGACGGATGGCTCGTATGTATCCTGCCCGGGATCGCCGGGGGTGCCGAAGGATGCGCCGGGGTTGCTGGTGTTGGGGATGCCCATCTGGTGGTTGGTGTAGCGGCCGAAGTAACAGAGATAGGCAAACCAGCCCATGGGGTCGGCATATTGCAAATCGACTGTGTGCGAGAGCGTGTAATATCCGCCCAGGCCGTAGGAATAATCCATGCCGGACCCGAGGACCAGTAGATCGCTCTTGTCATTGAGCGATGTGAGTTGATCGTAGTCTTTCCAATTTCCCATCAGTTTCCACTCAACTCGGCCGGCAAGTCCGCCGTTGTAGGCGTTGCCGTTGTTGCCGGCATCCTCAAAGTTGGTGTTGGCGCCGCGGATGCCGTGATTGATGCCGGCCTCGACGCGGAACGCTTCGTGGGGATCGTAGATCAGTGTGGCCGCCTGGGTGAAGGTATCGGTATTGCCGAAGAGATCGCCCTGCAGTGAGGCTTCGGGAGCGCGATACTTGGAGCCGACGATGTTTTCGTGATCCAGCGGATCGTGCATTTGGCCGACGTGGATAAACCACGGCGTCTCGTCAAAGTTGTATTTGAGCCAGGCTTCTTCAAGAACGGGAAGTCCACCAACGGGGGATGTCGTCGTGCCGACCGTGGCGCCGGTTGTGCTCTTGACCGTCAGGCTGCTGTTGGCGCGATTGGTTGCCCAGTTGATGAAGTATGTGAGGTTTTTGCCGAAGAGATTGCCGTCAAATCCCAGGCGCGCCCGGCGAATTTCCAGGCCGTTCTGGATGTCGTAGTTGCCGTAGGTGTAATTGGTGTCATCCCGGACCTCAATGTGAATCCAGGGCCGGAGCGTGAAATCTCCGTCATCGCTCTGGATGAAAAATCGGCGATTGAAATAACCGGCGTTGGTGTCGTCGCCAATGGAATCCAGCATTTTGCTGTGCGAATCGGCGTCGGCGATGACGCTTTTGATCTCATCGTCGATCTGCGCCTGGCTTGGCTGGGTGGATGGGGCCGTGCGCTCGGCCTTCAACTCCGCAACTTCAGCGCGGAGCTCGTTCACCTGCGATTGGAGATCCGTCTGATCCGTCGGCTGCGTGGCCGGTGCGGCTTTGGCGGAAAATGTTACGACACCCACGACTCCCGCGATCAGCCCAACGCGGGCAAAAAACCCTGCCATGTTTCCTCCGTCCTTTCCGAGACGTTAATACTACGGAGGTGTAGGGGAGCGATATTAAGATGTGCTTAAGGAATCAACAATTTATTTTGAGGGAGCGTAAACGCCCGGCTCGAGGTGGGCCGCATCGGTGGTAATGTCCAGCACCTTATTCGTCGCCGGGATCACGATGCCGAGCCAAAGAACGGCGATCATGGAGATGCCGACGGATACCAAAACTGGAACGGGATGGTAGATGGGCCGCTCGAAAATTGCCGCCTCGCGGCTGCCGACCGGTGTGCCGCGTAGGAAAAGTGCCCCCACGATTCGCAGATAGTAAGCGGCGCTGACGGCTGCATTTAGCACGAGAATCACGACCAGCCATGTCATGCCCGCGGATAGGGCCGGGGCGATCAGATATAACTTTCCAAAAAATCCGGCTGTCAGCGGCAGGCCGATTAGGCTGAAACAACTGACCGCCATGGCCAGTGATAGAAGCAGATGGTGCCGGCCCTGCCCGGCGATGTCGTCGAAGGTTTCCGCGCTGGTGGCCGGGGCTTCGTGACGGGCCGGCAACAGGATCAGCACGCCGAAAGCGCCGACATTCATCAGGCCGTACGCGGCCAGGTAAAATAGAATCCCCCGCAATGCAGCCGATTGCGTATCCATCGTCGCCCCCTGACTCACCAGGGCCGTGACGCCAACGAGCATATATCCGCTGTGGGCGATCGAGCTGTATGCGAACACCCGTTTGATATTGCTGGCCTGGACCAAACCGAGCACATTGCCGAAGGTCATTGTCAGGGCCGCCAGAATCCAGAGCAGATTGACGATCTGATGCGGCATCGACCACGTTCCGCCGCTGACCGAATAGAGCACCTTCAGCAGCGCGACAAACCCGCTGGTTTTGGGGATGAAGCTGAGGAATGCCGTCACCGGAGTGGCCGCGCCCTGATAGACATCGCCGGCATAAACGTGCAGCGGCACCACGGCCATTTTGAACGCAAACCCGCCGATCAGCATGACCACCGCCAGCATCTGCCAGGGCGAAAGTTGCCCCGGCTGGGCCATTGCGGCAATCTGATCCAGCTTGGTTGTCCCCGTGGTTCCATAGAGATAGCTGAAGCCAAACAGCATGATCGCCGCCGCCATTGCGCCCAGGAAGAAGTATTTGACCCCCGCCTCCTGCGCTTCGGGCAGCGGACGCGAGATGCTGACCATGATGTAAGTCGGAATACTGGCCAACTCGATGCCGAGGAAGAGGAGCATGATGTCATTGGCCTCGGCCACCATGAACACGCCGGCGATGGAAAGGAGCATCAAACCGAAGAATTCGCAGGATTCGCTGCCGTAATGGATCGCGGGCCCGGCGGTTCCCTCGCGGTTGGCGGGCCAGGCGAGCAGCACCAGCAAAATTCCCACCAAGGAAACAAGCAACTTGACGTAAGCGGCGAACGGAAAGACGTGGACGGTTTGCCAGCTATCAATGCCCTGTTCTCCGCCGGTCCATTGGATGATGGCTGTGGTCAAAAGCGCGGCCACTGCCAGGACCGGCGCGAATCGCCGCACCGCGGCGCTGCGCGCAACACCCAAGAGCAGCAGCAGACCTGCCACCGAGCAGAGGATGATTTCCGGGAGCATGAGATCAAGAAGCTGTTTCATAAATCATCAAATTTCATCAGGGGGTCTGCATCGCAATTGCTTTAGTCGGCTTCGGCAAAATCGCCGGCGCGGCGTCAACCGTGCGGAGGTCACTAGCATCCGGCGGCGCTACGATGCCGGGCACTCCCAGTTGGGCAACCGCGTTGTCCATCGACTGCAACATTCCCGCCGGCCACACGCCCAGCACGACCACCAGCAATGCGATCGGCACCAGAATCGCAATCTCCCGGCCGCTCAGATCGACGGGCAATTCGCCGTGTGATTCATGTGTGGCGGCGCCATGATCCCCATGCCCATCGCCGGTCTGACCGGGGAATTTCAGCGGGCCCCAGATCACCTTCGCCGCCATGTGCAGCATGTACACCGCGCCCAGAATGATTCCTAATGCCGCAATTGATCCGTAAACCGTTCCCAGATACGGCGAAGTAAACGCGCCCAGGATCGTCAGGAATTCGCTGACGAAACCGTTGAGTCCCGGCAACCCGATGCTCGAAAGTGTGAAGAAGATAAAGAAGAAAGCGAAGATCGGCATGCGCCGGGCGAGGCCGGAGAGTTGCTCGATGTCGCGGGTGTGGAAGCGGTCGTAGGCCATGCCGATCACGAGGAACATCGCCCCGGTGCTCAGGCCGTGATTGACCATGTAGAGGACCGAGCCCTCGATGCCGTGGAAATTCAGCGCCAGCAAGCCGAGCACGCAGAATCCCAGGTGGGAAACGGAGCTGTATGCCACCAGCTTTTTGATGTCGTCCTGCACCCATGCGACCAGGGCGCCGTAAATAATGCCGATGAGGCAGAGCGCGCCCAGGACATGGATCAGCGTCAGGAATTCGACGTGATTGCCTCGGCCGGAAAAACTGATCAACCCGATCGGCACCGCTAATCGCAATAGGCCGTAGGTTCCCAACTTCAATAGCACGCCGGCGAGGATCACGCTACCGGCCGTCGGGGCTTCGGTGTGCGCCAGCGGCAGCCAGGTATGCACCGGAAAGAGCGGCACCTTGATCGAGAACCCGGCGAGAAATGCCAACAGCAGCCAGAACCGCTCGGTTTCGCTCAGGGAAGTTTGTGCGTACGCCGTAATGTTGGTGAGGTCGAAAGAGCCGGCGGCCAGACCGAGGTAAATGGCTCCGGCCAATGTGAGCACGGAACCGGAGAACGTGAAGAGGAAGAATTTCCCCGCCGCGTAACGCCGCTCGGGGCCGCCCCAGATTCCGATGATGAAAAACATCGGGACCAGCGTGAGTTCAAAGAAGACGTAGAATACGATCAGATCGCCGGCGACAAACACGCCGAGCATCGCCGCCTCGAGCAACAGCATCCACGAATAGTATTCCCGCTGGCGGTCTTTGATGCTCACGAAGCTGGCCGCCACCGCCAAGGGCATCAGCAGCGCCGTCAGCGCCACCAGCCAGAGGGAGATTCCGTCGATTTGCAATTTGAATGATGCGCCAATCGAGGTCAATTGAAAAACCTGGAACTGCATCTGCGGCCAATGGGCGGTGAAATCAAACTGCAGCAGAATATCGAACGCCAAACCGGCGGTCGCCACCGTCACGAACAGCGCCCAGTAGCGCGAGAACTTGATCGGCAACACCGTCCCCACCAGCGCGCCGGCGGCGGGAATGAGCAGAAGAATGGGAAGCCAATAATCCATGTCGTCTTCTAGTGGTGCATGAAAATAATCATCAGGATGATCGCCATGCCAAACAGCATGGACGCGGCATAACCCTGCAAATAGCCGCGTTGCATCGTCAGTTTCAATACGAATCCGGACAGTTTGGGAATGAAGCCGACGACTTCGACGATGCCGTCCACGATCATCTGATCGATGAAGCGGAAGATTCGCCCGAGATTCCAAAGCGGCTGGACGATGAGGGCGTCATAAATTTCATCCACATAGAATTTGTGCTCGATCAAACTGGTAAGCGGCTGCAATCTCGCCGCCAGCGCGTCGCCAGCGGCACGATCCTTCAGATGCAGCAGCATTGCCAGGAGAATTCCCAGGACTGAAAGACACGCGCTGACAATCATCACCGGCGGGATTCCCGATTCGGGATGTGCCTCGGCGGTCTCAATCTGCCCCATCTGCTCCGCCGGGACTTCTACACCGCTGGCTTTGGCCGTGTCATACGCATTCTGAAATGATGGGCTTGCCCCGAGGAAAGCGCCCAACCCATCGGTTTTGGAAAAATTCAAAACTCCCGCACCCAGCGCGCCGATCGCCAGGATCACCAACGGAAACATCATCAGGAACGGCTCGCGGGAATGATGCTCTTCTTCGCCGTGAGAATCATGTCCGCCATGGCCGTGTTCATCGGCCGGCGGAGCAGGAATGACTTCGGGTCCCTGAAACACACGAAAGTAAAGGCGGAACGTGTAATACGCCGTCATGAATGCCGTGATCAGCATGATGACGCCGATCACCGGAGCCTTGGCCATCGCGGCGGAGATAATTTCATCTTTGGAAAAGAACCCGCTGAATCCCGGAAACCCGGCCAATGCCAGACATCCCACCAGCATTAGAATATTGGTCAGCGGCAAAACCTTCTTCACCCCCGACATCTTCCGCATGTCCAGTTCGCCATGCATGGCATGCATCACCACGCCGGAGGCGAGGAACAAGAGGGCTTTGAAAAACGCGTGGGTCACCAGATGGAAAACCCCCGCGACCGGCGCCAGAACGCCGACGCCGACGAACATGTATCCGAGCTGACTGATGGTGCTGTAGGCGAAGACTTTTTTCAGATCGAATTGCCGCAGCGCGATGGTGGCGGCGAGGAGCGCGGTGAAACAGCCGATGCAGGCGATGGTCATCATGGCCGCACTGTTGCCGACGAACATTGTTCCGCAGCGTGCGATCATGTAAACGCCGGCGGTGACCATCGTGGCGGCGTGGATCAGCGCGCTGACCGGCGTCGGGCCTTCCATCGCATCGGGCAGCCAGACGTACAGCGGGAACTGTGCCGATTTTCCAAAGGCGCCGACCATCAGCAGAAACGGAATGTATTTCAGCGCATCCAACTGAGCGGCATTGGGGTGCATCGCCAGAATCAGCGCGCCCGGATGGTCGGCATCGCCGAAATAACTGACGGTGTGGAACACCTTCCAGATCAGCATGATCCCCAGGCCAAATCCGAAGTCGCCGATGCGATTGACCAGAAACGCCTTCTTCGCCGCCGCGACGGCCGAGGGTTTGTCGTAGTAATATCCAATCAGCAGATACGAGCAGAGACCGACGCCTTCCCAGCCGAGATAGAGCATCACAAAATTATTGCCCATTACCAGGCAGGTCATGGCGAAGATGAACAAGCCGAGATAGGCGAAGAAGCGGAAGTATCCGGATTCGCCCTTCATGTAACCGGCGGCGAAGACCATGATGAGAAATCCGATGCCGGTGACGACGCAGAGCATAACCGCCGAGAGGGGATCGAATAAGAATCCGGCCGAGGCCTGGAAGGTGGTTCCGGTGATGATCCAGGTGTACCAATCGTGGGATATCCACAGCGTTGCGTTGATTCCGTTTTGCCACAGGCTGTACATTCCAGCCAGCAGCGAAAAAGAGATCACCGCGCTACCGCCGACGCCCAGCCAGATCGGCCAATGCGATTGCCCTCTGAGCCATTTGGCCCCAAAGAATCCCGCGATCCCCGCCGCAATCAGCGGCAGGAGCGGAATCAAATACGCGTGTTGAACCGCAAAAAAATCGTCCACCGGCTACCTTCCCTGATCTCCTATAAACGCAAGCGACGCACCCATATTTCCCCTCCCCTGGTACTCCGGGGGAGGGATAGGGTGGGGGTTCTTCTTGAGGGCCTCACCAAACCCCCACCCCTGCCCTCCCCCGGTGTACCGGAGGAGGGGGAAATCTTTCGGAGAGGATGTCGCGCGACTTTTCAATTTCATCCTCTGAGATCCCGCCACGCATTGGCATCCAGCGTGTTTTTCGTCCGGAACAACAGCACCACCAAACCTAGCGCCAGCGATGCTTCCGAGGCGGCGATCACCAGCACGAATATCACAAACGCCTGCCCGGCCATATTTCCGACGTACCGGCTGAAAGCGATCAGATTGATCGCCACGCCCTGAAACATCAGTTCGGTGCAGAGGAAGATCACGATCAGATTTCGCCGGGTGATGAAGCCGATCAGGCCGATCACAAACATGATCGCGCCAACCGCCAGAAAATGTTCGAGTGCCAGTTGCGTCATGTCAGTTTTGGGGAAATGCCTTTTGCCGGGGGTTTGTCGTGCCATAGACCGGGATGCTGCGCGGGTCGTCGCTCAGCGGGGTCATGGTGGCGTTGATGGTTTCGATGCTCGGCTCAAACGCATCGTCAACATCGGCGGTGGCCACGCGCCGGCGGGCGATCACGATCGCTCCGACCATCGCCACCGTCAGGATCAGCCCGGCCAATTCCAGATTCACGATTTGATTTTCAAACAGATATTCCCCCAGCGCCTGGGTCGATCCGTGGACCGCCGCCCCGGTGCCGGATTGGGCCACATCCGACGCCGGCTGCACGATTCCGCTGGCCCGATCGAAAATCAGGAACAGCAGCACCCCCATGAGAATAAACCCGATACAGGAGGCGAAAAACGGCTCCCGGCTGACCGCATCATATTCCGCGAGCCCCATCAGCGGCCGCTTGCCATCGCCCTGGGCCGACGCCGCCAGCATGATCACGAACACGTAAGTCACTAGAATCGCCCCGGCATAGATCAGCACGAGCGCCGCCGCCATGAACTCGGCATACATCAGAATAAACAGCCCCGCCGTCGCAAAAACTGTCAATATGAAATAGAGAGCGGAATAGACCGGCCGAGGATGCGTGACCACCCGGATCGCCCCGACAATGGCGATCCCTGAGAAAATCCAGAATTCCCACCCCACGCCCGCTTGTGGAGGCCCGCCGGTCACCTGCAAAATCACCACGACAAAAAGCAATCCCGCCAAGGTCAGCAGCGTCCCGCCGAGTTTGCGAACCGAAGAATCCTGCCTGGCCGGCAGCAGCATGACCGTGCCGATGCCCGCCACGATGCAAAGCCCCAGTACGACCATCGGCTGGATGAGATTCCCATCAGCCAAGGGCAACACCGGCGGCGATCCCAGCGATAAAGAATTACCAAACATGTGCAGTTTCGCCACCGGTCGGCAACCTCCGCCGGTTGGGTGGGAGAGTCTAAGAGTGGCCGAGGGGGTTTGCAAGGGAGGAGGAAAGATGAAGAAAAATGAACCACTAAGTCACGAAGACACTAAGCGGCTTTCGTGGTTCCGGTGCAACCTGGCGAATTTATCTCTTCCTATTTTAAATTTTTAAAT
>Ga0302324_100020600_pt1 | contig 12893 bp, 12 predicted proteins | sample Palsa_T0_1_FD_201949 | JGI IMG/M metagenome (GOLD analysis project Ga0302324, IMG submission 201949) | Peat permafrost microbial communities from Stordalen Mire near Abisko, Sweden - Palsa_T0_1 | ecosystem: Environmental > Terrestrial > Soil > Palsa > Peat permafrost | place: Sweden: Abisko...
CCGCCGTATCCGAGCAGCCAGTACTGGATGAACCCCGATCCGGCGGCGGAGGATCCCAGGCATGCGTTCGTGTCGTAGACAAACTGCTCCCACTCCTGGCAACCCGATGCGCCGCCATAGCATGCGGAGGACTTGCTGGTGACGTCGGTGGCGAGCGGGTTGGTGTTCAATTGCAGTGAGTAATTGTTTACGGTCGCAGAGTTGTAGGTCGGACTCGTGGGGCACACATACGTGATTCCATTCGACGGGCAGGCGACCGCATACTCGCTGGTGACGCCGGTTTCGCTGAGGATCTGTCCCTCCGCCTCCGAGATGTTTCCTGTCGACACGTAGGGTACGAAGTCAAAGCCGTCTCCCACTTGCGTGAGCGAACTTCCGGCGCCCTTCGGCCGTGGCGGCATCAGGATGTGCGGCGGCGTCTTACAGGGCACCTCAGTCCACTCAGCTTCAGGATAAGTGGCCTTGAAGCACCCTGTCTTCGGCCGCTTGGTATGAATGATCGTCTTTCGCCAGCTCTCGAGTTCTGTCGAAGTCGGCTGAGCCGCCGGCGGCCGGGAGATCCGCGCCGCGGGTACAGCTTCTTCCTTCTGGACTGCTTGAGCTGATAGCGATGGGGTGGACAACAAGAGCCCCGATAGGAGGCTCGCAACGGCAAGGACGCCGAACACACCCGGGCATCCACCTGTGGGGGAGTGGTATTTCATCGTGCACCTCGGGGGATGAGATTCAACCGCGCACAACGCTAGCATCGGGGCATATTGAAGTCAATCAAATAAATAAAAATAAGTGACTTCGAGGTCCCCGTTGTCTATAACCCCAGCTTGTCGAACGGCAAACGACTTATCACAATAATTACTGCTTAATAACCCCGGGGAGTCCTTGCCTGAACACCAGGGGCGGCCCGCTGACCTTTTTCACTTTCAGGTCGTCGATAACTTCGATGCGGTCGGCTACTGTAACAAAGGGAATGTTCTTATCCATCCCGTAGTCCTTGCGGTCGAAGAACATTGTCCCTTTAACCTCGGCCTCTTCCTTGTCCTTGACGGTAAGCACTAACGTCAACTTTTCTGACTTTGTCACCCCGTGTATCGTGAAGTCCCCATCCACATCAAAACTCACGGGCCCGGTCTGTGTGATCTTTGTCGAGTGGAAGGTGATCAGCGGGTCGTGCTTCACGTCGAAATAGTCTTTGCCCTTCATCGTTTTGTCCTTCAAGCCACTTCCGGTGTTCACGCTGTCCGCCTGAATCCTGATGTCCAAAACGGCTGTCGTAACATCCGGCGATGTAAATGTGATGGTGGCATCCCACTTGTCGAAAGTACCGGAGACAGGTATCGACGACTTGACGGCGAACTTGAATGAGCTGTCCTCCTTCGATATCGCCGCAACCGGAACATCCTGTGCCCGGCTCACCACCGCCAGTAAACCGGAACTCATGATACACAAGACAGCGAATCGAACACCATTGAGCGCGAGCCGTTGAGACATTCATTTCCTCCCTGGGATTCCTGTGGGGTAGCGACGGCAAGTTACCGCAGCCGCCTGCGGATTATGTCCAACGCCTGCTGCGTGGCGAATTCGCGGACGCGGGTGCGGTCGCCGCGAATGTTCTTCTCAACACATTCGGTTCTTTGCGCGTCAGAGAGCGCGATGTAGACGAGGCCGACGGGTTTCTCATCTGTTCCGCCAGAAGGGCCGGCGATGCCGGTAACTCCCAGTCCAAAAGTTGCGCCGGTGCGGATGCGGATGCCGCGGGCGAGCGCTTCTGCGACTTCGGCAGAAACAGCCCCGTGCTCGGCGATGAGCTCGGGAGATACCCCGGCGAATGCGTACTTGAGTGCGTCGGCATAGACGACCGCGCCACCGAGAAAAGAGCGCGAGCTGCCTGCGACCTGTGTGATGCGCTCGGCGATCATGCCGCCGGTGCAGCTTTCAGCGAGGGCGAGCGTTGCTCCGCGCAATCCGAGGAAGTAGAGAACAATCTGGGCGAGCGAGTCGGCTGTGTCTGCTCCGGTCGAGTAGAGCCAGTCTTCGAGAGCTTCTTCAAGGCGGGCCGAGAGCTCCTGGACGCGATGCTCGGCGGCTTCGAGGGTTGGCTTGGCGCAGAGAAGCGAGAGCTGGATATCGCCGTAGTGAGCAAGGATGGTGGTTTCGACATCTTTGTAGCTCGAATAGATGGGGGCGAGCAGCGCGTCGGCCTGCGACTCGGGGATCATGGCAGCGCGAAGGGTGCGTCGGGCGATGAAGCGCGCGGGAAGAGCAGCCTGCAGGCGTGGCAGGCACTCGGAATCAAAAAGTGCGCGGCACTCGTGGGGAGGGCCGGGGACGAGAAGGATGAGCTTGCGATGGCCTGAGTAAACAGTGTCGACCCACTGGCCGGGGGCCGATCCATTCGCGTTTGGCAGGATGGTGACGGAGACGTTGTCGCCCTCGAGGACGTCGGCCTGTTTGAGATTGTTGGACGGCATCGAGAAGCGCATGGCAGCGGCGCGCGTGGCGAGGTGTGCGACGAGTTGCGGATCGCGGCGGAGCTTGATTTCGAGAGCTTCGGCGAGGGCTTCGCGCGTGAGGTCGTCTTCAGTAGGGCCGAGGCCGCCCATGAGGATGAGGACGTCGATGCGGCCGAGGGCGGAGCGGATGGCGCGGACGAGGTCGCGCTGGCGGTCGCCGACGATGGTCTTGAAGTGGACGGTGACGCCGACAGAGTTGAGTTTTTCCGTGATGTAGAGGGAGTTGGTGTCCTGGCGGACGGGAGTCAACATCTCAGAGCCGACGGCGATGATTTCAGCTTTCAAAAGACAGCTCCTAGCTACTAGCTTCTAGCTACTAGCCTGGGATGGAATGGGGCGAAGGATGTTGGCTCAAGCGACGGCTTCTCGCACGCCTGCGCGGCGGGGCTAGAAGCTGAAAGCTGAGAGCTGGAAGCTTCGTTTAGTACAGCATGAGCCCATGAATCCCCAAGTCCACATCATAAACGGCCTCGTTGCTGGCGAGGATGGTGGTGCCGAGCGGGGAGAACGCGAGACCGATGAGATTGAGCCCGGCAACGGCGAGAGACGCTTCGCCGGCGGGCGTGATGCGGACCAGGCCGCGCTGTCCGTGGAGGCATGCGGCGACGTAGAGATCGCCGTTGGCGGCAAGGGCGAGGCCCTGAGGCCGGCCGAGACCGCGATACCAGACGCGCGCAGTGCCATGGGTGTCGATAGCCCAGACGCAGTCGTTGGACGACAGCGACGGCGCGGTGACAAAGAGCGTACCGTCGGTGTGCAGGGCGAGGTGGTAGGCGGCCACGGAGGGCTCGAGGGTGGCGTAGACGAAGATCTTGCGCTGGGTGTCGATTTTGAAGATGGTGCCGCTGCGATCGCCGACAAAGAGGTTGCCCTGGGCGTCGAAGACGCAGCCGGTGGCGACGCCCATGCCTTCGGCGTAGATGGTGGATTCGCCGGAGGAGTCGATTCGGTAGACGTTGCCCTCGGCGCGCGAGGTGACGAAGAGGTCGCCATCCGGCGAGAAGGCGAGGCCGGTGGCGTTGAGTATGCCGCTGACAAAAGGGGTGCCGCGGCCGTCGGGACTGACGCGGACGATCGAGACAGGAGTCTCTTTACCGCGTTGGCCGGAGATGGTGGCGTAAATCATGCCGGAGCGGCTGACGGCAGGATTGGTAACGGGGTGAAGGCCCTCGGAGAGCTGGCGCGCGAGGCGGAAGGGGAACTGGTTGCTGGTGCCGGCGGGCTTGCGGACTTCGACCAGGCCCACGGAGGCATTTTCCGGGATGCGCAGTGCGAGGCGCGTGGGCCGGCTCATCAGCACCTGGGCCGATTCGCCATCGATGAGGACGGCGGGAGGGCCATAGGTGTCCGGGCCGAGATGCGCGCCGAGCAGCTCGACTTCGCCCAGGGGCAGGGCTGCGTCAGGGCAGACGGAGTCGATGCGAGGCTCAGGGAGAATTTCAGCGGATTGGGAGCGTGCGCGAGGCATATGGTGGACCTGAAGTTAGAACCAAACTCGTAACAGCGATGCTATACCCAAAGCATACAGCCCGGCGGCCACGTCATCGAAGACGATGCCCCAGCCTTCGGGCAGCCGTTCTAGCTGACGCGCGGGAAATGGTTTGGTTATGTCGAAGAGACGAAAAAGGATGAGCGCGATAAGACCGTGCATCCAGTCGGGCGGACAGAAGAGCAGTGCGATCCACACGCCGGCAACTTCGTCGATAACAACGAACTGGGGATCTTTGCGGCCGGATTCGCGCGCGACGATTGTGGATGCGGGGACGCCGAAGGCGATTGCGATCGCGATCCAGATGAGCAGGCCCACTAACGTGGTGTGAGCACTGGGGTGGCGGAGCATGGTTTCAGCGGCCCAGAGGAGGAATGCGGCAACGGAGCCCCAGGTGCCGGGACCGGGCTTGCCGAGGCCAGCGCCGAAAAACGTTGCGATGGTCCAGGCCCACCATTGCATGGAGCGTTGCTTTTGGACGAGTGTATCGGCAGGCAGGTCAGTCTTCACGATCGTCGCCTCGACTGTGCGAGCCCATGTTACCAAGGTCTTCGAGGACTTCGGGGTCGAGAACGGGTGAACTGATTTTGTAGACGCCGGAGGCCCACTTGCCGAGATCGATCTTGCGGCAGCGGTCACTGCAGAAGGGAAAGTCCTCGTCGGTGAGGCGTACGAGTTCGCGGCAGGTGGGGCAACGGAGTAGCTTGGCGGATTTTTTCTTTGGAGCCATGGAAGCAATCACGTGAAGTGTTCACTTCTATGTTAGCGCGGGAGCTGCGTCGGCCGGCGGACCAGCACGGCGATGCCGCTGGCCCAGGCCAAGGGGAGCGAGAAGAAACCGGGATGGGATGAGAGCGTGTAGAGGAGCGGAGGAATTTTTTCGGCATGGCCCTCGGGCCAGTTGGGTTGCGGGAGCAAATCGTCGACGACGTAGAAGCCGCCCGGAGCGACGAGGGCGAGGGCCTGGTCGCGGGCGATGAACTTGCCGGGCATGGCGTCGGCAAAGACAAGATCGAATTTCCCTTCCTGATCGCCGCCGGGCTGGGATGCGGGTTTGAGTGCGGCCACACGACTGTTCAGCCACGCCTCGGCGTCTTCAGTGATCAGGGTGAGGCGCGGGTCGCCGCCGAGGATTTCGCGGGCGACGGACTGGACGTGCTCATCGGTGTCGATGCTGATAAGCGTGGAGGTCTCGTCCATGCCGGAGAGGAGCCAGGCGGTTGCTATGCCAGTGCCGGTGCCGAGCTCGAGGAAGCGGCCGCCAGGCTTTGAAGCAGCGAGGACCTGAAGCAGGTTGCCGGCGCCGCGCTCGGAGACCATGGTGAAGTCGAGCGCCACCGAGCAGGCCTGAATGGCGGCGAGCTGGGGTGGGGGCGTGAAGAATGGGGACTCGTACATGCAGGAACAGATTACATGGATGGTGGGGCGATGGGCTGGCTGCTATTTTGAGCGGCAATCCGGCGAAGGCTTGAAGATCGTCAGCCGATCTGCAGAATAGCGTGTGCGACAGAATTGGCGACCCGCCGCTTGAATTCCCGCTTCTTGCGCGCCCTGATCTTGTGCCCTTTTCTGAGCAGCGGCAGGGGCTTCTCTTCAACAGGCAAGAGAGACCAAAAGAAGCAGGCGGAGTTCATGGTAGCGCCGAGGGTGGCGAAAAAGTCGTCGTAGGCATCCTGGAAAAAACTGTCCTGCTCGGGAAGATAGGAACTCTGGCGGATGGCGCAGGTCCCGGCCATTACGTTGATGCCCATCGCGGCGGCAATGCCTTGAAGCGCAGCAACCAGCAGGGCCGGCGGGGCAACATCGAGCATGGACTTGGTCGCCAGCCGAACTTCGTTTTCGCGGCCTTTCACGCCCTGAAGGCGGGCAATGAAAACAACCTCATCCGCCAGGACCCCCGCTACGCTTCCAGGAATGATGGAGAAGGAAAGGACGTAAACAACAACTCCATTCACTTTAAGACTGAGCGAGAGATCGCCTTCCCAATAGATCTCTCCGGCCGAACCGAGGGTGACGCGAAAACAATTGCCATCGCAGCAGTTTTCGTAGACGGTGAGGCCGCCAGCGAGAATCTCATGGAGGGTTTGGTTTGGAAACGAGGAATGAATGCGCTTGTAGTGATGGAGGAGGGAACTGGCGCGCTGAGAAATGGTGATATCGCGAACCAGAAAGTTGCGGTTGAGATAGTGGAATGGGAGGGACGGGTTGGCACGCAGAGAGTCATGAAATGCCGGCTTGGCTAAGGCACGAAGGATCTGGATCTGGACAGCGAGATTGGAGCATAGTCCCCAGACGAAGCGGGCCCATTGGGAAGGGTGCCAAAGGTCGTGCGAGGCGGCGTATTCGGTTTGCGGATTTTCAACCCGACGACCGCCAACAGCGCTCATGGAAACTCACATCATCCGATAGAACTCCGCTAACAGCCGCGGAAAGGGATTGACAGCAACTTCTTCACCCTGACCTGAACCTCAAGTTCAACGTAAAGGCAGTCCATTCAGCTGCCATCCAGGAGTAGCAAGGCGCGAGCCTGGATAGAGCGATTTTGCGAAAGGTGTGCAGTGGATCAAAGTCGCGAATCGCGTCGAGCCAAAGGAGCCATTTCTTATTCTATGATGCCGACTACTCTGAGGAAGTTATATCCCGGCCAATTTAGATTGGTCCGGACAGGACGCGGGCGACGACGTCGTAGTCGTGGGCTTCAGTGATTTCGGCGCGGTAGAAACGACCGGGTTCCAGGGTGGTAACTTCTGCCCCTAACTTCGCAAAGTCGTTGATATAAACTTTGCCGTCGATTTCGGGTGCGTGAAACTCCGTTCGGCCCTCCCATAAAAGCGGAGTCTCGGCACTCTCGCCTTCGGCGAGGATGGTAAGCTCGCGGCCGACCCACTTCTGTTTGGCGTTTTTGCTGATGGACTGCTGCAGCTTCATCAGCCGTCGTCGGCGGGCTTCGATGGTGCGCTTGGGGAGCTGGCCCGCGAGCGAGAACGCGGCGGAGCCCTCTTCGTGGGAGTAGTTGAAGACGCCGAGCCAATCGAACTTCGCCTCGGCGATGAACTCTTCCAAAACTTCAACGTCACGGAGCGACTCCCCGGGGAAGCCGACGATGAAGCTGGTGCGGAGGGCGATTCCCGGGACGGCTTTGCGAACTTTCTCGAGAGTCTTGAGGAAGATGTCCGCGCCGGCGCCGCGCTTCATGGTTTTGAGGACGGATGAGGATGCGTGCTGGAGTGGGACGTCGAGATATTTGCAGATGTTGTCGTGGCGGGCGATGGTCTCGAGTAGTTTATTGGTTATGCGGTTGGGGTAGGCGTAGAGGAAGCGCAGCCAGCGCAGGTTGGGGATGCGCGCGAGCTCGTCAAGGAGTGTGGCCAGGCCGTCTTTGAGGCCGAGATCTTCGCCGTAGCATGTGGTGTCCTGGCCGATGAGGGTGATCTCCTGGACGCCGCGGTCAACAAGCTGGCGGGCTTCGGCGACGACCGATTCAAATCGTCGAGACCGGAACTTGCCCCTCAGGTTGGGAATCACGCAGAACGTGCAGGGGTGGTCGCAGCCCTCGGCGATTTTTATATAGGCCGAGGTGCGGCCGGTGGTGACGTAGCGCGGGGTGGACTCGTCGTAGAGATAGGTGGGCATCATGGGTGCCGCGCCATGCCATTCGTCGCGGCTGAAGCGGCCCTGCTGTTCGCGGAGGTCGCCCTCGGGCCTGTAGGCGATTTCGGATTTATGCGTGGCGGCGCGGGATTCGAGGCCCGGGCGAATCTCGGCGGCCTGCGAACCGGTGAGGATGTTGAAAGGGGATATCGACGGAGTGGCGACGGGGCGCGCCAGGCCTGCAGCTTCAAGGATGGACTCGAGTTCGCCCGTGCCGACAACAGCGTCGACTTCGGGGATGGACTTCATGATTTCGTCGCGATAGCGTTCCACGAGGCAGCCGGCAACGATGAGCTTGCGCGCGGAGCCGGAGGTTTTGTGGCGGGCCATCTCGAGAATGGTGTCGACAGACTCCTGCTTGGCAGTGTCGATGAAGGAGCACGTGTTGACGACGAGGATTTCGGCGTCTTCGGGGCGCGCAGTGAGGCGGGCTCCGGCGCGGTCGAGCAGGCCCATCATCACCTCGGAGTCAACGAGGTTTTTGGGGCAGCCTAACGAAATAAAGCCCACGGAAGGGGCCGTGGGAGTGAGGGATTTGGTCACAGTTCTATTGTACGGGGGATGAAGCCCAAAAGGGATAATTGGGGAAGGGAGGGAGCGGATATGATTGCCCGTCATTGGCGCGGTTGGACGAAGGTCGAGAATGCGGATGGGTACGAGAGCTTTTTGAAGGCAAAGGTGCTGCCAGGTTTGCGCGATGTCGAGGGTTACAAAGGGGGATATGTCTTGCGCAAGGATGATCTCGTGGAAACTGAGTTCGTGGTTGTGAACCTGTTTGATTCGCTGGAAGCTGTTCAGCAGTTTGCCGGCTCGGACTATAGCATCGCTATCTTCGAACCGGAGGCGAAGGCCTTTCTCTGCAGAATCGAGCGTTTTGCGACGCATTATGACGTCCGGGCCTGCACCGCATAGAGGCTATTGTCTGGCCCATTGCGTTATTGCACCCGGACCGTGGCGGATGCTTGCACATCGGCGGACGAGTTGCCCACCATGAGCTTGATTGGTTCCGATTCGACGCGGAAGTCGGAGACCTTCTCGTCCCAATAGGCGAGGGATGAGGCTTTGAGCGGAATGTCGACCGACTTGGTTTCGCCGGGCTGAAGGGTGATGCGCTTAAAGCCCTTCAGCTCCTCGTTCGGGCGCGCGACCTTTGACTTCAGGTGCTTCACGTAAAGCTGCACAACGGCATCGCCCGCGCGCGAGCCGGTGTTGGTTGCATCAACGCTGACGGTGACGGAGCCGTCTTTGGCCATTTGCGGCGCGCTGGTGCGGAGATTGGAGTACTTGAACGTGGTGTAACTGAGACCGAAGCCGAAGGGGTAAAGCGGCTCGCTCTTGAAGTACATGTAAGTGCGGCCGTCGCGGATGTTGTAGTCCATCATCGGCGGCAACTGATCGATGGATTTGGGCCAGGTGACGACGAGATGGCCGCCGGGATTTGCATCGCCAAAGAGCACCTTGGCAAGCGCAGTACCTTCGTCCTGCGAGGCGTGGGCCATGTGGAGTATGGCGGGCACGTTGGCCTGGGACCAGTTGATGGCGAAGGGAAAGCTGGAGACGAGGATGACGATGGTGCGCGGGTTGACGGTCATCACCTGTTTGACGAGTTGCTCCTGCGCGAGATCGATGCTTTCGCGGTCGCGTGCCTCGCGGCCATCGCTGGGAACGGTACAGGGCAAGGTGATGCCGGTGCCGTCCTCGTTCGAGTACCAGTCGTGGCCCATGTCGGGGCCGCAGGTGGGGTCGTTGCCGATGATGACGACGGCTACATCTGAGGCCTTGGCGGCTTTGGTGGCGGCGCTGCCAGTCTGGTCGGCTGCGTAGTTGACAGTTACGTTAGGGCCGACTGCGGCCTTGATGCCGTCGAGCGGAGTGACTTTGTAAGGCGGCGTGCCCCCGTACCAGTCCCAGTGAACGGAGTCGGCGAGAGGGCCGATCACGGCGATGGACTTGATGGAATTCTTGTCGAGGGGCAGGATGGGCTTGTTGAGCGGAAGAACGGGCTTGACGGGCGGTGCGTTTGGGGGCTGGTAGCCGTTGGTCGGGGCTTCGTTCTTGAGCAGAACGACGGACTCGATGGCAATCTTCTGCGAGATGGCGTGAACGCGGTCGGAGTTCCAGGGCTCGGGAGTGGTTTCGGCCGCGTCGGACGAGCCATGAATCTTTGAATAGGGCACCAATTCGGGCGGGTCGAGCAGGCCGAGCTTGATTGTCGTGCGGAACTTGAGGCGGACGAGCGCGTCGATTTCGGCTTCGGTGATGGAGCCGCCTTTGAGCGCGGCGAGAGTCTCGTCTTTGTATCGGTCGAGGAACTGGTTTACGCCGGCTTTGAGGCATGCGACGACTGCGGTCTCCTGTGTGGGATAGAGTTTGCGCGGAGTAACGAGAAGGTGCACCGCCTGGCCATCGCTGGAGAGGATGTCGACGCCCCACTTGTCGCGGACGATGCTCTTGAGGATGGGATTGACGACCATGGTGGTGCCGTTCCACGCGTTGTAGGAGGCCATCACGGCGCGCGCGCCACCCTCCTGAAAGCCCATGCGAAACGGAACGGAGTAGTACTCCCAGAACAGGCGCTGATCGAAGTCGGAGGATGAAATGTTGCGGTGGTCTTCGTTGCTGTTGGCGAGGAAATGTTTGAGCAGCGCGGCAGATTGCCAGTACTTGGGATCGTCGCCCTGCAGGCCGTGGATGAACGCGACCGCCATGGTTCCATTGAAGAATGGATCTTCGCCGTACACCTCTTCACTGCGGCCCCAGCGCGGATCGCGAGCGAGGTCAGACTGTGGACCCCAGAGCATGAGGATCTGGCGGTTGTATTTGGGGGTCTGGGAGATGTAACGAGCTTCGTAGCCTTCCACCCCGGCGGCCTGGCGGACGAGGTCGGGGTCCCATGTTTCGCCCATGCCAGGCGGCTGCGGAAACTGCGTGGTTGTGATGGGGAGACGGTTGCCGCGCGGCTCGCGCTGGACCACGCCATGAATGCCTTCCGAGCTGCCGATGTTGGGGACGCCGAGGCGAGGAACGCCAGTCTGTGTGCCCAGAACAGAGACCTTCTCGTCAGTGGTCATGAGTGAAAGCAGGTTGTCGATGCGCTTCTCCATTGGCAGCGTGGGATCGTTGAATGGGTACTTGGGCTGCTGGGCGAGTGCGGGCGTGAGGGCAATGGCGAAAAGGCAAAAATGCGCGGCGAGGTTCTTGATGGTCATGGCTCTTGGAGGCGGCTTTCCCGGCATGGTGCGTGGTCCGATGGTGGATTACAAACGGTGCAAGGTTATCATCTTCGCGAGGGGCGGTGGACACACCCCGCGAGAAATTCACGAGCAGGAGGACCTTTAAAAAATGAGCACGGAGCTTCGCTGGGTAGAAGGTCCATGGAAAGGAAGGCTCGCAATTGCGGCGCGTCCCCGCGGAGGCGACTGGCTCGAAGACGAGATCGAGGCTTGGCGCCGGTTGGGCATCACGGCGGTCGTCTCGCTTTTGACACCGGAAGAAGAAAGCGAGCTCGATTTGGTTGAGGAGTCCGCTCAAGCCCAATCAAAAGGCCTCGGGTTTCTCTCCCTGGCAATCCCCGATCGCGAGGTTCCAGCGTCCGAGTCGGAGGTGACGGCGATGGTGGCACGGATTCATGAGATTCTCGCCAGCGGGCGCAGCGCGGTGATCCATTGCCGGCAAGGAGTCGGGCGCGCGGGGCTGCTGGCGTCCTGCATGCTGGTTTTCGAGGGCCAGCCACCACTGGATGCGATTCAGACCGTCAGCCAGGCACGTGGCGTCGAAGTTCCAGAGACTCCTGGCCAGCGCGCATGGGTGCTGAATTACAGGGTGGCAACGGCAGGGCCGGCGTGAGCAGAAGGGAGGCTTCGTTTCCTCGGAGAAAAGCCGATATCGCGCCTGAGCCCTGTCGTCGGCGGCCTCTGAGTCCGCGTGCCGAGTGGTAAAATCAGTCAGTGCCGGGTCCTACGCGACGTAATCCCGCCAACCCCGCCAGGTCCGGAAGGAAGCAACGGTAACGGGCTAGTACGGGCGCAGTAGGTCACCCGGTACTTTTTTGCGTCAGTTGGCAGGAGCCGGAGCCCCGCTGGCGCTGCCTGAATCAAGGAGAAATTCATTGAGCCTTACCGTTCGCCCGATTGTGGGCACGCGCGCAAAGATTACGGCGCTGGGCACGTACGTCCCTCCCGATGTACTGACCAACAAAGACCTCGAAAAAATGGTGGACACCAACGACGAGTGGATCCTGAGTCGGACGGGGATCCGCGAGCGGCATGTGCTGGCCAAGGGGCTGGGCGTGAGCGACATCTGCGTCGAGGCGGCGAAGAAGTGCCTGGCGGCGCGAGGGATTGAGGCGACGGAGATTGAGTGCATCGTGGTGGGGACGGTGACACCCGACATGATGTTTCCATCGACCGCGTGCCTTGTGCAGGACAAGATTGGGGCCAAGGGTGCGTGGGGATTCGACGTGAGCGCGGGCTGCTCGGGGTTTGTGTTTGCGCTCCAGGCCGGCGTGAAGCTGGTGGAGAGCGGGGCGCAGAAGAAGGTTCTGGTGTGTGGGGCGGACGCGAATACACGGATGACCGACTACACCGACCGAACGACGTGTGTGCTCTTTGGAGACGGCGGTGGAGCGGTGCTGATTGAGCCGTGCGAAGAGGGCGAGATCGGGTTCATCGATTTTGTGCACGAGATTGATGGTGCAGGCGGCGTGGCTCTGAATCTGAAGGGCGGCGGCAGCCTGAATCCTCCCACGCACGAGACGGTCGACAAGAAGATGCATTACATCTTTCAGGACGGGCCGGCGGTGTATAAATTTGCCGTGAGGAAGATGGCTGAGGCGACGACGAAGGTTTTGGAGCGGAACGGCGTGACCGGCGCGGACCTTGGCTGCTTCATTCCGCACCAGGCCAACAAGCGGATTATTACGGCGACGGCAGAACGGCTGGGGATGGACCCGGAGCGCGTGATCATCAATATTGAGAAGTATGGAAACACATCGGCGGGAACGATACCGCTGGCCATGGAGACGGCGATTGAGGATGGGAAGTTGAAAAAGGGCGACCTGGTGCTGCTGGCGGCGGTAGGGGCTGGATTTACAGTGGGCGCGGCGTTGTTGAGGTGGGAGATCTAGCCCGGATTTCTCACAGGGAGCCCAAAACTGTAGCGCCGGCGTCCTCGCCGGCTGTCCTGAGGGTCTCCAGACCCTTGTATCTGTGAATGTAGCGACAGTTAGATGATGTCGTAGTGGG
>Ga0302324_100020601_pt1 | contig 12893 bp, 23 predicted proteins | sample Palsa_T0_1_FD_201949 | JGI IMG/M metagenome (GOLD analysis project Ga0302324, IMG submission 201949) | Peat permafrost microbial communities from Stordalen Mire near Abisko, Sweden - Palsa_T0_1 | ecosystem: Environmental > Terrestrial > Soil > Palsa > Peat permafrost | place: Sweden: Abisko...
ATGCCGACAGTGGACGTAGTGGATTTAAATAATCAAAAGGTCGGCGAGTTGGAGCTGGCCGACGAAGTTTTCGGAACCGAAGTCAACGAAAACCTGCTGTACGAAGCCGTGCGGCACTATCAAGCCGGGCAGCGGGCGGGCACGCACAAGACCAAGGTGCGCGGCGACGTGGCGGGTTCCGGCAAGAAATTGTGGAAGCAGAAGGGCACGGGGCGCGCGCGCGTCGGCTCGGTCCGTTCGCCGATCTGGCGGCATGGCGGCACGGTACACGGCCCGCAGCCGCGCGATTACAGCTACAAGCTTCCGCGTAAGATGCTGTTGGGCGCGTTGCGCTCGGCGTTATCGGCCAAATTGCGCGATGGCGAGTTGAAAGTGGTGCAGGCGTTCGATTTGGGCGGGGTGAAGACTAAGGACGCCAAAGCCGCGCTGACGCGCCTGGAAGCCACGCGCAAGGTGCTGGTGGTGGAAAACGTAGATAACCGCAACCTGACGCTGGGCGTGCGCAACATACCGGGCGTGACGCTGATGCCCACGCGCGAGGTGAACGCATATCACTTGTTGGGCCACGACCGCGTGTTGCTTTCCGAAGCGGCGGCCCGCAAATTCTCGGAGGCGCTCGCAAAATGACCATACATGAAGTGATCCTGCGCCCGGTAGTCACCGAAAAAGGCGTGACGGCCAAAGACGAGCATGCCACGCTGTGCTTTCAAGTGGCGTTGGGCGCGAACAAAACCCAGGTAAAGCAGGCTGTCGAGAAGCTGTTCAAAGTGAAGGTGGCCGGCGTGCGGACCTCCAACCTGGACGGCAAGCTGCGGCGGCGCGGCCGCTTCGCCGGATACAAGTCCGATTGGAAGAAGGCGTACGTGAAGTTGAAAGACGGGGAGAAGGTGCCCGACTTCGCTCAGATTTAGGAAAATGAGCGGGCGAGCGGGCGGGGGGGCGACTTTGTGATCGGACTTTGCACAGATTTAGGAAACGAGCGGGCGAGGGGGCGAGCGGGCGACTGTGCGATCGCGAATTCGCCCCCTCTCCGGCTCGCCCCCTCCCCCGCTCAGCTCGGAGATTTGAACAATGCCCATTAAAAGTTACAGGCCTACAACGCCGACGCGCCGCTTCCAGACGAGCGTGTCGCGCGCGGATATCACCAAGGAACACCCGGAGAAGTCGCTGCTGGAGTCGAAGAAGGGCACGGGCGGCCGCAACTCCACGGGCCGCGTGACGTCGCGCTTCATCGGCGGCGGGCACAAGCAGGCGTACCGCATGGTGGATTTCAAGCGCGAGAAGCACGGCGTGCCGGCTGTAGTAGCGTCCATCGAATACGATCCGAATCGCTCGGCGCGCCTGGCGCTGCTGCACTACAAAGACGGCGAGAAACGTTATATCATCCAGCCGGACGGGCTGAAAGTGGGTATGACCGTCTCGTCGGGCCCGGCGGCCGATATTCTGATCGGCAATGCGCTGCCGCTCAAGAATATGCCGGCCGGCACGGTGGTGCACAACATCGAGTTGAAGCCCGGCAAGGGCGCGCAGATGGCGCGGTCGGCGGGCACGCAGGCGCAGTTGGTGAACAAAGAAGGCGAGATCGCGCTGTTGAAGCTGCCTTCGGGGGAAATCCGCCGGGTGCCGCTCGACTGCATGGCCACGGTGGGCCAAGTGGGCAACGTGGACCACGAGAACGTATCGCTGGGCAAGGCCGGCAGGAAACGCTGGCTGGGCAAGATGCCGCACAATCGCGGCGTCTCCATGAACCCGGTGGATCATCCGCACGGCGGCGGTGAGGGCAAGACTTCGGGCGGACGCCACCCGGTCACACCGTGGGGACAGCCGACGCGCGGCTTCAAGACCCGCAATAACAAGCGGACCAACAAGTGGATCGTCACCCGGAAGAGTAAGAAGAGATAACTATGGGGCGTTCAGTCAAGAAAGGGCCGTTCACCGACGGCCACCTGGAAGTGAAAATCGCGGCGCTCACGGCGAAGAGCGAGAAGCGCGTGGTGCGCACGTGGTCGCGGCGCTCGACCATCCTTCCGGAATTCGTGGGCCACACCATCGCGGTGCACAACGGCAAGAAATTCATTCCGGTGTATGTCACCGAAAACATGGTGGGCCACAAGTTGGGCGAGTTTTCCCCCACCAGGCATTTCAAGGGGCACTCGGTGAAGGCCGCGACGGAGAAGACGGCTAAGCCGGCCTAAGAGACAACTATGGAAGCCAAGGCAGAAGCGAGATATATCAGGGTATCGCCGCAGAAGGCGCGGCTGGTGGTGGATCTGATCCGCGGCCAGAGCGCGGACCAGGCGCGGACCACGCTAAGCGCGACCAACAAGCGCATCGCGCCGACGGTGCGGAAGGTTTTGGATTCGGCGATCGCCAATGCGAAGGAACGCTTCGAAGACGTGGATGTGGACCGGCTGGTGGTATCGTCGGCATACGTAAACGAAGGGCCGCGCGTGAAGCGGGTGCGTCCGGCGCCGATGGGCCGCGCGTATCGCGTGCAGAAGCGCATGGCGCATATCGTGATCAAGGTGTCGGCGAAGGAAGCGAAAGAGTAAGCGGTTAAAGGTTTATTGCATGGGACAGAAAGTACATCCTTACGGTTTCCGGGTAGGCTTTAACAAGCCGTGGCGGTCCCGCTGGTTCGCCAAGCAGGACTATCCCAAGTTGCTGCAGGAAGACGTGGAGCTGCGGGCAACGCTGAGCGAGCGGCTGAAGTCGGCCGGGGTCAGTTCGATCGAGGTGGACCGCCCGGGCAACAAGCTGCGGGTGACTATCCGCACGTCGCGGCCCGGCATCATTATCGGCCGCAAAGGCGCCGAGATCGAAAAGTTGAAGGTGGATCTGGCCAAGCGCACCAAGCGCGACGTGTTCATCGACATCCAGGAAGTCCACAAGCCGGAGTTGGATGCGCAACTGGTGTCAGAATCGATCGCTTTGCAGCTCGAGAAGCGCGTGGCGTTCCGGCGGGCGATGCGCAAGGCTGTGGATTCGGCGCTGCGCTTCGGGTGCAAGGGCATCAAGGTGCGCGTATCGGGCCGGTTGAACGGCGCCGAAATCGCGCGCAGCGAATGGTATCTGCAAGGCCAGCTTCCGTTGCACACGTTGCGGGCGGATATCGACTACGGGTTTTCGGAAGCGCACACCACGTATGGCGTGATCGGCGTGAAAGCGTGGCTGTACAAGGGCGAGATTCTGGATGCCGGCAACCGCATGCGGTCGCTGTCGTCGGAACCGGAACCCCGGCAACGCGACCGCGGCGAGCGTGGCGACCGGCGCGACCGGGGCGGCGACCGTGGAGACCGCGGCGACCGGCGTCCGCCGGCGGCGCGGCATCACGAACCTGCGGCTCCCGCGGGCGAGTCCGGCGGACCTGCCCGGCAGGCGCCGCCGCCTGAAATGTCGCATCCGGCGCGTAGCGGAGGGCCGATCCTGCCGCCGCTGATGGCGCCGCAACCGGCCTGGAAACAGGAAGCTCGCCCGGATGTCGAGCCGGCGCCGGCCGTCGAGGCCGCTCCGGAGACGCCCGCGGGCGCGACACCCGAAGGAGAGAAATAAGCCATGATGATGCCGAAGAAGGTCAAATACCGCAAGCAGCAGCGCGGCCGCATGTGTGGCAAGGCGTGGCGGGGTTCGTCGATCGCGTTCGGCGAATTTGGGCTGAAGGCCATGACGTGCGCGTGGATTACGGACCGGCAGATCGAAGCCGCCCGTATCGCCATGACGCGGTCGATCAAGCGCGGCGGCAAAGTCTGGATTCGTTTATTCCCGGACAAGCCCATCACCAAGAAGCCCGCCGAAACCCGTATGGGAAAAGGCAAAGGCGCGCCGGAGCAATGGGTGGCGGTGGTGCGGCCGGGCAAGATTCTGTTCGAGATGGAAGGCGTGCCGCAGAATGTGGCGGCGGATGCCATGCGGCTGGCGGCGCACAAGCTGCCCATCCGCACGAAATTCGTAACGCGGGAGCAGGCGGAGTAGACCATGAAGTCGCAGAAGATCAAGGACCTCGACGCGAACGAGTTGCAACATCAGTTGCAGACCATCGAGGAGCAGCTTTTCCGGCTGAAATTTCAAATGTCGATGGGCACCATGGACGGGTTGAAGAAGGCGCGCGCCATGAAGAAAGACCGCGCCCGCATCTATACCATCCTGCGGGAACGGGAACTGGCGGGGGCGAAGAAGTAATATGGCCGAACAGACGCATAAACCGTTGAAGAACGAGAAGGTGGGGCAAGTGGTATCCACCAAGATGGCCAAGACCATCGTCGTGGAAGTCAGCCGGCGCGTGCCGCATCCGCTGTACAAGCGGATTGTGAAGAAGCGCAAGAAATTCCACGCGCACGACGAAGAAGGCAGCGCCAAGATGGGCGACATCGTGAAGATTGTGGAGTGCCGGCCGCTGAGCCGCATGAAGCACTGGCGGCTGGCCGAAGTGGTCCGCCGGGCGCCGCAAGTGGGCGTGCAGCCGGCGGAGTTGGACGTAAAAGTATAGGGGCCAGGGGACAGGGGCCAGGGACCGGGGTTTAGTCAACAACCCCGGCCCCAGGTCCCCGCCCCCCGATCCCGGGAGCGAAGCGACCTATGATAGGGATGCGAACAATTCTGGAGGTAGCCGACAACAGCGGCGCGCGCCGTCTGGCGTGCATTTTACCGCGCGGCGGCGACCTCGGCTTGCGGGCCGGCTTGGGCGATGTGGTTACCGCCAGCGTGAAGGAAGCGGCGCCGGATTCCGCGATCAAGAAGGGCAAAGTGGTGCGTTGCGTGATCGTGCGCATGCGCAAGGAAACCCGGCGCAAGGACGGCACGTACATCCGGTTCGATTCGAACGCCGCGGTGTTGATCACGGAATTGGGCGAGCCGGTGGGCACGCGCGTGTTCGGACCCGTCGCCAGAGAGTTGCGGGATAAGCGATTCATGAAGATCGTGTCGCTGGCGCCCGAGGTGATTTGAAAATGGCGAAGACGAAGAAGAAGCTGGCGGAGCCGGTACGGATTTTGCTGAAGAAGAACGACCAGGTGCGGGTGATCGCCGGGCGCGACGCGGGCAAGACGGGCCGCGTGCTGGACGTGAATCCGGCCAACGGCAAGATCCTGGTGGAGCACGTGTCGATGATCAAGCGGCACACGCGTCCGAATCCCGGCAAGCAGATCAAGGGCGGCATCGCGGAGCGGGAGAGCCCTATCGCGGTGTCGAACGTGAAGATCGTGTGCCCGCAGTGCGGGCCGGTGCGCATCGGGCACCACGTGGAGACCATGCCGGGCGGCAAAGCGCGGCGGACGCGCGTTTGCCGGAAATGCGGGCAGAGTTTGGACAGGAAATAGGGTTAAGAAATGGCGGCACGACTCAAGCAGCATTACACAAAAGCGGTGGTCCCGGCGCTCACCAAGGAGTTCGGGTACAAGAACGTGATGGCGGTGCCGAAGCTGGCGAAGATCTCGGTCAACATCGGCTTGGGCGAAGCCACGCAAAACGCCAAGCTGATGGATGGCGCGGTCACGGAATTGGGGCAGATCGCGGGCCAGAAGCCGGTGGTGACGAAGGCGCGCAAGTCCATCGCGGCTTTCAAGCTGAGGGAAGGCATGGCCATCGGCTGCATGGTGACGCTGCGCGGGGACCGCATGTACGAGTTTTTCGACCGGCTGGTAAACGTGGCGCTGCCGCGCGTACGCGACTTCCGGGGCGTCTCCAGCAAGTCGTTCGACGGCCGCGGCAATTATACGCTGGGTATCAAGGAGCAGTTGATTTTTCCGGAAATCGATTACGCCAAGGTGGAGAAGACCAAGGGGATGAATATCTCCATCACCACTTCGGCGCGCACCGACGCGGAAGGCATGGCGCTGCTGAAACAGATGGGCATGCCGTTCCGGCAGTAAGGGAGAGAGAAAAGAAATCATGGCCACCACCGCCAAGAGAGCCAAAGATCTGAGATTGGAAAAGGCCCAGCACGCGAGAATGCTGGAGGACGTGAAGGCCGGCAAGAAGCCGAAGCAGGACTGCAAGCATCGCAATCGCTGCTGGCGGTGCGGACGGCCGCGCGCCTTTTTGCGCAAGTTCGGCATTTGCCGCCTGTGTTTCCGCCAACTGGCGTTGAACGGGGAGATCCCCGGCGTCACGAAGGCGAGCTGGTGAGAGCCAAAGGAAGAGTTGGAGGGCAGGAATGACAAGCGACCCTATCGCCGACATGCTTACGCGGGTGCGCAACGCTATTAGCGCGCGGCATCCCAAGGTGGATGTGCCGGCTTCCAAGCTGAAGACCGAGATCGCCCGCATTCTGAAGGAAGAGGGCTACATCCAGAACTTCAAGGTGGCCGAGGAAGGCCCCAAGAAGACCATCAAGATCTATTTGAAATACTCGACCGGCAACTCGCCGGTGATTTCGAATATCGAGCGCATCTCGCGGCCGGGCTGCCGCGTATATGTGGGGCAGCAGGATATTCCGCGGGTGTTGGGCGGCCTGGGAATCAACATCCTGACCACGCCGCGCGGCGTGATGACCGGACGCGACGCGCACAAAGAGAAGATCGGCGGCGAACTGCTGTGCCGGGTATGGTGATTTATGTCTCGAATAGGTAAGAAGCCGATTCCCCTGCCGAAAGGGGTCAAGATCCAGATCGGCGAGCAACTGGAAGTGACCGGACCGAAGGGCACCTTGACGGTGCCGATACCGGACGGCGTCCACTTTAAGACGGCCGATGGCCGCCTCGACGTGGTGCGCGACAGCGACAAGTGCAGCGCGCTGCACGGGCTGACGCGCGCACTGGCCGCCAATGCGGTGCAAGGCGTTTCGACGGGGTTCACCCGGGAACTGGACATCGTGGGCATCGGCTACCGCGCCGACGTGAAGGGCAAGGTAGCCACTTTCACGCTAGGCTATTCGCACCCCATAGAGGTCCTGTTGCCGGACGGTGTGGATCTGAAAATCGATAAGCAGACGCACCTGGTGCTGAGCGGCTACGACAAGCAAATGGTGGGCCAGGTGGCGGCGAACATGCGCGCCTTGCGCAAGCCGGATCCTTACAAGAACAAGGGCGTCCGCTATACCGGCGAGCAGTTGCGCAAGAAGGTGGGCAAGACCGGAGCGAGTGCAAAATGATCCACGTAACGCAAAAGAATGAGATCCGCCATCGGATCCACGAGCGCATCAGGCACAAGGTAAAGGGCACCGCCGAGCGGCCGCGGTTGGCCGTGTTCCGCAGCGTGGCCAACATTTACGTGCAGGTGATCGACGATGCGCAGGGCGCCACACTGGTTTCGGCTTCGACCATTGAAAAGGGCAAGCGCAGCAAGGGCGGCAATCTGGCCGCAGCCAAGACGGTAGGCAAGCTGGTGGCTGAGCGGGCCAAGGAAAAGGGAATTCAGAAGGTAGTGTTCGATCGCGGCGGCTATATTTATCACGGCCGCGTGAAGGCTTTGGCGGACGCCGCGCGGGAAGCCGGACTGGAGTTTTGATGGCAGCAAGAATCGTAAAACGTATCGATCCGCAGACGCTCAATCTGAAGGAGCAGGTGGTGTCGATCAACCGCGTGACCAAGGTGGTCAAGGGCGGCAAGAATTTGAGCTTCTCGGCGCTGGTGGTGATTGGAGACCCGGCCGCCAAGGTGGTGGGCTTTGGCGTGGGCAAGGCGAAGGAAGTGCCGTCCGCCATTCGCAAGGGCATCGAAGCCGCCAAGAAGAATTTGCGCAAGATCCACATGCTGGGGACCACCATTCCGCACCAGTCGCTGGGCCGTTTCGGCAGCGGGTTGGTGTTGCTGAAACCGGCACCGGAAGGCACGGGGGTGATCGCGGGCGGGCCGGTGCGCGCGGTAATCACGTCGGTGGGCATTCCCAACGTGCTGACGAAATCGATCGGGACGCACAACCCGCACAACGTGGTGAAGGCCACCATCGTAGCGCTGGAGCAGTTGCGGGACAAGGCGGAAGTGGCGGATATGCGGGGCCTGGCAATCGAGAAACTATAGGAACCGCCGATGCACGCGGAACACGCCGATGTTTTGATCTTGGTTGGTTTTATCGGCGTGAATCGGCGTGCATCGGCGGTTAAAGGGTTTTGTTTTTATGGATGGCATGATTAAGATCAAGCTGTACCGCAGTCCGATCTGCACGCCGCAGAAGCATAAGCGCGTCGTGCTGGGGTTGGGGCTGCGCAAAGTCAATCAGATCGTGGAGCGGCCGGACTCGCCCGTTTTTCGCGGCATGGTCAACAAGGTCCCGCATCTGCTGAAGGTAGTGGAGTAGGAGCCGAGCGTTATGAATCTGAGTTCATTGAAACCTCCCGCCGGACAGAAGCACGTGCGCAAGCGCATCGGGCGCGGCATGGGCTCGGGCCACGGCAAGACGGCCACCCGCGGCAGCAAGGGACAGCGCGCCGGCACGGGCTTCGGCCAGAAGCGCGGCTTCGAGGGCGGCCAGATGCCGCTGCACCGCCGCTTGCCCAAACGCGGCTTTACGAATATCTTCAAGAAGCAGTACGCTATCGTCAATTTGGAGAGGCTGGAGAAGCTGGAAGGGGACACATTCACCCCGGATCGTCTTCTGGAGCACGGCGTGATCAAGAAGCTGCACGAGGGATTGAAGGTGCTGGGCACGGGCCAGTTGACGCGCAAATTGCGGGTGGAAGCGCATATATTCTCGAAATCCGCGCTGGACAAGATTCAAGCGGCCGGCGGTGAAGCCGTGGTGATTGGTGCTACCGGGCCGCGCGCGTAAGCCAGCGGTTTAGAGGCGAAGGAACCATGAAGTTTTTCGAAGCGTTGAGCAACGTATTTCGCATCCCGGATCTGCGCAAGCGAGTCTTGTTCACCCTCGCCATGCTGGCGGTGTACCGCCTGGGCGGCCACATTCCCACGCCGGGTATCAACATCGGCCGGTGGGAAGACTTCCTCACCCGCAATTCCGGCGGCATCTTCGGCTTCTTCGACCTGTTTGCGGGCGGCAACATCCGGCGGTTCACCATCTTCGCCTTGGGCATCATGCCCTACATCACCGCTTCCATCATCCTGCAACTGTTGACGGTGGTGGTGCCGACGCTGGAGAAGCTGCAGAAGGAAGGCGAACTGGGCCGCCGCAAGATCACCCAGTGGACCCGCTACCTGACCATCGCCCTTTCCCTTATCCAATCGTTCGGCATCGCGCAAGGGTTGCAGCATTCGAACGGCGGCTTCGTCGACAACCCCGGCTGGGGATTCGTGCTGATGACGATCATGTCGCTGACCACCGGTACGGCCTTCATCATGTGGCTGGGCGAGCAAATCAGCGATCGCGGCATCGGCAACGGCATGTCGCTGATCATCTTTGCCGGTATCGTGGCGAATATGCCCAGCGCCATCTCGAACATCTATCGGAATACTTTTGTCACGCGCGAGTGGGGCCCGCTCCAGATGATCGTGATCCTGATCATGATGGTGGCGGTGGTGGCATTCATCGTACTGGTGGAGCGCGGCGAGCGGCGCATCCCGGTGCAGTACGCGCAACGCGTAGTCGGCCGGCGCGTGATGGGGGGGCAGTCGATCCACATGCCTTTAAAGGTTAATGCGGGCGGCGTGATTCCGGTGATCTTCGCTTCCTCCATTCTGGCCTTCCCGCAGACTCTGGCCGCCGTACCCGCCGTGCAGAAGATGACCTGGCTGAGCGCTACGTTGGCCTCCATCCGGCACGGCGAACCGCTCTACTACGTGCTGTTTGTGGCGGGCATCATTTTCTTCTGCTTCTTCTACGTATCCATCATTTTCAACCCCAATGAAGCCGCCGACAACATGCGCAAATACGGCGGATTCATCCCCGGCATCCGCCCTGGCCGGAATACGGCGGAGTACATGAACGCCATCCTGACCAAGATCACGGTGGTGGGCGGAATCTACCTTTCGATCTTGTGCCTGATTCCGGACATCATGATTTCCGGCATCAAGCTGCAGCACCTGCCCTGGTTTTTGGGGAATTTCATGGACGCTTACGCGCCCCGCTTCCTGCTGGAAGGGCTGAACGCGGGCTTTTACTTTGGGGGCACCTCATTGCTGATCGTAGTGGGCGTGGCCATGGATACCATCAACCAGATTGAAGCGCAATTGATCATGCGCCATTATGAGGGCTTTACGCCCAAGACGGGGAGGATTCGCGGGCGCCGTAGCACATTCTGACGCTAATGCAGCTTCCCATGACGCAAGCTGTCGTTTTATTCGGTTCCCCCGGTTCGGGCAAGGGCACGCAGGCGACCCTGCTGAAGAACTGTCTGCATGTGCCGCACATATCGACCGGCGATATGCTGCGGGAGCATATTCGGGAGGGTAACGCGCTGGGTGTGCGGGTGGCGGCCACCATGCAGGCGGGCACCTTGGTCCGCGACGATGTGGTAGACCAGTTGGTTGCGGAGCGGCTGGCGGAGCCGGATGCCCAGGCTGGCTTCATTCTGGACGGCTATCCGCGGACGCGGGAACAGGCCGAGCACCTGGTGGGCTGGCTGGATGCGCGCGGGATACGCGAGTTGGTGATTCACCTGATTGTCGATTATAATGTTATTGTTACCCGATTAGCCGGACGCCGGCAGTGCCCCCGTTGCGGTACCCTCTACAACACGCTTTCCAATCCTCCACGGGTGGAGGGGGTATGCGACCTGGACGGCCAGGAATTGGTGGTGCGCGACGACGACCGGGAGTCGGTGATTCGCCAGAGGCTGGCGGAGTACGAATCGCAAAGCCGGCCGTTGATCGATTTTTTCCGGGAGAAGGGCCGTCGGCTCTTCGAGATCGACGCCAGCGATCAGACTCCGGAGGCGCTTTTGTTTCAGGTCTGCCGGACCATCAAGATTCCGGCTAATGCAGAAGGATGATTATTCGAAAGACCGCCGCGGAACTCCAGAAGATGCGGCGCAGTGGTTTACTGGTCTGGCAGATCCTGCACGAGTTGGAAAAGATGGCTGGCGAGGGCGTCAGCACGCTGGATCTGGAAGTGGCCGCCGAGCGCATGATGAAGGATGCGGGGGCCAGGCCGGCCTTCAAAGGCTACTATGTGCCGGCCGCCGGGGACACGTTCCGGTTCGTGCTGTGCACCTCGGTGAATGAAGAGATTGTGCATGGGATGCCGTCGGCCAAGCGGATTTTGAAGAAGGGCGACATCGTTTCGATCGACACAGGCGTTCAGTTGGACGGCTATTACGGGGATTCGGCGACTACGGTGGCGATCGGGGATGTCAGCGAGACCACCCGCAAGCTGATGCGGGTGACCCAGGAATCGCTGGAGATGGCCATCCAGCAGGCGCGGGCGGGCAACCGCCTGTTCGACGTTTGCGGCACCGTGGAGAACCATGTGCTGGCCAACGGGTTTTCAGTGGTGCGGGAATATGTGGGGCACGGCATCGGGACGCAGCTCCACGAGGAGCCGCAGGTTCCGAATTACGTGGAGCGGAAGAACGAGAATCCGCGGCTGAAGGAAGGCATGGTGCTGGCTATCGAACCGATGGTCAACGCCGGCAAGCCGGATACGAAGGTGTTGAAGGATAAGTGGACGGCGGTGACCAGGGATGGGTCGTATTCGGCGCATTTCGAGCATTGCGTGGCGGTGACCTCGAACGGTCCCTGGGTGTTGACACGGCCGTGAGCGCCGTGAGTGAAGTTACGGCGACCGTTTTGGAAGAGTTGCCGAGTGCGCTGTATCGCGTGGAGCTGGAGAACAAGCAGCAGGTTCTGGCGCATCCGGTAGGGACGGTGAAACGGAATTTTGTGCGCCTGCGGCCGGGCGATCGCGTGCGGGTGGAATTATCGCCGCACGATTTTACGCGAGGCAGGATTGTAGGAATTGGGGGGCGGGATTCATCCCGCGCGGGGCTTTAGCCTCGCCAAGCGACGATTATGAAAGTACGCGCGTCAGTCAAGAAAATTTGCGATAAGTGCAAGATTATCCACCGCGAGGGCGTGGTCCGGGTAATCTGCACCAACCCGAAACATAAACAGAGGCAGGGGTAAAGTTATGGCTCGTATTGCCGGAGTGGAAGTGCCGCCCAAGAAGCGGGCTGAAATCGGGCTCACGTACATCTATGGAATCGGACGGTCCCGTTCGCGGTCGCTGCTATACCGCGCGGGCATCGATTTCGATAAGAAAGTGGCGGACCTGACGGAAGACGAAGTCAGCCGCATCCGCACGATTCTGGAAGAAGAAGGCGCTGTCGAAGGCGACCTGCGCAAGGAAATCTCGATGAACATTAAGCGCCACATCGAGATGGGATCTTACCGCGGCCTGCGGCACCGGCGCGGCCTGCCAGTGCGCGGCCAGCGCACGCATACCAACGCGCGCACCCGCAAGGGTCCGCGGCGCGGCACCGTGGCCAACAAGAAGAAAGCCACATCGAAGACATAGTAGAGGCGTATGGCAAAAGCACCGGCAAAACCGACCAAGAAGAAAAGCTTCAAGAAGAAGGAAAAGCGCGTCGTCCATTCGGGTATCGTGCACATACAGGCCACGTTCAACAACACCATCGTGACTATCGCGGACCAAGAAGGCAACGTGGTTTCATGGTCCAGCGCCGGATCGCTGGGCTTCCGCGGATCGCGCAAGGGCACGCCCTTTGCCGCGCAACAGGCCGCCATGACGGCGGCGAATAAAGCCGGCGAGAGCGGCTTGCGTACGGTGGAAGTAAGGGTGAGCGGTCCGGGTTCGGGCCGCGAATCGGCCGTCCGCGCGCTATCCACCGCCGGAATCGAAGTCCGCCAGATCAAGGACGTCACGCCGATTCCGCATAATGGATGCCGGCCGCCGAAGAAGAGAAGAGTGTAAGTGGAGGGCGGGGCAATTCTGTCCGCAGCCGGCTTTCAGCCGGCTCTGGCCGCCTGCGAGGCGGCTGCGGCCAAGATTGGCCGCCCTCCAAAGTAAGCAGGACGAAGGTCGCCACGACCGTAAACTGCACCTAG
>Ga0302324_100020603_pt1 | contig 12892 bp, 13 predicted proteins | sample Palsa_T0_1_FD_201949 | JGI IMG/M metagenome (GOLD analysis project Ga0302324, IMG submission 201949) | Peat permafrost microbial communities from Stordalen Mire near Abisko, Sweden - Palsa_T0_1 | ecosystem: Environmental > Terrestrial > Soil > Palsa > Peat permafrost | place: Sweden: Abisko...
CCGCCAGTGCGTCAATTGAGCGCTCGCTCACCCACCAGTCCGGGTCGCGCGTGGCGCGGATCAGCTCATCGACGGCGCGCTCATCCTTGGTCTGGTTCAGGATTTCGATGGCGGCGCGGCGGATATCATCGTCCTTGTCGCGCACCAGCTGGATCACCGCCTCGATGACCTTGGGGCCGCCGATCTTGCCGAGCGCATCCGCCGCGCGGCTGCGCACCCACCAGTCACTGTCCTTGATCGCAGCGAGCAGATGCTTGACGGACGCTGCCGTGCCCACCTCGTTCAGCACCTCGACCGCCGCGCGGCGCGCGTACTCACTCTCATCCTTCAGGATGTCGATGAGGTATTTGATCGTTTCGGGATGGTTCGCCTTGATGACGACGTCGATCGCCTTGTTCTGCACATCGATTTCCGGGTCGCGCAACAACGCGCAGACGCGCTCGATGTCGATCGGGCCTTCGGTGCGCTGCAAGGAGGAGAGCACGGCGCTCCTGATGAGCTTGTTCGGATCGTTGAGCAATCCCTGCAAGGCGGTCTGCACCTCGCGCGTGTTGAAACGCGCGAGGATGTTGATGATGTGCACCCGCGAAATCGGGTCCTTGCCGTGCAGACGGCCGATGAGCTCGGAGACCGACGCCGGATCGGCGATCTCCCCGACGAGGCGAAACAGCGCCGCCTTTTCGTTCGCCTCCTGGGCGTAGGCCGCCTGCAACAGATCGCGCACGCTGAAACGCTGTTTCTGGGCCGCGATGACCTCGAGCACCGCGGATTTGGAGACCCCGGGGGTCGCCAGGGCCTCGATCAGGAGATTCGGCGGGTAGTTGCGGCTGCTCGTCAGTGCCCAGGCGATGCCTGCGATCACCCGCGGACTGCCCTCGATGAGGCCGCGCACGAACACCGGGAAAGACCTCTGATTGACGAGCGCGCCCAGCACGTCCACAAACGCAAGCGTCGCATTCTTGTCGGCATCCGGAAGCGCGCCAAAGATAGGCTCGAGCGCCTTCGGACCCACGCTCTTCAGCTTGGCAACAGCCTTCAGCGTTGCCGGACTGCTAGCGTTTGTCGTCGAGCGGATCTCGGTGATCAGTCGGTCTGCGCGAAAATTCGAGAAAAAGCTCATTCAGCCTTTCCGTAGGGAATGATTCCCGCGCAAGTCCTGTCCAGCCGCCGACTTCTGCGAGGGTGCGGCATAGGATTCAGGAAGAGGACAGGACCTATAGGGCGCAAGCTTCTTTGCCACGTGCGAAGCGCGCGCGAAAGGATTATGCCATATTCGCGCCCCCCGCTTGCCACACCGCTCACATGTCTGACGACCCAAATCCTGTAAGCCTGCGCAGCGCCCTCGAGGGCTACGTCGACCCCTACCTCGGCGAATCCCTCGGCACCGCCGGGGCGGTCCGGGCCGTTCAGGCGCGCGGATCGGGCTATGTTGCCGAGCTTTCCCTGGGGTTTCCCAGCGGGGGTTACCAGGCGGAGCTGCGCGAATCTCTCGCGCAGTATCTTCTGGGCCTTGGGATCAAGTTGCCGCTGGATGTCGAGCTGCACACGGAAATCCGCGCACACGCCGTGCAGCGCCACCTGCAGCCCATGGGCGACATCAAAAACATCGTGGCCGTCGCCTCCGGAAAAGGCGGCGTCGGCAAGTCGACCGTTGCCGTCAATCTCGCCCTCGCATGGGCTGCGCAAGGTGCGCGGGTCGGCATCCTTGATGCGGACATCTATGGCCCAAGCCAGCCCCTCATGCTGGGGCTTGCGGGCGAACAACCGCGTTCGCCGGATGGCAAGCGTCTGAAGCCACTCATGGCCCATGGCGTCGCAGCGATGTCGATCGGGTTCCTCGTCGATGCCGAGCAGCCGATGGTGTGGCGCGGTCCGATGGTGACGCAGGCGCTCACGCAGCTGCTCTCGGAGACCAACTGGGGATCGCTTGATTACCTGGTGGTTGACATGCCGCCCGGGACCGGTGACATCCAGCTCACCCTTGCCCAGCGAGTACCGGTCGCAGGCGCCGTCATCGTCACGACGCCCCAGGATATCGCCCTCGCCGATGCCCGCAAGGGGCTCAAAATGTTCGAGAAAGTCTCGGTGCCGGTGCTGGGTATCGTTGAGAATATGAGCGTTCATATCTGCACGCACTGCGGTCACGTTGAGCATGTCTTTGGTGCGGGCGGGGGCGCGCGCATGGCTGAGCAGTATGGTGTGCGGCTCTTGGGAGAGCTGCCACTTGATGCACACATCCGCGAAGAAACCGACGGCGGCCGCCCGACGGTGGTCGCGGCGCCCGATTCGGCGCGCGCGAGGGCGTATTTTCAGATGGCGCGCCGCACCGCGGCGGCGCTGTCGCAGCGCGTGCGCGATCGCAGCACGGTGTTCCCGAAAATTGTGGTCGAAGAGAGCTAACGGCAGGGGAGGGGCCTTCAGTCGATGAGTATCAAGTCCGATCAGTGGATCCGCAGAACCGCGCGTGATGCGCGCATGATCGAGCCGTTCGCCGCCGAGCAGGTGCGCGCAGTCAGCGGTCAGAAGATCGTCTCCTACGGTACGTCGAGCTACGGCTACGATGTGCGCTGCGCTCCGGAGTTCAAGATCTTCACGAACATCAATTCAACGATCGTTGATCCCAAAGCCTTTGATGCAAAAAGCTTTGTCGATTTTTTCGGCGACGTGTGCATCATTCCGCCCAATTCCTTCGCCCTTGCCCGCACCGTGGAATATTTCCGCATCCCAAGGAGCGTGCTCGTGGTCACCCTGGGAAAATCGACCTATGCGCGCTGCGGAATCATCTGCAATGTGACGCCGCTTGAGCCGGAGTGGGAGGGCCACGTCACGCTCGAGTTCTCCAATACGACGCCGCTACCGGCGAAGATCTACGCCAACGAAGGGGTCGCGCAGATGCTGTTCTTTGAGGCCGACGAGGTGTGCGAAACCTCGTATCGGGATCGCGCCGGCAAATATATGGGACAACAGGGTGTGACCCTGCCGAAGGCCTAGCTTTTCTTCAGTTCCTGGATCGTAAGCTCGAAATCGACCTTGTCCTTGCGCCGGCGCTCGGCGCGCACCGGCAGGTAGCCGAGTTCCGGTGCGAGCCACAGCCGCGTCACGCGGTCGGAGCCTGCGCGCTCGCTGCGGTAGATGACGGTCGCAAGCTTGCCGAGTGGGGTATCGAGCGTGTCGGTGCCTTCGCGCACATATTGGTATTCTTTGATCTCATCGTTGTCCATGAGCCAGAAGCGCTTGGGCGAGCGGCCCGCGGCAAGCTCGCTCATGAGAGCGATCTGCACCGACATGGCATCCTGGGTTCCAGGCTCAAGCGCAACATCGACCGGCTTTTTCATGGCGCTTCCGGTCACCCGTCCGGTGTGCCAGTCGAACTGCAGCGCGACGGCCTGATCCGAATCAGGCTTGCCGTCGTCGGCCTCGTAGCGCGACGGGCGCACCGCGCCGTCGACGATCGAGAATGTGCTCAACTGGCTGATCGCATCCGGAAACGCCAGGCGAAAAATGCCGCGCGCGAGGTTGCGCGATCGGTACGTATAGGTGTCAGGCCCCACGCGCGCAAGCTCGAGCGTCGAATACCCCGCGGTCAGGCCCTTCCATTCGATGGCAAATTTGGCGACGAACGGGGCGGGCGCCGGCACTTCCGCTGCGGTTGCAGATGTCGCGGCGGCCAAGCCCGCCGCGATCACCGCCAGCATCGTGACGAGTGCGCCGTAGCGGGATTTAATCTTCTGCAACACTGCGCCAGTCCTCCACCATCGGCGCATCCAGCCGCTCGCCATCGAACCATGGCGCACCATCGCGCCACACGAGACGCCCCTGCGCGATCCAGCCAATGACCTTCGGGTAAATGATGTATTCGGTAGCACGCACCCGCTCGGCAAGCCTCTGTTCGGTGTCGCCGGCATGCACGGCCACGCGCGACTGCAGCACGAGCGGGCCTGCATCAAGTTCCGGCGTCACAAAATGCACGCTTGCGCCGTGCTCTGCCTCCCCGGCCGCGAGCACGCGGGCGTGAGTGTGCAGGCCGCGATACTGCGGCAGCAACGACGGATGGATATTCAGCATGCGGCCGGCGTAGCGTGTCACGAACGCCTTCGACAGGATGCGCATGAAGCCGGCCAGCACGATGAGCTGCTGCGGCCGCTCATCGAGCGTGCGCGTGAGCGCCTCTTCAAACGCGGCGGCGTCGGCAAAATCGGCGCGCGCGACCACGCTGGTCCGCAGGCCCAGATCGCGGGCGCGTTGCAGGCCGCCTGCGCCGGGCTCGTCGGAGATCACATGACTGACGGCAGCCTTGATGCGCCCGGCCGCGCAGGCTTGCGCGATTGCGACCATGTTGGAGCCGCGACCGGAGATGAGGACGGCCAAGGGCAGCGTCGGCCGTTCGCTCATTCGTTAATGACGACGCCACGGTTGCCGCGCCGCACGTCACCGATGAGATAGGCGTGCTCGCCGTGGGAATTCAGCAGCACAATGGCCGCGCGGGCGTGCTCTTGCGGAACGATCGCGACCATGCCGATGCCGCAGTTGAAGGTGCGGTGCATCTCCTCGCGGTCGATGCGGCCGGCCTTCTGCAGCCAGTCAAAGAGCGGATCGCGCGGCCAGCGCTTGCGCTCGAGCACGACCTCGAGCCCCTCGGGAAGCACACGCGGTATGTTGTCGGTGAGACCGCCGCCGGTGATGTGCGCAAGGCCGCGCACCGGCAGCGCACGGATGAGCTGCAGCAGCGGTTTGACATAAATCCTGGTTGGTGCCAGCAGGCGCTCAAAGAGCGGGCGCCCAGCGAGCAGGGTCCGCACGGTGGCGCCCTCCTGCGCGATCACTTTCCTGATCAGGGAGTAGCCGTTCGAATGCGCGCCGGAAGAGGCCAGGCCGACGAGCGCATCGCCCGGGAGGATCCCGCGGCCGTCGATGATCGCATCTTTCTCAACGACACCGACGCAGAAGCCCGCCAGATCGTAATCCTCGCCGTGATACATCCCGGGCATCTCGGCAGTCTCGCCGCCCACGAGCGCCGCCCCGGCCTGCACGCAACCCGCGACGATTCCGCGGATGACCGCCTCGGCGACCGCGATCTGCAGCTTGCCGGTGGCGTAGTAGTCGAGGAAAAAGAGCGGCTCGGCGCCTTGCACGACGACGTCGTTTGCGCACATGGCGACGAGGTCGATGCCGATCGTCTCGTGCTGCCCCATCTCGATGGCGAGTCGCAGTTTCGTGCCGACTCCGTCCGTGCCGGCGACGAGTACCGGCCGGCGGTAGCCTTCCGGCAGCTCCACGAGAGAGCCGAATCCGCCGACTCCAGCGAGCACTTCTGGGCGCTGCGTGCGCTTGACGAGGGGCTTGATCCGCTCAACGAGCGCGGCGCCTGCGTCGATGTCGACGCCGGAATCGCGATAACTGAGGCCGGGGCTCTCGCTCATGTCGTGCGGGCAGTGGCAAGCGGTAAGGTCGCGCCACCGAGAGGCGCGCGGGATGTGTACTATTGTAGCGGTGCACGCGATTATATTCTGGAGAAGACTCCTCTGGCTTTTCTGCCTTCTCCTGCCCATGGTGGCCTCGGCCGGGCGCCCGGTCCGGGTCTATGAGATCGACATCAAGGCGCAGCCCTCGGCTCTCGCTTTACAGGATGCATTGAAGCGCGTCCTGGTGCGCGCGACTGGGCGAGGGGACGCCGGCGAAGACCCCGCGCTGGCCGCGGTAGTAGCCGATGCCGCGCATTACATGCTCTCCTCGCGCACCGCACAGGACGGTGCGACGCACATCGTTTTCAATGCCGCGGCGCTCGCCGCCGCGATCAGCGCCGCCGGGCGCAGCACCTGGGATACCAATCGGCCCTTTACCATCGTCGTCCTCTCGCCCCCGCCCACCGGCGCGGCCGCGGAGGCGGCGCATCGCGAGCTTGATGCGGCCGCCGAAGTGCGCGGGCTGCCGGTGACGCTCGTGCCCCTGCCATTGGTTGACGCATCCGGCGCGGAACTTACTCGGGATGCGCTCCTGGGCGCGGCGCAGCAGTTGGGGGGCGATGCGGTGCTGGTCGGACGTGCCGAAGCGGCCGCCAACGGCCAGTGGCAATGGACCCTATACACGGGTTTCCAGGGCGAAACCTGGACCGGCGGAATTGCCGCCGGATTGAACGGCGCCGTCGATGCGCTCGCGCGCGTGCCGGATGTGTCCGAGTCGCAGGCCGAGATGCAGGTGCTCGTCGACGTCGATGGCGCTGCAACTCTTGCCGACTACGCCCAGATCGGACGACTGCTGCAGGGCGCACCGGGGGTGCGCCACGCCGAGCTTATCGAGGCGCACGGCACGACAGTCGCCTTCAACGTGCGCGTGCGCGGCGGCTCGCCTGTCCTTGACCGCGCGCTCGCCGCGTCTGGCCATTTCGCACCTGCGGCTGCCAGCGGCGCGCGTCTGCACTACGAGTACCGTCCCTAGGACAACGGGCCACGGCCGTGCGGCATCTGCCAAATCTGATTTGTCTTGCGCGCATCGCGCTCATCTGGCCCATCGTCATTGCACTCACGAACGAGAACTACGACCTGGCGCTGCTCTTGTTCACGTTCGCTGCCGCATCCGACGGGCTCGACGGTTTTCTTGCCAAGCGCTTTGGCTGGACTTCCGATCTCGGCAGGATCCTCGATCCCATCGCCGATAAGGCGCTGCTGATGACGGTGTTCATCGTCGGCACCTATCTGCATCTCGTGCCGTGGTGGCTGACTCTCGCCGCGGTCACACGCGATGCATCGATCGTGCTCGGAGGGCTGGTGTTGCGCATCTGGATCGGACCGTTGCGAGGCCGCCCGAGCGTCACGAGCAAGATCAACACGGTCTTGCAGCTGGGTTATCTTCTGGGTGTGATGACTCACGCAGCGGTCGGGATTCCACCCGGCGGCTTCCTCACCGTGCTTGCGGTCGTGACCGTGGTCACGACGCTAGCGTCAGGCGTGAACTATGCGCGCGACTTCGCGCGCCAGGCTTCAGGCGTCGCGCCAAAGACCGACTGACTAAGAAGAGGACGCATGCGCCAATTACCCCTCGGTGTGCGGCTTGCGGATCGCGCCGTGTTCGCAAGCTTTCTCGCCGGCGCGAACGCGCAGGCGGTCGAGCATGTGCGCGAGCTTGCGGTTGGCGCATCCGGCGGCGTTGCCTGGCTATGCGGACCTGGCGGGTCCGGCAAGACCCACCTGCTGCAGGCCGTGTGTGCCGCCGCGGGGGAGTTCTTGCGCGCGGGGTACTTCCCGCTGCGCGAGCTGCTGCTCCTGGGCACGGGCGTGCTCGAGGGGTTGCCGCAGCTTGAGTGTGTGTGCCTGGATGACGTCGATGCCGTCGCCGGCCGGCTTGAGTGGGAGCGGGCGCTGTTCGAGCTTTACCGCGAAAGCGAAGAGCGCGGCGGCCGCCTGATCGCCGCTGCCGCCTCGCCGCCTGCGCTCTTGCGCTGGGCGCTGCCGGACTTGGGCTCGCGCTTCGGCGCGAGCGCCATTTTTCAGTTGCGCGTGCTCGATGAGTCCGATCAGCGCGAGGCCCTGCGGCTGCGCGCGCATCTGCGCGGGCTTGAACTGCCGCCGCAAACGGCGCGCTGGCTGCAGCGGCGCTTTCCGCGCGACATGCACAGCCTGTACGGCCTGCTCGATACGCTTGATGAGGCCGCGATCGTCGCTCAGCGGCGGCTTACGGTGCCCTTCATCCGCGAGGTGCTGCGCGAGTGAGGGTGAGCGCAAGTTCCGCGACCCGCCGTCCGAGCACCTGCGCCAGTATTTTTTCCTCAGCGCTCAAGGCGGTGTCAGTCTCGTTGGCGGCGAAATGTGATGCGCCGTAGGGCGTGCCGCCGCCGCGGGTTTCGTTGAGCGCGCGTTCGGTATAGGGAATGCCGACGAGATACATGCCGTGGTGCAGGAGGGGCAGCATCATTGACAGCAGTGTCGCCTCCTGCCCTCCATGGATGGTCTGCGTGGACGTGAAGACGCCAGCAGGCTTGCCGCACAACGCCCCCGATACCCATAGGCTCGAGGTGCCATCGAGGAAGTACTTAAGCGGTGCCGCCATATTGCCGAAGCGGGTGGGGCTGCCGAGGATCAAGCCATCGCAGCGGCGCAGCTCATCAAGCGTCGCATACGCAGGGCCGCTTGGCGGCACGGGTTTTGCGGGGCGTTCGCTCTCGGCGCTCACCGCTGCAACGGTGCGCAGGACGGACACCGCACCGGCAACGCTTTCAATCCCGCGGCACACCTGGCGGGCAAGCTCAGCGGTCGAGCCGCTGCGCGAGTAATAGACAACGAGAATATCGCCCATGGAGAATTCTAAACCTTGGCGTCGGTGCTGACACAGGAGCGCCCATGGTCTGCAAGAAATGTTGGGTCGGCGGGCGCGTGCATGGAGTGTACTATCGCGCGACCGCGGCGCGGCGCGCGCGCGAACTGGGTGTGCGTGGCTACGCACGCAATCTCGCCGACGGACGCGTCGAGCTCATGGCCTGCGGGGATGCGCAGGCGGTCGCGGCGTTCGTGAGCTGGCTTTGGATCGGCTCGAGCGCATCGAAGGTGACTTCGGTCGAGGTGGTCGATGCCGCACCTGACCCCGAAAGTGTGGCCGCGGAATTCGCCGTCGGCTAAATCGCGGCGCGCCGCCTCAATGCCACCAGGCGAACCGTCGCGTGACCGAGATGGCCTGAGAGGTGACTCATTCATTCTCGCTGGCGCTCATGCTCCATCGGATTGCGCAATTCGCTGGCGGGTCGCAACATCGTGTTGCTCCGTTGCAAAGAGATTTGAGGTCGTTCATGGTCAAGGTCCCCGTGCGCATCCCGGTTTTTCTTGCGGCCCTTTCTCTCGCGGCGCTTGCAGGCGCAGCCGCAGCCCGGCCGTCCGCGCAAAGCCCTGCGGCGCCCACTCCGGTGGTCGCCGCGGCCAATCCGCTCGCGGTCGATGCCGGGATCGAGATCCTGGGCAAGGGTGGCAACGCGGTGGACGCGGCGGTCGCGATCCAGGCGATGCTGGGACTCGTCGAGCCGCAAAGCTCGGGTCTGGGTGGCGGCGGGTTCATGATGTATTACGACGCCAAAAGCGGCGCGATTACCGCCTTCGACGGGCGCGAGAAGGCTCCGGCCGGTGCAACTGCCGACATGTTTCTCGACGAGCATGGCAGGCCGCTGTCGTACCTTGCGGCCGTGCGCACGGGGCGCTCCACGGGCGTCCCCGGAGCGATCGCCATGCTGTTCGCGGCGCACGAGCGCACGGGCGTGCTTCCCTGGCGCGAGCTCTTTGCCCCCGCGATACGGGCGGCAACAGACGGTTTTACGGTCACGGCGCGCCTGGCGGGCTATCTTGCGCCTGACTCTTCGCTGCCGCCGACGCCTGACGTGCGGGCGCTGTTTGCGCGACCCGATGGCCAGCCGCTGCAAATCGGTGATCGCTTTCGCAACCCCGAATACGCCCATACGCTCAAGCGGCTCGCAGCCGAAGGACCGCGCGCGCTCTACACCGGCAGCATCGCCGCCGAGATCGTCAAACGCACGCACGCGGCGCCCCTTCCAGGCACGATGACGCTTACGGATCTTGCACGCTACCGCGCCGATGCGGATAAGCCGCTGTGCAGGCCGTACCTTCAATACTCGGTGTGCGTGCCGCCGCCGCCCTCAAGCGGCGTGTCGCTTCTTCAGCTTCTCATGATGCTCGATTTCACCGACATCGCCCGGCGCGGCCCGTCCGATCCGCAAGCCTGGTTCCTGTTCGCGCAGGCGACCCGCATCATGTACGCCGATCGCGACCAGTACGTCGCCGACCCGAAATTTATTGCCGTCCCGGTCGAGGCGCTCCTGAATCCCGCCTATCTTGCGGCGCGCGCGCAGCTCATCGGCAATCGGGTCGGGCCTGCCCCTGCTGCCGGTGTGATCCCCGGTTTTCCGCGCGCGGCCGATACGACGCGCGAAGCCGCCGGCACGAGTCACTTCGTGGCATTGGATGCCGCCGGAAACGTCGTCACGATGACGACGACGGTCGAGTCCGTGTTCGGTTCCGGACGCACCGTGGCCGGCTTCGTGCTCAACAATCAGCTGACGGACTTCTCCGCCGAGCCTGCGGATGAGCACGGTCCGATCGCCAATGCGGTTGCGGGTGGCAAGCGCCCGCGCTCCTCAATGGCGCCGGTCATCATTCTCGATCACGACGGGCGCTTTGTAGCAGCGTTGGGCTCCCCCGGGGGCTCCGCGATCCTTGCGTACAACGCGAAGGCGGTGGTGGGGATTCTTGCTTGGCATCTATCGATGCAGGCGGCATTTGAGCTGCCGAACGTGATCGCGCGTGGCGAGCAATTTTCAGGTGAAGCGGCGCGGTTGTCGCCCGAGGTTCTCGCCGGCCTGCGCGACCGGGGCATCGATCTTGCGGGCGGTCGCGCCGAGGGCTCGGGCCTGCATGGCCTGATGCGCAAGATCGACGGCAGCTACGAGGGTGGAGCGGACTCGCGCCGCGAAGGAGTCGTACGGATGCTCCCCGCCGCGGCCGGCGGCCGCAGCGGGCCATAGGCTTTGTCGAGGCCCAGATCATCGGCGCCGTTCCATTTCGACCACTGCGTGATGACGCGATCCGGATAGTCGCGCCGGCCGACACTGCCGTTGTAGCGCGCGAGCGCCCGGGCGACGTCGTTGCGTTCGTATTGCAGGTAAAAACGCAAGATGGCGCAGCCCATATGGACATTCGGTTCGATGTGCGTGAGCTCGTAACGGCGCATCCCCAGGCGCTCGGGCCAGAAGGGCATGACCTGCATCAGTCCCACGGCGCCCGCCGAGGAGACCGCCCAACGGTCAAAGCCGCTCTCGACCGACACGAGTCCCATGATGAGTCCCGCGGGCAGCCGCGTCTCACCCGCCCGATGCGTCTCGCAGTAGATGACCTTGAGGAGGCTCAAGCGCTCAGCCTCACTCGGCACGAGCTTGCGCAGGCGCGGCTCCATCATTTTGTACCAGACCGCGGAGTCGTAGCGGTCGGTGAAGCATTCAGCCTGGGTGATGGCGTGCTCGACCACCGCGCGCAGTTCCGGATCGCGCTGCTGGTCGGCGTGCGCGCTTGGGGCGCCCACGAGCGCAAGCGCCAGTAGCAGTTCAGCAGCGCAGACGCGAGCGAATGAACGCATGTGCATCCTCGGGTGCAAATTCCTGGCTTTCGGTATCACGGCGGCCACGATACTCGAGCCGGCCGGCCTCAATTCCCCGCTCGCCGACGACGATCCGGTGCGGAATCCCCAAGAGCTCCGCGTCAGCGAATTTAACTCCTGGCCGGGCGTCCCTGTCGTCATACAGCACATCGATGCCGGCGGCGGTGAGTTCGGCGTAGAGCCGATCGGATAGTTCGCGTACACGTTCTGATTTCTGCAGATTAAGCGCCACCAGCACGACGTCGAATGGCGCGAGCGGCTCAGGCCAGATGATGCCGCGCTCATCATGATTCTGCTCGATGGCGGCGGCCACGATGCGTGTCACGCCTATCCCGTAGCAGCCCATGTAAGGCGTCACAGTGTTGCCGCTTTCATCGAGTACGGCCGCTTGCAGCGCTTCGCTGTAGAGCCGGCCGAGCTGGAAGATGTGCCCGACTTCGATGCCGCGGACGATCTTAAGGTCGCCGCGTCCCGAGGGGCTCGGATCCCCGGCAACCACGTTTCTGATATCCGCGGCAATCCCGCCTTGCGCGTCGCGCTGCCAGTTGACCCCGCTCAAGTGAAAATCCTTCTCGTTGGCGCCGCAGACGAAGTCCGCCATCGCAAACGCGCTGTGGTCGACGTACAGCCGGTGCGCCCACCCTACCGGTCCAATGAAACCGGGCTCCGTGCCCGCCGCCTGCACGATGCGCTCGGGGCTCGCCATGCGCAGGGGATTGGCGACGCCAGGAAGCTTCTGCGCCTTGGTGCCGTTGAGATCGTGGTCGCCGCGCAGCGCGAGGGCCACGAGGGTATTGCAGTTGCCTTCGACGATCAGGGTCTTAAGGCAACGCTGCGGCTCGATCTTCAAAAAGCGCGCGAGGTCCGCCAGGGTGCGGATGCCGGGGGTTGCGATCTTGCGCAAGGACTCAGAGGCTTCCGGCCGAGACTTCGAGGGAGGTACGGCGATCGCAAGCTCAAGGTTTGCCGCGTAATCATCGCCGTCCGAGAAGGCGATCGCATCCTCGCCCGAATCGGCGAGCACCTGAAATTCGTGCGAGGTGCTGCCGCCGATCGCGCCCGAATCCGCCTGCACGTAGCGAAACTCAAGTCCCATGCGCGTGAACATGCGCGTGTAGGCATCGAACATCGCCGCATAGCCTTCCTGCAAGGATGCCTCATCGACATGGAAGGAATAGGCGTCCTTCATGATGAATTCGCGCGCGCGCATCACCCCGAAGCGCGGCCGGATCTCGTCGCGGAACTTGGTCTGAATCTGATAGAAGTTGACCGGCAGCTGGCGGTAGCTTTTGATATCGCGGCGCGCAATGTCGGTGATCACTTCCTCGTGCGTCGGCGCGACGCAATAGTCGCGCTCGTGGCGGTCCTTCAGGCGCAAGAGATCCCGCCCGAACTTCTCCCAGCGGCCTGATTCCTGCCACAGCTCCGCCGGCTGGATCACGGGCATGAGGACCTCGAGGGCGCCTGCCCGATTCATCTCCTCGCGAATGATCTTCTCGACCTTGCGCAGGGTGCGCAATCCCATCGGCAGCCAGGTGTACAAGCCCGTGCCGAGCTTGCGGACGAGGCCCGCCCGCAGCATGAGCTGGTGGCTGACGATGTCGGCCTCGGTGGGCGTCTCCTTGAGGGTATTGATCGGGTAGCGGGACAGTCGCATCGCTTAGATATCGGGCAAACCTCGGGGCTGGAATCTTAGCAGGAGCGCTACTGTTAATATGACCGAACCCTAAGGATCCGAAGTTCGCCC
>Ga0302324_100020604_pt1 | contig 12891 bp, 7 predicted proteins | sample Palsa_T0_1_FD_201949 | JGI IMG/M metagenome (GOLD analysis project Ga0302324, IMG submission 201949) | Peat permafrost microbial communities from Stordalen Mire near Abisko, Sweden - Palsa_T0_1 | ecosystem: Environmental > Terrestrial > Soil > Palsa > Peat permafrost | place: Sweden: Abisko...
CACGACTGTTACATCTCGTGCCAGAGCAACCCGAACGCCTGCCAGACCGCTGACCAGTTCAACGTCTGCAAGACCGTGACGACGGAGAGCGGGAGCTACCAGGTCTGCGGCTCGAACTCGAACCTCGGAAGCGATTGCGACCCGACCATCGGCAAGAACTGCCCGAACGCCGGCGTCTGCATCGACGGTTACTGCCACTAGCCGCTAGCGACGGGCAGTCGCGCAACCGACGTGGACGCTGAGCTCGAACTCGCCTTCACTCCAATATTTGTCGATGGCGTCTCGAACGTAGCCAAAGGGTTTGGCAAGCTCATCAGTCGCGAGATTCTTCCGAAACTCGGGCATCAGAAGGAGCCGTGTGATCGGATCCTCGACGAATGCGCGTCCGTTCGCGAACCCGACTGCAGCAGGCCGCAACGTCACGTCCACCTCGTGGAAGCCTGCTTCTTCGATCTCAGTCGAGAACCCCTCGACCGTTGGCCTTTGCCCCATCGCTCGTTCGACGGCAGCCGACAGGGCCGCATCGTCGTTCTTGAGGGCGCACTCGCGAAGAAGATCCGCCACTTCACCAAACGACCCGCGTAGCGGTAGTGCAATGAGGAGCTGACCGCCTGGTGCGAGCACGCGAGCCATCTCGGCGATGAGCTGTGCGCGATCGGCAGGTGCGGCGAGCGGATGAATCGCGACGGCATGCGAGAACGTCCCCTCGCCAAGTGACGTGGGGTAGCCATCAAACACGCGGTACTCGGCAACCATGTCCGGCATCGTCGCGGCTTTCGCCCGTGCCAGCTCGACGGCGGCGGGAGACTCATCGAGCCCGAAGATTCGCGCCCCCGATAGACGAAGCGCGAGGCCTCGATCGGGATAGCCCGTGCGGCAACCGAAGTGGACCACCTCCGCGGCGTCGGTCTCCCCGATGGTCTCGAGCGCGAGCTCACCGAAGAGGGAAAGATACCTCGGCACCACGAACGTCTCGAAGATGGCGGCGTCGGCTGGTGCCAGCCGCGTCGACACGTCCGGTTGCGAGGTCATTCTCCGGCCCGTGCACGCCGCAGCAGATCCATCGCTTCACGCGCGAGCTCGCCCACCGTGATCCTCGTCTCGCCGGCGACGTCCACCGTGCGCGTGTCCTTTTCGAGCGGCGCGAGGAGCTTCGCACCCGCGGGATCACCCACCTCGACGAGAGCCTCGATCGCCGCACACGTCGCGTCGGCGGACTCGAGCGCCAGAAATCGCCCGAGGAGCTTCGTGACTGATGGCTCGGGAAGCTCGGCGAGGAGATACGGAAGCTCTTGCAGGGCGACGCTGTCTTTCGGCAATCGGTCGAGCGCACGCTCGATCGCGAGGGCAAGCTCTTTGTATCGAGAGTAACCCCGTTCCTCGAGCGCCTCCCCCGCTGACAAGCGCGCTTCGCCTTCCTCGCTACCGAGGATGTCGACCAGCAGATCGACCGATGCCTCACCAGGAACGTCCGCGAGGAGCTCGGCAATGCGAACGAGCTTGAGGTTTGCCTCGGCGGAATCCGACGACGCCAACATCTCGCGAGCAATCGGTGTGATGGCCGTGACGAGCGCCGCTCCGTCGACGGCGCTCAGCTCCGTGTGCAGCGCACGCACGGTACGCTCTGCATCGAACAGCTTCTGCAGGCGGGGCGTGACGTCCATCGGCACAGCCCTTCTACCATCGGGACGAACCGTCGGGTGGAACAACGGCTGCTTCTGTCTGTTAGACTTGCATAGTGCAACGACTTCTTCCGCTCGCGGCCCTTTTCACGATGGGGCTCGCGCTCATCCCGCGCGGGGTCGCGCCTGTCGTTCGCGCCCTTCATCTCGCGCGCGCCAACCCCCAGATCGCGGGTGCGACGGGCGATGTGAGCGCCGACGGGTGCGCGCCAGGCATGTTCCCCGACAACGGGGTGTGCGTCCACCTCGAGCCCGAGGAAGAGAGTGATGCTCCCATCGCGCAGAACGCCCATCGTGAGCGCTCCGGCAGGTGGGTGCTCTACGACCAGATCCCGCGGCGGCCCGATCGCCCGTCCGACTACGACGCATACATTTATCCCGTGCCTCCAGGGCTACCGGGTGGGCACAGCGTGATCTCGGGTTACGATCTCGACCGCCCCGACGAAACGCAGAGGCGCGGACGAACGCTCCACGCGGTGGGTCATGGTGCGGTCGATCTCCCACAAGCGCGCGGCACCCCAGTCACGATGATCACGCTCGATCATCAGCAGGGCGATGCCGAGGTGGTCTACGTCGGTTCGCTGTTTGGCACGACGTTGGTGACGAGGCACGCGGTGCGTGAGGGTGGAGGCCTTCGCGACTATCTGCTCTTGTTCGGTCACCTCGATGCGATCGCTCCTGGATTGGCCAAGCGTTCGGTCGTTCACGCCGGCGACGTCGTTGGCGCGGTCGGCGACACCGGGTCTCCGGAGCTCATCCATCTCCATCTCGAAGCGAGACGCGTTCGCGAGGGCGTCGACATCGCGAGCGTGCCGACACCCAATGCGCTCCTCGCACCCGAAAATTCGGTCGTGTGCGATCCACGAAACGTGCTGCAGCTACGGTCCGGGAGGTAATGTCGCTTGCGCGATGGGCTCAAGCGCGCGAGCATTTGAGGCTCCTTGTCGTTTCCATCGGCTCGTCAACCTGACGAAACGACGCCATCGCTAGACGACGGCGTAGATGAGCTTGTTTGTCCTCGCTGCGACCTCCGACTCGAGAGGGTCGCGGGTGCCCCATCCCACTGCCCGAAGGACGGCGCCCTCTTTCTGCGATCGGTCGACATTACTGCTTCGAAGTTCGACACGATGCTCGGGCGCACCCTCGGCGATCGCTTCACGGTCGTGGCCAAGCTCGGTGCCGGGTCCATGGGCGCCGTCTACCGCGCCCGTCAGGCCAACATCAACCGCGACGTTGCCCTCAAGATTCTTCGCAGCGACAAGGCGATGGACGAAGCGTCCAAAGCGCGCTTTCTCCGCGAGGCGCGAGCCAACAGCGTCCTCGTGTCGCCGCACACCGTCACGGTCTTCGATTTTGGTCAGAGCGAGACGGGCGAGCTCTACCTGGTCATGGAGCTGCTCGACGGAGAGTCGCTCGGCCAGCGCCTCACGCGTGAGAAGCGTCTCGCCCCCGACGTCGCGGTCGACCTCGCCTGCCAAGCGCTGCGGTCGCTCGCGGAAGCCCACGCCAAGGGCATCGTTCATCGTGATCTCAAGCCGGACAACCTGTTCTTCGCGCGCGTGGTCAACGCGAGCGGCATCGCGGCCGAGATCGTCAAGGTGTTGGACTTCGGTATCGCAAAGATGTTCGGCGAAGGCGCGGGCCCGATGAACGCCATCGAAACGCAGGCCGGGACGGTCTTTGGCACGCCGCGCTACATGTCGCCGGAGCAGGCCCAAGCCAAACCGCTCGACGCGCGCAGCGATCTCTATTCGCTGGGAGTGATTCTCTACCACGTGCTCACGGGCCGCCCGCCGTTCACCGACGACGACGCGATCATCGTGATGGCACGGCACATCAAGTCGCAGCCGAAGTCGATGAACGAGGCTTGCCCCGACGCGCACATCCCCCTCGAGCTCGAGCGCGTGATCATGCGGTCCATGTCGAAGAGCCCCAACGATCGTCCGACCAACGCGGACGAGATGGCAGCGGAGCTCCTCAAGGCCATTGAATCGTCAGGCAGCTCCAGCAGCGGCGTGCGGAACGCGTTGGCGGGCGGCCGCTTCGATGGACGCCGCGTCGTCAGCTCCTGGAGGCCGCCGGCGGCGGCGTCTCCGTCAGCAGCCGACAGCCTCGAGGTCGCTGACGTCGCACCGCAGCGTAGCCCCCGCTACCTCCTGTTTGGCGCAATCGCGCTTGGTCTCGCGCTCATCGCGGCGTGCGCGTTGCTCCTCCGCATCGCCCTTCTTCCGCCACACCGTGCCTCGCCCGAGGCGGTCACCCCGGTGACGACGGCCGAAGTGGCTACCTCCGCTGCGACGGTCACAGAGGCCCCTCCTACGACCGCGATCGAGCTGGGCTCGGCGCTGCCAACACCGAGCGGGTCCGAGCACCATGCCCTCCAGATTCATCCGCATCCGCATCCGACGACGTCGGCGAAACCTGCAGCGAGCGCGTCTGCGCCTGCCGGGACGACACGGTATGGCATCCTCGAATGAGCCGTATTTGGCTTGATTGCTAGTGGCGCGATAACGGTGATAGCCTCCGCGCGCACATGGATCCGAGCGAGATCGAAGCGCTCGTCGCGCGCCTCGTCGCCAATCCTCACGACGAGGAAGCTCTGGCGTATGCCCATCAGGCCGGCGCGGGCGATCCCAAGTCGTATGCGGCGCTGCTCGAGCGTGTAGGCAACGAGACGGGGGATCCCGCGTACGCCAGCCACTGGTTGAGTGAAGCCGCCAACGTGTGGATCACGACGCTCGGGGACGCACACCGTGGCGCGCGTGTCCTCATGACGGCCATCGACAAGGACCCGACGCAGCAAGTCGCCGCTGGCCGGCTCGCACAACTCTATCGGGACAAGGGCGATGCCAAGGCGCTCGCCGCGCTCCTCGACCGGCGCACGAAAACGTTGGCACCACTCGTGGTGCAAAGCCCGGAGCTGCGCGCCGAGCTCGCGGCCATGCACGAGGAGCTCGGACGGCTTTGGTCCGAGCCACCGCTCGCCCAACCGCGCAAGGCAATCGACAACTACAAGCGTGCAGCGGAGCTTGACCCCGAGAACGCGCTCGCCATCTTTCAGGCGCGCGAGCTGCTCAAAGCACAGGGAGGGTACGACGAGGCCTACCCGCTCTACGAGGCGGAGCTCGCCATCGAGTCTGATCCCAGTCGTCGGGTCGCGCTCTTGCGTGACGAGGCCGTAACGCGGCGCTCAGGTGGCGACCTCGCGGGCGCGACGCGTGCGCTCTCGCGAGCTCGCGAAATCGATGCACAGGACCCGGCGATTCAGCAGGAGCTTGCCTCTTCCGTCCTTGACCGCGTCGCTGCGGGAGAGCCGGTCGGCCCCTCGGAGCGCGCCACGGCATGTGAGATGCTGATCGCCCTCGCCGAGGTCTACGACGGCGAGCATGGTCTCGCTTACGCTTCTGGGGCGCTCGACCTCGACGCAGGTCACGACCGCGCGCTGCAGCTCTTCATGTATTACGCGCGAACGCTCGCGCGTGATGCCGAGCTCCCTGCGCGCTACCTCGCCTACATCACGCAGAATCCCAACGGGGCCATGACCGTCGACGCCCGCAACGGTCTGGCCGCCTCCTACGAGGCCGCGGGGCAGCTCGCCGAGGCGATGACTGTCCTCGAGCCAATCAGAAACACAGACGGCAACGCGGCGCAGAAGCTTGCCGAGCTCGCGTCTCAGGGTGTGGTCCCGGCGGCCGAGATGCCGCAAATGCAGACCCGTCAGCACGCCGTCGAACGGACGCCGGAGGCCTCGCGCCTGCGGAGCGACGGAGAAGCCATCGAGCCGAGACGCGTGAGCGGTCTTCCACCCGATCGCTTGCAGGGCGTGCTCGACGCAGCGCAGATGCTGGCAGGCAAGGGAAAGAAACCGGAGGCCTTCGCAAAGTACAAGGAAGTGCTCGAGGGGGATCCCGCGCATCCCGAGGCGCTCGCGTGGGTCGAGGACTACCTGCGGAGCAAGCGCGACTACGCTCAGCTACGTGATGTGCTCCTCGCCAGCGTGCGCGCGGTAAGCGCGTCTCACGAGTCTCTCGAGACGCGCAAGGAGCGTCTTCGGGAGGTTGCCGGCATCTGCGAGGGCAATCTGCGCGACATCGACGGCGCGGTCAGCGCCCTGAAGCAGCTCCTTGCGCTCGACCGCAGCGACGACACGGCGCGGCAGGCCCTCTCGCGCCTGCTGGAGAAGGCCCAACGCTGGGACGATCTCGCCAATGTGCTCGAAGCCGAAGCCAATGCGGCGAGCGAAGTCGACACGAAGATTGCGCTCGAAAAGAAGCTGGCCACTCTGCACGAACAGCGCCGGCGTGACTTCGCCGCCGCCGCCGAGGCATGGGGGCGGATCGCGCGCCTGGCGCCCGAGGATGACCGTGCAGTGGCGACGGCCGCGAAGCTCTTCGAGAAGGGCGGCCAACTCGAGCAGGCCGCGCAAGTGATCGCCGACGGCGCTTCGTCACTCGAGGACGCTGTCGCGCGGGGCCAGCTTCTCGAGCGCCTCGGGGAAATCCGCGAACAGCTCGCCGATGCGTCGGGCGCCGGTGATGCTTACGCCGACGCGGCGGAAGCCCAGAAGAACGGCAAGCTCTGGGCCAGCGCAGAACGGTGCTTCGCTGCCGCCGAACGATGGGACCGCGCCGCAGTGGCGGCGACGCAGTGCGGGCAGCTCGCAGGCGAGGGTCGACTCGAGGCCGAAAACTACGCCCGCGCCGCCGACCACTACTTGCGTGCGGGCGACGAGCCGTCGGCCCTCGAGAAGCTCGAGCAGGCTTGCGATCTGGACCCTACCGCCGATGAGTTCGCCACGACGCTGGCCGAGCGTTACAGCGCCATCGAGGCTTGGGACAAGCTCGTCGCATTCTTGTCGAAGCGCGGCGGCCGTGTTTCCGACAAGGGCAAGCGTGTCGCCATTCGCCGGCAGGCAGCCACGCTTTATGCAACGCGCCTCACCGACAAGGAGGCCGCCCGCGAGCAGTGGCTCAAGGTGCTCGACGACGGCGACGATCGGGAAGCCCTCGAGCGCCTCGTCGATTACGCCATCGAGCGCGAGGATCACAACGAGGCCACGACGCTCTTGCGACGACTCGGTGCGCTCGCCGTCGACAAATCGGAGAAGGCGCGGGTCGTACTGCGCGAGGCCGAGCTTCTCGCGTCGGGCATTGGTGACGTCGACACGGCGATCGCACGCTACGAGCAGGTCCTTGCCGATCTCGACCCGACGTGCCGACCGGCGCTCCAAGCCATTGCCGATCTCCAGGAGACGCGCGATCAGTTCGCCCCTGCGGCGGACGCGCTCGAGCGCGAGCTCAAGCTCGTCGCCGACGCGGGGGAACGGGCGCAGATTGGAAATCGCCTCGCGCGCCTCTACGAGAAGCTGGACGACACGTCGAAGGCAGTACGGGCCCTCGATGTGGTGCGCAAGGCAGACCCGGACGACTTCGACGCGCTCGCGCGCCTGTGCGACCTTTGCGAAAAGTCCGAACAGTGGGACCGCGTCGCCGAGCTCCTCGCCCAGCGGATCGAAGTCGAAGGTGACGAGGACGAAGCGAGCACGATGACGCTCAAGCTCGCTAGCATCCTCGCCGACAAGCTGAACCGCGGCGACGAAGCCCTCGCCACGCTCACCGAGCTCGCCGACCAAGGCGTCGCTACCCTCCGGACGGCATACGTGGACCTCGGTGACCGCCTCGGTTGGAAGGGGCTCGTAGCGACGAAGTTGGTCGAATGGTGGCTTGGAGCTCGAAGCGGGCCCGATCGGACGACCGCACTCCGTGGTGCGTTCGACCGTTTCGTCGACGTCGGCCGGCATCAAGACGCAACGCGCGTGGGTCTCGAGATCGTACGGGCGCGTGGTGCGGATCGGGACCTCGCGCAGAAGCTCGAGGAGCTCTCCGTCAAGACGAACGACGCGGACGCGCTCTTCATCGCCCAGGACCTCCTCATTCGGGAGCTCACGGGTACCGAGCGTGCGACCGAGCTCGTGCGTCAAGCCGAGGCCCGTGTCGCATCGGGTGCCACGCGCGCGGAAGCTCTCTCTCACGGTGAGCAAGGGCTCGCAGGCGTCCCCGCCGCCGATGCAGAGAAGCTGCTCGAGCGGCTCGCGCTCATTGCGGACAAGCCCGGAGAGGTGGTCGATCTCTACGAGCGTCAGGTGTCGCGCTGCAAGGTTCCCGCCGATCGCATGCGTGCCCTCGCTCGCGCCGCCCAAGTCGCCGGGGCGCGTGGGCAGCTCGATCGGGCACGGGTCTTCTTCGAGCTCGCCCTGGCCGGCCTCCCGTCCGACGAAACGCTCGCGCTCCTCGAAGAGGCCGCCACTGAAGGCGATCGCGTTGCGAGCGGCGAGAAGCAGCGTCGCGCGCTCTGCCAGGCTCTTGCAGCGGGTGGCGGCGGCGCACGAGACGGGGGCAAGACGCGCGGGGCACTCCTTCGTCGCGCCGCAAAGCTCGCCTACAAATCGTTCAAAGACATCGAGCAGGCTTTTGGTTGGATGGGCGACGCCCTCATCGCCCACGTCGATGGCGGATCGCTCGACGCACTGGAGGAGATGGCAAGAGAGGTCGGGGACCTGTCGCGCGCCGAAGCCGCGCTCACGCACGCGCTGACGGAAGTCTTCGACGGTCCGCTCGTGCGCCAGCTCTTGTCACGTCGAGCCAAGCTCCGGCGCACGGAGCTGAACGACAAACCGGGAGCGGCCGCCGACCTGAAGAAGCTCCATGACCTCTCTCCGAACGAGCCTGCCGTGATGGACGAGCTCTCGTCGCTCCTGACCGACCTGGGCGACTATCGCGGGATGGTCCAGCTCTACGAAGACCAAATCCTCCGTGGCAAAGACATGACGACGCGGGCCGAGCTCGCCCGCAAGGTCGCGCGCATGTGGGAGGAGCAGTTGGCCGATCCGCGCGAGGCGGCAGACGCGTGGCGTCGCGTGCTCCGCATGAAACCGGGCGATGCAGAGGCGACCGCGGGCCTCGATCGCTCGAAGTCCAACATGCTCAAGAAGCCGGACCCCGACGCGCCGGCCGACCAGTACGCGCCACCACGGATCTCGATCCCCCCTCCTTCGCAACCGCCCCTATCGCAGACGACCCAGCCGCTCTTGCAAGTGCCAACGCCCACCCACGACTTCGAGCCGGTGAACCCACCCGCGCGGGAGATGCCCACAGACACGGGCGCCATCGTGGCCATGCTCACCGACACCTCCGAGACGCCCGCCGGCCAAGAGCAGCTGAGGAAGGACTCCGAGTTTCCGACGATGGCATTGCCCGCCGACCAGGTTGCAGCGCTCCAGCGGAAAGCATCCGCCGACGCGGCCCATCCAGAGCCGATGAGCACGACGGACGAACGGCCAGCCTTCGACTTCAACGAGGAGACCATCGCGCGGCCGTTCCATCCGCCGACTCCCGACGAGGATGACATCGTCGTCGTCGACGACATCGCCGAGGCGGTGGAAGACGAAGAGAGCGAGGAGCAAGGCAAACCGAAGGTGCGATCGTCAGCACCTCCTACGCGCGACTAGCTCTAGAGAACGCCCCCATCGGGATGGGGATACGTCGTCTCGCAGTACTGCAGTTCCGTGGGATCAATGGTGGGGCTGGCGATGACCGGCGGCGTCAACTGCTGTGGCGCCGAGAAGTCAAACAGGTCGGTGAGAGGATCGGCGTTCGCGTCGCGCGCCGACAGCGCGGGCACCTTGAACTTCGACTCGATGAACCGAAGGATGCTCGTGTGATCGTAGGTGGTGTGCCCGACGTACCCCATCTTCGCGTAGGGCGACACCACGATGACCGGTACGCGAACTCCGTACCGATCGAAGTTGGCGGGGATGGTGTCGTAGCTCGTGCTGTTCAAGATCGGTGCGATGTTGTCGGGAACGCATGCCGGTGGCGGGGGGTAGTGATCATAGAAGCCACCGTGCTCGTCCCACGTGATGATCAGCGCGATGTGCGGCCACTGGGGGCTCGACATCACCGCGTGCACGACGTTGCTCACGAGCTGCTGGCCAATCTGAATGTCTGCCGGAGGGTGCTCATCGTCTCCGTCGGAGTTTTCGTCGGTGGTGTTGGGGTCGACGAACGACATGGCCGGAAGCGTCCCCGCCGCCGCTTGATCGAGGAAATCGCTCTTGTCGTTTGGGTTGGTGGGGTCGGGATCGAGGCGAGATTGGGGCAGTTGCCTATTGAAGCGATGGAGAAGGCTCACGCCGTAGACGACCGCGGCCGTCGGAAGCGCATCGGCGAAGATTGCCCAGTCCGTGTGCCGCTCTTCGAGCTCGTCGAGAATGCCGGCTTCCACGTTGGCGTATCCGCCGTCAGGTCCCAGGGGTGGAAATGGATATGCAGAGATGTTTGGCAGCAGATTCGCGGTCAAACCGAAGCTCGTGCCCGACCAAACGTACATGCGGTTGACGTACGTCGGTCCGAGAACGCTCGCGTGGTAGTGGTCACCGATCGCGAAGGCTTGGGCGAGGGAGTAATAGAACGGGATGTCTGTCTGGTCGTAGTAGTACATCGCGCGTGACCCGCTCGCGAGGGACGGGTCGCCGCCATCAGGCAGCGCCGAAGCTTGCCAACCTTCGTTCTGCTGGGCGAAGCCGCTCATGCCGCCGTCGGCCCATTCGAGGTGGGTGCCGTCCCACTCGTGGTTGGTGTCGAGCGTGCACAGGTGGGGTGCGTGCACGTACGGGGCTGTTCCACCGTCCGTCGTCGGATTACCGGCGTCGGCCGCGGCAGACTCGATGTCCGTACGATTGAGGTACTGATTGAGATGCCCGAAGTAGTGATCGAACGACCGATTCTCCATCATGAGCGTGACGACGTTCGTGATCGGAATGTCGACGTCGACCGGCGTGCTCGTACCGAGCGTCGCCGCGGGCATGTCGCCGCGCGTGTATGTGCACGCCGCGCGGTTCTGCGTGGCGGTCGTGTCATCGGGTCGCGTGACGGGTTCGTCCCACGCAGCCGGCGTAGGGGGCGGATCGTAGCCGTCGTAACCTACGTCCGGTGCTCCGGCGCCGCCGTTGCAGCCCGTCGTGAGCGAGGAGATCGCATAGCTCCCAAGGACCAATGGAAGCGTTGCCGCAAGCGCTCCGTACCCAAGCCAAGTTCGCCGCATGGAGACGATTCTAGGCGTGCTGGTTGCCGCAAGCAAACGGCGGGTGACCGACTTCGTGACCGCAAGGTGGGGGTTGCGCTACATTGTAAAATCGAAAACGACAGGCCTGGCGTGCCGAAAGACAACTCGAAGACCCCCAAACCTCTGCCAATGCCACCCGGTAAGACGATGCAGTCTTACCCGCTAGCACCGGTCGACGGATTCGTGCTTTCACGCATCGATGGCATGCTGTCGATTGCGGAGATCGTGACGCTGACGGGTCTCGACGATGCGGCGGTGAACGAGTCGCTCGACAAGCTCGTCGCGCTCGGGCTCGTCGAGCTCGTTGCCAGACCTGCGCCACCACGGTCGATGCCTCCGCCGCATGGAGCGGCGACGAAACGCTCGCCGAGCATTCCACCTCGTCCCGTGACCGAGGTCTCCGACGTGCTCGACACCGGAGCACCGAAGCCGAAGCCAGCGCTGTACGACCCCGGTGAGCTCGACGAGGACGTCGACCTCGATCGCGATCACCGCACGAAGCTTCTCGACATGTTCTACCGCCTCGCCGATCTCGACCTCTACGAGGCGTTGGGTGTCGAGCGCACGGCCGAGAAAAAAACCATCAAGCGTGCCTACTACGAGCTCGCGAGCGTCTACCACCCCGATCGCTTCTTTCGTAAGCGCCTTGGGTCGTTCAAGCAGAAGATGGAAGCCGTTTTCTCGCGGGTGACCGAAGCCCACGACACGCTGACCGACAAGGCAAAGCGCGCCGAGTACGACACGTATCTCGGCGCACAGGACGAGGCGCGTGCGCTCGAGGCGAAGATGGCGAGGCGAACGTCATCACCGGGAATGGACCGTGCTGACCGTGCGGTCACCCCGCCAACCACCCCTCCCCCAGCTCGTGAAGAGCGGACGTCAGGGATTCAGCTCTCTGACCAAGTGCGCCGCGATGCCCTCGCACGAAGGCTTCTCGCTGGGCGAAACAGCACGCCGGCGCCTCCGCGTACCGTCTCCGTGCCGCCAGCAGATACCGACGTTCTCCGGCGGCATTACGAGCACAAGGTCAGCGCGGTGCGTGGTCACCTCACCAAGGAGCACGTGGCTGCAGCGGAGCAGGCCGTTCTCGCCGGCGATTGGGTGTCGGCGACCAACGCGTATCGCTTGGCCCTTCAGGTGAGCCCTGACGACGAAGCGCTTCACAAAGCCCTTGCCGAGTGTCAAACGAAGGCCAACGGCGTGCTAGCTCAGGCCTACCGCACGCAGGCCGCCTACGAGGAGAAGGCCGGGAAGCCCGGAGCCGCGGCGCGCTCCTGGCAACGCGTGACGAAAGTCCTTCCCGATGACCCCGAGGCGTTCGGACGCGGCGCGGCGTGCTTGCTTCAGACGAACACCGAGCTGCGTCTGGCAGCGACGCTAGCGCAGCGGGCCGTTACGCTCGAGCCAAAGCTGCTCCAGCATCGCGTGACGCTCGCGGAGATTTATCTTGCGGCAGGGCTAGCGTTGAACGCAAAGCGCGAGCTTGAAGCGGCCGCGCGACTTGCGCCCGACGATGCTAACATCGAGGCCCTACTGAAACGGGCGGGCAAGGGTTGAGGATTCCATGGAGAAGGTGATTGGTATCGATCTTGGGACCACGAATTCGTGCGTCGCGCTCGTGGAGAACGGCCAGCCGACGGTGATTCCGAACCGTGGCGGCTACAAGACGACACCTTCGATGGTCGCCGTGACCGAGGCTGGTAAGCGCCTCGTGGGCCACATCGCCAAGCGGCAAGCCATTACCAACGCCGAGAACACGGTGTACGCCGCCAAGCGGCTCATCGGGCGCAAGTGGTCGTCGCCGCAGGTTAAGAACTCCATCGCGACGTCGAGCTACCGCATCATCGAAGGTCCCCACCACGACTGCCGCATCACGCTCCGTGACAAGGAATTCAGCGTTCCCGAGGTGAGCGCGATGATCCTCCAGGAGATGCGCGTCATCGCGGAGGACTACCTCGGCGCGCCTGTGCAAAAGGCGGTCATCACCGTTCCGGCTTACTTCAACGACAACCAGCGGCAGGCGACGAAAGACGCGGGCGAAATCGCCGGCCTCGACGTCATCCGCATCATCAACGAGCCCACGGCT
>Ga0302324_100020606_pt1 | contig 12891 bp, 12 predicted proteins | sample Palsa_T0_1_FD_201949 | JGI IMG/M metagenome (GOLD analysis project Ga0302324, IMG submission 201949) | Peat permafrost microbial communities from Stordalen Mire near Abisko, Sweden - Palsa_T0_1 | ecosystem: Environmental > Terrestrial > Soil > Palsa > Peat permafrost | place: Sweden: Abisko...
CCGGCGTGAACATCGGGCTCTTTTCTCTGGTACAGGGTGCGCGCGGCATCGTGCTCCGTGACATCGATCCGCCACTCATCCTGCGCCTGATCGAAACCAAGAAGATCAATCACGCCTTCCTCGTGCCCGCGGTCATCCTGTTTCTCACGCAGCAGCCGAATGTGGACAGAATCGATTTCTCGAGCCTCAAGCTGATCAGCTACGGCGCCTCGCCCATCGCCGCCGATCTCCTGCTGCGCGCGAAGGCAATCATGGGCTGCGAATTCACGCAGCTTTATGGCCTCACCGAAACGACCGGCGGCGGCACCTGTCTGTCGCCCGAGGATCACGATCCGGGACGCGGGCGGCTGCGCTCCTGCGGCAAGCCCGCACCCGGCCACGCCATCCGCGTGGTCGATGCGGCGGAGCGCGACTGCAAGGCGGGCGATGTCGGAGAAATCCTCATCCGGGCGCCCAACGTGATGAAGGGCTACTGGAATAACGCCGGCGCCTCGGCCAAAGCCCTGGCCGGAGGCTGGTTCCGGACCGGCGATGCCGGCTATTTCGACGCGGACGGCTACCTCTACATTCACGATCGCGTGAAGGACATGATCGTCTCGGGTGGCGAAAACATCTATCCGGCGGAAGTCGAGAACGCGATTTTCGGTCACCCGGCCGTGGCTGACGTGGCCGTCATCGGCGTTCCGGACGAAAAATGGGGCGAGGCCGTCAAGGCAATTGTCGTCCGAAAACCGGGCGTTGAAGCCACTTCCGCAGATATCATCGCATACGCCCGCGACCGCATCGCCGGCTACAAGCTGCCCAAATCCGTCGACTTCGTGGACGCCCTGCCCCGTAATCCCACCGGCAAGATTTTGCGCAGGGAATTGCGGGCCCCCTATTGGGAAGGGCGGGCAAGACAGGTAAATTGAGGACGGTTGGGGGAATCCCGTCGCTGCGGCGGGGAGGAGCAACTGAGATGGGCATTTCGCGACTGGTCTTGTGCAGTGCCGTGGCGATCGTCATCGCCAATCCCGCCTTGGCCCAGGGGGAAACGAAAATTCCTGCTGCCCCGTCTGCTGGAATAAAGGACGACGTCGAGACGGTGCCCTTCGTCAATACGGGCGACCAGATCGGTATCGCCTGCTCCGCCCTCTCCAAGAGCAGTGCCGACAGCGACGTGCGTGTGGTCCTGACGATCTCCGCCCAACCGGGCGAGACGCCGCCGGGATACAAGAAGGTGCTCGCCACCGACGCCCAGGTCGCGCACGGCGCCGTACGCGTGCGCATCCCGACCGTGCCCGACCTCGAAGATCATCTCGTCAACGTGGACGTCTATGTCGTGGACGAAGGCGCCGCGCAAAGCTGCGATGCCGGTCACATGAAGATCGTCCGTCAACGGACCGCGCCGGGCACGGTGGGATAAGCCTGTTCTGGACCATTTTCGGATTGGGCATACTCTCTACACACCATGTCAGGGCTTGTCCCCGACACCCAGCCGCGAGCGTCCGCGAGCGAAGAGTCATTTGCCGCGCCAACCCGCGGACTGGATGGCCGGCCCGGAGGCCGGCCATGGTGTGTTTGTATGATTCAGTTCGTTCCAAATCTGCTACGCGGCAGCGCGAGCGCCGGTTTCCCGCTTCTGATTGCGCACGGCGTCGGCTACGACATCGGTTGCGCCATTGACGCTCTGCTCGGTCACGTCGTGAAGCACGTCGCTGAACCGCTTGTTGAGTTCGGCATAATCGCGTGCGACATCCAGGAACCAGTCCTGCTGCAGCGAAAGAAGCGCCGGGAGGCCCTGGGACTCGCGGCTGCGTTCGAAGGCGCGAGTCGCATGCTCCAGACGCATATTCATGAAGCGCAGCGATTCCTCGTGCATGGCGCGCATCAGATTGAGAGCAATGGCCCGGTTCTGGTCGATGGCCTTGATGACGGAATTATTGACATTCGAAAGCATGCCGCGCGCGTGATCGGCCGCATGCGATGCCGCATCTTCCACCTTGTCCGCCGCCTTTTGACTCTTGTCTGCGATTCTTTGGGTATTGGGTTCCATCGCTACGCCTCCAGTCACTGATTGTCTTTCGGGCCCCTCGAAACCGCAAACGTGCGGCAAAATCCTTCGTTCCTGCGCCGCAGCAATAATTTCGATGTCACAAAAATTTCGATTTCTGCATGCAGATGTGATTGGCGCGGCAAGCGGACATCCAATAATCTGCGCAGTCGATTGCAGATTTGGGCGGTGTTACAGCACGCCGACTGCAAGCACGGCGAGTGCGCCCGCTGCAACCCAGAGTGCGATGCGCACATGGCGCGTGCGCGCAATCTGCGCCTCGGAGATTTCGCGCGCAGTATCGGGATGAAGCCGCAAACCGCCCTCGGCCAGCATCGTCGAGACGGCTTCGGCATTGCGCAAAATATGCGGCAGTTCGCGCGCCAGCCGCCCGATCGCCGTCAAGCCTTCGGCCGCGTCGCGCAATTGCGCCTGCGGACCCATGTGATCGATCATCCAGCCCTCGACCACCGGCCGCGATGCTTCCCAGATATCGAAGGCCGGGTCGAGCGAGCGCGCCACGCCTTCGACCACCACCATCGTTTTTTGCAGGAGCACAAGCTGAGGCTGCAGCTTCATGTCGAAGCGCCTTGTGGTGTCGAACAATTGCTGCAGCAATTTCGCCATCGAAACGTCATGCGCGGAACGCCCGAAGATCGGCTCGCCGATGGCGCGCAGGGCCTGCGCGAACAACTCGATCGAATGGGTGGGGGGCACGAAGCCCGCGTCATAGTGGACTTCGGCGACGCGGCGATAGTCGCGGGCGAGAAAGCCGCCCAGCGTTTCCGCCATGAACCGGCGCATCGTCTGATCGAGCCTGCCCATGATGCCGAAATCGACCGCGACGAGGCGCCCTTCCGCATCGACGAAGAGATTGCCGGGGTGCATGTCGGCGTGGAAGAAGCCGTCGCGCAACGCCTGCGTGAGGAAGGACCTGATCAGAAGCACGGCGATACGCCTGGGGTCGTGCCCGGCGGCTTCGAGAGCTCCGGGATCGCGAAGCGGCGTACCTTCGATCCATTCCGTCGTCAGAACGCGGGACGACGTGCGTTCCCAATCCACCGCGGGAACTCGAAAATCATCGTCCGCGCCGGTGCGCTCGGCGAGTTCGGACGCGGCCGCGGCTTCCATCCTGAGGTCCAGCTCGACGGCGACCGATTGGGCGAGCGTGCTCACCACGGCGCCGGCCCGCAGCCGTCGCGCTTCGGGCGATATCCGCTCGAGAATGCGGGCCGCCAGCGCGAACGCGGAAAGATCGCGGGCAAATTCCGCTTCGATTCCCGGCCGCAGAACCTTCACGGCCACGCGCTGCGGCGTTTCTCCCGACGTTTCGGCCTGATGAACCTGTGCAATCGAGGCAGCTGCGATGGGTTCGCCGAACTGCGCGAAGAGTTCGTCCACCGGGCGCGCGAACGCGACCGCGATCTCCGCGCGTGCGATCTCCGTGGGAAAAGGCGGCAATCGGTCCTGCAGGCTCTCGAGTGCGGTCGCGATTTCTCCGCCCACGATATCGGGTCGCGTCGCCAGCACCTGACCGAGCTTGATATAGGCGGGGCCGAGCGATTCCAGCGCGCGTGCCAACCGCTCCCCCGCGAGACCGTCAGCCTGCCGCCGTCCGCCGAAGAAAAATCGCAACACTTTGAGCGATGACGGAATCTGCGACTCGTATTCGCGCGGCACAAGCGCATCATGTCGTGCAAGAACCCTCGCCGCATGCGCCAACCGTCTCAAATCGCCGAAGGTGCGAAACATCGCTAAGCGGCCCTTTGCTGCGAGGCGTGCGTCAGCCAGGCATTTTCAACGCAAAGGACGCAAAGAAGGCGCAAAGGACGCCGGGAAGAGCGCACTTCGCGCGAAGCGCAAAAAAGATTCACCACAGAGGCACAGAGACACAGAGATACCTCGGTCTCTCTGTGTCTCTGTGCCTCTGTGGTAAGTCTTACTTTTTGGCGCTGACGCGCCGCTCTTCCCGGCGTCCTTTGCGCCTTCTTTGCGTCCTTTGCGTTGAATCTTTCCATCCGCCGCACAATCGCTAAATCCGCCAGGCCGAATGCATGGCCGCGATCCCGCCCGTCAGGTTGCGCACTTTTACGCGTGACAGCCCGGCTTTCTCGATCATCGCGGCGAAGGCCTTCTGCGCAGGAAAGCGGCGAATGCTTTCAGCGAGATATTTGTATGCTTCGCCGTCTTTCGCAACGAATTCTCCCAGCCTGAGCAGAACCGAAAACGAATAGCGCTCATAGAGCGCATCCAGGCCCGGCGCTTCCACCCGCGAAAATTCGAGACAGAGAAATCGTCCGCCCGGTTTCAGCACGCGCCTTGCTTCGGCGAGAGCCGCTTCGATATGCGTGACATTGCGGATGCCGAAGGCGATCGTATAGGCGTCCATGCAGGAATCCGGGACGGGCAGCTTTTCCGCATCGCCGCAGACCCAGCTTATGGCGCCCTCTTCCGCAACGGCTGCGCGGCGCACGCCCTCGCCCAGCATGTCGGCGTTGATGTCGCAGACGAGTACGCGCGCCTCGCCGCCGCGCGTGCGCGCCATATCCGCGATGCGAAAGGCGATGTCACCCGTCCCGCCGGCGACGTCGAGGAATTCCTGCCCCGGCTGCGGATTGAGCCATTCCACCATGGCATCCTTCCACAGGCGATGGACGCCGCCCGACATCAGGTCATTCATCAGGTCGTAGCGGTGCGCGACGGACGAAAAGACCTGACGCACGAGCGCCTCTTTTTCGTCTTCCTGCACTTCGCGAAAACCGAAGCTTGCGGTGGGGGGCACGGACATGGCGCGCGGAGACTAGCTTGCCCGCACGCGGCCCGCCATGGTCAAGCTGGCGCAGGACGAGTCGACACGCGCAACGGAGACAGGCGTTTCATGCCGGAATTGCCGGAAGTCGAGACGGTCAGGATGGGGCTCAAGCCCGTGCTCGAAGGCCATCGCTTCACCAGCGTCGAGACGCGGCGGGGCGATCTCAGGCGGCCGTTCCCGCCCGACTTCGCCAAGCGGCTGACGGGCCGGAAGGTCGAGCGCCTGCTTCGCCGCGCCAAATATCTCCTGGCGGAGCTCGACGACGGCGAGACACTCGTCGTGCATCTGGGCATGTCGGGCCGCATGAGCGTTTATGCGGAAGGCAAGAGCCGCAAACTCGGCCAATATGTCTATGAAGGCGCGCCGGCAGACGCCGGACACGGCAAGCACGATCACGTCGTGATGGAGACCGATGCGCCCGCGCGCATCGTCTTCACCGATCATCGCCGCTTCGGCCTGATGACGCTTCTGCCGACGGACAGGCTCGACGACGACCCGCTGTTCAGGGGTCTGGGCATCGAGCCATTGTCGGATTCGTTCGGCGCGGCTTATCTCGACCGCGTTCTCAAGGGCAAGAAGACGCCGATCAAATCGGCGCTGCTCGACCAACGCGTCATCGCCGGCATCGGTAACATCTATGCCTGCGAGGCGCTGTTCCGCGCTGGGATCTCGCCAAAGCGCAAAGCCGCGACCGTGCCGGGCAAACGCGCGAAGCCTCTGGTAGATGCGATCAAGGCCGTGCTGAAGGACGCCATCAAGGCCGGCGGTTCGAGCCTGCGCGACTTTGCCAAGGCGGACGGTGCGCTCGGCGAATTCCAGCATCATTTCGCCGTCTACGACCGCGAAGGCGCGCGCTGCCCGAAGAAGGATTGCAACGGACAGATCAGGCGCATCGTGCAGGCGGGCCGTTCGACGTTTTATTGTCCGAAGTGTCAGCGTTGATCGTCAGGCGCGCAATCTCGTCCGGTGATGGCGCGCCATTCCCGAGAGCACATCGACGATTGCCTTGCGCAATTCTGGCGGTCCGAGGATTTCCACCTCCTCGCGCAACCGGATCAACTCGTGCACGCCGTGTCTGACCGATTCGATGGGAAGCGTACATCGCACCCAGCCGTCGGGATCGGGCTTCGCTGTCCCGCGCGCGGCTTCCTTCACATAGGGCCCAAGAAGTTCCAGCATTTCGAGACCGCGCGGTGACAAACGAACTTCGGCGGACTCGCGATAGACACCTTCCTCATACGCGCGCGCGGATTTCGCCCAATGCGCCGCGAGATCGAAGGCCTTCGGACGATCGAAAGGCTCGTCGGTGATTTCTGCGTCCAGGATATTCGCGACGCGGTAGGTGCGGATCGACTTTCCGATTTGTGCGACGAGATACCAGTCGCCCGCCTTGAGCACCAGCCCGAGCGGCGCCAGCTTGCGCGCGCGCGCCTCGGTCTCGCCGGCGGGGCGATAGCGCAGCTTGACCGCACGCGCACTCCACACCGCCTGTGCAACCGCCTGCAGAGAGGGTTGCGGATCGGCTGCGCGAAACCACGCTGTCGGATCGAGATGGAAACGTGACGCGATGCGCTCCGCGCCCGGCTGCATATGGGCCGGCAGCGCCGCGAGAAGCTTCAATTGCGCGGCGGAGAGAATGTCGGCAAGGCCCAATTGCGCCGCAGGACCAGGAAGTCCCGCCAGAAAGAGCGTCTCGGCTTCCGGTTGGGTGAGGCCCGTGAGCTTGGTACGATAACCGTCCATCAGCGCGAAGCCGCCGCTGCGGCCGCGCTCCGCATAAACCGGAACACCGGCCGCGCTCAGCTGATCGATATCGCGATGGATGGTGCGCGCGGAGACTTCGAATTCGCGGGAGAGTTCGCTCGCGCTCATGCGGCCGCGCGCCTGCAGCAGCATCAGAATGGACAACAACCGGCTCGCGAGCATTTTTTCCATGCCATCCATAATACATGACAGCCGATGTCATGTTTATGCCTTTACAACACACCCCGCAACCCGAAAGGCACGACCATGAAAATCGCAACCACGTTATTGCTCGCAGCCTCGCTTCTTGCAGGTTCTGCAAGCGCCGGCGCAATGCTGCAGGGAGAAACCGCCATGATCGACCACGCCCACGATTTCGATTTCCTCGTCGGAAAATGGCGCGTGCATCATTGGCGCCTCAAGGATCGGCTGGCCGGCAGCCACGAATGGGTGGAGTTCGAAGGAACTTGCGACATGTGGATGACGATGGATGGTCGCGGCAACGTGGACGATAACTATATCGGCCTGCCGAACGGCCCCTATCGTGCCACCGGCATTCGGGGCTACGACCCAAAAACGCAGACCTGGGCGATCTGGTGGCTGGACGGGCGCGATCCGCACACGATCGAACCGCCGGTGTTCGGCAATTTCAAGGACGGAGTCGGAATCTTCGAAGGCGACGATACGTTCGCCGACAAGCCCATCAAGGTCCGCTTCGTCTGGTCGCGGATCATGGCGGATTCCGCGCATTGGGAGCAGGCGTTTTCGCCGGACGGCGGCAAGACCTGGGAAACCAACTGGCGGATGGACCTTGCGCGGGCCCAATAGACGCAACGCTCTTTGCCGCCCCTTCACCCCAGATGAATGTTCTTCTGCCTGGTTTCGTTGGCGCCGTCCCCGCTCCGTAATCTGCCGAACACGATCGTCGACAGGATGGTGAAACCTCCAAGCACCAGAAACGCTTCGTGCAGGCCCGAAATCATCTCTCCCGGACTTGCTCGAATGCTTGTGGGGATGAAGAACATCGTCGTCAGCCCGGCGGCCGCGACGCCGAAGCTCATCGACAATTGCTGCAGCGTACTCGCGATGGAACTCGCATTGCTCGCATTGTCTTGCGGAACGTCGGCATAAACGAGCGTGTTCATGGCCGTGTATTGCGTCGACGTCAGCGCGCCGTAGCAGAAGGCCTGAAGGACGATAAGCCAGATCGGCGTGCCGATGCCGATCGTGGCAAACAGCATCAACAACAGGCCGAGAATCACCGTATTCGAGATCAGCACGCCGCGAAAGCCGACACGGTCGAGGAGAGCGGGCATGAGAAATTTCGTACTCATCGCCGCCGCGGCTTGCGGCATGATGAGCAGACCGGATTGGATCGGCGTAAGCCCGAGGCCCACTTGATAAAGGAGGGGCAACAGGAACGGCACGCCGCCGATGCCGAGGCGTGTAAAAAAGCTGCCGCTGACTGCGGCAGCGAAAGTGCGGAAACGAAACAGGTTCAATTGCAACAGCGGATAGGCGGCCTGCAGCGCATGAACGCCATATCCGACGATCAGAGAAAGAGAAATCGCCAGCAGGCCGAGGATTTCTCCTGTGCCCAGCGTGTGCTCGCCGAAGATCTCGAGCACGTAGGAGAGAAGCGCAATGCCGGAGCCGAACAGGATCAGGCCGACGAAGTCGAGCGGTTTGACCGCTTTCTCGCGATAATCGGGCAGGTGCAGATAAACGAGTATCAGTCCGGCAATTCCGAAAGGAATGTTCAGAAAGAATATCGCGCGCCAGTGGAGATAATCGACGATGAAACCGCCGGCGAGCGGACCCAGCATCGGGCCGATCAGACCCGGAATGGCAACGAAGCTCATCGCGCGTATCAGCTCGGACTTTGGAAAGCTCCTGACCAATGTGAGCCGGCCCACCGGCACCATCATGGCGCCGCCGCAACCCTGCAGGATGCGGCAAGCGACCAATAGATGAATGTCGCTCGACAGGCCGCACAGGAACGATCCCAGCGTGAACAGCCCGATTGCGGACGCGAACACACGCCGCGTTCCGAATCTGTCCGCCACCCAGCCGCTGATCGGAATGAAGACCGCCAGGCTGAACGTGTAGCTCGCCAGCACGGCTTTCATGCTGAGGGGCGTCACCCCCAGCGCCCTGGAGATCACCGGCACGCCTGTGTTGAGGATGGTCGTGTCGAGCGATTCCATGAAAAATGCGACCGCGACCAGCCATGGCAGCATGCGCTTGATCGCGGCAGAAGGCGGGTCTGAAACGGTGCTTGCCGCGGCCAACGCGTCACGTCCTTTCCCAGCACCTACCAAGAAGATGGCCAAGACGATGAGCCAGGATGAGGGAAACGTACATTGGCCAGTTCGGGTCCGCGATGGGTAAACCGGTCATCTGCCTGATGCCCGAAGAGACGCGGCTCCTGCTCCAACGGAACCCCTTGCGTTTCAACCCGCCGCGCGCCACGGATGAACCGCCCCCAGGCGGAGAGCGATCATGGACTATCAGAACATTCTCGTGAGCCGCGACGGCGCAGTCGCCATCGTCACGCTCAACCGGCCCAAAGCCTTGAATGCCCTCAATGCGGCGCTACTGGCCGAACTCGTCTCGGCCCTCGAAGGCTTCGATACCGACGACACCGTCCGCGCCATCGTGCTCACGGGTTCCGAACGCGCCTTCGCCGCCGGCGCCGACATCAAGGAGATGGCGCCGCAATCCTACATGGACATGTTCAAGTCCAACTTCTTCGCCAGTGCCGCCGACCGCATCGCCGCCATCCGCAAACCCATCGTCGCGGCCGTCGCGGGCTATGCGCTGGGGGGCGGCTGCGAACTCGCCATGCTGGCCGATTTCATCATCGCGGCCGATACGGCCAAATTCGGCCAGCCGGAGATCACGCTGGGAGTCATGCCCGGTATCGGCGGCACCCAGCGGCTCACCCGCTTCGTGGGCAAGTCGAAGGCGATGGAGATGTGCCTGACGGGCCGCAATATGGATGCGGCCGAGGCCGAGCGCGCGGGCCTCGTCAGCCGGGTGGTGCCGGCCGCGGAATTGATGGCCGAAGCCGGCAAGGCGGCACACAAGATCGCCGAGCAGTCGCTGCCGATCGTCATGATGACCAAGGAAACGGTCAACCGGGCCTACGAGACGACGCTGGCCGAGGGCATCCGCTTCGAGCGGCGCCTGTTCCACGCCATGTTTGCGACCGACGATCAGAAGGAGGGAATGGCGGCTTTCGGCGAAAAACGCAAACCCGCCTTCAAGGATCGCTGACGCCTTGGATTGACTGCGCCCCAGCCGCTCGTTAGAAACCCCGCCCGACTTACAGCAGGACGACCATGCCTAATATCGCCTCCGCCAAAAAGCGCGTTCGCCAGATCACCAAACGCACAGCGGTCAATCATTCCCGGAAGAGCCGGATCCGCAACTACACGCGCAAGGTCGAAGAGGCGCTCGCCAAGGGCGACAAAGCGTCCGCCGAAGCCGCCCTCAAGGTAGCTGAGCCGGAAATAATGCGGGGCGTGTCGAAGGGCGTGATCCATAAAAACACCGGCCGCCGGCAGGTTTCCCGGCTCACCAAGCGGGTCGCCAAACTCGGTTAACGGCTAAGCCCATTGTCGTCCTGAATAATTCTAGTCTACCCGGGCTCAAAACCGTGTTTTTGAGCCCGTTTTTATTTGTCAGTAGACGGATATTCAAGGAACCGTCACCGAGATGTCGCATCGTGACAGACGCAGTCGCGGTAACACGCTGATTCCATGTGATTTCCGATTTTCCGTATACGGCACGGACGTTTAGCGCAGTCACGGAATAGTTAAAAAACCACTAATTCATGGTTTTTCCGCTTGCGGTCCCCACCCCTCTTGGCTATCTTCGAAACCCTGGTGGCGGGGCCGCGAGAAAAAATGACGAAGAAAAACGCAAACAATTATCGAACATTGTGGTGTAACTGGCGCTCCCCTCGGTCAGCGGATCAATCAAGTATTTAGTAAAGCGTAAATCTATACTTCAACCGGCCAAGTAAAAAGGTCGGAATGCGGCGCCGTGTTCGGCGCGCGCCAGAACGATGTACGGGGTCGATCATGGTTAATTCGAGCGATTATGCCGGCGATATCTCCGTCGCGGAGGCCTGGACCATTCTCCAACGCGAGCCGAAGACGCAGCTGATCGATGTGCGGACGCAGGCCGAATGGACCTTCGTCGGCCTGCCCGACCTGACGAGCCTGGGGCGTGAAGTCCACTGCGTGGAGTGGCAGTCCTTTCCTCAAATGACGGTCAACCCGGACTTCGCCGGTGTCGTTGCCGAAAAAGTGCGGCGCGCCGGGGCGGACGAAGGGGTGCCGTTGCTGTTTCTCTGCCGCTCGGGCGCCCGCTCGCGCGCCGCCGCCATCGCCATGACGGCCGCCGGATTTGGGCACGCCTACAACGTCGCAGGCGGCTTCGAGGGCGACCTCGACGAGACTAGACAAAGGGGGAAGCGGAACGGGTGGAAAGCCGGAGGGCTGCCCTGGCGGCAGAACTGAGAGAATCCGGGCGAGGCTGCGCCACAAAAAGGGCGGTTCTCGACAAAAACAAAATGGGGCAGCCGGCGCGTTCGCCGGAAAACAAAAAAAGAAGAAGGCAATGGACATGACACAAACCATGACCAAATCTGGACCACTCGACTGGACTGTCATCTGGTCGGCGGCGCGGGAGCGGCTGCGCCGCGAACTGGGGGATGCGGTTTTCGAAACCTGGATAAGCCCGTTGGTGCTGGTGGACGCTGCAAACGGCGAACTCAAGATCGGCGCGTCGCGGCCCTTCGCGCGCAATTGGGTGGCCAATCAATACGCCGCGCGCATCGAGCGGGCGATCCGCGCCGAAGGCGCGGAGCCTGCATCGCTGTCGATCGTGCTGGCCCCGCAGAAGACCGTCGCGGCCCCGATTGTCCCGCGCGCGGCCTCGGTTTCCTATCTCCCGGAGCAGAACGTCGCGAAGATCGGCGAGGCGCGTCGCGCACTGTCGAACCGTGTGCTCGATCCCGTTCAGACATTCGACAATTTCATTCCCGGATCGATCAACGAATTCGCCTACCGCGCGACGCGCGCGCTCGCGGAGGATGACGGTTCGGATGTTTCGCTGCTCTACATCCACGGCAGCTTCGGCTACGGAAAGACGCATCTGTTGAACGCGGTTGCGCTCGAAGCAAAGCGTCGCGGCCGGCGCGCGCTCCTGCTCGGAGCGGAAGATTTCATGCGGCAATTCCTGGGCGCGTTGAATCGCAAGGACACGCTCGGCTTCAAGGACGATTTGCGCGCCGCCGACATGCTGCTCATCGACGATCTGCAGCATCTTTGCCGCAGCACCTATACCGTGTCGGAGTTCCTGCATACGCTGAACGCCTTTTCGGACCTGCGCCGCAAGCTCGTGATCGCGGCGGACCGTCCGCCGGCCGGCCTCGAGACGTTGGGGGCGGATGTGCGCTCGCGACTGTCCGGCGGCCTCGTCATCGCGCTCAACAAACCCGATCGCGCAACCAGGCTCGCGATCCTGAAGTCGCGCGCCGGCGAATATGCGAAGCGTCGCCCCGATGCGGCATTGCCCGACGACGTGCTGGAGCATCTGGCCGACCGGGAGGATGCAAGCCCGCGCGATCTGATCGGCGCCTTCACCAAGCTTGCCGTCTATGCCGACCTCACGAAGAAGCCGGTCACCCTCGAGGTCGTGGCCGAAACGATCGGGCAGCGCGCGCATCGCCACAAAACGTCCATCGAAGACATCCAGCGCCGGACGGCGGAATTCTACAAACTCGACCTGCGCGACTTCCACTCGCCGCAACGCTCGCGCCGCGTGGCGCGACCGAGACAGGTTGCGATGTATCTGGCGCGCCAGCTGACCGAGCGCTCGTTGCCGGAAATCGGACGCCGCTTCGGGGGGCGCGATCACACCACTGTGCTGCACGCCTGCCGCCGGATCGCCGCACTTTGCGAAGAGGATCCCGTGCTCAAGCAGGAGGTGGATTTCCTGAAGGACGTGCTGGGCAAGCTGAGCTGATTTTTCGCTGCTTTTTCGACCCGCCGGGCGCTCCTTCCGGGGCTGTCCGGCGAGGCTTTGCTTTGGCCGTTCAAGTGCTTATCTGCTAGGCGTTGCAGCATGCCCCTGATATACTTCCTTGCTTGAGTCGTCCTCCTCAAAAACACTCAAGCAAATCAAGTGTTTAGTGGCCGCGCCACGGCATCTGCGCCGGCCCGGCCGAGGGGCAAAAACGACCGACCGAAAGCAAGCGCAAGAACTATGAAAATCACCGTCGAACGGGGAG
>Ga0302324_100020607_pt1 | contig 12891 bp, 13 predicted proteins | sample Palsa_T0_1_FD_201949 | JGI IMG/M metagenome (GOLD analysis project Ga0302324, IMG submission 201949) | Peat permafrost microbial communities from Stordalen Mire near Abisko, Sweden - Palsa_T0_1 | ecosystem: Environmental > Terrestrial > Soil > Palsa > Peat permafrost | place: Sweden: Abisko...
AACCAATTTGGCCTGATCGACTGTAACAGTCAGGCCGGCACCTACGGCACTTGGCCGGACAATCCCGTGCAAATGATGGATATGTCGCGTTCTCCCCGCCTCGGCTGCCATTGGGACAGCCATCGCGGAGACGAGCAGGGTTACGCACAGGATATGGCGCACGGAATTCTCCCAAATCATCTTCCGGTGGGAATGTAAGCGCGCCGCGTAAAGAAAAATTTAAGTGCCACGGTTGCGAAAAGCGACTTTGAGGCTGGTGTTAACAGATTCCTTACAGCGACGAAGCACAATCGGCCCCGTCTCGAAGCGGGCTTTCAGTGTCATGGCGAATGCAACGGTTGCTGCCCAGTCGAACGTTTCCGGTTGGCTCCGGAATCCGGATTTCGACATTGTGCTGATATGCGGTCTGACCGCCCTGGCCCTTTTCGCGGGGCTTGTCATTGCCTTGGCGCCGGGCGCGCTGCCGGTCATACTTCTCACGGACAATTGGCTTCTCGGTTATCCCCATGTGGTCGCAACGTTTACGCGCGTCGCCCCGGACAGGGCAGGCATTCGCGCACATCGATTCATCGTCTTCGTGCTACCGGTGCTGGTCGTGGCGGCGACAGCCGCGCTCGCCTTCGGCGTCGGTATTGCCCTTGTGGCCACAATCTATTTCTACTGGCAATGGTACCACACCATGCGCCAGAGCTGGGGAGTCGCCCAGCTCTATCGCCGCAAGGCCAACGGGCGCGTGCTCGAGAATCCCCGATTTGCGGAAGCACTTTTCGTTCTGGTTCCGTTATGGGGATTGCTGCACCGGCTGACGAAGGCGCCGGACCACTTTCTCTATCCGAGCCTGCCGATCTGGGTGCCCGCGATTCCCCCTGTTATCGCCAACGCCGTCGGGGCCGTAGCTTGCGCGGGTCTGGCGCTGTGGCTCTTTGCCCGTGCCCGCGAATGGCTCAGAGGCGAGCTTCCCTTGCTTCATACGCTGTTCTCGGCGAGCCACTACATGATTTTCATCGTCGGCTATATCGTCATGGACGACGTCGCGGGCGGCTGGGTGGTCACCAATATCTGGCACACCGGGCAATATCTGATGCTCGTGTGGCTGTTCAATGAGAGCGGTGGAACGACGGCGATGCGCGGCTGGTTTCGCACGGTCACGCAAGGAAACCGGGCAGTGTTCTACTTTGCACTTTGTCTTATCGTTGCCTTCGCAGTTTACTCGACAATCAGCGGCTCATTCGCCTGGGGCGCGTCGGGAATTTTCTTCGCGGTGATTGCCAGCCAGACGCTCAACTTCCACCACTTCATCACCGACGCGTTGATATGGCGCTCGCGGCGTGCCCCGGCGCCCGGCGCTTCGCGCGCCTGAGCCTCAGATATTTTCGCTTCCCGTACGATTCAAGAGTTCGAGCAGCCAGCTTTGTTCACGTTGGTAAACAAACAACAAATACGCGTACATTGTTCATACAGATACGGACCGATTTGTGCCGGGCAGGTACATTTCAGGCCAGTGGGCCAAACAGGCCCTTAAGCGCACATTAATCGACCTCCCATAGGGTACGTCCGTGTCCAAGCAATGGGCCGCTTTCGAAGATCGGCGCGGGCTGGACGTCCTAGGGTGTCAATCAACGGAGGCTTACATGAAAAACCTTGTTTCTAGTTTCGTGCGTGATGAATCGGGCGCGACCGCCATCGAATACGGCCTGATCGCGGCCGGCATCGCTGTCGTGATTATCACGGCCGTGCAGCTTATCGGCACGAACTTGAAGGGCACGTTCAACAGCGTTGCCAGTGCCGTCGGCGCGCCCTGATTTTTGCGCACGACCTCGAAGTCAAAAACCGACGCGGCGGCCTATCAGGGCCGCCGCGTGCTTTTTGTAGAAGCACCGGAATCGGCGGTTACGCGTGACGATTGAATTTCTGTTGCTGTCTACCGTCCTCGCCGGCTGCCTGATTGCCGCAGCGGGCTGGGATATTGCCACCTACACCATTCCGAATTCCATCCAGGTCGCGCTTCTGGCGAGCTTTATCCTCTTTGCGTTCATGAGCAGCATGTCCGCGGGCCTGCTCGCCGCCCATTTTGCGGCGGGCTTCGTGGGCCTTGTCATCGGATTTGCATTGTTTGCGCTCGGATATGTCGGCGGTGGCGACGCCAAGCTCTTTGCCTGCAGCGCGCTTTGGTTCGGACTCTCCGATTTCCTCCCCTATGCGCTCACCGCCTCGATTTTCGGCGGTCTGCTGACTTTCGGCCTGCTCTTCTTTCGCAAGCTTCCCCTCCCTGCGGTGCTGGCGCGGCAAGGCTGGCTCATGCGCCTGCACGACGAAAAAGCCGGCATCCCCTACGGGGTCGCGCTGGCCGCCGGAAGCTTCGCAATCCTTCCTTATACAGATGTCTTCCGCGCAGGCCTCGCCGCTTAACTCTGCCTTCTTGTAGCGCCTGATTAAGCATTTTCTAAAGGGTTTCGTGGTGCTATCGGCGCAAAGGAGCCGGTTTCATGAACTTGCAGCGTATCCTTGTCCTGGCCGGCGCGTTCGTCGCCGCCATCGCGGTAGCCTTCCTCGTCAGCCATATGCTGGGCGGAGGTGCGCAAAATGTTAAGGCCGCCCCGCCTCCGCCACGGATCGCCATGAGCGAAGTTCTTGTCGCGGCAGCCGATCTTTCTCCCGGTACGCTGCTTACCTCCTCGTCCGTGCGCTGGCAGGAATGGCCGAAAAGCAACGTCGACTCCAGCTTCATCACGCGCGAATCCAATCCGGATCTGGACAAGGTGGTGACGGGAGCCGTCGTGCGAGCGCCGCTGACCTCGGGTGAACCGCTCAACGCATCCAAGATCGTCGAGCATGCCCAGGGCGCCGGCTACATGGCGGCGATGGTAGCTCCGGGGATGCGCGCAGTCTCGTTACGACCGAGACCGGCGCCGGCGGCTTCATTTTGCCGAACGACCGGGTCGATGTGATGTCGACGCGGCAGATTTCCGACTCGCCGCGCCGTTTTCGCTCCCGCACGATACTGAGTGACGTCCGCGTGCTCGCCGTCGACCAGACGCTCGAAGGCAAGGATGAGAAGTCGGTCCTCGCGAAAACCGTCACGCTTGAGCTGTCGCCGCCGCAGACCGAGATCATGGCGCGCGCCCTGGCCTCAGGCACCATCGCGCTTTTGTTGCGCTCCCTTGAAGAGGGGGGCGGCAATGCAAAGGCTCTGGCCGACGCGTCGAATAGCGCAAATCATCCGCAAGAGGGACAAATGTCCGTCATCCGCTACGGCATCGAACGGTCGGCTACCTTTGGCCAGAGGGAGTAGCGCCATGCGTGGCGGCGTCATCGCGATCATACTGTGTTCGGTCGTTGCGAGCGGGTTTCCGTCAACAGCGTCGGAAACGCTGGAGGGAAACGTACAAAGCTCCGGCTCGCGCCTCATAACGGTTACGTCCCATGGGAACGGCCCGGTCGTGGAACACCTCACGCTCGGCCGCCACAAGGCGGCGGTTATCCAGCTCGATTCAGACGCTCGAGACGTGCTCGTCTCCGATCCAAAGGTTCTCGACGCCGTGATCAAGACGCCCCGGCGGATTTTTCTGCTGGGTACCGAGACTGGCCAGGCGAGCGCGTATTTTTTTGATGCCTCAGGCCGCCAGATCCTCGCACTCGATGTTAGAGTCGAACGCGACGTTGCCGAGTTGGCGCGGGTGATTCACGAGACGATGCCCGACACCGATGTGAAGATCACCGCGCTCAATGACGACATCGTGCTGACCGGCTCGGTCGCCAATTCCGTCGAAGCTACCAGGGTTTATGAGCTCGCGCTGCGCTACGCGGTTGATGCCGACAAGACGATCGACCCGACCAAAGTCGAGAACATGCTGACCATAAAAGGCCGCGAGCAGGTGATGCTGAAAGTTCGGATCGCGGAAATGGCGCATACCATCTCGAAGCAGTTTTCCGTCAATCTTGCCGCGGCCCAAAAAATTGCGGGCGTACCAGCAATTTTCGAGACGTCGAACCCTTATGGCCTCGTCGGCGCCGCCCTGTCAGCGAGCTCGGGGGCGCAACTCGGCAATGTCGGAACCAACCTGCTGTCGCCAGGGGGGCAAAACCTACAGGGGGTGCTGAATGCTCTGGACCAGGTCGGTCTTTCACACACTCTCGCCGAGCCCAATCTCACGGCGGTCTCGGGGGAAACCGCGAAGTTTCTGGCCGGCGGCGAGTTTCCCGTTCCGGTTTCTCACGATCAGTTTGGAAACGTGACCGTCGCCTTCAAGCAGTTCGGTGTGGGATTGTCTTTTACTCCCGTGGTCGAGAGCGAAAACCGCATCTCGCTGCAAATCTCGACGGAAGTAAGCGAGCTTACCAATGAAGGTGCGTTTCTGGAGACTGCCTCGACGACTCAAACGACGCAGGGCACCAGCACGACGTCCGGTCTTTCCGTGCCGGCTTTGGCCGTCAGGCGGGCGGAAACAACCGTGGAATTGCCATCAGGCGGAAGCTTCGCCATCGCTGGGCTCCTGCAGAACACGACGAAACAGGTGATCGACGCGTTTCCCGGGCTCAAGGACATGCCCGTTCTGGGCGCGCTGTTTCGCAGCCGCGACTTCCAGAACAACGAGACGGAGCTTGTCGTCATCGTCAGCGCCTACATCGTCGATCCGACGCGCGAAGCCAAGCTGGCCGCACCAACCGACGGATTCATTCCGTCGTCCGATCTCGGCACAATTGTCTCGGGGCGGCTTAACACGGTCTACAAGAACGATCCGCACGGGTTGAAATCCGCCGGCGACAGCAAGCTCGGCTTCATTGTCGAGTAGGAGGGTGATTATGAGAACGATAGCGCCGTTGCACATCATGTCTCTGGGCGCGGTATTGCTGGCAGGAAGCTGCGCGGAGCCGTCGCCCTTCGTGGTCAATCCCGCCGTTTATGCGGATGGATCGGCCAACCATCCCATTACGGTCGCGCCCGGGTATCGCACGCTGAAAGTTGCGTTCACCGGTTCCGCCGGTGGGCTCTCGGTAGGTGACGGCGAGCAGCTCATACACTTTGTCTCCGCCTACCTCGCCAGCGGTAATGGTGCGCTCAGCATATCGGCGCCCAACGGGCCGGATTCGTCCGAGGCAATCCGCTACATGGGCGAGCGCATTGTAGCGATGGGCGTGCCGCGGTCGCGCCTGCTCGTAGGAACCCATGATGCCGCGGGCGACTACGGTCAGGTCGAGATTGGATATGTCACCTACGTTGCCCATACCGACCCTTGCGGGAACTGGTCCCAGGACGCTGACGACACCGGGGCAAATCTGCCGCTGCCGGATTTCGGGTGCTCCGTGCAGCAGAACATCGCGGCCATGGTCGCCGATCCCAAAGATCTGGTGGCGCCGCGCGACATGGGGCCAAGCGACGCGGCCCGGCGTGCAACTCTCACCAAGCAATATGAAACCGGCGCTGTGACTGCCGCCACGAAGTCACAGGACCAGTCGGGAGCCGTTTCGACAGTCGGGACCAGCGGACAATAGTCTGGAGATATTCATGACGAAGACGACGCCGGAACAAGAGACGACTGGGGACGGGGAGCCGTTCGGCGCCGCGCCGCATGAGCGGCCCGTTCCGCGCATCTCCATCCATGCGTTCTGCGAGTTCCCGGACACCGGCGCGGCCCTTCAGCGCGCGGCCGCCGATCGCCGTCTTTCAAAGGCCCAGCTGGAAGTCCAGCTTGGCGGAATGCACGCAGCGACCGAGCTCTACACCGGCCAGGTAACGCCCAATCTTCTGATCGTCGAGACGAAATTGCAGGGCAGGGCAGCGATCGAGGAAGTTGACCGCCTCGCAGAGGTTTGCGATCCGGCGACCAAGGTCATCGTGATTGGGCGCATCAACGACGTCGAGCTCTATCGCGAACTGATACGTCGGGGTGTCAGCGAATATCTCGTCGCGCCCCTCAATCCCCTGCACCTCATCGAGGTGATATCGGGTCTTTATCTCAATCCGGATGCAGCCCCTATCGGACGCGTTCTGGCGTTCGTGGGCGCGCGCGGAGGGGCTGGCTCGTCGACGCTCGCGCACAATGTGGGCTGGTGCATCGCCGAGCGATTCAATATCAACACCACGATCGTCGATCTCGATCTGCCGTTCGGCACCGTCGGACTTGATTTCAACGAAGAGCCGGCCCAGGGCGTCCTGGACGCATTGTCCGCGCCCGAGCGACTCGACGACGTGCTTCTGGATCGTCTGCTGCTGAAATCGGGAGAGCATCTGTCCCTCCTTGCCGCGCCCGCGACGCTTGAGCGCGGATACGAAGCCGACGCGACCGCCTATGAGGCGGTTCTGGATGCTGTGCGACGCATCACGCCCTGCATCATCGTCGACCTGCCGCATTCCTGGGCGCCGTGGGTACGCCAGACCCTGCTGTCGGCGGATGAGATCGTCGTCGTGGCCACTCCCGATCTTGCCAGCTTGCGCACGGGCAGATCGTTCTTCGATCTCCTCCGGCAAAACCGGCCCAATGACACCCTGCCGAGGCTCGTCCTCAATCAGGTCGGCATTCCCAAGCATCCCGAAATTCCCGTCAAGGATTTCGCCGAGACCCTTGGCGTTCAACCGTCGGTGACCATGCCCTTCGAGCCGCATCTTTTCGGGTCGGCCGCCAACAACGCGCAGATGCTGATGCAGATAAGCCCGAAATCGGCCGTGGCTGACGGAATTCAGCAGCTGGCTGAGATTCTCACGGGCCGCAAGGCACAGGCCGATACCCGCAAATCCGTATTGCCCTTCATGTCCTTCATGACAGGGCGCAAGCAAGCATAACCCATGTTCGGAAAGCGCAGCGCAACCTCGGAAGCACCACAGCCGGCGCCCCGCATCGAGCCGGCGGCCGCACGTGTGAGTCAAGCTTCACCGCCGCCGGAAGTGCGTGACGTACAGGTCGCGCCGGTCCCTTCAGGCGCGCCCGCCGCACCGCTCGCGGTGCAACGTCCGCAGATGGCGCCCGCACCGTCGAAGCCGGTGGCAATGGCCGAACAGAAATCCGACGACTACTATCAAATCAAGACGACCATATTCAGCGCGCTGATCGACACGATCGACCTGGCGCAACTGGCGCAGCTTGACGCAGATTCGGCCCGCGAGGAAATCCGCGACATCGTCAACGAGATCATCTCGATCAAGGCCGTGGTGATGTCCATCGTCGAGCAGGAACACCTGCTCCAGGACATCTGCAACGACGTGCTCGGCTATGGCCCGCTCGAGCCGCTCCTGGCGCGCGACGACATCGCCGACATCATGGTCAACGGCGCCAACCGTGTGTTCATCGAAGTCGGTGGAAAAGTGCAGTTGACGTCGGTACGCTTCCGCGACAATGCGCAGCTCATGAATATTTGCCAGCGCATCGTGAGCCAGGTCGGCCGGCGCGTCGATGAAAGCTCCCCCATATGCGATGCGCGCCTGCTCGATGGAAGCCGCGTCAACGTCATCGGGCCACCCCTGTCGCTCGACGGCCCGACACTGACGATCCGCAAGTTTCGCAAAGACAAGCTGACGCTGGAGGAGCTGGTGCGCTTCGGCTCCATCAGCCAGCCTGGCGCGAGGGTCCTCGGAGTGATCGGGCGAGCTCGCTGCAACGTGCTCATCTCCGGCGGCACCGGCTCGGGCAAGACAACGTTGCTCAATTGCATGACCGCTTACATCGACTCCGTGGAGCGCATCATCACATGCGAGGACGCGGCCGAACTGCAGCTCCAGCAGCCTCATGTCGTGCGTCTGGAGACGCGCCCTCCCAATCTGGAGGGTCAGGGTCAGATCACCATGCGCGATCTCGTGCGCAACTGTCTGCGTATGCGTCCGGAGCGGATCATCGTGGGCGAAGTGCGCGGACCGGAAGCCTTTGACCTTCTGCAGGCCATGAACACAGGTCATGACGGTTCCATGGGCACGCTGCATGCGAACTCTCCTCGCGAAGCCATGGGGCGTCTTGAATCGATGATCACGATGGGTGGCTTTCAATTGCCGCTAAAGACGATCCGCGAAATGATCGTCGGCTCCATCGACGTCATCATTCAGGCCGAGCGCATGCGCGACGGCTCGCGCCGCATCACCAAGATTACCGAAGTGGTCGGCTCGGAAGGAGACGTGGTCATTACGCAGGACCTGATGTCCTACGAAATCGAGGGTGAGGATGAAACCGGCCGCATCCGCGGCAAGCATGCTGGAACCGGCATCGTTCGTCCGGCCTTTTGGGAGCGCGCACGCTATTTTGGCATGGAGCGCGAGCTCTCCGAGGCGCTCGATGCGCTCCAGGCGTGACGGCGCGATGACATGAACACATCATTCATCTTCATACTCACAGCCGTTCTGGCGGTGATGGGTTTCTGCGGCGCGGTCTTTGCGTTCTCGGGCTCCGGCGGCACATCGAAAAAGCGGATCGCCTCGGCCGTGCGTGGTCAGGGAGGCTCCGGCGCGGCGGCCCGCGGCGCGCCCGACACCACGCAGCAGCGGCGCAAGGCCGTGCAGGCGCTGATCAAGGATCTCGAGAAGCAGCAGGCGCAGCAAAAACAAAGACCGACCATGCGCCGCCGCGTCGAGCAGGCCGGCCTGGGCATCAGCGTACGCACTTTCTGGATCATCTCCGCGATCACGGGCCTCGTCGCGATGGGCGGATGTCTCCTGCTCAAGCAGTCCTATCTCGTTGCAGTACTGGTCGGCTTTGCATTCGGATTGGGCCTGCCGCGCTGGGTTCTGCGATTCCTGAAGAACCGGCGTCTCAAGAAATTCACGACCGAATTCGCCAATGCGCTGGATGTGATCGTGCGCAGTGTGAAATCGGGTCTGCCGACGCACGAGGCGCTCAAGATCGTGGCCAGGGAGCTGGCGGAGCCTGTCGCAGGAGAGTTCTCCAAGCTCGTGGAGGGCATGAAGGTCGGCGTTTCGCTCGAACAGGGGCTGAAGCGGATGTATGAAAGCATGCCGACGGCAGAGGTCAGCTTTTTTGCGATCGTCATGACGATTCAGCAGAAATCGGGCGGCAATCTTTCCGAAGCGCTTGGCAATCTCGCGGGCATCCTGCGCGACCGAAAACGCCTGCAGGGAAAGATCAAGGCGATGTCGGCGGAAGCCAAGGCATCGGCGATGATCATCGGCTCGCTGCCGCCTGCTGTGATGGGCATGGTCTACATGGCTTCTCCGGACTACATCATGACGCTGTTCAATGATCGCATGGGCAATCTGATGCTGGCGGGAAGCGTGATCTGGATGTCTACGGGCGTCTTCGTGATGCAAAAGATGATTTCCTTCAAGCACTGAGGCGCGAATGGGCATCGGGTTTCTCGAGATATTCTTCAATCTGAACTTCGATGCGACGATGCTCGCGGCGGGTCTGGCGTTCGCAACCATCGTCACCCTCGGCCTGCCGCTGCTCGAGCGCAATGCGCTCGGATCACGCATGAAGGCGGTGGCCGAGAGGCGCGAAGAGCTGCGCCAGAAGCACCATGCCCAGATGAAGCAGCGCGGGGCGCTGCGCAGCGAACCCATCAGCTTCATGAAGCAGACGGTCGACCGGCTGAAGCTGTCCAGCATACTGGAATCCCAGGATACGCGTCAGAAGCTCGCGCGCGCCGGTCACCGCGGCCAGGCAGCGTTCATCACGTTCATATTTTTCCGTTTTGTCATGCCGTTCATTGTCTTCGTCGTTGCGCTTTTTTATCTGTTCGTCGTCGTCAGCTTCGGCTGGTCCGGTTGGCTGAAGTTTCTCGTCGCTGTCGGAGCGGGGCTCGTCGGCTTCTACCTGCCTGACGTCTTTGTCTCGAACATGATCAGCAAGCGGCAGAAATCGATCATGCGGGCCTTTCCCGACGCGCTCGATCTCCTGCTCATCTGCGTAGAATCCGGTATGTCAATCGAATCCGCCTTCACGCGCGTTGCTGCGGAAATCGGCCAGCAATCCGTTGAGCTTGCCGAAGAGCTGGGCCTGACGACCGCCGAGCTTTCCTATCTGCCGGAGCGCCGCGTGGCGTTCGAAAACCTGGCTATTCGTTGCGGGCATCCGGGAGTAAAGGCGATCGCCGGAGCGCTCAATCAGGCAGAGCAATACGGCACACCCATGGGACAGGCCTTGCGTGTCACTGCCCAGGAAAACCGTGAAATGCGCATGGCTGAAGCGGAGAAGAAAGCTGCCGCGCTTCCCGCAAAGCTGACCGTGCCGATGATCCTGTTTTTTCTGCCGTGCCTGTTCGTGGTGATTCTCGGGCCGGCGGTCATCCGCGTGATGCACACCTTCCATCACTGATTCGCCGCCGTGAGGTAAGCCTCGCGGTCGCGGAAAAGGACTCGCGGCCGCTTCCTTCGGTGGCGATCAGTTCGCGTCGGCGGCGGTGCGCAGCGCCGGCGGCGGGGAGACAGGGGCGACCTGTTTGGGCTTCGCCGTTCCTGCCAGCCTGGCATGGGTAGCTGTCTTCGACTTCACAGGACCGGCCAGGGGATCCAGCGGCACGGTTTGCATGACGACGGCGGAGACGACCGGTTGAGGGGGCGCCACGGCTTCACGGCTCGCGATCTTTATGTTCGGTTCGGTTTGCGGTTTCGCAGAGGCCGTCTTTTGAGGCGCGGATACTGTTGGCGCTGGCCCCTTCAGGGTCGCCAGCATCTGTACATTGTTTGCGATTTTCGGATTGGCTGTGGAGTCACTCGCCGAGGCCCGCGCGAGCAGGCGTTGCGCACCCGGCAAGTCGCCGTCCAGCATGCGGGAGACCGCATAATTGTTAAGAACCGTGGGCTCGCCGGGCGCGAGCTCGAGCGCATGCTCATAGGCAAGTCGCGCATGGGGATGGTCGTCGTTCTGGTCATAGGCGACGCCGAGGGCGGAATAAACGGTCCAGTCCTTGGGCTCCAGCTCGGTCGCCCGTTTGAGGAAGGGAATGGCAGCCTTGGACTGGCCCTGCTGGGCGAGAACCTTGCCATACTCGCCGATTACGCGCGGGTCGTCGGGCGCAACGAGCATCAATTGCGCCAGGGCCTGGCCCGCATCGTCGAGGTCGCCCTTGCTGCGCAGGAGCTGCGCGCGGCGAATCTCACCGTCCAGCGTGCCGGGAAGGTTCTTTGCGATGGTTTCGACATCCGCGCTCGCGTCCGGCGCGGGACTTGCCTGCGGTGCATTTTCGGGTGCGGCAGCGGCGGTCTTGCCGGCGCTCGGCACTGTGCTTGCGCACGCTCCCAACCAAAGCGCACAAAGAACGCTCGTCGCGTTCCAGGCAGTAGCTCGTTTCATGGCTGTTCCCGGCTCGAAAGTCCGCGCAACAGCATGCCGCCTTCTCGGTCAACAAACCCTTAAGTGTGCAGGGCAAAAATGGGTGCCCTGCAGTCCAATTGTTGACGCAAACAAATGCTTGGTGCATCGCGATGAGAAGGCAATTGGCAGGATTGTTGATCGCCGCCCTGGGCGCGATGGTTCTTGTCGGCTTCATTTCGGTGTCCGGCACGGCACAGGATGTGGCGCCGCGGCTGTCATTTGTGATCGCCACCGGACCGTCGGGCGGAACCTATTTTCCCGTCGGCGAGGCGATTGCGGCCATCGTCAGTCATCCGCCCGGTGTAGATCGCTGCGAAGCCCAGGGTGCTTGCGGGCCCGTCGGGCTCATCGCCTCTGCCCGCACCAGCTCCGGTGCCGTCGCAAATGTGCGCGACGTCAATACGGATCGTGCCGATTCTGGGCTGGCGCAATCCGATGTCGTCGCCGAAGCCGTCTCGGGCAAAGGAACGTTCCGCAGCATTGGCCCCCAGACGCGCATACGGACCATCGCGACCCTGTTTCCGGAGGATGTGCTGGTTATCGCCGCCCGATCCTCCGGCATTCGCACGCTTCTGGACTTGAAGGGCAAACGCGTTTCGATCGGGGCTCCCGGCTCAGGCACACTGGTTGCCGCCAGGGCGGTGCTGGATGCAGCCCGTCTGACGGCGCGGGTTCGCATCTCGAACGAGCCGGCCGACGCTGCAGGCCAGCGCCTCGCGGAAGGAAAGCTCGATGCTTTTTTCTTTGTCGGCGGAGCGCCCGTGCCGCTCGTGCAGAACCTGGCATCGCGCGGACTGGCCGTTCTTGTTCCGATCGACGGAACTGCTCGCCGCAAGCTTCTCGCGCAGACGCGTGGCTTTGTCGAGACGTCGATTCCAGCCGGGCAGTATGCCGGACAAGCCCGCATCGAAACCCTTGCAACGCATGCAGTCTTTATCGTGAACGCGTCGGTGCCGGCCGATATCGTCTTCGGGATTACGCGGTCTTTGTTCAATCCCGCAAACCGCCAAATGCTTGCCGCTTCGCACCCCAGCGCCGGCGCGATCAGGCTCGAAACCGCGACATCAGGCCTGACCGCGCCTCTCCATCCTGCCGCGGCACGGTTTTACGCCGAAACCGCAGGGACCGCCGCGCGCGCCGAGGCGAAGAATATCCGTTAGCGCGGCCCGGCGACACCGGCGTCGATTTCGGCGCGTGAGGCTTCTTCCCACTGGCGCATCGCCGGCAGTTGGAACATCCGATCGCAATAGCCTTCGATCGCTCCCGGAAGCGCGATTCCATATGTTCTGAATCGCGAGACGACAGGCGCATACATGCAATCGGCGATGGAGAATTCTCCGAACAGGAAGCCGCCGCGGCCATAGCGATCGAGTGCCGATTGCCAATACGCGATGATCTCGGCGATCTGACCCTTGACGGCGTCGCTCAACGCCGGTGTGGGAAGCTTGCGGGCAAAATCCATGGAGAGCATTGCGCGCAACTCGGGAAAGCTCGAATGCATGACCGCGCTGATGGACCGTGCCTGCGCCCGCGTTTCCGGATCCGATGGCCAGAGCCGCGCTTCCGGATGGCGCTCGGCCAGCGTTTCGCAGATGGCGAGACTGTCGAACACGGTGATGGTGTGGCCGCCGTCTTCGAT
>Ga0302324_100020609_pt1 | contig 12890 bp, 10 predicted proteins | sample Palsa_T0_1_FD_201949 | JGI IMG/M metagenome (GOLD analysis project Ga0302324, IMG submission 201949) | Peat permafrost microbial communities from Stordalen Mire near Abisko, Sweden - Palsa_T0_1 | ecosystem: Environmental > Terrestrial > Soil > Palsa > Peat permafrost | place: Sweden: Abisko...
GGTCGTCCATCGCGGCGTTGCCGATGGGCACGATCTCGTCGAGCCGGTCGCGCGTGAGCACAAAGCCGCCGACATGCTGCGAAAGGTGGCGCGGAAAGCCGACCAGCTCGTTTGCAAAGCTGACCGCTCGCGCGATCAGCGCATTGCCGGGATCGCGGTCGCTCTGCTTTACTTCGCTATCTTTCAAACCCTCGCCCCAGCTTCCCCACACGGTGCCGGCAAGTGCCGCCGTCGTGTCTTCCGTCAATCCGAACGCTTTGCCCACTTCGCGGATGGCGCTGCGCGGCCGGTAGCAGATGACGGTCGCGGTGATCGCGGCATGATCGCGGCCGTAACGCTGGAACACCTCCTGCATCACCTCTTCGCGTCGTTCATGTTCGAAATCGACATCGATGTCGGGCGGTTCCTTGCGCTCTTCCGAAATGAAACGCTCGAACAGAAGGTCGATCTCGCCTGGATCGACGGCCGTGATTCCGAGCACGTAACAGACGGCGGAGTTGGCGGCCGAACCACGTCCCTGGCACAGGATGTTCCGCCTGTTCGCCATGCCCACGATGTCGCGCACGGTGAGGAAATAAGGCGCGTAATCGAGCTTTTCGATGAGCCTGAGTTCCTTTCCGAGCGTCTCGCGCACCTTCTCGGGGATGCCGCGCGGATAGCGTTCGGCGGCACCAGACCAGGTCAGATTGATCAGATGTTGCAGAGGCGTCTTGCCTTTCGGGACCGGCTCGTCGGGATAATTGTATTTGATCTGGCCGAGCGAAAACGCGATGCGCTCAGCGAAGCGGATCGTTTCGTCGATCGCATCGGGCGTATCGTGGAACAGCCGCGTCATTTCGTCGGCCGGTTTCAGGTGCCGCTCGGCATTGGCTTCCAGGAGGCGGCCTGCCGCGTCGAGCGTCACATGCTCGCGGATACAGGAGACGACATCCTGCAATTCGCGCCGCTCCGACGAATGATAAAGCACGTCATTGATGGCCAAGAGTGGCACGTGGGCTTCACGCGCCATGCGTTGCAGCTTGCGCAGGCGGCGTTTGTCGTCGCCGTGATAAAGCATGGCGGCCGCGAGCCAGACGCGGCCGCGCGCGATCTGCGTCAGCTTTTCAAGGCATCTTTTTGTTTCCTCGCCGATGACCTGTGGTGGCAGAACCGCAAGCAACAACCCCTCCTGCCATGCGGCGAGATCGGCGAAGTCGAGATCGCACATGCCTTTTTCGGCGCGCAGTTTTCCATCCGAGAGCAGGCGGCAGAGCCGGCCATAGGCTTCGCGATCCGTGGGATAGGTGAGGATGTCAGGCGTGCCGTCCCGGAATACGAGCCGCGCGCCCACGAGCAGCTTCGGTCTCGGTTCCGGCAATTGCTCGATCGCATCATAAGCGCGCACGACACCGGCGAGAGAGTTGCGGTCCGCGACGCCGACGGCCTTCAATCCCAGCGTCATCGCTGCTTCCATAAGCTCATGTGGATGCGACGCCCCACGCAAAAACGAAAAATTCGTCGTGACGGCCAGTTCGGCATAGGCGCTCATGCAAACACCCCGTGCATGAACCAGCGCGGGCTCGATGTTTCGCGTTCGTAGAGGCCGTCGCGGTAGAGCCAAAAACGGCGGCCATGGTCGTCTTCGATGCGGAAATAATCCCGCGTGGGCATGGAAGCTTGCATGTGCCACCATTCCATCGCGATGCGCTCCGGTCCTTCAGCAAACGCAACCGCGTGTTGCACGCGCCGCCAGCGGAAACGCAAAGGCGGTCCATGGGGGACTTCCGCCATCACTTCGATGGGTTCCGGCTTCGCGAACAGGCGCAAAGGCCGGCGTGGTGCTTCGGTTGGTGCACGCAAGGAGACCCAAGGCAGTTTCGAAGGGGTGGCAGATTGCGCGGGCAACGCGACGGACGCGGCTTCCGGAATGTGCGTGTTCTGCGGCTGGAAACACAGCACCCGCGTCGCACCGAAGCGCGCCGAGAGACGGTCGATCAGGAAATCGATTTCCCTCTTTTCGTTTTCGCGGCTGTCGAAGCTTGTCGCCTGCGGATAGAGCGGTTCGGTGGTGACGGCCGAAAGCCGGATCAGGTCGAAGCCGAATCCGGGGTCGAGCGGATTGGCGAGTGCATCGAGCTTTTCATGAAACAGGCGCGCGGCAACCTTCGGATCGCGCGTCGGCCGTGCCATGGCAATGGCGATGCGGCGCATCTGTCCGTCGGCACGGAAAAAGGCGGCTTCGAGCTGGCGTGCGCCTTCGCCGCGTTTTTCCAGCAAGCCGGCGATACTTTCCGCAAGGGCCAGGATCGTCGCTGCGACCACATCGTCCGTGACGACAGGCTCCGCGAAACGCCGCTCTGCCATGCAATCGGGCAGGGGATGGCGCGGCGAGATCGGCCCATCTTCTTTCCCCAGCGTGCGGTCGAGCGCGGTCACGAAGGCGCCGCCGAAACGGGATGCGAGTTCGTGTCGCGCGCGCGCCGCCACAGCGCCTATGGTTTTGAGCCCTGCGCGGTGCAGGCCAAACACGATTGCCGGATCCACCATCAGGGCTGCAACCGGCAAAGGCGCCACGCTTTGCGCATCGCAGCCGGGCTCGACAATGATGCCATCGGCATAGCGCGCAAGTGCACGCGCAGCAGCGGCCGTGCCCGCCAGAGCGAGCCGAATGGAGAAGCCCTGTGCCGCAATCACGTGGCGCACGCTTGCGAGCATCGCGCGTTCGCCGCCGAACAGATACGTCGTGCCTGTTACATCGAAGAAAAGCCCGTGCGGCGGATCGAGCGCAACCAGCGGCGAAAAGCATTCGCACCAATCTGCGATGCGTTCGAGAAATTTCCTGTCCGCCACTTCGTCGGCAGCAATCACATCGAGCGCGGGAATCATTGCGCGCGCATCGGCCAGCGCCATTCCGGGCGAAAGTCCGAGCTTCGCTGCCTGAGAATCCACGGCGGACAGGCGCAACGCGTTGTCCACCTTGGCGGCGAGAACGAGCGGCTTTTTATCCCCCGAAGGCTGCGCGCGCTGCAGCCGGTCCGTCGGCAGACGCGGCAGCCATACCGCGAGGATGCGCCGCTTGGCGGAAGACGCGGTCATCGCAATTCCACTCCATCACCCATTGCCCTGTCGTTCCGTGCCGGTTGCGCACAAGGCTCGCGTCGAACGCCGGCATTCCCCAATCGTCCCGGCTGTTCCGCGATCTTGCGGCGCGGATGAGCCAGCGTGTTTCCGACGCGCTCGGCCAAGGCTCCGCACCCGGCCGCAGCAGAATGGCGGTCACGTTGTTGCGGGCAGCCGCGAGCGTGAGACGGCGGCTCGTCACCAGATCGAACAGTTTCGGTTCGCCCCAGGGCTCAAGCACGACTGCGCCGAGGCTTGCCGTGGCAAGGCCTTCGGCCGTCGCGCGCAACACGCCGACAGCATCGGCCGCACGCACCATCAGAACATGCGAAGGATCGAGACCCAGTTCGGCGAGACCCATGCCATTGGGCTCGCCTTCTTCGAGGGCTGCGAAATCCTGCCGGACCCACAACAGCCAGCGCCGCTCGCCCGCCATGCGCGCAGCAAGAGCGAGTGCGAAACCTGTCGCGGCGGGTTCATGGCTCGCTTCGGCCGCGAACACTTCGTGGATTGTCCCCGGCCGCAAGCCGCCTTTCAGACAAGCATCGGCCGGCCCATGTCCCAGAGGCACGAGCGGGGCTGCGTGCGCTTCGCCGGGACGATCTAGGGCAGCGCGCAAGGCCGCCAGTTTGAGAGCCGTATCGGCCATGGACTTGTTATTTGTTCCTGTTATGTTCTAGTATGCTCGGGTATACGACGGAGTCAATCGACCAGAGCCAATAGAGAGGCCTTCGCGTTATCGATTCGATGGACCGGGAAAACACATCGCTGTTCGCCGAAGATGAGGATATCGATGCCGTCCGCGCCGCAGCGAAGCATTGTCGCGCGTGCCCGTTATGGCGCGACGCGACGCAGGTCGTGTTCGGGGAAGGCCCCGAACACGCATCGCTGATGCTGGTGGGCGAACAGCCGGGAGACAAGGAAGACATCGCAGGCAAGCCCTTCGTCGGCCCCGCGGGACAGATGCTTGACCGCGCGCTAGCTGATGCCGGCATCGAGCGCCACAAGGCCTATGTCACAGGCGCCGTGAAGCATTTCAAATTCGCGCAGCGCGGGAAAGTCCGGCTGCACCAGAAACCCAACACCGGCGAGATCAAGGCGTGTCGCCCATGGCTGCTGCGCGAACGTGCGCTCGTGAAGCCGAAACTCATCGTGGCGCTGGGCGCGACCGCCGCGCAATCGCTGTTCGGCAAAGCCACACCTGTCGGGAAAACCCGCGGCCGCATCCTCGCGCTCGACGACGGCGCGAAAGTGCTCGTCACCATACACCCGGCTTATCTGTTGCGCGTCAACGACGCCGACAAGGAGCCGGAATACAAACGCTTCGTCGCCGACCTCAAGCTGGCTGTGCCGTTTGCGCACGGGAAACGGGCTGCCTGAGAAAACAAAATTCAGGACAAAACAGGAACGGCAAGGATACCTCCGCAATGGCTTTGTGACGCGCGAAGCCCCGTTATGGGTATCTCATTTCGAGAGCGAAGCCGGGCCTATCCGTTTGTTGCTGGACCCTGTGAATGTCAGGATTTGTGGACAAAATAGTGGCGCGAAAAGCAGCTTCGGCCATCCTTGACGTCGTCTTGCGCAACCAGATATCAGCGCCTCCTGATAGGGTTGTGCGTCCGCGCTTTCCTGCGAGCCCCCCAACGATCGGTCGTCATGCAAAACAAGAAAAAGCTGAGCCTCTATATCCCGCAGCCGGAACAGCGGCCGGGCGACATTCCGGACTTCAGCAAGATCGTGGTTCCGCCGCCGGGAAACGTGCCGCGTCCGGACAGTGCCGTAGAGGCCCATGATATCCGGGACATTGCGTTCCAGCTGATCCGCGTCCTCGACAACGACGGCAAGGCGGTGGGTCCATGGAATCCGCGGCTCGATCCGGAAACACTGAAGCGTGGGCTGCGCCTGATGATGCTCACGCGCGCCTATGACGATCGCATGTATCGCGCCCAACGCCAGGGCAAGACATCGTTCTACATGAAGTGCACGGGTGAGGAGGCGGTTTCGATCGCGCCTGCGCTTGCGCTCGATCCGGGCGACATGTGTTTTCCGAGCTATCGCCAGCAGGGGCTGCTGCTCACGCGCGGCTACCCGATGGTCGATATGATGTGTCAGGTCTATTCGAATGTGCGCGATCCGCTGAAGGGCCGACAATTGCCCATCATGTATTCCAGCAAGGCGCACGGCTTCTTCACGATCTCCGGCAATCTCGGCACGCAGTTCAGCCAGGCGGTCGGCTGGGCGATGGCGTCGGCCTACAAGCACGACGACCGCATCGCGGCGACGTGGATCGGCGAAGGCACGACAGCGGAAGGCGATTTCCACCAGGGCCTCAATTTCGCATCCGTCTATCGCGCGCCGGTGATCCTCAATGTCGTCAACAATCAATGGGCGATTTCGAGCTTTCAGGGAATCGCCGGCGGCGAACAGGCGACGTTCGCCGCGCGCGGCATCGGCTACGGTGTGCCGGGACTGCGCGTCGACGGCAACGATTTCCTGGCGGTCTTTGCGGTGACGCAATGGGCCGCCGAACGCGCGCGCAGCAATCTCGGCGCCACGCTGATCGAGCACTACACCTATCGTGCCGAAGGCCATTCCACGAGCGACGATCCCAGCCGCTATCGCCCCATGGACGAGGCGAAGAACTGGCCGCTCGGCGATCCCATCCTCAGACTCAAAAGGCATCTGGTTGCGATCGGCGCCTGGACGGAGGCCGAGCATGAAAAACAGCAGAAGGACGTCATCGAAGAAGTGCGCGCTGCTAACAAGGAAGCGGAAAGCTTCGGAACGCTGGGCACCAATCCGCCCAGCGTCAAGACCATGTTCGAGGACGTCTACAAGGAAATGCCCTGGCATTTGCGGCGCCAGCGCCAGGAATTGGGCGTCTGAACATGGCCACGATGAACATGATCCAGGCGATCAACTCCGCCATGGATGTGATGATGACGCGCGATCCCGACGTGCTCGTGTTCGGCGAGGATGTCGGATATTTCGGCGGTGTGTTCCGCGCGACGGAAGGCCTGCAGAAGAAGCACGGCATCACGCGCTGCTTCGATAGTCCCATCGGCGAAGGCGGTATCATCGCGGCGGCGATCGGAATGGGGGCCTACGGCCTTAGACCGGTCGTCGAAATCCAGTTCGCCGACTACATCTATCCCGGCTATGACCAGATCGTTTCGGAGGCGGCACGGTTGCGCTATCGCTCCGCGGGCGATTTCTGGTGCCCGATCACGATACGCTCGCCTTACGGCGGCGGCATTTTCGGCGGACAAACCCACAGCCAAAGTCCCGAGGCGTTGTTTACGCATGTGGCCGGCATCAAGACTGTGATTCCGTCGACGCCGTATGACGCAAAGGGACTGCTCATCAGCGCGATCGAAGACGACGATCCGGTAATCTTTCTCGAGCCCAAGCGCATCTATAACGGCCCGTTCGACGGCCATCACGACCGGCCCGTGTCGCCATGGGCGAAGCATCCCGCAAGCGAAGTGCCCGAAGGTCATTATACGATCCCCCTTGGCAGGGCGGCTATTGCGCGTGAAGGCAACGAACTCACCGTGCTTGCCTATGGGACGATGGTGCACGTCGCGTTGGCCGCGGCGGCTGACGCCGGCGTCGATGCCGAAGTAATCGATCTGAGAACGATGCAACCGCTCGACCTCGATGCGATCGTGAAGTCGGTCGAGAAGACCGGCCGTTGCGTCATCGTGCATGAAGCGACGCGTACCAGTGGCTATGGCGCGGAATTGTCCGCCCTCGTCCAGGAAAACTGTTTCTATCATCTTGAAGCGCCGATCGAGCGCGTCGCCGGCTGGGATACGCCCTATCCGCATGCTTTCGAATGGCAATATTTTCCGGGGCCGGGTCGGGTTGCCGACGCGATGCGCCGCGCGATGGGGAAATAGGATGGGCCGCTACATCTTCAAACTTCCCGACGTCGGCGAAGGTACGGCGGAAGCCGAGATCGTCGCATGGCATGTCGCGGTCGGCGACCGCATCGAAGAAGATGCACAACTCGTCGATGTGATGACCGACAAGGCGACCGTCGAAATGACGTCGCCGGTATCCGGCACGATCGTCTCGCTTCATGGCGAGCCGGGCGCGATGGCACCTGTCGGTGCGCCGTTGGTGGAATTCGAAGTAGACGGGGCAGGAAACAGCGCCGGTGCCAAGGCGACTCCGGCTGCGCCCGAAAAATCTTTGGCGGCACCGGCGAAACCGTTGGCACCCCCTCGCCCTGCCCTTGCCCCCGAGGGGGGAGAGGGGAAAGCTAACACTGAAGCGGCAAAACCCGCTCCCGCTGCGAAACCGGCCGCGCCTGTCGCGCGCGTTTCCGATGCGAAGCCGCTTGCGTCCCCGGCCGTGCGTCAGCGTGCTCACGAACTGGGCATCAAGCTGCAATTCGTTCCGGGCTCCGGGCCTGCGGGTCGCATTTCGCACGCCGATCTCGACGCCTATGTCGCGTCGGGCGCACGTGGCGGACCTGCGCGCTCGCCTTACGCGCAACGCGACGGTGTCGAAGAGATCAAGGTGATCGGCCTGCGGCGCAAAATCGCCGAGAGGATGCAGGAATCGAAGCGCCACATTCCCCACTTCGCCTACGTCGAGGAAATCGACATGACGGAGCTGGAAAGCCTTCGGGCGCACCTGAACGCGGCGAAAGCCGCCGACAAGCCCAAGCTGAGCTTGTTGCCGTTTTTGATGCGGGGGCTGGTGCAGATCCTGCCCCTTTGGCCGCAGATCAATGCACGCTTCGATGACGAAGCCGGTGTTGTGCATCGGTTTGCACCCGTCCATATCGGCATCGCGACGCAGACCGTGAATGGATTGATCGTACCCGTCGTGCGTCACGCCGAAGGGCGCAATATCTGGGACTGCGCCGTCGAAGTGGCGCGGCTCGCGCAACTGACACGCGACGGCAAAGCTTCGCGAGACGAACTTTCCGGTTCGACCATCACCATCACCAGTCTGGGTGCGTTGGGCGGCGTTGTAACCACGCCTGTGATCAACCGCCCCGAAGTCGCGATCATCGGCCCTAATGCAATCATGGAACGCCCGGTCGTGCGCGGCGGTCGGATTGTCGTACGCAAGGTGATGAACCTGTCGTCGTCCTTCGATCATCGCGTGGTCGACGGCTACGACGCTGCCGAATTCATTCAAAAATTGAAGTCGGTGCTCGAACATCCGGCGACGTTGTTTATGGACTGAGCGAGTAGCGAATGGCGAATAGGGGTAAATTCTTCGCCATTCGCTACTCGCTATTCGCCCCTACGGAATGGACTCGCAATGTCAGAGATCATCCACACCAAACTTCTCGTCGTCGGCGGCGGGCCGGGCGGCTATGTCGCCGCGATCCGCGCGGGCCAGCTCGGTCTCGATACGGTCCTTGTCGAAAACGACAAGCTTGGCGGCACCTGCCTGATCCGCGGCTGCATACCGTCCAAGGCGATTATCCATGTGGCGGGGGAATTCGAAACGATGGCGCGCGCCGCGGCGAAGCCGCGCCACGGTATTTCGCTGAAGAACGCACCCACAGTCGACATGGCGGAGACCGTGCGTTGGAAGGAAATTATCGTCGGCAAGCTCAATAGCGGCGTCGCGGTGCTCCTCAAGCGCGCCAAGGTCCGCGTGGTGAACGGCTGGGCGAATTTCACGGACGCGAAAACTTGCACCGTGACATCGGCCGCAGGTGAGCCCGTCACGATCCATGCCGAACATGTGATCCTCGCCAACGGCTCGTTGCCGGTCGAATTGCCGCTCCTGCCTTTCGGCGGCCCCGTGATTTCCTCGACCGAAGCGTTGTCGCTCGACCAGCTTCCGAAACGTCTCGTCGTAGTGGGCGCCGGCTATATCGGACTGGAGCTGGGAATTGCCTTCCGCAAATTGGGCGCGGAGGTGACAGTCGTCGAAGCACTGGGCCAAATCCTGCCACTTTACGATGCGCCATTGGTTGAGCCCGTGCGCAAGTGGTTGGAGCGTCATGGCGTTACCCTGCATCTGAATGCCAAAGCGAAAGAACTCGTGACCGGCAAGGGAGGCGTTTCGCTCGCCGTCGAAACCAAAGATGGCCAGACCCTGCAGTTTCCGGCCGACAAGATTCTCGTCACGGTCGGCCGCAAGCCGAACACGGACGGCTGGGGCCTCGAGAACATGGCCATCGACATGGGGGGACGCTTCGTCAAGGTCGACGATCAGTGCCGGACGTCGATGAAGAATGTGTGGGCCGTCGGCGATCTCGTCGGTGAGCCCATGCTCGAACACAAGGCCGCCAAGCAGGGCGAAATGGTCGCCGAGATCATCGCAGGCGAGAAACGGCGGTTCAATCCCGCGTCGATTGCCGCCGTCTGTTTTACCGAACCTGAGGTTGTCAGTGCGGGTCTGTTGCCGACGGACGCGGCGGCAAAGGCTGTGAAAACCATCACGGCGATGTTTCCGTTTGCCGCCAACGGGCGCGCGCTCAGTATGGATGCGGGAGACGAGGGCGGTTTCGTGCGCGTGCTCGCGCGGGAAGACGATCATCGTATTCTTGGCATCCAGGCCGTCGGTGCGCATGTGTCGGAGATCTCCGCGGAATTCGCGCTCGCACTGGAAATGGGTGCGCTGCTGGAGGACGTGGCCGGGACAATTCACGTCCATCCGACACTCAGCGAAGCATTCCATGAAGCCTCGTTGCGCGCGCTGGGGCACGCAATCCACATTTAGGCAGCGCATCATCCTCGACGCGCGCGAGGAACGGGCCTATTGCCTTATCCGACCAAGCAAGCTTCGTTTGGACATGTCGACACCTCCCGACGGTTTACCGCTCCCTCTACGCTATTGGGCGATTGCGACCCTCGCGCTCGGTGTCACCATGGCGGTGATGGACAGTGCCATCGCCAATGTCGCGCTGCCGACGATTGCGCGCGATCTCCACACCAACGCCGCGTTCTCGATCTGGATCGTCAACGGCTACCAGCTCGCGATCACGATTTCGCTGCTGCCTTTGTCGTCGCTGGGCGACATTATCGGCTATCGACGCGTCTATCTTGCCGGGCTTCTGCTCTTCACACTCGCCTCGCTCGGTTGCGCACTATCGGATTCGCTGGTCACGCTTGCACTCGCCCGCGTCCTGCAGGGCTTCGGTGCGGCCGGCATCATGAGCGTCAACACGGCACTCGTCCGCACGATCTATCCGCATCGGATGCTCGGACGGGGAATCGGGATCAATGCAGTCGTCGTGGCCGTTGCGGCCGTAGCAGGCCCGACAATTGCGAGCGGAATATTGTCACTCGCACGCTGGCCGTGGCTGTTCGCCGTCAATGTTCCCATTGGCATCGCAGCCGTCGCCATCGGCTTGCGGGCGTTGCCGCGGGCAGCGCGCGCGCCACACAGTTTCGATATTGCGGGTGCGGCCCTCAGCGCGGCGACGTTTGGTCTCCTGATCGGCAGTATCGATGCGGCCGGGCATGGTGAGCGCGCAGGCCTTTTATTGGCTGAATTGGCGGTAACTGCGATTTGCGGCGTCTTCCTCGTCCTGCGGGAACTGACACGCTCTTCGCCCATGCTTCCCGTCGACCTCCTGCGCATTCCGATCTTTTCATTGTCAGTTGGTACGTCGATCTGTTCCTTCGTCGCGCAGATGCTGGCCCTCGTGTCGCTGCCGTTCCTTCTACAAAATGAATTCGGCTACTCTGCAGTCCATATCGGCCTTCTGATCACGCCTTGGCCGCTTGCGACCGGTGTCATGGCTCCAATCGCCGGCAGACTCTCGGACAAATATCCGGCTGGAATTCTGGGCGGGATGGGGCTCGCGGTTTTTGCCGCAGGATTGCTGTCGCTCGCATTCCTGCCCATGCGTCCCGATTTCTTCGATGTCGCCTGGAGGATGGCGCTCGCCGGTGCCGGCTTCGGATTGTTTCAGTCGCCAAACAATCGCGCGATGATCGGCGCTGCGCCGCGGGAGCGTAGCGGAGGCGCCAGCGGGATGCTCGGTACGGCCCGACTTCTCGGACAAACGATCGGCGCGGCACTGGTCGCATCGCTGTTCGGCCGGGTACCGCACCACGCCACGACGATTGCGCTGTTTATTGCTGCGGGATTCGCAATCGCCGGCGCCTGCGTGAGTGCGCTGAGACTTGTCGAGCGGCCGGCAAGTTTACCGGCCGACCGCGTCGTCACATCCGATTAATCGCCTCCAACTTTCCATCCCTTCGCGAACAGCGGTGTCTTGCCTGCAACCGTAACGGACGGTTCGCGTTTGCACTGCAATCCCGTTGTCAGGCAAAGGAGGAACGCATGCCCCGCGGCGACAAATCGAGCTACACCGACAAGCAAAAGCGCATGGCCCGCGATATCGAGAAGGGATACGAGGATCGCGGTGTGGGCGAAAAAGAATCCGAGCGCCGCGCCTGGGCCACCGTCAACAAGGAAACCCATGGTGGCAAGAAGAGCGGGGCGGGGCACGGCAAGAGCGAGGACCATTCGCCATCGCGCAAGGGCGGTCGACTTGGGGGAGCAGCTTCGGCAAAGCGCCCCGCCGCTGCGCGATCGGCTTCGGCTAAGAAAGCGGCGGCAACGCGCAAGCGCAGCAAGGCCTGACAATTCATTAAGGAACTTTCAGATGCTCGCTCGCGTTGTAAGAAACGAGCGGGTCAGTCCGGCCCCTTGATATGAATGGAGAGTATCATGCTCGGATGGGCCTTGACCTTTCTGATCGTCGCGATCATTGCCGGCGTTCTCGGCTTCGGCGGCGTCGCATTCGCGTCGGCCGAAATTGCGAAGATTATTTTCGTTATCTTCCTCGTGCTGTTTGCCGTGAGTTTGATTGCGGGCCTCATGCGTGGGCGCGGTCCGACAATCTGATTTTCCGCATATCGAAAAAGCAAAAAGGGCCGGCGCGATGTCGGCCCTTTTTGCGGACTTGCTTGAATGGATGGAGACCGCCCTGCGGCTGGAGCGGTTTCGGAATGAGTTGACAGGGCGATGGATTCCTATCGGGCGGCCACCGAGCGAATCTGAGGATCGCATCTTATTCGGGGGATGCTGATGGGATCGAGCTTGCACAGGTTCATCTACGCAAGCTGTCAGAGATATTTCACAGTAAAACTGGTGGATTAACATTTGATGATTACTTATCGTGTGGTATAGCTGAAATCTGCAAATCATCTTGCGCAATGACGATATATAATTGCGCTCCTCCATCATTTCGACTACACGAAAAAACGCGCTTTGCGCAAAACCCGACAGCAAAAGGTTCTATCTGTCGGCAAATTTATTTGCCCAGCAAGTAACCACAGGCGCTTGATAACGATGAGAAAATACATCTAACTAGTATTGGGATGACCTGACCCAAAAAAGCACCATGGGATGAAACCTCCAACGGGCAGCTTTGGCCGGGAGTAGTCATAGTGCCAGTCTTCGCGCAATCGGACGAACGAGCTTTACAAGTCGACCGGTTCGAGCGCGCGACCGAAGAATTCACAACCCTCAATATTACTCAGGCGCCGACGGACGTTGTCCAAGCATTCGATTCGGATATGCACGCCGGCCGTCCGGCGACGCGCGCCATAAGCGACTTCGGCACCACATGGCTGCTCGCATTCGCGGAAGGCTTGGTCATCGTCTTCACCGGACTTGCCTCCGGCATTCTCTATTCCGTCATTGCCCTTGGCAATAACGGTGCCGCGCCCGCCTTTGCCGGAACTGCAGTCTTCGTCGCGGTTCTTTTTTGCGGAAGTATGCGAATCATCGAGAGCAGCCGCCGACTTCGCACGCGATGGACCGCTCTGCGCGACGAAAGCGTGGCTTGGACTTCC
>Ga0302324_100020610_pt1 | contig 12890 bp, 8 predicted proteins | sample Palsa_T0_1_FD_201949 | JGI IMG/M metagenome (GOLD analysis project Ga0302324, IMG submission 201949) | Peat permafrost microbial communities from Stordalen Mire near Abisko, Sweden - Palsa_T0_1 | ecosystem: Environmental > Terrestrial > Soil > Palsa > Peat permafrost | place: Sweden: Abisko...
CGCTGACCGTCGGCACGCTGACCGCCGTCGCCGGCACCGGCATCGCGCTCAACGCGGCCGGAAACGCCATCGGCACGCTCGACGGCGTCACCTCGGCGGCCGGCGGCATCGTCATCGACGACGCAAGCGCGCTCACGGTCGCCGGCCCGGTCGGCGCCGGCTTCGTCACCCTCGCCACCGCAGGCTCGCTCGACGTGCTGGCCGGCATCGTCGCCACCAATCAACTGTCATTGAATGCTGGCGGCGACATGACCATCGCCGCCAGCGGCCCGCTCGATGCCGGCGCCATCGCGCTGAGCAGCGGCGGTACGCTCGACGTGCTGGCGCATCTCACCGCCGCCGGACCGCTGACCGCGAACGCGAGCGGCGACATGACCATCGCCAGCGGCGCCTCGCTCGCCGCCAGTACCGTCACGCTCACCAGTTCCGGCTCACTCGACGTGCAGGCCGGCATCGTCGCCACCAATCAACTGTCGCTGAATGCTGGTGGCGACATGACCATTGCCGCCGGCGGTCCGCTCAGCGCGGGCGCCATCGCGCTCACCAGCTCCGGCACGCTCGACGTACTGGCCGGCGTCACCGCCACCAATCACCTGGCGCTCACCGCCGGCGGCGACCTGACGCTTGCCAGCACCGGCACGCTCCGTGCCGGCAGCGCCACGCTCGTCAGCGGCGGGTCGCTGGACGTGGAGGCCGGCATCGCCGCGACCGGCACGCTCGTGCTCGAAGCCAGCGATGCCGGCATGACGCTCGGCAGCGGCGCCACGCTCACCGGCGGCTCGGTCACGCTGGCCAGCAACGGCACCATCACGTCGCTCGCCGGCATCACCGCCGCCGATCAGCTCGTGTTCAGCGCGCTCGCCAACCTGACGCTCGCCGGCAGCGCCCCGGTCGATGCGCCCACGATCGCGATCGACGGCAGCATGCAGCCCATCCGGCTGACCGGCACGGGCCTCATCGGCAGCCCCTCCAGCACGATCGAACTCCAGGGGCTGGCCGGCATCACCCAGGACCCGACCAGCACGATCCAGGCAGCAATGCTGCTCACCCCCGGCGGCTTCGACGGCAACGTCAGCCTCGGCGGCACCGCCAACGCCATCGCCAGCCTCGGCCCGCTGTCGCTCACCTTCGGCAACCTCATCCTGGCCGACGGCGGCGCCGGCACGCTGACCGTCAGCGGGCCGGTCAGCGCCGGCAACGTCACGCTCGGCATCGCCGGCGGTCGGCCAGGCACGATCGTCGTCACCGGCAGCATCACCGCCGGCGGCACCGACTCGCTGCTCCCCGGCGTCGCATCCGACACGGCCACGATCACGCTGACCAGCGCCGGCCCGATCACGCTCACCGCCGGAGCCATTGTCAGCAGCACCGGCACGGTCGGCCTGACCGGCAGCGCCGTCAGCGAGGACGCGGGCGCGCAGATCATCGCCAACACGCTCGACAGCCCCGGCGGCATCGCCGGCATCGCCAACCTTGCCGGCACCGCCAATGCCATTTCGGCCCTCGGCGACGTCGCCGCCGGCGCGCTGCTGCTGGCCGACGGCACCAGCCTGGCCGTCACCGGCCATGCCGCGGGCGGCGGCACCGTGCTGATCGAGACCACCACGCCGGACACCACGATCCTCGTCCCCGGCACGCTGACCGGCCAGTCGATCACGCTCGATGCCGGCCTGGGCGGCATCCAGATCACCGGCTCGTTCGACGCCGCCACCATCGCCGAACTCGACACCGCAGGCGGCGGCGTGCAGCAGAGTGGCCGCTTCGTCGCCGCCACGCTGCAAAGCGCCGGCATCGTCGGGCCGGTCACGCTCGGCAACGCCAGCGTCGCCACACTCGGCGCGTTCCCGGTGACCGGCGGCAACCTCTCGCTCACCAACACCATCGGCCTCGTCGTCGCCGGCCCGGTCTCCGCCGACAACATCAGCCTCATCGGCGCCGGCAGCATGGCCATCGCCGGCACGCTCACCACGCCGGGGCAAGTGGCGCTGACCGCCGGCGGCCCGATCAGCGAGCCGACCGGCAGCATCGTCGCCGGCATCCTCGCGGTCAGCGACACAGCGCCGGTCAGCCTCGGCAGCACCGCCAACGCCATCGCCACGCTGGGCACGGTCACGGTTGCCGGCAGCAGCTTCCTGCTCGCCGACGACGCGGTGCCGCTGCTCACCGTCACCGGCCCGGTGTCCGCCGGCAGCGTGGCACTCGGCACGCCGACGGCGCTGACGCTGGCCGGCGCCATCGCCGCCACCGGCGAGGTGTCGCTGTCGGCCGGCAGCGGCGGCATCACCATCGGCACCGGCACCGCCGCCGGCTCGGTCACGGCGGCCACGCTGCTGCTGAGCAGCGGCGGCACCATCAGCGAGCCGAACGGCCGGATCACCGCCGGCCAACTGATCGCCGACAGCGCCGGCACGCTGAGCCTCGCCAGCACGGCGAACGCCATCGCGGCACTCGGCGCCGTCAGCGTCGGCAACGGCGACCTCGTGCTGGCCGACGACGCGGCCGCGCGGCTGACGGTGAACGGGCCGGTCACCGCGGCGAACGTCACGCTCGACCCGACGGCGCTGGTCGTCAGCGGCGCCATCACCGCCGCCGGCCAGCTCTCGCTCACGGCCGGCACCGGCGGCATCGCGGTGGCCGGGTCGCTCGCCGCCGGCACGCTGACGCTGGCAAGCCTCGGCAGCATCTCCGAGCCGGGCGGCAGCATCACCGCGGCCACGCTGCAGGGCAGCAGCGCCGGCGCCACCGACCTTGGCGGCCGCAACGCGATCGGCCAGATCACCAATTTCACCGCCGGCACCGCGTTCATGCTGGCCGACACCACGGCGCTCACGCTCACCGGCACGCTGACCGCGCCGCTGATCGCGCTGCAAATGCCAACCAGCGCCTTCACCCTCGCCAACGGTGCCGCGATCGTCACCGGCGGCACCCCGGAGCCGGCCGATTTCGTGCTACTCGACGCCTCCGCCGGCGGCGGCCTGGTGATCGCCTCCGAACTGCCGACCGCCGCGAAGCCGGCGCTGTCCGGCGGCCAGAAGGTGGGCGCCTATCTCACCGTCGGCTCGTTCATCCAGCTCGGCACCAGCACCGTCGGCGCCATCACCGCCGGCGGCGCCAACATCCTCAGCATCACCGCACCCGGCACCGGCAACATCACCTTTGCCAACCTGCAGGGCCTCAACACCTGGCTGCTGGTCGACGTCAACCAGGGCAAGGTTTCGGGCAACATCTTCGTCAAGGCACTGACGCTGCAGTACCCGGCAGGCTACGCCGGTGCCACGCTGGCCGGCGCGATCAACGACATCACCGGCCCCGCCGCCGCCGGCCAGGCGACGATCCTGCCGCTGCCGAGCAACAACTTCAGCCTCAACCACTGCCCGATCCACTCGATCAACTGCGTGCTGCTGCCCGAGGAATCGATCCCGGCCGCGAGCCCGCTGGAGAACTTCTCGATCGGCACGCTGCTGGACAACAACGACGACGAGAACCTGCTGCTGCCGATCGTCTCGAACCAGGACTACTAGGGATGCGCCGGGACAGGACAAGGCCAGGGGCTTTGCCCCTGGACCCCAGCAAAGGCAGGGCCTTTGCAATCCATTCGTTGTTTGGGGATGGGATGGGGGGCAACTCCGTGGTGGCCACCCATGTGGTCGCCCCCCTTCCCACCCCCAAACCAAGTGCGGGGTTCCAAGGGCGATGCCCTTGGCGGGGTCGAGGGGCAGCGCCCCTCGCCTTGCTTCTCGCGCTCCTCGGCTGCGACCGCCCGCCGCCGACTGCCTATGTCAACGGCTGGAATGCCGGCGCGCCGCAAGCGCAGGTCTCGATCGGCGCCAACGCCGTCGGCGAGGCCTGCAGCCTGCAGGACACCGGCGACAGCGGCGCCAACATCTTCTGCGGCACCTGGCAGCAGCCGAGCGCCCGCATCCACGCGGGCGAGGCCACCAGCGCCGGCGACCTGCCGCACCTCGCCGCCTCCAGCACCTGGCGGGTCGGCATCGACCAGATCTACGACTGCCAGCCGCCGACGCCGACCAACATCCTCGACGGCCGGCCGGCCGAACTGCTCGACTGCACCCAGCGTCGCCTCGGCTGGCCGCATGTCGCCGTGGTCGCGCTGGTCAACGGGCATGCCTGGTACGGCGACGGGGTGAAGGCGGCGTTCACCGTCATGGAGCGCGCCATCGGCATCCGCGCCGGGCTGTTTCGCGCCGATGCCGTGCCGCCGAGTTCGGGCGCCGATGCGGTGATGGCACAGCGGCTGGCCGCCCAGGTGGTCAGCTCCGGCGATATCGGCCAGTACGACGCGCTGATGGCGGCCGGCACCCGCGCCAATCTCGACGAGAACCCCGCCGCCGCCGAAACCGCGTTCCGCGCGGCCCTCGCCTTGCAGCAGAAGGCGCTCGGCCAGCACAACCCCAACACCGTCGCGGCGGTCACCACGCTCGCGCTGCAACTCTCCGACGAGAGCCGGTTCACCGAGGCGGCGGCGCTGTTCGCCGAGGCCGGGCGGCTGGCGCCGCAGGCCTCCGACCCGATCGCGCCGGCGCGGCTGCTGCATTACCGCGGCCTCGATGCGCTCAACCGCGGCCAGGCCCAGGCCGCACTCGACCTGCTGCACGGCGCCGACACGGCCTATGCCGCGCAGCTCCCGCCGGACATGCTCGCCGGCAACGACGCCGACCGCGGCTCGGGCGCCGGCTTCGCCAGCGGCTTCGTCCGTTCCTCGCTGGTGGTCGGCCGCGACGTCCTGACCGACCCGGCCTCGCAGGCTGCACTGCTCGGGCTGATCGAGGTGCGCCGCAACGAGGCGGTGGCGCTGCGCGGCCTCGGCCAGCCGGAGCAAAGCCGGGCGATGCTGGCCTCGGCGACGCGGCTGGCGGAAACGCATGGGCTGGCGCGGCCGATCCTGGCGGCGCGGCTGCTGCGCAGCACCGGCATCGACGCAGCCTCCGCCGGCGACCTGTCGCTGGCGCTGACCGACCTGGAACGCTCGGCCAGCGCCTTCGGCCGCGCCCTGCCGGATTCCAAGCCGCTGGCCGAGACGACGCTGCTGCAGGTGCGCGAACTGGTGCAGGCCGGACGCGAAGCCGACACGCTGCCGCTGTGTCAGGCCGCCATCGGGGTGTTCATCCGGCTTAAGCTCGGCACCACGCCGGCGCTGATCGAGCCGTGCCTGGACGCCTACGGCAGCGCGGCCGGGGCGATGGCGGACCCGGTGCAGCGGCAGGCGCTGCTGGCGGACATGTTCACCGCCTCGCAGCTCGGCCAGGGCGGCGTGACCAGCCAGCAGATCGCCCAGGCGACCGCGCGGCTGCAGGCGAACGCCCGCGACCCGCGCGTCGCCGATGCGATCCGGCGGCGGCAGGACGCCAGCACGACATTGCAGGCGCTGGTGCAGAAGCGCGACGCGATCGCCGCCGCCGCCGCCACCGACCCGGCGGCGCAGGCGGCGCTGACCGCAATCGACGCCCGCGTGAAGGAGGCCGAGGCGGCGCTGGCCGACAGCGACGCGGCGCTGCAGGCGGCGGCGCCGAATTTCGGCCAGTTGGCGCAGCAGGTGGTGCCGGCATCGGCGGTGTTCGCCGGCCTGCACGCCGATGAGGCGCTGCTGCAGATCGCGCTCGGCCCGCATGACGGCTGGAGCATGGTGCTGCGCGACGGCCAGATCAGCATCGCGAAAATCCCCGCCGGGCTCGACGCGATCGGCAAGCTGGTCGCCACGCTGCGCGACAGCATCGAGCCGACCGACGCGCTGCCGGTGTTCGACATCGCCACCTCGCGCAAACTCTACGACCTCGGCATCGCCGGCGTGGCCAAGGCGCTGGACGGCGCGCATGGCGTCGTCGTGGTGCCGGCCGGGCCGCTGCTGGCGCTGCCGTTCGAGGTGCTGCTGAGCGGCCCCGCCGACCTGCACGATCTCGGGCAGGCGCCGTGGCTGGTGCGCCGCTTCACGCTGACCCACGTGCCGGCGCCGGCCAACTTCGTCAGCCTGCGCAAGATCGCGGGCGGCTCGCGCGCGACCAAACCGTGGTTCGGCTTCGGCAATTTCGTGCCGCTGACCCTGGCGCAGGCCGAGCGCAGCTTTCCTCCGGCCACCTGCGGCGACAGCGGCAAGCTGCTGGCCGGGCTGCCGCCGCTGCCAGGCGCGCTCAAGGAGCTGGAAGCGGCGCGGGCGCTGTTCGGCTCGGGCGACAGCGACTGGCTGCTCGGCCCGGCCTTCACCAAGCCGGCGGTGCTCGCCGCACCGCTGAAGCAGTACCGCATCCTGCATTTCGCCGCGCATGCGCTGCTGCCCTCGGAACTGACCTGCCAGAGCGAGCCCGCCATCGTCACCTCGGCGCCGCCCGGCGCGCCCGACGCGTCGCAGGCGATGCTGAACGCCTCCGACGTCACCGGCCTCGACCTCGACGCCGAGCTGATCATCCTGTCGGCGTGCAATTCCGGCGGCGGCGGGGGCGGCGGCACCGCCGGCGAGAGCCTGTCGGGGCTGGCGCGCGCGTTCTTCTACGCCGGCGCCCGCACGCTGCTGGTGACGCACTGGTCGGTCAGCGACGCGGTGGCGAAATATGCGGTGGCGCTGACGCTGCACCTGATGCAGACCGACCCGAAGCTCGGCGCCGCCGGGGCGCTGCGGGCGGCGCAGTTGCAGATGCTGGACGCCAGCGGCAAGACGCTGCCGGCGGAACTGGCGCATCCGTTCTTCTGGGCGCCGTTCGCCGCGATCGGCGAAGCCGGGGGCAGCGGGGACGCGCCCGGGGCAGTGACGCAAGCCACTTCGCCGCCGGCATCCGGCCAGCTATGATCGTCCGGTCATAAGGGCAGGCAGATGGACGTCCCCCCAACCCTCGGGAAATACGAGATCCGGGGCACCCTTGGGCGCGGCGCCATGGGTGTCGTGCATGACGGCTGGGATCCGCTGATCGCCCGCCGCGTCGCCGTCAAGAGCGTGCCGCTGCCGGCGACGCCCGACCCCGAGACCGCCGAGGAAATCGCCCGCTTCCGGCGCGAAGCGCAGGCCGCCGGGCGGCTCAGCCACCCGAACATCGTCGCGGTCTACGACTACGGCGAGACCGCCGACCTCGCCTATATCGTCATGGAATACGTCGACGGGCCGACGCTGAAGGCGCTGCTCGACAAGAAGGAGCGGTTCCCGCTCGACAGCATCAAGCGGATCATGGGCGACGTGCTGGCCGGGCTGCAGTTCAGCCACGAGCGCGGCGTGGTGCATCGCGACATCAAGCCTGCCAACATCATGCTGACCAGCCAGGGCCAGGCGAAGATCGCCGATTTCGGCATCGCCCGGATCGAGATGAGCAGCATGACCCAGGCGGGCACCATGCTGGGCACACCGGCCTACATGTCGCCCGAACAGTTCCGCGGCGAGGCCGCCGATGCGCGCACCGACGTCTATTCGGCCGGCGTGCTGCTGTATCAGTTACTGACCGGCGAGCGCCCGTTCGAGGGCGGGCTGACGGCGATCATGCACAAGGTGCTGAACACCGAGCCGCCGGCGCCGTCGCAACTGGCCGGCACCGTGCCGCCCGGCATCGATGCCGTGGTGCAGAAGGCGATGGCCAAGCGGCCGGCCGACCGGTTCGCCAGCGCCGGCGCCTTCGCTGAGGCGCTGCGCAACGCCGTCACCACGCCGGCCGCCGCGGCCGTGGAAGACGAGGACGGGGCGACGCTGGTGCGCCCGAGCCGCCCGGCCGTCGCTTCCCCAGCCGCCGCCAGGCCGGCCGCGCCGCCGCCCGTGGCCGCCGCCGCACCGGCAAAATCCCGCCTGCCGCTGTTCGCGGGCGTCGCCGTCGTGGCGCTGCTGGTGATCGGCGGCGCCGGCTGGTTCCTGACCCGCCCGGCCGCGCCGCCGCCGGCGCAGACCGCCGAGGCCACGCCGGCCCCGAGCACGCCGCCGGTGGCGGAGACCAGGCCGGCGCCGGTGCAACCGCCGGCAACCACGCAGGTGCAACCCACACCGGCGCCGGCAGCCCCACAGGTACAACCCGCCGAACCGACGGTTGCACCTGTCGTACCGCCAGCACCCGCACCCGCCGCCACCGCGCCGACCCCGCCTGCCGCCACGGCCGTCATCGCGCCGGAACCGACTCCGGCGCCCGCGCCCGCAACCCCTCAGGTCGCCGCCAAGCCGGCCGAGCCGCCACCGGCCCCGGCCCCCACGCCGGCCCGCACCCCCGCGCCGGCGCCGCTGGCCACAGCGACGGTGGCACCGCAGCCGCAGCCGCAGCCGCAGCCGCAGCCCGCGACCCCGGCGCCGCCGCCGGCCGTGGTCCCGTCACCGCCGCCCGCTCCGGCAACGCAGACCGCCGGCATCGTGCCGGCAGCGATGCTGCAACAGATTGCTCAGGCCCTGCACGGCGCCCGCTGCACGCTGGCCGACGCGGCGTTGCAGGATGGCGGCGGGGTGTCCGTCAGCGGGTTCGCCGACGCCGGCGCGGCCGGCTCGCTGCGCCAGCAGGTCGATGCCGTCCCCGGAGCGCAGCCGGTCGCGTGGCATGTCCGCACCGTCGATCCGGTGTTCTGCGCGACGCTCGGGCTGCTGCGGCCGATCAGCGCGCAGGCCGGCGTTCCCGGCCGCGGCGTCGGCCTCACGCTCGCGGGCGACCGTACCGTGCTGCAGGACGGCCAGGCCATCCTGCCGCGCCTGACCATGCCCGACTTTGCCGGCGAACTGCGGGTGGACTATTTCGCCCATGACGGCACGCTCGCCCACCTGTATCCGACCGCCGCCGACCCCGCCGCCAAGCTGACCACGCAGCCCTCGCGAAAGCTGGCGGCCGGCGAGCACCTGTCGCTCGGCGACCCTGGCCCCGGCCGCCCGCAATGGCAGAGCGGCGAGCCCTACGGCACCGACATGATCATCGCCGTCGCCTCCTCGGTGCCGCTGCGCGTGTCCGCCCCGCACAATGCCGAGGAGAAGGGCGAGACCTACATCGCCGAGCTTGGCCGCGCGATCGAGCAGGCGCGCGCCGCCGGCGCCCGCGTCAGTGGTGCGCTGCTGCCGGTTGAGGCGGTGCCGAAGGCGAACTGAGCGACCGCCGCGCCGCGCTTGCTGCCGGCGCAGGCGCCACTGGCGGTTCGTTGCCGATCCCGGCCGCCGCCATCGCCGCGCGCAGCCACGGCACCGGCAGGTCGCGCCGGAACGCCGCCTGCAACGCCGCCCGCCGCGCCTCGGTCATGCCGATGTTGGACGGCAGGAAGAAATGCGGGTCGTAGGTGAACATCAAATAGGCCTGCATCTCGTTGACCATCAGCGTCGCGTCGCCGGTGTCGTAGTCCTCCGAGCCAAGGAATTTTTCGATCGCGTCGCGCTCGGGCTGGGTCAGCGCGGTCTGCCAGAACTGCCGCACGTAATCGGCGTACGCGGGTTCGGCGAAGAATGCGCCGTGCGACAATTCGTGATGCAGGATCGCCGCCCGCACCGGCGCGGTGATGTCCGGATCGGCGCCCTGGCGCGACAGGCTGATCAGCGCCCCCGCGATCTTGGCAGTGGCTAGATCGGGCGCGAGCCAGCCGAGCTGGCGCAGCAGCGCGCGCAGCCGCTCCTCCTCCGGGCCGAGCGCGACGTGGTCGCGGTCGGCCAGCGCGAAGAAGCGCGCCAGCGCCGCGGCGGGGTAGTCGTGGCCGTAATAGTAGGTCGCCACCGTGTCGCCGTGCAGCCGGATCGCCGCGTCGAGCTCGGCATCGCTCAGCACCCGGTCGTGCGGCAGCCCCGCCTTCTCCACCAGCGCCGCGACCCGGTTGAGCATGCGGCCCTGCTGGTCGAGCGAGGGGAAGTCGAGCACCACCACGGAAGGGTCCGGCGCGAAGCGGAACAGCGTCAGGTCGGCGGCGGGATCGGCCAGGATGGTGGCCTCGTCGGCGCTACGCAGCGCGAAGGCAGGCGAGGCCGGCGGAGCGGCAGCCGGCGGAGTCGGGGGAGCCACCGCAACCGGCGGGGGCGTGATGGGCTGCGGAGCGGGAACGGCCGGCGCCGCCGGGGCTGCGGGTGGCGCTGGCGCGACGGCCGGCGGTGGAGCCGGCCGCAGCAGCGCCACCGCCAACCCGGCACCGCCGAGCGCAAGCACGCCGGCAATCAGCCAGGGCCAGCGCGCCCGCCGGGGCGGCGCCGGCGGCGGCAGCACCACGGTGGCATCGTCGTCGTCGGCCGGCCCGGAGGAGCGTCCGAAGGGGCGCGGCGACGGCATGCGCGTGGGTGGTCGGCGGTCGCTCAGCTTCCGAGGTTGACCACCTTGACGCGGCGGTTCTGCGCGTTGGCGGTCTGCGGCGGCGTCGGCACCGCCAGGCCTTCCTGGCCGAACCCGACCGCGACCAGCCGCGCCGGCACGACGCCGAAATTCTTCTCCAGATAGGCGGCGACCGCCGCCGCGCGGCGTTGCGACAGCGCCTTGTTGTAGCCCGGCGCGCCGACGGTGTCGGTGTGGCCCTCGATGCGGAAGCGGAAATTCGCCAGATCGGCGCTGGTCAGCGCGCGGCCGAGCTGGTCGAGCGTCTGCGTCGCCTGCGGCGTCAGCTCCGCCGAGTCGGTCTCGAACTCCACCGACAGGCTCACCGACGGGCCGGCATCGGCGGTCTTCGCGGCCGGCGCGGGGGCGGTCGTCGCCGTGCCGGACGTGGCCGCCGAGGTCGAGGTCGCCGCCGGATTGGTCATCTTGATGCCGCGCAGGCTCTGCGTGAGATTCCCCGACGGCTTCAGTGACTGTATGATGTCGTCCGCGGATGGATTGCTCTGCGCCAGCGCCGGCGCGACAAAGGCGAGGGGCGCAACGATCACGGACAGCATGAGGGCGCGCATGGCAGGCCTCCTTGGAGTGTTATGTCGGCGCGATGGCCGTGGTTGGACATGAATATATCAGCCCCGAACGCTTTGCGGCACTGGCTCGCGCAGGATGTTTCCGGTTTCCTCCGGGGGCTCGGCGGCACGTGAGCGTCCCGGCCGGCGGCACCGGATTGTTCGGGAAATTGCCGGCGCGCGGCGACTTCGTGCGCAGCGGCCTGCCCGGCAGCTTTGTCACCCCCTGGGACGCCTGGCTGCAAACCGTGGTCGCGGCGAGTCGCGACCAGCTTGGGGCGGCCTGGCTGCCGGCCTGGCTGGAAGCGCCGGTGTGGCGGTTTTGTCTCGCCCCCGGCCTGTGCGGGCCGGATGCGGTGCTTGGGCTGATGCTGCCCAGTGTCGACCGCGTCGGGCGGTATTTTCCGCTGACGCTGGCGGCGGTGTTCCCGGCCGACGCCGCCGCGGCCGAGGGCGGCGCTGCCGACGCGTGGCTGGACGGCGCCGAGGCAGCCGGGCGGGCGGCGCTGGAGCAGGACGCCACCCAGGAGCAGGTGGCCGCCCTGCTGCCGCCCCTGCCCCAACCCGGTGCATTCCCGGCCGCCGGCAGCCACTGGTGGACCGAGGGCGGGCCGCGCGTCGCGCCGGCGCGCTGGCAGCGCGCCGCGTTGCCCGATGCGGAGGATTTCGCCGCCATGCTGGGCGACCCGGCACCATGACCCTCGTTTTGCGCTCGAGCCACGCGACGCACCCCGGGGCCCGCCGCTCCTACAACGAGGACCGGCTGGTCGATCGCCCGGATCTCGGCATCTGGGCGGTTGCCGACGGCGCCGGCGGGCACCAGGCGGGCGAAGTGGCCTCGGGCATGATCGCGGCGACGCTGGAGGCGATCCCGCCGGGGCTCGACGCGCAGACCGTGCTGGCGCAGATCCGCGCCCGCATCGACGAGGTGCACGGCAAGCTGCTGGAAGAGTCGGCGCGCCGCGGGCCGGACGTGATGATCGCCTCCACCGTCGTGGTGCTGTGCGCGCGCGGCGCCCGCTATGCCTGCCTGTGGGCCGGCGATTCGCGCGCCTACCGCTTCGCCGACGGCGTGCTGGAGCAGATCAGCCACGACCACAGCCTGGTGCAGGAACTGGTCGATGCCGGCCAGATCCCGCCGGAAGCGGCGGAGACACACCCGAACGCCAACATCATCACCCGCGCCGTCGGCGCCACCGACCCGGACGGGCTGATGCTGGACAAGTCCACCGACGAGCTGCGCCCCGGCGACCGGTTTTTGCTGTGCAGCGACGGGCTGACCAAGTCGATCCCGGAAGCCGACATCGCCGCCCTGCTCGGGGCCGACGGCGACGTGGCGGCGCAACTGATCGAGGCCGCGCTGGCGCAGCAGGCGCGCGACAACGTGACCGTGGTGATCGTCGACGTGGAGCGCTGAGGGCAGGCCCGCAGGTTTGCCGGCCGCGCCCTCAGGCCAGTCCGAGAAAGACGGCGAGGACGCGGTTGACCATCACCATGGTCGCGTCGTCCAGGTGGCCGATAACCGACCCCACTTTGCCCCGCGGTGGGGTCTGCGGCTTGTCCACCATGATTTGCGAGCGCTTGGCCAGCCCGTTCTGCTCGGTCGGCTCGACCGCCACCCGGAGAAGCGGCGCGTCGATCAGCGTGCCGGTGATCGGCAGGATCGTGACGGACGCGAGCCCATCGAAGTGATCCGACTGCACCACGAGGGCCGGCCGGGGCTTGCCCTGCTCACCCTGCAAGGCAACCGTCACAAGATCGCCGCGCCTCACGCCGTCCAGCCGGCCGTATCGGAGATCTCGAACCAGGCCTCATCCTCGGCACGGCTCGCCAAGGTCTCGCTTTCGCGCACGAGCCGTGCCTGCCGGGCACATTCCCCGGCGAAGCCGGCAGCCCGTGTATCCGGCACCCAGATCTGCACCGGCCGCAGCCCGGCCGCCCGGAGCTTGTCGCGCCGGCGCTGCACCCGCTGCGTGCCTGTCTTCGTCGCTGCCATGCGTTACATGTAGCGTTTTCCGCAGCCGATTTCCACCGTGAGCACAGGGTGGCTCGCGCCGCGGACTTTGAACCCGGCCAGTCCTGGACG
>Ga0302324_100020611_pt1 | contig 12890 bp, 8 predicted proteins | sample Palsa_T0_1_FD_201949 | JGI IMG/M metagenome (GOLD analysis project Ga0302324, IMG submission 201949) | Peat permafrost microbial communities from Stordalen Mire near Abisko, Sweden - Palsa_T0_1 | ecosystem: Environmental > Terrestrial > Soil > Palsa > Peat permafrost | place: Sweden: Abisko...
GTCGAGCAACCCGAACGCATCGCCCGGCTGATCGAGCACTTCGTTGCAAGCCTCTGACGCTGCGGCGCCGCACGTCCCCGCACTCTTTTACGTCGCCATCGGCCTCGTCGTCGTCGGGCGCTTTCTCGCGAATGAGTTACGCGAACGCAGGCTCGTGCTGTCGCGGATATTCCTCGCACCCGGAATCGTCGGCTTGCTCGCACTGTATCTGCTCGTCGCGACCGGCGGCCTGTTTCCCACGACGCGTCTGCTGCTCGCGGGCGAAGCCTGCATCACGCTTGGGATCGGCCTCGCGTTCGGGCTCGCGGTGGCGCACTTCACGAAGGTTCGGCTCGGCGAAACGCCGGGGACGGTCTACGTCTTGGGCAGTTGGGCGACCGTGGGTCTCTGGCTTGCGGCGCTGGCGCTGCGCCTCGGGGTGCGGTTCGTGCTCTCTCCGACCGATACCGACGCGACGCTCTCAGCGAACGCGGCGCTCGTCGTCATGGTCGCGGCCGCACTCGCGATGGTGCGGTACCGCGTCCGCTGGGAGGCACGGGCGCTCCGCGAGCGCGGCGTTGTGACGTCCGTGCCGGCCGCGTGATCCGAACGTGAGCGTCGTGCAACTGAGCGACACCCACGTCGTGCGCGAAGGCGCAACCTACTTCGGGATCGATACCGCGCGGTATCTCGCCGACGCGATCGCGGCGGTCAACCGGCTCGAACCGCAACCGGAATACGCCGTCGTCACAGGCGACATTGCGAACTTCGGCGCGGCCGCCGAGTACGAACGCTTCGTCACGCTCATGAGTTCGTTGCGAATCCCGTACGTCGTGATACCGGGAAATCACGACGACCGCGACCGTTTGCGCGAGGTATTGCCCGAGCGCACGTTTCGCGCGGCGTCCGGACCGCGTATTCGCTTTGCCGTCGAGGATTTCTCCATACGGCTCGTCGCCCTCGATGCGAATTCAGAACGGCCGTGGCCGGGCGCGTACTTGAATCCGGCGGAAGCGCAGTGGCTCGATCGCACGCTCGCGCAGCGCCGCGACGTGCCGACGATCGTCGCGGTGCATCAACCCCCGTTCCGTACCGGCTTGCACTACCTGGACCTTGGTGGCTTCGTCGGCGCGCGCCGGCTGCGCGCCGTCGTCGACCGGCACCCGCAGGTCGGCCGCGTGATTTCCGGCCACATCCACTGCGTCCGGTCAGCCCGTTGGCGCGTCGCGACCGCGCAGTCGGCACCGAGCACCGCTCCGCAGAAGATTCCACTGCTCTTCATGGACCACCGCATCGTCGGGCTGCGCGACGAGACGCCCGGCTTTGCCGTCCACGCGTTCGCGGGCGATGCCGGCGTGCGCACGACCGTGTACCGGCGCGACGAAACCGGCCGCTACGAGGCGGCGTGAACCCGCGCCGGACCGTGCTCGCGGCGTTTGCTCTGGCGCTGCTGTCCGCGGCGCCGGCCCGCGCCGATTACGGGCCGCCGGCGGCCGTACGCGCGGCGCGCGCCGCCGAACTGCAGCGCTGGCACGAGCTCTGCCCGCCCCCACGGTGCCCGGAGCCCGCGCTCGATGTGATCGTAGTCGACCGGTTCGCTCTGATCGATTGGAGCTCGGTCCACGGCCAAGGTCAGTCGCTGCTCGAGTACGCTCCCGCGAAGGGGTGGTACCGGCTGACCTACGGCGGCGGCGAAATGGGCGAAGGCATCCTCGCGGCGCTCACGGGGGACGCCGCAGCGCACAAACTCTGGACCCAGTACCGCCTGTTCCTGCGCCGCCGCTGACGCGCGGGCCACGCCGGCGAACGGAGCCGACACCTCACGGCTCCGTCACGACCAATCGTGTGGCCCCCGTTCGTCCGAACTCTTCAGGTGCGAACTGCAGCTGGGCGACCGCGCCCGGCCACGCGTAGGTTCCCGGGGTGACCGAACGGACGAGATAGTGAATCGCGTACGACCCCGCCTCCAAATGCGAGCTGAACGAGACGACGCGATTCTTGTAGATCGACTGGTAGTCGACGTTCCACGTATCGGTCCCCTCGAGATCGGCGGGCGAGGCGGTGCGAAACGTCTGATCGACGGCCTCGAAACCGGCGGGTAGCGGATCGATGACCAAGACTCCGTCGACCGGGTGATCCGTGACGACGCGATCTTCGACGTCGAAGACTTTGCCGGCCGCGACCGTCGTGTCGGCGGACGGCACGGCGAGCCCGAACGACGCGAGCGCATCCGGCGAGCCGGCCGGACGCACGATGCGATCGATCCGCAGGCCTTGATACGCGCCGGGCGACACGCTCGGCACTTGATAGCGTAGCGCGACCACGTAGTGCAGCGTACCGGAACCGCTCACCGCGAGCTTGATGTCGTTCGAGCCGCGGGCGACCTCGCCGAGCGGGAGCGTGCTCGTCGCGATCGTCCTTGCATAGCCGGAAAACGTGGTCCGGACGATCTTCGGCGGCGACGCCGGCAGCGTCACGATCGCCGTGAAATTCGGCGGAGTCGCGTTTTGCGCCGCGTACAGGGTCAATGCGTTCATCGCCTCCGCGTCGTCGCACGCACAGCCCCAGCGCCCATTGTGGCGCTGGTCGAGCAACGTCTGCAAGAGCCGGTCGACGTCGTCTTCCGGCGTCCCGCTCGCGATCGCGAGCCCCAGCATCTGCGATTGCCCCGCGACGTCGGACTCGCCGAACGCGCCGCGCACGTCGACGGTCGCGTGACGCGCGGAGAGGTTGACCTGTTGGAACAGCTGGTCGCGCAGCGCGATGCCATGCGAACGCCAGGCGGGGAGACGCAGTAAGAACCGCGCAAGTTCGACGCGCTCGTAGTACGAAAAGCGCGGCGAACGGGTCACGATGTCGGGCACGAAATCGTCGCGCGCCTCCCCGATCGTGCCGAGGGTCTCGAGCGCCTCGAGACGAGCTTCGGCCGAACAATCTGCGTTATCGCCGCAACCGGCGAGGTCGCCCGGATTCGCCAGCACTTTGCCGAGATAGAGGCTCGCGTGCGCGAGGTCGCTTGCGACGTCGAGACCGGCGAGCTTCGCCTGCCACAACTGCGTCACGTCGAAGGCCGTCGTATAGAGGTCGCTCTTCTTCATGCCGGGCCAATCGGCGAAGCCGCCGTCGGGCAACGCGAGCGCTCGCAACGTCGCAAGGTCCGCCGTCGCGCTGGCCTGGAGCGCCGGCAGACTCGTCGTGCGGCCGTACGTCCGGTCGAGGACGATCGCGTCCGAGGCCACCGCGATCCGGCTTGCGAGCACCGTCCCGAAGGGCGAGAACTCGTACGTCAACGCGTCTTGCGGTTCTTCGATCTCGCCGAGCAGGGTGCTCGCCGTCGTCACGTCGAGGCCGCCAAGCGGTCCACCGAGGGATGGTGCGACGTCGAGCGGCACGGTCGCCAAAGTCTTCGTCGCGCCGGTCGTCACGACGCTCTCCAACACGTCGTCGCTGACGACCGGGACGCCGAACGTGAACGCGTCACTGCGATCGCCGAGCTTGGTCGTGAACGTGAAGGTGGCGTCCTGGGCGGACGTGACCGTGCTCGCGAAGCGATAGGCTTGCGTCGTGGACTCGGCGGGCGCGCTCGTTTGCGCGGCGTGCGGGTCGCCCGTCGCGAAGCCGGCGCCGCCGGCGACGGCAGCGTCGATCGACAGCGTGCCCGTGCCGTGCGCGACGTTCGTCACCGCCAGACCCGCTGCGAAGCTGTCGCCGGGCCGCGCGAACTGCGGCAGCACGGGATTCGTGACCAGCGCCTTCGTCGTGATGAACGTCGTGTCCGAGTTGCCGAAGCGGGCGTCGGTGCTCAGTGCGAGCGCCATCACGCGCCAGGTGGTGAGATCGTCCGGCAGCGTGAACGTCACCTTCGCATTCCCGGCGGCATCGGTGTGGATGGCGCCGTTCCAGTACGCGAGGGGAACGAACTTCGTTCGAACGCGCGTCCCAGGCGGGCCGGCCATCGCGCCGCCACCGAATCCGAAACCTTTTTCGACGCTGCGGCGGTCGGGTTCGAGCTTCACGTCGTCGCGGTTGTCGGCGAAGCGCGTCGAGATCGGCTGATCGGCGTAGACCATCTTCACGAGATCGGGAAAGCGGTATCCGCTCAGCTGCAAGATCGCATCGTTCACGACCGCGAGTGCCACTTCGCCTGCAACGGGCTTTCCATCGCGACCGGAAAGATGCAGCGTCACCTGCTGCGTGCCCGCCGGTTCGAGCGTCGACCGTGCCGGCAAGAGATCGACCTTGAGATACTTCGCGTCGAGCGCAACCTCGAAGCTCGCGAAGCCGGCGCGCGCCAGATGCTTGAGGTCGGCCGGAACGCCGCTTGCGAGCGGCGCGCCGCGGCGCACGAGCAACACTTCGACGGCCGCATTCGGAAGCATATCGGGGGTAACCGTAAAGCGCACCTGCGGCGCGGACCCGTGCACGCGCTCGTGCGTCGCGTACATCACGCCGTGACGGACGACCGAGAAGAATAGGTCTGCGTCGGCGTAGGGCGATTCGACGAGCACGCTCGCCGTGTCGCCCGGACGATAGCTCGATTTGTCGAGTTTGACCACGACGCCCCGGTCGAGCGGGTTGTACCAGGCGGCCTCGCCCGCGCCCGCGACCCACAGCTGCGCGTCGCTTGCCGTCGTGTCACCCGTCGCGTCGTCGAAATTCGCGCGAACGCGGTAGTCGCCGGCCTTGGGCGCCGTGAAGCTGACCGACTGCGCCGTTTCTTGCGGGTCGACTTCGACCGACCCAACGTCGACATACCGAACGCTGACGCGCGGACTCTCGCTGCCCTCTTCGATTTGCGTCGCGCTCGAGTACACACGTTCCTGGAGCACCACTTTGACCCGACGATCCGTCGCCGGTTTGCCGTGCGGATCCGTCACGATGACGTCGACCTTGAACGGCGTCCCGGCAAAGGCCAGAAAATCCGCGCGCAACCCGATGAGCGCCGCACTCGGAACGGCCGCAAACGTCTTCGTGTCGGCGACTGCAAGGTGCGAGACGTCGGTCGTTTGCGCGCTGACCGTATACTGCATCGCATAGGGCAGGTCGGCCGACACCGGCACGTCGAGCGATGCGAGTCCGCCGGCATCGATCGGCAGATCCTTTTGCACGACGTCGCTCGTCACCGAGGGCGGCTCGTCGGGGTACAGCCACTGGCGGCCGAAGTTGAACGTGTCCCAACCCTTTGGCGAGAACGCACTTTGCGCGCGCGTCACGACGACGTGCGAGGTGCCCCCTTCGACGGGCGCGCCGAAGAGGTACTGGCTCTTCGAACGCGCCGAGACGCTGCCGCCGGCCGCCACGACGTCGCTATCGAGCGACAGATCGACTTTGAAATTGGGCGGCTTGAACTCGGCCACTTGATAACTGCCGTCGAGTGCTTCGCCGCTCGTTCCGGTCGCATGAATCGTCCAATAGCCGACCTCCGCCGACGCGGGGATCGCGAGCGCCACGGTAAACGCACCGAAGGCGTCCGGCGTGAAGCTCCCGAGCTTCGTGACGGCGCCGCTCGGCGAGGTGATCTTCAGATCGAACGCGGCCGATTTGCCGCGGCCGATCGTGCCGTCGCGTTCGAAGTAGGAAACGCCCAAGAACTTCGCGGCTTCGCCCGGTTGGTAGAGCGTCCGATCCGAGACGATCGTCCCGAGCGCGACCGGTGCACCGGCGGACCAGCCCGCGCCGAACAGGCCGTAGGCGTATCCGTTTTCATACTGCGAGGTGCGCACGTAGGACCAGTCGGCGCCGTCGTGCACGACCACGAACAGAGGCGGCGCAAGCGTATCGCTCCGCGCAGTGCTCGCGCACGCATCGAAGCCGGCACGATCGATCGTCCAGCTGCCGTCCGCGCCCGTGGTCCCGTGGGCGCACGGGGTGAGGCTCGGATTCTTCGGCACCGGATAGTCCTCGGTGTAGGACTCGTACACGTCGACCGTCGCGCCCGCGATCGGCGAACCATCGGCGAGGTGCGCGGTTCGAACGATGCCGCCATCCGGAAACCACTGCGCGAAGATGCCCACGTTCGTCAGCGCGACCGCGCCGATGAAATCCGGCTCTTGCCACGTTTTCTTTCCGTCGCTCCCGGTCGCGTACACGGTGCGCGCGACGAAACCGTACGCGAACATCCCGGTCGGTCCGCCGAGCTTCGTGGCGACGGACAGATGGGTCGTCACCTCTTGGTTCGGAGGCTGCTCGACCGGCGTGGCGTGCCAACTCGATTCGTCGGGCAGCAGCGTGCGTGCGTCCGAGTCGCTCCCGGGATCTTTCGCCAGCAAATCCGTCGGCCGCACCGGCGCAAACGCCGAGCGGTACGCGCGCTGCGGCAAGTTCGTCGTCGCAACGTCGAGCGCGAGGCCGCGCAGCGGCGGAAAAATGCTGAGTCCCGATGGGGCCCAAATATCTGCCGAGAGGTCACCCGTGTTGAACGTGGTCTCGACCTCCTTGCCGAGCTGCTGGCCGAACACGTCGGTGAGCGACGCAGCAACCTTCAGGCGGTACGCCGTGCGGGGCGCGAGAGCGTCCGAGTCGATCGCCACGCTGCCGCCCGAATCGACCCGCAGCAGCGGCAGCGACGGGTTCGGCGCGGGCGAGAGCGAGATGGATTTCTTCGCGCTCTCCGGGTTGAGGTCGTTCGAGAACGAGACGGTCGGCTGTCCGCCGGCAAATCGATATCCAGCCTGTCCGTCGAGGCTCGCGCCCGTGAACGTCAGTACGCCGTACGTTTTGAGCGCGCCGTGGTAGGTCGCGGTCGTGGGCAGGTTGCCGTAGAGCGGCGCGACCCCAGGATCGATCACGAGCGCGTAGACGGTATCCGTCTGCAGCGCCGCTTGCGGCACGAGGTCGTAGCTCGTGCTCGTGTCGCTCGAGGCGGGACCGCTCGCGTCGGACGGCGGCGCGGTGTCGGCCGGCGGCGCGGACGGGTCGGGCGTCGGAGTCGGCGCGAGTGCGAGGGCGACGACCTTCGAGGTGTCGTTCGTATCGACGAGATGGGCGCGCGCGAGCAGCGAGGCAACGTCGACGTGGTCGGTCGTATCGAGCGTGATCGTCGGATGGAGCGACTGGGGTTCGTACTGCCCGTTGTCGCTCGTCGGCAGGCCCGTAATGTCGAGCGGTTGCGTCGTGAAACTCCACGCGTAGTCGGCCGGAAGCGTGTGTCCGGCTCGATCGGCCAGGCCCGCCGTCACGGTGACCTTGATGCGCGCCGCGTGCGGGAACGGCGCATCGGCCGCAAACCCGACCATCCGCGGCGTGAGGATGACGAAGTGCCCGGGCAGCGGCGGTTCGAGCCTGAAGTGCGAGAGCGCGTCCGTGCGGTCGGGCGACTCGAGCGCTTCGATTGGGACGAGGTCGGTCTTGAACCGCACGCGGATCTGGGCGCCGTCCGCAACCTGTCCCGTCGGCGAGACCGTATCGATCCAGTCCGGCACGGCGAGTTTCGGCACGGCCGAGACGGCCGGCAGCGGCGTCGTTTCGGCGGCGGGTGGCGTCCGGGACGTGCAGCTCGCAACGGCGAAGCCGGCGACAAGCGCAACCATGAGCGTTCCTGTATACCGCACATCGAACCTCACGCCGGACCCTTCGAGTGCGAGACGGCGATTCATTGCGAGCGCCGTGCTCGCGATCGTGGCCGGTACGCTTGCCGTTGTCTTGCGTCCGATCGGACCGCGCGATATACCGCAAGACGCGCGCGCGCTCGCGTTCGTCGACCGCAACGGGCTGCCGCTCGGCACGATCCTCGGACGCGACGGGCGGCACACGATCGCGGTTCCCCTGGCGCGCATCGCGCCCGCGTTTCTCGAGGCGCTACGCGCAACCGAAGACCGGCGCTTCGCCCTACACGGGGCGATCGACCCGGCTGCAACCGCGCGCGCCTTCGTGGCGGCGGCGTTCGCTCGGCACGTTCCCGGCGGCGCTTCGACGCTCGGCATGCAGCTCGCACGTCAACTCGTTCCGGTCGATGCGAGCCCGTGGGGGAAACTCGTCGAGGCCGTCGTCGCGCAACGGCTCGAGAACGGTCTTTCGAAGGCGCAGATTCTGGAAGCCTATGCCAACCGCGCACCGATGGGCTCGAACCTGTACGGTGTCGAAGCTGCAGCGCGGACCTACTTCGGCGTCGGCGCGGCTCACCTCGACCTCGCGCAAGCCGCGTTGCTCGCGGGGCTGCCGAACGATCCGGTCGCGCTCGATCCCTACGCGCACCCGGACGCAGCCCGCGCGCGGGAGCGGGTCGTGCTGGCGCGTTTGCGTGCGACAGGCTGCATCGACGCGGAGACGGAGCGCCGCGCAGCCGCGGAGCATCTTGCCTTCCAACCCCGCGCCGCGGGCATCCTCGCCGCCGCACATTTTCTCTTCTTTTTAGCGCCGCAGGTAGCGCCGGCACGCGCGCGAGTCCGCACGACGCTCGATCGCGAGTTGCAGCGCTTCGTCGAACGGCAGCTCGGCAACGTGGTCGCGCAGCTCGCGCGCAGTAATGTTGGCGACGCCGCCGCAATCGTCATCGACAACGCAACGGGCGACGTGCTCGCGTACGCGGGGTCGCCGGACTATTTCGACGACGCGCATTTGGGACGCAACGACGGCGTACAAGCGCTGCGACAGCCCGGTTCTACCCTCAAGCCGTTCTTGTACGAGTTGGCGCTCGAACGCCGCGAGGTGCGACCGACGACGATCCTCGCCGACGTGCCGGTCGCCTACGCGCTGCCTCAGGCGCGCCTGTACGAGCCGACCGATTATTCGCAGCGGTTCGCAGGACCCGTGCGCGTGCGCGTGGCGCTCGCCGACTCGCTCAACGTGCCGGCCGTGCGGGTCCTCTCGCGGGTCGGCGTGCCGGATTTCCTCGAGCGTCTCCACGCGCTCGGGTTCGACCATCTCACGAAAACGGCCGACTACTACGGGCTCGGCTTGACGCTGGGCGGGGGCGAGGTGTCGCTGTACGAACTCGCCCGCGCCTATGCCACGCTCGCGCGCGGCGGTGCGCCTACGAGCGTGCGAACGACGTTCGACGGCGCGGTCCCAAGCGTAGGCGAAGGCGCCGTTTCGCGCGGCGACCCCGCTTGGGCGTTCGTGACCGACGTTTTGGCGGATCCGTTCGCGCGTGCGGCGGCCTTCGGAACCAACTCGATTCTCTCGCTGCCGTTTCCGGCTGCCGTCAAAACCGGTACGTCATCGGATTTCCGGGACACCTGGACGGCCGGCTTCACGCGCGACTACACGGTCGCCGTGTGGGCCGGAAATTTTGACGGGCGCCCGATGCGCGGCATTTCGGGGGTCACGGGCGCAGCGCCGCTCTGGAGCCGGATCATGCTGCATCTCTATGCGACCCACGACGCCGGAGCGTTCGCGCCGCCGCGCGGTTACAAGCGCGCAAGCATCTGCGCGACGACCGGTCTACGGCCGAACGCTGCGTGCCCCGCCGTGGTTGGCGAATGGCTCGACGCCGGAGACCGCAGGTACGTCGCGCGGACGACGCCGCCTCGACTGCCGGATCGCTCGTACGACGCGTGGCTCGTTTCGCAGCCGGAACGCCTGCGTCTACCGACGCGCATTCTGTACCCGCGCGATGGCGATCGTTTCGTCGCCGCCCCAGGTGCCCTCGTGCAGGTCGAAATCGCGGGCCGAGACGCCCCGCATCTGACCCTCGACGGCCGGCCGGTTCGCGCGCAATCCGGAGCCTATCTCGTCCCGCTGCGCAGCGGCACGCACGAGCTCGTCGCGCGTTCGCGCTCGGGCACGTCGAGCGTACACTTCAGCGCAGGCCCGCACGTTGCTCGTGGCCACACGGGGTTCACGATCGAACCGGTACCGCGTCCTTCAGGCCCGCGAGAAAGTCCGTAACGGCCTGCCAGTTCTCCGCAGCACCGTCGGGATCGCGATCGTCGCGCAACGTCGACGACCCGTGGATGCCGTTCTTCGGAACGAAGTCGACCTTCTGGCGTGAACGCAGCGCGTTGAAGATGTCGCGCGCGGCGGCTTCTTCTTGCGGGGTGCTCGCCGAATCGATGAATGCGGGGATCCGCACGTGACGCGCGGCCTTGGCCACGAAGCGCTTGTCCGAAAAATACTCTCCCGGCGAAAACGAGATCACGGCCGCGAGTTCATGCGGATGTTTGGCCGCGAACGCGAACACGAGCGACGCCGAGTAACTGCTGCCCCACGCGATCACCGGAGCCCCCGGATACGTCCGCTCGGCCCACGCGAGGGCGGCATCCATGTCCGGCAGGACGTCGGTGAAGTCCGCGCTATGGCCGAGGTGCTGGACCGTTTCGTTGGCCGGCGGGTAGAGGTCGCCGCCCGCGCGCTGATCGATCGCGAGCACGTTGTAGCCGAGGTCGACCAGGCGCGGCGCGATCGGCGCATATTCGTTCTTGCTCGAGTCCGCTTGATGGAAGAGCAGGATGACCGGAGACTTCGGCATCGCTGCAGCAAACGAATCGGCATAGATCGTCACGCCGTCGCTCGTCGTGAACGTGACCGCGCCGGGGCTGGGCGAGGGTGGTTTCGGAACGAGGCCCAGGCCCGCAAACATGACTAGCGTCGGCAGCATAGGGATGGATTCGCGCGCCGAGTGCGTCCTATCCCGCCCAAGCCGAGCGCCCGGCCCCGGCCGAGCCTAAACGGTCGCCCGGCACGCACCTAGAAATCGACGAGCGCCCCAACGCCCAGCTCGACCGCGCGGCGGAGCACGAAATCGGCGGCAAGCAGGTCCTCCGCGATCATGCCGAGCGATTTGAAGAGCGTGATGTCGTCGCGCGAGAGACGCCCCGGAACCCGGCCGGACAAGACGTCGCCGATGCAGCCGATGACGTGAGATTCATCCACGGCGCCCTGCTCCCGGGCTCGCCGCAACTCGCCGGCGAGCGCGTTCGCGCTCGGAGTGAAATCGGTGAAGAACCGAGATCGGGCCACGGCTTCTCCGTCGATTTCGGCGGTCGATGGCAGACTCGCGCCCACGGCGTTCAGGTGAACGCCGGCGCGCAACCAACGTCCTTCGAGAAAGGGCTCGCGGGCTGCGGTCACGGTGCAGAGAACGTCGCACGACGACGCGACCGCCTCGCACGAATCGGCGACCCGCACGTCGAGATCGCGCAAGCGCGACTGCTCCCGCGCAAAGGCGGCGGCCTTTTCCGCCGATCTGCCCCACACCATCGCATAGTCGAGGGAACGAACGAGCGCGATCGCCTCGAGATGCGTCGCGGCCTGCTCGCCATACCCGAAGATCCCGAGCGAGTGCGCATCGGGACGCGCCAAAACATCGGTCGCAACGGCGGACGCCGCACCCGTTCGAAGCGCGGTCACCGCGCCGCCTTCGACGAGCGCGACCGGGCTGCCCGAACTCGCGTCGAACAGCGCGACCATTCCTTGATGCGACCCGAGGCCCGTTCCGAAATTGTCGGGGAACACCGACACGAGTTTGATGCCGAGCCAGCGTGGATCGGTCGTGAATCCCGGCATCATGCCGAGCAACTTCGTTTCGCCCGGAAGCTGGAGCGCTGTGCGAATCGGCTGCGTCGCCCCGCCGTCACCAACGAGGATCATGGAAGCTCGCGTCGTCGCGATGCAGTCCTCCATCGAGAGGAGCCATCGCACGGACGCGCCGTCGATTACCCGCAGTTGCATCGTGTCCGTCCCCTGCGGGCATTCCCCGCGCCCTGACATCGGACGCGGAACGGGCGCGCGCCTGCCCCGGAAGGTTAGCCGACGCTGAAGTTGAGTGAAGCGCCCTTCGAGGGCCCCTTCGGTGGATGGAGCGGCGTGACGGTCGCGACGCCGGCGGTGGCCGCCGGAGTTGGAACGGCGGGCGTGCTCGCGGCCGCCGGAAGGTTCTCTTCTCCCGATGCAGCGCGGAGGACCGCTTCGACGGTCTGGGCCGCGTGTTCGATCATGCGCTCCAAAACGTCGGCCAGCTCGACTGAGCGCCGCGTGCCGGCGGGCGCACCCTTGGGTTCGTAGACGAAGTCGGCGCGCGCGAGGTCGCTCGAAACGACGACGTCGAGGACGCGCGCGAATTCCGGTAGGATGCCGGCTAGCGAGGCTTCGGCCGTCAGTTGAGCCTGCGGATCGACGCCGATGCGCAAGCGAGTTCCTTCGAAACACGAAAGGACGATCCCGAGTTCGCCGGTCGTCTTGCTGCCCTCGGCACTGAGTTCGATAAGACGCATCCCCGTGATCGGGTCGACGTTCGAGACGAAATCGCCGAGCCTGCTCTGCGCATAGGCGCGGAAACGCAGCAGCGTCGCACTGCGTGCTGCACGCAGAGCGATCAGTCCTTGACGAGCCGCGAGAATACGCGCGAGTCCACTTTTTAATTGGGCGGGCATGGTCTTTGGTTCGGGCGCTGTGCCGCCGCGGCGTAGGTGAGCCGCATCACTTACGGTGCGGCCGTGCGCACGACGGGCAGGCCGTCGCGATCGAAATCGGCGCCCGTCATCCAGCGAATGAAGAGATGATAGCTCGCGTAGCCGGCTTTGACGTGATTGGACTTGAGGTAGTGGTCGTAGGCGCTGCGGCTCACCGACTCGACTTGCTTGTTCACGTTGCGAAGGTAGCGTGCTCGGATCGCCTCGATGTCGTCGTAGGCCGTCTTGCCCATCGCGTGCGTCAGATGCACGTCTTGCGGCAGGTTCTCCCAGACGAGCAACCAGCCGGAATACTTCAGCAACGGATCGTGCGAGGTCGTGCACGCGATCACGGAGATGAAGTTCGCCTCGGCTTCGTCGTTGAACCCGGAGATGTGCGCCCACTCGTGCGCGAACACGGACGGCCGCTCGAAGAAAAACAGCGTCGCGTCGAGATTGACTTCGTGCGTCCATGGATCGGTGAACCCCGTGGTCGCCGACGCTTGCATCAACGGTTGAAACAGGGTCGGCTTGATGCGCGGCGGCGCGAATCCGGACACGTCGCCTAAGCGGTGAATCGTG
>Ga0302324_100020613_pt1 | contig 12889 bp, 9 predicted proteins | sample Palsa_T0_1_FD_201949 | JGI IMG/M metagenome (GOLD analysis project Ga0302324, IMG submission 201949) | Peat permafrost microbial communities from Stordalen Mire near Abisko, Sweden - Palsa_T0_1 | ecosystem: Environmental > Terrestrial > Soil > Palsa > Peat permafrost | place: Sweden: Abisko...
GCGCACGACGAATCCCTGGGCCTCGGCGCAGGACGCGCTCATTCTTTATGCGCAGAACTACAAGCACTTCCTCAAGAACGCCGTGTGGCTGGCCATCTTCATGTGGGGGCTCACGCTCGCGATCTTCCTGGTCCTGCTGGGGCCGGCCGCGGGCATCGCGGCGATCATGCCCGGTCACAATGGCGGCATCTGGGTTTTGGCAATCGCGTTCATTTTTGCCTGGGCGCTGAAGGCCGCCATCCTCGAACCTTTCGCGCTGGCAGCCCTTATGCAGGTCTTCTTCAAGACCATCGAAGGCCAGACTCCCGATCCCGTCTGGAGCGAAAGATTGTCCGCCGCGTCGACGCGCTTCCGCGAACTGGCCGGTAAAGCGGCAGGCTGGGCGCCAAGACCCGCGCCGGGCACGCCGCCAGCCATAGCCCAGGCGTCCGCGCCATGAACGGAAAGATTCTCGTCGTCATCGCCATCGCGGTCGTCTTTGCCATCCTGGTCGGGGGGATTTCCACCCTGTGGGTGGGCGGGGATTTCGCGCGCAAATGGTCGAACCGGCTGATGCGCTACCGGATTATCGCGCAGTTTATTGCCGTCGTGATCATCATGGGGCTGCTCTACTTCTCGAGCCACTGAGCCCCCCTGCAGCCAACGCGCCTTTGGACGCCGATTCCCCTTGCAGAGATTGCGCGCCTCGTGTTGTTACGAGGCAGGAAAACCCGTGACCGGTCATGGCGAAGACCCTCTACGACAAAATCTGGGATGCGCATCTGGTCCACGAGACGCCGGGCGAAACGAGCGTGCTCTATATCGACCGCCATCTCGTCCATGAAGTGACAAGCCCGCAGGCGTTCGAAGGCCTGCGCACGGCCGGCCGCAAGGTGCGGCGCCCGGATCTGACTCTGGCCGTGGCGGACCACAACGTGCCGACCACCAATCGCGCCGCCGGCATTGCCGATCCGGAAGCGGCCCAGCAGATCGCCACGCTCGAATCCAACACGCACGAATTCGGCATCGAATATTTCCCCATGAGCGACATCCGCCAGGGCATCGTGCATATCGTGGGCCCGGAGCAGGGCTGGACCTTGCCGGGGACGACCATCGTGTGCGGCGATTCGCATACGTCGACACATGGCGCGTTCGCAGCACTCGCCTTCGGTATCGGCACCAGCGAAGTCGAGCATGTGCTCGCGACGCAGACGTTGCTGATGAACCGCGCGAAGAACATGCGTGTGACCGTGAACGGAAAACTACCGATCGGCGTGACGGCAAAAGACATGGCACTTGCCATCATCGCCAGGATCGGAACGGCCGGCGGCACGGGTTATGTGATCGAATATGCAGGCGAGGCGGTGACGGCGCTGTCGATGGAAGGCCGCATGACCCTCTGCAACATGACTATCGAAGCGGGCGCGCGCGCGGGCCTCATCGCGGCCGACGAGACGACATTCGCCTATGTCGCGGGCCGGCCGCGGGCGCCGAAATCGGCCGCGTTCGAAGGCGCCGTCCGATTCTGGCGCACGCTCAAATCCGACGACGACGCAAAATTCGATGTCGAATTGGCGCTGGATGCAGCCGAGATTCCGCCCATGGTCACCTGGGGCACGAGCCCCGAGCAGGCATTGCCGGTAACGGCAAGCGTGCCCGATCCCGCCGGCGTGACCGACGACGGAATCCGCGCCGGCCTCGAACGCGCGCTCGCCTATATGGATTTGATGCCCGGCACGGCGCTCAAAGACGTGCGCATCGATCGCGTGTTCATCGGTTCGTGCACCAATGGCCGCATCGAAGATTTGCGCGCCGCCGCCGCCATCGCGCGCGGACGGAAAGTTGCGGATCATGTGGGCGCAATGGTGGTGCCCGGTTCCGGGCTTGTGAAAGAACAGGCCGAACAGGAAGGCCTCGACGAGATTTTTATTGCCGCCGGCTTCGAATGGCGCGAGCCCGGATGTTCGATGTGTCTTGCGATGAACGCGGATCGCCTGGAGCCGGGCGAACGTTGCGCCTCCACCTCCAACCGAAATTTCGAAGGCCGCCAGGGCCGCGGCGGCCGCACCCACCTGATGAGTCCCGCCATGGCGGCAGCGGCGGCGATTGCCGGGCATCTGGTGGATGTGCGGGAGTTTCAGTAGTTCAGCGCGGCCCCCATCCGTCCGCCTCACAGCTTGCGCTGAGTCGGCTTCTCCAACATGCAAGGTGTCACGCGGCGTTAGCGTCGTGACGGATTGGGGGCTCGCTGGATTCAATCGATTTCAAAAAAAGCTGATCGGATCGACGTCCACCGTCAGCCTGATACTCCCCGGCAGTTTCACCGGTGCGAGCCACGCGCGCAGATAGGCCTGGATGTCGACGCTGCGTTCCGTCTGCAGCAACAGCCGCTCGCGCGTCTGGCCGCGGAGCAGGTGATAGAATGCCGGCGTAGGTCCCCACACTTTTGTGCCGCGCGCGGAAGGTGCGGCTTTCGCCAGCGTGCGTCCGGCATCGCGCACGGCGTCCCCATCCGGGCTTGAAAGGATGAGCGCCGCCAGGCGTCCAAAAGGCGGCGCGCCGGCCCGTTCGCGAAAGATGCGTTCCTGTTCGAGAAACGCGTTGCGGTCGCCGCTGGCGAGCGCCCGCATCACGGCGTCTTCCGGATTGCGCGTCTGGATCAACACAAGCCCCGGCCGTTCCGCGCGGCCGGCGCGGCCCGACACCTGGTGCAGCATCTGGAACGTGCGTTCGCGCGAACGCAGGTCGCCGTCCGAACCGCCGAGATCGGCATCGACCACGCCCACCAATGTGAGCTGCGGAAAATGATGGCCCTTGGCCACGATCTGTGTGCCCACCAGCACATCGATTTCGCGTTTCGCCATGGCGCGGATGGCGGCTTGCGTCTCGGCGGGGCCATGCATCGTGTCGCTGGAGGCAATCGCCATGCGCGCATCGGGAAAAATCGCCGCGAATTCCTCCGCCACGCGTTCGACGCCGGGGCCGCAGGCCACCAGCGTTTTCTCCGCATTGCAGTGCGGGCAATGGCTGGGCGTGGGCATGCCGAAACCGCAGTGATGGCAGACAAGCCTGCGATGATAGCGATGCTCAACCAGCCACGCGGAACAATTGCGGCAGATCATTTTGTGGCCGCACGCTTCGCACAAGGTGAGTGGCGCGTAACCGCGGCGATTGAGAAACAGCATCGCCTGCTCGCCGCTGAGGAGCGTGGCCGCGAGTGCCTCGCGCAAAGGCGGCGACAGCCATGTGCCGGCTTCGCCGTGCGCCTGGCGCAAGTCGATCATCCGAATCTCGGGCATGTTGGCGAGCCCGTGGCGCGCCGCGAGTTTGAGCCAGTGGTATCGCCCGCTCGTGGCATTGACATAGGTTTCCAGCGACGGCGTGGCGCTGGCCAGCAGGACGGGGCACTGCTCGATATGTCCGCGCACGACCGCCATATCGCGCGCATTGTAGATGACGCCGTCTTCCTGCTTGTAAGCCTGTTCGTGTTCTTCATCGACGATGATGAGGCCGAGTTCGTGGAACGGCAGGAACAGAGCCGAACGCGCGCCCACGACGACTCTTGCTTCGCCGCTCATGACGGCGCGGTAATTTCGTCGCCTGTCCTTTTGCGACAGATCGGAATGCCATTCTGCCGGGCGGCAGCCGAAACGTTCGGCGAAGCGCTCGAGGAACTGCACCGTGAGCGCGATCTCCGGCAGCAGGATCAATGTCTGCTTGCCGCAGCGAAGCGCTTCGGCCACCGCATCGAAATAGGTTTCTGTTTTGCCGGAGCCCGTCACGCCGTCCAGCAACGTCACCGAATATTTTCCCGCTTTCACGTCCGCCGAGAGCGCGTCCGCGGCGGCTTTCTGTTCCGTGTTGAATGTCGTGTGTGCGAAGACCGGATCGGGAATTCCCAGCGGCGAAAATTCTGGCAATTCGGTTTCCACCAGTGCGCGGCATTCGATCAGCCCGCGCACCACCTGCGGCGTGACGTTGGCCTCTTGTGCGAGAGCGGCCACGCTGCGCGCCAACCCGTCGCCGGCACGCGCCAGCACGCGCGCCCGCGCCGGCGTCATGCGCTGGGGCGTCACGATCCCGCGCGCATAGGCGATGCGGGGGATTTCCGGCTCGAATGCCTGTCTTGTACGAAGTGCAAGCGCGAGCACCGCGCCGGGCGGCGCAAGCGTGTAGCGCGCCACCCAATCGATGAAATCGCACAGCGGTTCTGGTAAACGCGGATTTCCTTCGAGAGGTGTGGCATCTTTGAGACGCGCGTCGGCGATCGTGCCTTCGCCTTTGCCCCACACAACGCCTAGCGCTTCCCGCGCGCCCAAGGGGGCAAGAACTACGGTTCCACGCGGCAACGCATCCGCGAGGCGATAGTCATAGGCGCCGGAGAGCGGCAGCGGCAGGAGCACGCCCGCGCGTTCTGTCGCGGGGCAGGGCTTCAAGGCAGCGTCCTTCATGGGTACACTTTCCAGACCGATTCTCATTGGTCAATGCCGAAGCTATGACGCTTTTTGTCGACAGTGCCGATCCTTGGGAGGTCACCGATCCGGCCGGCCCCGCCGCTGGCGTATCGGCGAGGTCGATCAGCCAATGAGCGACCGCGCCGAATCCCGCGCGCCTGCCGAAGCCGCCGCCGAAGCGGTGAAAGCCTATATCCGCATGAACCGCGCGCGGCTTGCGGCCGACGGCGAATTGATGGCGCTGCTGTTGCCGGAACGCTTCGATTCCAGCGACGTGCGCGATCTGCAGCGTTTCGTCATCGATCGCCTCACGACTGAGAATGCGGCATTGCGTGCCGAGCGCGACGGCCTGCGCGGTGCGCGCGACCAGGCCGTTCGCCTGAGCGAGGGCGCACACCGCGCCGTGCTCGATCTGATCGATGCGCGCAGCTTCGAAGAGACGATTGCGGTCGCGACGTCTTCCGCCCCTGCATTCGGCGCGGAGCGCGCGGCTTTGTGCGTCGAAGGCGAAGACGGCGCCGCACCCACCGGCACGGAAGGCGTGCGCCTCATCGCGCCGGGCACGATTGCGGCGGTGCTGGGCCGCGAAGGCACGGGCGCGATTCTTTCGGGCGGCGGCGAACTGCTTCTCGGCCACAACGGTGCGGAGTGCCGTAGCCTCGCGGCGTTTCGTCTGCGGATCGGGCGCGACGCGCCACAGGCACTCTATGTTCTTGGATCTCGCAACGAAGGCGCGTTCGAAGGCGACGCCGCGGCGGCCGATCTCGGATTCTTCGCCCGCGGACTGGAGCGCGCCATCCGCGCATGGCTCGATCTGCCGAAACTCTGAAATCCGGCTGGCTGGCCGCGCTCGCGCATGAAAAGCGCGCGAGCCCGCACACGTTGCGCGCCTATGGCGACGACGTTTCGCGGTTCCTCGATTTTCTGGCCGGCCATCTGGGCGACGCGATCGACGAACGTGCGCTTGCCGGACTTTCGCCCGCCGACATCCGCGCGTTCGTGACCTTGCGCCGCGAGGAAGGCCTGGGCGCGCGGGGCGTGCGGCGTGCCTTGTCGGCGACGCGCAGCTTCTTCCGTTATCTCGCGCGCGAGGAGATTCTGGAAAATCCCGCCTCGCGCGCCGTGCGGGGCCCGCGCCTGCCGCGCACGCTGCCGCGGCCGCTCAGCGAAAAGGACGCCGCGCGCACGATCGCCGAAGCGGGCGAGCACGACGTCGAATGGATCGCGGCGCGCGATACCGCGCTTCTCACGCTGCTCTATGGCGCAGGCCTGCGCATTTCCGAAGCGTTGAGCCTCAAGCGCGGCGATGTGCCATTGGGGCCGTCGCTGACTGTCATGGGCAAACGACAAAAGGAACGCAGCGTCCCCGTGCTGCCGGTGGTTCGCGAAGCGGTCCAGCACTATGTCGAATGCGCGGGCGAGCTCGCCTTCGCCCAACCCCCGAATGGTCCGCTCTTCCTGTCGCGCACCGGGAGGCCGATGAGCGCACGCGAGGCGCAAGCCCTGATGCAGCATCTGCGCGGTCGGTTGGGCCTGTCCGAGCGCGCAACGCCGCATGCGCTGCGCCATTCCTTCGCGACGCATCTCCTTGCCAATGGTGGCGACCTGCGCGCGGTGCAGGAACTGCTCGGCCACGCATCGCTCTCGACCACGCAGCTCTATACCGAGATCGATACCAAACGATTGATGGACGTTTACAAAAAAGCACACCCGAAGGGTCGCGCGGCGTAAGCATGGCCTAGATCGTATCCAGCGCTTCTTCCGACACCGATTGCGTGATACGCGCACCGGACCAGGAGCGGGCAAGCAACAACGCCAAAATAAGCGCAACGCATCCCATCGCCGACATCAGCAGATAAGCGCGCCCTCCATAAGCCGCATACAGCGGCCCGGACGCATACGTCGCCAGGCCCATGACAAGTCCCGCAGAACTCACGGCGTAGAGACTCTGCGCCGTTGCCGCGAGGCGCGGCGGCACAGCCTTGAGAATGAAATACATGGCACCCAGATGCGCGAGCGCGAAGGTGCCGCCATGCAAGAGCTGCGCGAAAATGACGACAGGCAGGGGAGGATCGAAAGCGAGGATCGCCCAGCGCAAGATGCACGAAAGCGTGCCGCCGATCAGAAGCGTCATCGCGCCCACCCGCCGGAACAGTTTGAGCGAAACCGAAAACAGGGCGATTTCCGCGAGCACGCCCAACGGCCAGAGGACGCCGATCAGGGTTCCGCTGTAACCGATTGCGCGCCAATGCAGGCCGCCGAGCGAATAATAAAGCGCATGCGAACCCTGATCGAAGCTCGCGGCGGCGAGAAACAGCAGGAAGGTGCGCGAGCGCATCAGTTCGCGCGCTTCCGCAAACGTCGCGCGCAGGCGCACGCCCAGTTGGCCGCGCTCGCGCGTGGGCGGCGCTGCCGGGAGCGCCCAGACGGCGATGACGTTCAGGATCACGGCGGCCGCGAGCCAGGGTGCGATCACGACAAGCCCGAACAACGACACGCAAGTGCCCGCCACCAGATTGCCGGCCACAAACGCCGTCGATGCCCACAGCCGCACATGGCCGTAGTCGAAGCCGAACCGGTCGGCGAGGCGCACACTGACACTCTCGAGAAGCGGATTGACCGCGCCCAGCGCGACGCTCGCGGGCACAGCGGCCAGAAACAGCAGCAGCGGCGTGGTGACGCGGTTGAGCGCGAGATATCCCGCCGTCACCACGAGATAAAGTGCGATCATCATGCTGCGCCGGTCGTTGCGCGCATCCGCGATCAGGCCCGTCATCGGCAACACGGCCACACGCAACAACAACCCCGCCGAAATCAAAGTGCCGATCTCAGTGGGTGAAAGACCTTTCCAGCCGAGCCACGCACCGAAGAAAGGCGTGCCGGCGCCGCCGATCAATCCCGATGCGCCCTGCGCCAGTGCGAGGCGCAAGGCGACTCCCCGATACGGCTTCATCCGGCTGGAGATTTCAGGAGCCGTCTTGTCGCGGATGCCTTGAGGACTTCCCAGATGCGTTTTTCGCCCGCCCGCGCCGCGTCTCCGTCTTGCGCCTCCAGCTGTGCATGCAGCTCGATCAATAGCCCCCGCAAATGCGCGTTGTTTTTGTCGAGCGCCGAAATCAGCAGCGAGGAATCGGCGGAAGCTGCGGCTTCGTCGAGTCTCGATTTCAATTTTGCATCGCCCACCAGATGCGCCAGGGCACCGAATGTCGAGCGCATGTCGGCATTATCGGCCACGCGAATTTCCGCACCGCGCTCATATTCCTGCGCGCAAAACAGCATCAGGAACGACAGGAGCGCCGTCGAACCCTGCGAATAGGAGTTCGGCAGCAGCGGAATCACGCCCGTCATCAATTGGCCGGCCGAGAGTCCCAGAATCTGGTCGACTTCGGGTTTCATGGTGCGCCACCCAAACGATCCGCCAGCACCTTGTTGTGGAAGGCGAGGCAATACCAGCCGGAGAACGCGTTGACCGCTTCGGTGTTGCGGCCTTCGGCATATTCGCGTGCCGCCGAAATCCAGATCGCAAGCCCCTTGAGGCTCGCGAATGTCTCCCACCAGGCGAGCGCGCGCAGTTCGGCGCGAAGGCCGCTGGCTTCTTCCCAGATCGCAATGGCGCGATCGCGCGCAATCGCGCCGGCCGGATGCGTGGGATCGCCATGCGACCACAAGGGATCGAGCGCCCAGGCGAGATCCTCGAGCGGATCGCCCAGATGCGCCATTTCCCAGTCCAGGATCGCGCGGATATCGCCGCGCGCATCGAACAGGAAATTCCCGGTGCGATAATCGCCGTGCACCACGGAGATTTTCTGCGCCGGCGGCGGCGGATTGCGCTTGAGCCAGCGAATGGCGGCGCGCGCGATGGGCTGCGGCTCGCTCTCGTCCTCGTCGATCACCTTTTCCCAACGGGCGAGTTCGTGGCTCCAGCAGGTCGCCGTGTCGCGCGTGCCCCCGAAATCGCCCAAACCGATGTCATCCGGATTGGGTTTTGCGATGCGGCCCAGCACGCTCCAGAATTGCTGCCCGATCTTCTCGCGATGCTCGCCATAGGGATCGGGGGCGATGATCGAGCCCACGCTGCAATCGACGATCTCCTCCATGACGAAGAAGGGCCGTTCGAGCGCCGCCATGTTCAATTCGAGAGCGACGGGCTCGGGAACCGGCAATCCCAGCTTGTGGAACGCGCCATAAGCTCGGAATTCCGTCGTGCGGTCCGTCTCGATCAGGCTCGCAACCGGATCGCGGCGCAGGATCAGCGCGCGTTCGACCGGTTTGCCGTCTTTCGCGTAACGTGCACGGAACCGATATGTCTCGCGACTCGCTCCGCCCGGAATGCGTGCGAGATCCGACACGATGAGATCGGGCGCCGCCAGTTTCGGCGCGAGATAGGTCTGAAGACGGATCGAAAGCTCGGCCGTCATGTCAGGGCGCCGTATCCATCAGCTCTTTGAACCCGGACGGTGCATGCGGGCCGATCACGAGCTGCTCCAACACGCCCGCGCCTGTGCGTTCCGTCTCGGGTCCGAACAACCGCGCAGTGCAGAACGCCTGCACATGCCAGAAGCGCGGGTCGTTCTCGTTGACGGTTGCAAGCTCATAGGTGTCGTAGCCCAGCGCATTCTCGCCCTTGTAGTGGCCATGGCCCCATTCGGGATGCATGTAGCCGATGCCCGACATATAGAAATTGAATCGCGGCGTGAGCTCCGCGCGCCACGCCGCGCCATCCGGCGTCACCGTTTCGATGACCGCGCTCTTCGCGTGGCGCGTTGCCGATTTGTAGACGATCTCGGAGCCGCAGCGCGCCATGTGCACAGGCTCCGCATCGCCCAGCGCTCCCATTACCGAGGCGGTGTTCCAGGGAATTCCGCTTCCTTCCGCATTGTTGTGATAGAGCATGAAGCGGTCGGAGAAATTCAACGGCGCCCACAGCCAATAGAATTGCGGCGGCCTGGGCGGCGCCGCCGGCTGCGGATCGGCGAGCCCGATGGGCCTGACGCCCCAGGAGCGGTCGCGCGTGCCGGTCACGCTGTCGGGAGCGATATCGATGCGCTTGCCGTTCACGCTCACAAAGCCTTCGTAACCGCCGTTCTGCGTCAGCCGCGTGTAGTCCATCACCGTGCGTGGCCCATGGCGGTAAGTGAAACGCGGTTCCTCCACGGCATTCGCGCGCGCATCGAACAGCAGATCGGCCTTGATGCCGTGTGCGTTGTCGTCCACGCGCAGGCGCAGCTTCTTCAAGGGCTCGATCACTTCGATGGAGATGGGCCCCACTTTCGTGTCCATCCGCTCGGAGCGCAGCAGCCGCGAGGCGCGCAGATTGTGCTGCACGCCGTTGTCGATGACCGAGAACGCGGCATCCATCACGTTCAAATGCGGATAGACGCCCAGCGCGGCCGCAAAGAACACCCGGCCGTCCATCGTGTAGCCGTTGAAGAAATAGCGGTCGTAGAAATTGCGGTCGGTGCCCGAAGTGGCGATGGGCTCGGGAAGTTGGTGAACGGGAAAGTCGTCGGCTTTTGTGAGCATGGGTCACGCCTGCTTTTCCGTCAGCATGGCGTGCCCCGGCGGCCGGGGCAACGGGTAAAGGCCTGTCGGTTTGGCCCTGTGGCGATGCTTCAGGGCAGGTCCTCCCCGTCATCCGGCTCGTCGACATCTCGAAGTGCGGCGGCGGAAATCTCAACGGGTTTTTGTCCCGCCCGTGTGAGCGCTGCGTTCAGCTCGGCAAGCGGCCCCGCTTTGGCGGTTGCCCAATCCTTCTTCGCCATGTCGAGCTGTGCGAGCGCATCCGTGGCGCCGCGCTCCTGCTCTTCCGTCGGCGCCGCGTCGGCGGATTCGAGTGCGCCTTCGGCGCGGGCGAGTTTGCGAGCGACGGCTTCGAAGGTGGGCGCACCCGTTGCAGGCTTGGCGCGCAATTTCTCGATCGACGAGGCTGTCGCGGGGTCGATTTTGGCGGTCTTCTGAAAGCGCGCATCGAGCAGTTTGTCGAGAGCAGCCTTTTCGCGATAGCCGTTGCTTGCCTCCGCCAGCGCCGTGTCAATCTTCATCGATAGCGCGAGCTCGCGCCTGAGATCGTCCGCCGTCGCCGTCACGCGCGGGTCTTCGGTGACGGCAAGGGGAGCCGTATAGCGTTGGCCCCCCGCTTCGAGCACCACCGTATAATTTCCCGGCAGCGCAAAAGGCCCTTCCGGCTCGAGCGGGGTGCCGTGGCCCCACACCGCCGCAATGCTGTACTCGTAGCCCAGCGAATCGGGGCGCTCATGGCGCAGGTTCCACACGAAACGATGCATGCCGGGTCCTGCGGAAAGCGTTGCGGGCGGTTCGACCCAGGCCTTGGCGAAATAGCGGTCGGCTTTCAGATGTTCGGGAGGCTGTACGCTTGAATAGCCTTTCACCACCTGGCCGGAATCATCGAGAATCTGAAGCGTGACGGGGCCGGTCATATTCGCGCCCAGCCAATAATCGATGATCGCGCCCGCCGGAGGATTTTCGCCAGCCGGCGTTTCCGGCGGCAGCGGCGTGTCCGCATTGTTGTCGGGATGCACCCGCACGACGTTTGCAGGCGCGAACAGATGGGCAGGCGCATTCGGCAATCCGCCCGCGATTTCGCGCAACGGCGCCACGTCGTCCAGCACCCAGATGGAGCGGCCTTGCGTCGCCGCGATGAGATCGTCGCCATGCACGAGAAGATCGGTCACCCACGCGCTGGGCAGATTCTGCTGCAAAGGCGACCACTGCGCGCCGTCGTCGAACGACACGAAGACGCCATTGTCGGTTCCCGCGTAAAGCAGGCCCGGTTTCGCCGGATCGATGCGCACCACGCTGACGAAATGATCGCGGGGCAGGCCTGTGTCGATTTCCTGCCAGCTTGCGCCGCCGTCGCGGGTGCGCAGCACATGCGGCTGGAAATCGTCGATCCGATGGCCGTCGATCGCGGCATAGGCGACGCCGTCTTCGCGCGGCGAGAGATCGAGCGACGACACCTTGGCCCAAAGCGCAATATTGGGCGGCGTGATGTTGCTCCAATGCGCGCCACCGTCGCGTGTGCGCTGGATCAATCCGTCGTCGGTGCCGACCCAGATTTCGTCGGCGTTGTGCTGCGACGGCGCAATGGTGACGATTGAACCGTAACCGCAATCCTTCGCATCGCTGAGCAGCGGATTGCCGTCGCAATTTTTCGCATTCGCGATCTTGCCCGTGAGATCGCCACTGATCACGGTCCAGCTCTTGCCCTGGTCCTGCGAGCGGAACAGAACCTGTCCGCCCAGATAAAGCGAGGCCGGACCCGTGTTCGACGCGACCAGCGGCGTCACCCACAGATAGTGATATTTCGTGAGCGTGGGACGTTTGCCGTAAGTGTCTTCGGGCCACGGCGTGACATCCGAAACCTGTCCGGTGCGCGCATCCCATTTGGTGATGCGGCCGCCGAGGCCTGAGCCGTAAACGATATTGGGATCGGCCGGATCGGGAATGTCGTAATCGCGCTCCTCGCCGCCGACAGGATGCCAGTCGCGATAGGTGATCTCGCCGTAATCGCTGCGGCTGGCGATCGCTACCGTGCCGCTGTCCTGCTGGCCGGAATAGACCCAATAGGGAAAGCGATTGTCGGTGGCGAGATGATAGAACTGTCCCGTCGGCTGATTGTACCAGCTGCTCCAGGTTGCCCCGCCGTTCACGCTGACGGTCGCGCCCTGATCCGAACCCTGGATCATATGATCGGGATGGAGCGGATTGATCCAGATGTGATGGTAGTCGTCGCCGCCCGGCGCGCCTTTGACGATCTCGCAAGTCTTGCCGGCTTGCGTGCAGCGGCGGATCGATTGGCCGACGGTGTAGACGACATCGGGATCGTTCGGCGCCACGGTCAGCCGGCTCGCATACCAGTTGGTGAACGCGTCCGAATCGTTGGCGCGCGTCCAATGTGTGCCGCCGTCGTCCGAGCGCCAGAGGCCGCCGGACTCTTTCGAATCCACTGCTGCATAGATGCGCGTGCTCTTGCCCAGATCGGTCACGGCAAGCCCGATGCGGCCCAGCGCGGATGTGGGCCAGCCGCCGCCCGCGAGCTTGTGCCAGGTCGCTCCCCCATCCGCCGATTTGTAGATCGCGCTGCCGGGACCTGCGACGTCCGTAAAATAGCTTTGCCAGGGATATTGATGCGCTTCCCAGGCGCTGGCGAAAATCAGTTTGGGATTTGCGGGATCGCTCGCGATGTCGACCACGCCAGTCCAATCGTCGATCTTCAAGACCTGCGACCAGGTCTTGCCGCCATCGGTCGAGCGATAGAGTCCGCGGTCGGCGCTGGGCCCGAAGAAATGCCCCTGCGCGCCCACCAGCGCGATGTTCTCGCTCTTCGGATCGACCCAGATGCGGCCGATATAACGCGTGTTGGCGAGACCGAGCGGTGTCCAATGCGCGCCGCCATCCGTCGATTTGAACACGCCGAGGCCGGCGGCGATGTCGTA
>Ga0302324_100020619_pt1 | contig 12888 bp, 10 predicted proteins | sample Palsa_T0_1_FD_201949 | JGI IMG/M metagenome (GOLD analysis project Ga0302324, IMG submission 201949) | Peat permafrost microbial communities from Stordalen Mire near Abisko, Sweden - Palsa_T0_1 | ecosystem: Environmental > Terrestrial > Soil > Palsa > Peat permafrost | place: Sweden: Abisko...
CAGCGAACACTGGAATCCGCAATGGCACCCCGGCGACGCCGAGCGGCTTCGCAATAACACCAAGGGGGTCTGCCCCACAAACGCCAGGCTTCAATTACTTCTCGGAAACCGACTTCTCCGCGAGCTCGCCGATTATCGGGAGCGCGTAAGCTTCCTCGCGGCTGGCCGTCACGACGATCATAAAAATCGCCACGCCGAACAGGACTAGCTGGATGAGGGCGTTGAGGGGCACGTGCCGCACGACGGAGAACATGGGCTTCAGCACCCAGTCTTCGATCAGGTACGCGACGAACAAATACAGGCCCTGAAAGGCGTGGAAGCGGACAATGCGATCGGCGCGAAAGCGTTCCGACGCCAGCACGATAATCGAAAAGACCCAGCCGAGCGCTGGAATATAACAGAGGACGGAGGCCGTGCGCGGCGTGATGGACCGGAACGGATCGGCGGGACGCGGCGCAGCGACCGGCTGCCGCGCGCCGCACTTGGCGCAGAAAACGTCCGGCGCGTCCACCTGGTTTCCGCATTGGCTGCAAAAAGGCATCCGTAACTTGATACGTTACGCTAAAGCGCAATGTTCCGGCAAGCTGGTGTCGCGAAAGCACTTGCAGCAGATGCAGCCAGCCGTCACTTCGCCGTGAAAGATATGGATGCGATATGGTTCTCCCATTCCAGTTGCAGCTTGCCGGAATTCCCGCCGCTGCTGGAAAGCGTCATCTTGTAAACTTCGATGGGCGCCGGCGGCTTGCTCATCTCCATCTTCACGCGGCCCACGTCCATGTTGTCCTTGTAGGCCAGACCCCACTCCTTGGTGTCCTTACTAACAATGAACTCCCAATGGTCGGGATCGGCCACGTTCACGAAAAGCGTGTAGTCGCCGGCCGGCACGTGCAGGCCTTGGATATCCAGATCGGCATCCGTATGGAGGGCGGTGGCTGCGTTTGCGCCCGCGCGCCAAACGGGATAGTGCGGGTCGTGCGAGAGCTTGCCGCCGTCGCCGAAGATCTGGCGGCCATGCACGGAAGGCGCCGAGTAATGGATACTGATACTCTTGCCGGCAATCGTAACCGCCGTATCCGCGGGCGGACTGGTGTACTTCTGCGCGAAACTCAGACTCGCCGTCATGGCGAGGGTGGTACAAATCAAAACGAACTTGGTCATTGGTCTGTCTCCTTGTCGAATTGGGATTGGGGCTACATCACTAGCCTACCCCAAATCCGCGGTGTGTCAGGTGGAGAGGAAGGAGCGTAACGGGTCAGTGCATCCTCCCTGGAGGGCGGGCAATCCTGCCCGCAGCCGCCCGTCAGGCGGCCAGAGCCGGCTAAAGTCGGCCTGCGCCCCACAAGCAAATCCTGATCCATCGCCCTGCGGGCGCTGGTGGGATGCTTTTCCAGAGCCGTATTGGCGGCGTGCGCCAGATTGACCTGCCGGACAGAGCGCAGCGCACATTGAGCCGGACCCGCGGATTGGAATCGCGAACCATGTGGCGCAACAGGCCGGTATAGCGTTGGTCGGCCCATGACCCATGCGCACACGGCCCGTCTGCGCGCTTCCGGACTACCGGCCGTTTTGCACACCTGCGCGATGACGTCGCGGATCTCTCCCAAGCATCTTCCCCGCCAGCCGTTGGGCCCGGAAACGGTCGCGGCGATAATCCGCATCACCGGCGGCAATTTCCGGCTAATGAATCGACTTCTTAACCAGATGGAACGTATTCTCGAAATCAACGCGCTGGAAGAAGTGACCAAAGCCGTCGTGGAGGGGGCGCGAGAGGCCCTGGCCATTGGGCGCAGTCCAAAAACCTATCCTTTGCGAGACACGGTAATCATCGAGCTGTTTCGCGATTAGAGGAAGACGTTCAAACTCTGCCAGCCATACGCGATTTCGATGAACGGCTGCCCTCCCTGTTCTATCTGCTGTTGCCCAATCACCGTCCCCCCGAGGCATTCATAGAATCTCCTTGAGGGGTTGAGAGCTAAAACCCATACGGCCATAGAACCAAATCCGCGCGCGTCCAACTCGTGCACGAATTGCCGGACAAGCAAAGCTCCCAGTCCCTTTCGTTGCGCCTCCTGACGGAGATAAATGGCGTAGAGCTCACCATCGCACCCCAACTGGCCAGTCCTCTCCTTGCCGCCTGAGACGAACCCCACAACATTGCCACCAGCGTCGCAGCCGACTATTGTTATCGCTGAGGGTGGCTCATGCGCTGCCAGCCTCTCGCGCCAGGACGATTCACGCGTCTCCCCGGATAATCCATCTAGAAGAGCGTTGGGAAAGATGCCTCGATACGTGCTCCTCCAGCTTTCGACGTGAACCTCGGCAATGGCACGAGCATCGTGAACCTGCGCGGGGCGGATATTCCATGCGCCATTCAGCATCCATTTATTCTAGTCGCACATGGCCAGAGTGATCTTCAAGGCACGCTTTTAGCGTTGCACAAAGGACCCTTTGTGGAACGGCTTACTTGTCGACGAGCCCGCGTTCATTTTCCTGCGACGCTCAACGTCTCCAAGGTTTTGTCAAGACGGTCGATCCGGTCTTGTGCATCGGCCAGCTTTGCCTGCTCGCTCCGAAGCTGGCTGGACGCTTCGGCTTCCGTCACCTGACAGGTGGACGCTTCCGTCGCTACCGCGTCGATTTCACTCTTAAGCTGAGCCTCCCTTTCTTGGAAGGACTTGACCTCAATAGCGGTTGCGGTCCCAGCGGAAAGGATACTTTCGAGATGTTGAATATCCGCCGCCATATGCTGCTTTCTTTCTTCAGGCTCTTTGCATCTGTTCCGTACATTGTCAAGCCGCTGCAACGCGCGATCTACGGCGGCATCCTGCATCTGCAATGCGTGTAGCGCGATCTGCGCACGCTGCGATGCCACGGTCATGGCCTCGATACTCAGGCGCAACTGATGGACCTCCGCTAAAAGTGATAGTAGGGTATCTTGTTCTTTCGGAACCGCCGAAGTTTGACACAGCCCATTTGACGTCATAAACAACGCCACCGCGAAAACGATTCTTTTCATGCTCACTCCTCAAACTGAGTGTAAGCCTTCTGCTTGCACCCAACAGGGTGGGGCGGATTTGGGTAGGGCAGGGAAGCATGCCCTCCAAGCGATAGAGAGGGTCATCAGCCGTAATCGACAGTCCCGAAACTTAACCTTTACGGGAATCCCGACACTTACCCCTTTCGGGACGCCAGCTTAACGTGCGTTGCGGCTTCGGCTACGTCCTCCGGTGCGGCGAGCTGAAGCCCCGCGGCCCCCGGCGCCAATGTGAGTTCGGGAACTCGGTTTCCAAACGGCTGGAGCTGCCCAATGAGCTGTTCAAGCGAGGATGCCCGCTCTGGAAGCGCAACTACGAGCTGTGGTAGGAGCTGTCCGTCTGAGATACCCTGTTTCTACGTCTCGCATGCGCCTAATCAGCCCCTTGGCCGCTGCCATTGCCGTGCTTTCCTGCCATGCCCAGGATTTCCGGGGCAGCCTGGCAGGCACCGTCAACGATGCGAGCGGCGGTCGCGTGCCGTCCGCGGACGTTTCTCTGCAGGCCACCATTTGCTCCGCTTTCGACGATCGATCTGTTCTGTGGCGCGGGCGGCATCACCGAGGGATTTCGCGAGGCTGGGTACCGCTGCCTCTACGGCAACGATTGCATGCCGGAGGCCATTGAGACATTTTTGTTCAACCACCCGGAGACCTGGGGGGAAGCGCGCGGCATTGAGGGCGTTGATCCGGCGGACGTGCGTAAGCAACTCGGTTTGAGAAAGGGATCTCTGGACGTGCTGGTCGGCGGAGAGAGAAGAGGCTTGCATCTAATGGCAACGGTTGAAATAAAGAGGTCTCGCTATGATCGACGGTAAAGCCACTGTGCCGCCTGTTAACCCCAATGTCAACTGTCTGGAAGGAAAGCGCTGTCCTGAGTGCGGCTCCTACGGCCCGTTTGAGGTCGTAGTTTCGAAGCGAGTTATGCTGTATGACAACGGCACCGGCGACGCTGAGGACGGCACTACCGAATACAATGACGGTTCGCCCGCAATGTGCGGCGCATGCCTATACGATGGGAAGCTCGGCGACTTCGATGAGTAGGTCACAGTGATCAACTGGGTATATTTCCCGAAGTCATCGCCTCCCCCGGAATTCGGCCTCATTGTAGTCGCGCTTTTCGAAGAAGTGGCCGATGCCATAGATTCTGGCAAAACGGTCGACCAGCACAGCGACACCGTTATGGCTCGGCTGCGCCCTGGCCTGGAAAAGATCGGATTTCGGGTCGAGAAAGGGAAGTCCATGGAGGACAAGATAGTTGTCCCCGTGCTTTTTGGGCGTAAAGGCAAGATATTGAAGTGTTTCAACGCCGACGCCCACGCGGCCAGCGAAGGATGGGTTCTTGAAGTCGAGGCAGGACGGGCTGTTGACAACAATCAGTTTCTAAAGGATATTTTTCAGGCTTGCATGATGCACGACGTTCTTCATCTTGCCATAGCCGTCCGCAACACATATCGCAATTCTGACGATTTTGCCAAGGTCGAGAGTTTTCTCGAGACGCTATATGTCAGCGGACGACTCCAGCTTCCTCTGAAGGGCATTCTCCTTATTGGTTATTGACCGAAGACCAGGAACCTACTCGCCCTGGCGCGCGAGCATTTCGCTGGTACGACTTTGGCTGCAGGGGTGTGAGGCGGCCAAAGGAGCACGCAACTGGCGAATGGTTCGGGAAGGTGCTGACGAATATGGATGCCGCGGAGCGCCGCTACTATGCGCCCGAAGTCCTCAAGGAAAAGAAGCTCCCTGAGAAGCAGACCTGCCCATTCCAGCTTCGCAAGCAGGATGCGAAGTGTACGAAGGATGGTGGCGTATGTTCGCTCCGCCTCTACTCATACAGAGCTGATGCGAAGACTGGGCGGGCAATGGGCGAGCCGGTGGCCGGCCCTCAGGGCGAACTGCGTGCGACGTGCCCGTACCGCTTCCATGAAGCCCTCGACGTGTTCCATTGGGTGGGCGAAACTATCCTGGGCGACGGCAATCCAAAACTTGTCGGTGAAGTTGGTTTCCTGGAGGCCAGCCCGACAACCGATGCCAAGGGCGGCGATGACGTTGGCCGAATCGATATGGTGCTTGTCAGCAATAAGCCCGAAGAAGGGGCGCCGATGGAGTGGTGCGCCCTGGAGGTTCAGGCTGTGTACTTTTCGGGGGATGCGATGCGGGGCGAGTTCAAAGCGTTTGCAGATGAAGCCGTTGATTGGGTAATCTTTCCCGCCGGGCGGCGACGACCCGACTACCGCGGCAGCGCCCCCAAGCGCCTCATGCCCCAGCTCCAAATAAAAGTGCCGACCCTCCGCCGCTGGGGCAAGAAGATGGCCGTTGTCGTCGACCGGGCATTTTTCGATTCCGTCGGAGAAATGGATCGAGTCCCAGACATCTCGAAGGCGGACATTGCCTGGTTTGTTGTGCGCTTTGAAGACGTGCAGGGAAGCAAATACAGCCGGATCGTTCGCGACGAGGTGCGCTACACGACTCTGGAGCGGTCTGTCGATGGCCTTACGGGCGGAAAGCCGGTCCCGAGATCGGTCTTTGAAGAACGGATCTCCGGAAAGATGAGTGCGGCGCCCTCACTGGAGCAGACCGAAGAGAATGGGCTTCCCGAGATCGGCTTGCCAGATGAGTTCGAGGAATCAACCCGGTAGGCAGCGTTTGGCTTTAGTTGAGACTCGCTTTACAAGAGCTGCCTGTACTCAAATCACCGCCTAACCCATGTGCCAGGGCACGATCCAACTACGATCTGTGGTAGTAGCTGTCCGTCTGAGATACCCTGCTTTTACGTCTCGCATGCGCCTAATCAGCCCCTTGGCCGTCGCTGCCATTGCCGTGCTTTCCTGCCATGCCCAGGATTTCCGGGGCAGCCTGGCGGGCGCCGTCAACGATGCGAGCGGCGGTCGCGTGCCGTCCGCGGACGTTTCCTTGCAGGCCACCGAGTCTTCCCGCGCACGCCAAACCAAGAGCGATAGCCGCGGAGAATTCCGCTTCGACGATCTGCAACCCGGCAGCTATAGATTGATCGTGCGGGGGACCGGTTTCGCGGAAGCCAGCTCTAATGTGACAGTAGTGGTCAGCTCCGTGCGCGAAGTAAACGTCACGCTGAACCTGGCCTCGGAGCGGCAGACGCTGAATGTGCAGGGACAGGCGTCGTCCATCGTCACCCAACCCGTGGATACCAGCTCCACCGTTCACGGCGGCGCGGTCAGCGCCAAGGATCTGGATACAATTCCCTTGGCCAATCGCAGCTTCGCCAATATCGCCTACCTGATCCCCGGGACCGAGCCGGTCGAGCCCTCCGACCCCACCAAAGCCCGCATCACGGCGGTCTCCTTCGGAGGTAGTTCCGGACTCAACGACGTGACGTCTGTCGACGGCGGCGACAATTCAGACGATTACATCGGAGGCTTCCTGCAGAACTTCTCTCCCGACGCGATTCAGGAATTTGCCGTGCAGACTTCGCAGCAGAATGCGAATATTGGCCGCACGGTAGGCGGCTCGGTGGAGATCACCACCAAAAGCGGCACGAACGTGTGGCACGGTGAGACTGCCTTCTACGAACGCGCCGCGAAGCTGAATGCGCGTTACCCCATCGAGAATCCCCCGCCGCTGCCGAAACAGCCGTTCTCCCGGCAGAACTACGTCGGTACGCTGGGCGGACCCATCGTGAAGGACAAATTGTTTTTCTTCGCTTCCATTGAAGCGGTCCACGAAGACGCCAGCATCGCATATAGCCCGGCCAGCCTCAGCCAGTTCGACGCCCTCGCCTCGCTGGCCTCGCAGGGGCTTATCCCGGGAATCCATTCGATACCGGTGCCCGACAATGTTCCGATCCCATTCCGGGACTATCTGGGGGACCTGCGCTTCGACTGGGCGCAGTCGTCCCGCGCGCAGTGGTTCCTGCGGGCGGCTCTCGATACCTACACCACCGACAACGCCTTCGTGGAACAGGCTACGCTGCCCTCCACCGGCGCTACCTGGCATTCCAACTACATGAACCTGGTGCTGGGCCAGCAATTTATTTTCAGCCCCACATGGCTGGGAACGTTCACCCTGGCGGGCAGCGGATTGCGTTTGAATGAATATCGCAACTCCCAACTTGGCTTCGCGCTGGCCTTCCCATTCAGTTCCACCTCCCAGACGATTTCCGGCTTCGAAACTTTTGGCGACAACCAGTTCGTCACGCCGATTACCGCCTTTCCCATCGCGCGGGACCAGGAAAAATATCAGGTTCGCTATGCCGTGACGCACACCACCAGCCGGCACTCGCCCAGTTTCGGCGTCGACCTCATCCACGAGCCGGTGATGAGCGGCGCGCTTCCGGGGAACGCGGAGAACCTTACCGTGTTCGCGCAGAATCCCGCGGACTACCTCAACGACCCGCAGCAATTCGCCGTGGACTTAACCTGCACGCCGACCGCAACTATCGCGGTCACGCCCGGCACAACCTGTACCAGCACGCCGGCGGGCAACGGCAGCTTCTCACAGAACGTACAGCGCCTGGGAATGTACGTGGAGGATTCCTGGCGAGTGACGCAGCATTTCACTGTGAACTACGGCTTGCGTTACGACACCACCTTCGGACTGTTTACGGCCTCGGGTAGGTCGCAACTGGACAATCCCGCGCTGCTCACGCTCCAGGCTTTGCAGATCCCGCTTTTCCAGCACCCGGGCGCGCCGCAGGATTACCGTAAACAGTTCGGGCCGCGCTTGGGAATCGCCTATGCGCCGGGCCAATCCCGGAACACGGTAATACGCGCGGGGTTCGGCATGTTTTACAACGACCTGGCGCAGAACGGCTGGGTGACGGCGTTCCAGTCGGTGAACGAGCCTCCCGGGCTATGCGCCAATCCGGGTGACGCCGGCTGTCTTCCAGGAGCGGCCAATGGCGGCGCCGGCGCGCTGATCGATCCGGCCTACAAGACGCCTTATGCGCTGCATGCCAGCGCCGGCGTTCAGCATGCGTTCAATGCCCGCTGGACGCTGGGCGCGGACTGGACTCACGAAGAGGGCAACCACGGCTACCGCCGATACATATACCAAGCCGGCTACACGCTCTTCTCGCCGCTCTATGCCGACGACCTCGCGACCCAACAGCAGTATGTTGCCAACATCACGGTTTTCCGGAGCGACAACCGGTCCCGGTACGATGGGCTTTCGGTGCATCTGCAAGCCAACCTCTCGCGGCTTAGCCTGGTTCTGAACTATACGCTGTCGAGCGCCGAAACCTGGGGCTGCGTCCTGGGCGAACTCTTCGACTACGTGAACGGGGTCTGCAACCCGCTGAATGCGTTTGCCAAAGGCGATTACGGGCCGTCGGGGGAAAATGTTACCGACCGCTTGGTCTTGGCGGGCACCGTACATCTTCCCGGTGGATTTGAGTTCTCCGTATTGGGCCAAGCCGAGAGCGCCCGGCCGTTCACGCTCACCACACCCGTGGACGTGAACGGATTTGGAGATACGCTGGACGACCGCGCGGTGGTCAACGGTGTGCAAACCGGCATGGATGTATTCCGCGGCACGCCGTACATCCAGACCGATGTGCGGGTCAGCCGCCCGTTCCGTTTTCACGACCGCTGGCGGTTGATGCCGTTTATCGAGATTTTCAATCTGTTCAACCGCAACAATCCGGGCGCCAACTATGTGACGAACCTCGCGGCGCTGCCGGTGCCGGTCAATAATCTGGCAAACGCCACGGCATTTTGCCTGAACGCGGCTTGCACGTCGACGCAACCCATCACCAGCCTGAATCAGTTGCGCGTGGCGGCCGGCGCGCTAGGCGATTTCTTTGGTCCCGGGATCACGGTGGGCATCCCGTTTGCGGCGCAGTTGGGAATCCGGCTAAGCTTCTAGCTAAGTGCGATTACTGAAAGGGGGGGCCGGTACGATAACCATTCCGTCGTGAAAGAACTTGAGAATCACGATGCCGACGATAATCAGAATCACGCCCACGATTCGCGTTTCGAGTTGCCAGCTTCGCCGGCGCGGAGTGCCTTCACCCCGACGCACGCGTCGCGGCGAGGGTGGTGTATTTACGATGCGCAGGCACCCTGCGGGGTGTGCAGCCATAACCGCGCCGAGAAGCAGCACGACCGCGCCTGCGATTGCTTCCCAAATCAACGCCACGCGCATATAGAGCTCCTAGCTTAGCTTAGCTTAGCTTAACAATACTGTTCACTTAAGAGCCATGTGCGTGGGGCGGACGATCGTTTTGTGTCGTCTGCCTGATGCGCGCCAGAGTGGCAGACCACAAAAGGCAATGGTCTGCCCCACAAAGTGACCAGGATTGTAGCTAAGCCAGGAGCGTCGGAATTTCCGTTGCACGCCGCCGCTGGAACCTCTTAGCGGTGCACGGAATATGATCTGCCGGATACTGTGGTCCGTTGGATTCTGAAGCGGCAAGTTGTTTCCATTCTGCATCTTATCTTGCAGGAAGGATTGCGTTTCGATCACACGCTTGAGCGCCTCCGTGATGGTGGTGTTCCGCGCGCTCGCGATACGCTTGAACGCGTTCACGGTGTCTTCCGGCAGCGCGCGCGACGGCGCAAGTAAGTGAGCCGGCTGTCGGGCCGAACCTGCATCACGGCGCGCGCAGGGCATCCGCGGGGCTGGTTTCGCCGGACGAGTCGCAAACCGCCGTCAATCCTCCCGGCCCCAGGATCTTGGTCTCCTTCAAGTAGGCCTGCGGATCCATCAACCCCTGCGTACGCGCCAAAATCCGTGCCAAGCGCGGAATGTCCCGCACTCTGACTTCTTTCAGCCATTGCCACCACTTCTTCTTTCCGGCGACATTCAGAACGCTGCGCCGCCACGTCTCACAATACAGTTCGAAGAAGCGCTCCACCGGCAGGCGCGGCTGCCACAGCAGGTGATGCAGGTCGTATTGGTTCCAGTCGAATACCTCGAGCCGGCCCTTGCTTTTTTCGAAATAGTAAGTGCCCGGCAACGGCGTCAGAATGGTAAACCCCACGCGGTACAGTTGGTGCTCGTCCAGAAAATCCCACAGCCCCGCAAAATCCTCCTCGCCGAAATCCGGATCGATGATGAAGTTCCCGGTCACGCCGAATCCCAGTTCGCGGGCGATGCGCACCGCCTCCACGGTCTTGTTGATGTCGGCCTCCTTGTGCAGGGAATTGAGGCCGGGGCTGGTGTGCGACTCCAGGCCGAAAAAAATATCGAAGTTTTTCGCCAGCGGCCGCCACAGCTTCAATAGGTCCGCATTCTCCGTTACCAGGTCCGCGCGAGTCTGCACCAGCAGCCAGTTCTTGCGCTCCTTGGACCGCAGCAGCGTGCGCCCCAATTCCTCGCTGCGCGCCCGGTCGGCCCAGAACAGGTCGTCGACCATGAAGAGGTTGCGTCCGGTAGCCTCGAAGTCGGCGCGTACCTGTTCCGGCGCGTGGCAGCGATAAGTTCGCTTGTAGAGCTGCCACACCGAACAGAAGCTGCACCGGTAGGAGCAGCCGCGGGCCGTCTCCATAGTCCAGACGGGCATGTAATTCAGACAGCAGTAGCGCTTCTGGTAGCGCGCCACCGCGGACCTGTCCGGCAGCGGCATCCGGGCCAAATCCAGCCACGGTGACGGCTTAGCGGCGGTCGCCTGAAACCGCCCGTCTCCAGTGGGAAGCAGCAACGACGGAATCGTGCTCAGCGGCTGGCCGCTGGCGACCGCGTCGCACAACGCCGGCATCAGCGTCTCACCTTCGCCGATGCAAATTGCGTCCACGGACCGGTTGAGGTCCACGGCTTTTGGGTACGCGGATATCGCGTGGCCGCCAATGGCGACAAAAATACCGGGATCGTGCGCCTTGGTCTGGTCCGCCAACCGCAGTGCGGCGGGCGCCTCCAGGATATGCAGGCAGGAGATGGCCACTAAGTCGGGCCGCCATTCGCGCAGAATCCCGGCAATCCCGCGACGTTCGAAGCGCATGTCCGCCAGCATCACGGTGTGCCCCGCCGGGCGAAGCGCCGCCGCCAGGTACATTAGGCCCAATGGCTCGGTTTGAAAGAAAGGGGCCAAACCGAACTGCACGGCGTCCGGGCAAGGCCTCACCAGCAGGATTCGCATCGCCTACCTCGCGGCCCCCATGATGCTCCTGGAGGGCGGCCAATCTTGGCCGCAGCCGGTCGGCTCTGGCCGCACGAAAGGCGGCTGCGGGCAGGATTGCCCGCCCTCCACAGGTTACGGGAAAAGCTCAAGGGATTGCCCCATGGCGCGCGCCCCCGGCAATTCAACCCACGGGCATGTTTCATCGCGTTCGCGGCGGTGCAATGGCGACCAGTGTATTCCCGGATCCCGATTGGAAAACGGGCTGCTCATCGGGCATCGGAGCGTGTACGGCGGGCGCTTGCTCAGGCCGCCGTCCGGCGTTGCGCGGCATGCCCAACAGCTTGCGCCAAGCGAAGCCCAACCGTCTCTTCAGCAGCGAGCGGCGCGTATCCAGAAACGGATCGTCCGGCGTTCCGTAGACCGGATGATAACTGTCCGGCCTCTCCAGCCCGGGGACATCGATGCGGAAATCGTTCAACTGCATGAAGTGCCGCATTTGCAGCTTGTAGCGGCCCTCAACGCCGAACAACAACTCCAGCATGCGCTCGTTCATCCATACGATATAGCGCAGCCCGAACATCCACAGATAAGTGTAGCCCTTGAAATATTTCCAGTCGCCCTTGGTGGGCCGCCACATCCCGATGATCTCCCGCCGGATCCTCCACCGTGCGAAGCCGAGTTCTTCCGGCGACAACGCGGAGGTGCGCACGTTGCTGAAGTAGCCGTCGTACCAGCGGAAGTCCGAAAGGTTCTGCACTTGCCCGGCGCGCAGCATGTTATCGCGCAAAGGCGTCTTCGGATACGGAGTCATGATCTGGTCCATCACGCTGCTGACGCCCTGCTCCTTAATGAACCGGTAGTTCTCGCGCATGCTTTCCGGATCGTCGTCCGGTAGCCCGTTGATCAGGCCGGCGATCACCACAATTTTTTCCTTCTGCAACTCCGCGATGGACTTCTTGATCGCGGGCAGTGTGTTGGGTTTCTTCATCGCCCTCAGGTTTTTCGTGGAGGCGTTTTCGATACCCATGAAGATCGAGACGAAGCCCGCCTTAGCCATTTTCTTGACCACGTGCGGCCGTTGCGAAAAGCCGATCACGGTAGCCTGTGTGGTGAACCGCAGATTCTTCAGCTTCAGCCCGATCACCCCGTCCATTAGTTCCTCGAAACGGTCCATGTTCTGGGTGATGTTGTCGTCCGTGCAGAAGATATGCCGCGCCCCCCGGCTATACGCGTCTTCGATATCCGCCAGCACCCGCTCCATCGGGAACTGCCGGATGGAGCTGCCGTACATTTGATGAATGCTGCAGAAATTGCAGTGGTACAGGCAGCCGCGGGACGTCTCGATCACGTCCGCCCTGCGGAAATACATGTGGAAGTTCTTGATGATCCGTTTATCGCGCGCCGGCAGCTTGATCTTCGTCACATCCTCCAGGGGACGCGGCGCATTGTGATGGAACTGCCGGTTTTCGGTCTTATAGGACACGCCCGTCACGTTGTCCAGCCCGCGGCCCTGCGCATCCAGCGAGTCCAACAGCTCCCCGAAACTGAAGTCGCCTTCGCCCCGCACCAGGAAGTCCCAGTAATCGGCCCCCGGCGATCCCTCGATGGAGTCGTAGGATAGCGTTGCGTGATAGCCGCCCAGCACTGTTTTGATGCGGGGATCGAGCCTCTTCGTCAGATACGCCATCCGCAGGTTGCAATCGTACTGAAAGGCCATCCCGGAAAAACCCACCACGTCCGGGCGCTCCTTGCGCAACGTATCCATCAGGATCGGAATGGCGCTCTTGCGCGCGGGCGCTAAATCCAGAACCTTCACGTCATG
>Ga0302324_100020625_pt1 | contig 12884 bp, 10 predicted proteins | sample Palsa_T0_1_FD_201949 | JGI IMG/M metagenome (GOLD analysis project Ga0302324, IMG submission 201949) | Peat permafrost microbial communities from Stordalen Mire near Abisko, Sweden - Palsa_T0_1 | ecosystem: Environmental > Terrestrial > Soil > Palsa > Peat permafrost | place: Sweden: Abisko...
TCGCCGATTGTCTGGCGCGACTCGTAATTGCTCCAGGCAAGAATGGCGAAAACCGCCAGCAACGCCAGGGATCCGAAGGTGAGCAGAAACTTTTTCATTGGTGGGCTCGTCGGCCCATGGTACCGTGCCGCGCAATCTAATGGACATCCGCCAGAAAATCCAGACGCTTCTCTCCACTCCGAATTATCATCCGCTTCGTCGTGACGAACTGGCCCGCAAACTCCGCCTGAACACCACGGAGCGGCGCGACTTTCGCCGCGTATTGGCCGAAATGGCGGAAAAAGGCGAGGTCATCCGCGTCCGCACTGACCGATTTGTCCTCCCGCAGGATGCCGACCTAGTCGTGGGCACGATCGAATTCAATGCGAACGGTTTCGCGTTCCTGCGGCCCGAGCCGGGCCCGAAAGCGGGCGCTCGAACCAATGTGCGGCCGGACGTGTACGTCGCCGGCGAAGATACGTGGGTCGCCCTGCATGGTGACAAAGTGGTGGTTCGATTGCACCGCGACCGGAGGAAATTCAAGGCGGCTGACAAGCCGGCGGGCCGGATCATTCGCATCCTGGAGCGCGCCAGCGATACCGTCGTGGGCACGCTCCAAAAAGGCCGCCACTTTCATTTCGTCATCCCTGACGACACGCGCATGCCGCACGATATTTACACCAAGCCGGCGCTGAACGCGCAAGTCGGCGACCGGGTGGTCATCAAACTGACCGAATGGACATCCCGTAGCGCCAATCCGGAAGGCGAAATCGTCGAGGTGCTCGGCCGGTCCGATGCGCCGGGGGTCGATATCCTCGCCATCATCCGCAAGCACCACCTGGCAATCCGTTTCACCGAAGAGACCCTCGCTGAAGTGGCCCGCATCCCCGAGAAAATCCCCGCGGCTGAATATGAACGACGAACAGACCTGCGCGAGAAGTTCATCGTCACCATCGATCCTGACGACGCGAAGGATTTCGACGATGCTGTGAACGTGGATGAATTGCCCGGCGGCGGCTGGCGTCTCGGAGTGCATATCGCGGATGTCTCTCACTATGTGCCGCCGGACGGGGCACTGGATCGCGAGGCGCGGGCCCGCGGCAACAGCGTGTATCTCGTGGATCGTGTGTTGCCGATGCTGCCCGAGAAGCTCTCGAATAACATGTGCAGCCTGCGCCCCGACGAAAACCGTCTCACGCAATCGGTCTTTATCGAGTTCACCTCCAAATTGGTGGTTCGCAAGATGGAGTTTGCCCTCAGCGTGATTCGCTCGCGCCATCGGCTCACGTACAAGGAGGCCTTTGCCCGTCTGCAGTCGCGCGAGGACAAGGACGATCTGGGGCGCGAACTGAAAAAGATGTGGCGGCTGGCCTCGCAACTGCGCCAGCAGCGTTTTGCCCGAGGCTCACTGAATCTGGAATTTCCCGAAGTGAAGGTGCGCCTCGACAAGAACGGCAAACCGACGCACATCGAGAAGATCTATTACGACGCCTCCCATCAACTCATCGAAGAGTTCATGCTCGCGGCCAACGAAGCGGTCGCAAAACATATCTGCCAGTTACAGATTCCCTGCATCTATCGGATCCACGAAGACCCTGATCTGGAGAAGCTGCGCGACTTTCGTCAGTATGCCCAAAGTTTCGGTTACAAGGTGGGCGATGTTACCCACCGGCAGGAATTGCAGAAGCTGCTGAAACAGGTGGAACACAAACCCGAAGAGTACGCCATCAACCTGGCGCTGCTGCGCTCCTTAAAGCAAGCGCGGTACTCGCTCAATCCGGTGGGACATTACGGTTTGGCCAAGAAGTTCTACACGCATTTCACGTCACCCATCCGCCGGTACGCTGACTTGATCGTGCATCGCACCTTGCGTTCGTTGCTCAGTCCGGGCGAAAACGTGCGCCGCTACGGTCTCCAGGAATTGACCAGCGATGCCGAACGAATTTCGCGCACCGAGCGGGTGGCCGGCGAGGCGGAAGAAGAATCTGTCGAATTGAAAAAGCTGGAATACTTCCACCTCCAATTGACGCGGGGGAAACTGGACGTGATGGATGCCGTGGTATGTACCGTGAGGAATTTTGGGTTCTTCGTTGAGTTACCCGAAAGCTTGATGCAGGGTCTCGTTCACGTGTCACGTCTGGAAGACGATTTCTATCAATACGATGAGCAGCTCGAACGTCTCGTGGGGCGTCGGACGAAGCGGGTCATCAAGATTGGCGATGAACTCCGCGTGCAAGTGGAGCGTGTGGATTTGGTTAAACGCCAAATCGATTTTCGGGTGGTTACCTAGATGCGATAAAAAAGTCCCACTGCAAGCTGCCAACCGACCAATTCACAGAAGCGGCATCTATACATATATCATATTTATGCCGTGGTAGTTACGTGATAAATCCTGCCGTTCATCGCAACCATTTCAGCAAGGAAATGCCGTGACTACAAATAGTTGCGTTCAAAGCTTGACTTGGCACACCAGTTTTACTAGTATGCGCGCGCGATGTGAGACCACTCTTTTGGGTTTGGTGGGTGGCAATTTGCGACGAATGTTTTGGCGAGAAAATTTTAGGGATACAGGAAAATATGAACTCAATCGAGGGATACCCCTGCAAGTTGCGAGTAATTGTGTTCTCAACAATTCTCTTGGGCATTGCTGCCACGAGTAGTTGGGCACAAGTCACCAATCTGAGCGGTGGCGGCTCAATTAATTTCTCGGCTTTGGTGGGCACCAACGCTACCTCCGTTCAAATCGGCGACAAGCTTTTCAGTAATTTCGGTTTTAGCTACGTCGACACGGACGGGAATATGGGCGATGACCTCGTAGCCAGCGACCTCGTGTTATCTGCGTTGTCAAATCAAGTGGGATTTGGTGTCACGATTCAGTTGCCACTTGTTGCCACAGGCACCACCATCAAAGATGTCACCCTGATGTTTTCCGCAGCGGTGACAAATTCGAACATGCTAATATCGGATGTTCATTTGTCTTTCACGGGTAGCGCGTCCGGGAACGGACTTGCAGAAGTCTCCGAAAGCATCTTCACCAACGGGTTCGGAACCGGTAATATTGCCAACCTCAATCTGAGCGAAGCAGGTGCGACGGCTCCTCTTCAAACTGGTCAGAGCACGGCCATTTTCAGCAACGCTCAGAGCAAGATTTGGATTGAAAAAGATATCTTTGTTTCTGGCAATCCTGACGACGTCAGTGATGGCAATCCGCCGAGCGATTTCGCCGCGATCACCATCATCAACCAAACTTTCTCGCAGATTCCCGAGCCGAGTACGATTGTATTGTCCTTGGCGGGCATGGTTTCGTTCCTGTTTGTCAGACGTCGCAAGTAGCCGGTAACGAAAACCTCTTTTCAATGAGGCGCCCAACCAAAGACTGGTTGGGCGTTCTCGTTTCTACGGTGGTAATGTGCACCCTCAGGAACAGTTGTTCCAGCCGGTTGGCTTGACCCTCTCCCCACGCTGCGGCACTATAGGCGCACATGTGGCAATGGACTGAGACCGTCGAGCAATACCTGCTCGATGTCATTTTCGAACGTCGTCGTGATCTACCCGCGCGGCTCACCAGCACGGTCTTGTTGGGCCTGTCCAAGGTCTATCAGGTGGGCGTTCAAGTCCGATTGGGACTCTGGCGTCATCGCATCTTTCGCGACCACACCCTCGGGTGCCAGGTCGTCAGCATCGGCAATCTCAGCGTCGGCGGCACGGGCAAGACGCCCGTGGTCGAAGTCTTCGCGCGCGCATTGCAACAGCGTGGCCGCCGCGTCGCCATCCTCTCGCGCGGCTACAAGAGCACACCGCGCCCGCTCTGGCAGCGTTTTGTCGCGAAGGTCACGTTTCGCGAGGACAGTATCCCACCCAAAATTGTGTCCGACGGTCGGTCGTTGCTCCTCGACAGCGACCAGGCTGGTGACGAACCTTACATGCTGGCCTCCAACCTCAAGGATGTCGTCGTCCTCGTGGACAAGGATCGCGTCAAGAGTGGCCGCTATGCCATCTCCAAATTCGGTTGCGACACGCTCCTGCTCGACGATGGGTTCCAGTATCTCGCACTGAAGAGTCGCCTCGACATTTGTCTGGTGGATCGGAACAATCCGTTCGGCAACCACTACCTGCTGCCGCGCGGCACGCTGCGCGAACCAATCGCCAATCTCCGGCGCGCGCATTACATCTTCATCACCAAATCCAGTGAACTCGGCGCCAAGAAGCTTCGTCGGGCAATCCGGCAGTTCAACGATCACGCTGAAATCATCGAGTGCGCCCACCACCCGCTGTATCTACAGGACGTGTTCACCGGTGAACGCCATCCGTTGGAGAAGTTACGGGGTCTCGAGATCGCCGCCATTTCTGGCATCGCCGTTCCGGAAAGCTTTGAAGACGGCCTGCGCGGACTCGGCGCAACCATTGTCTACGCCAAACGCTACGCCGACCACCACCGCTACTCGCAGCAGGAAATCATCAACATGATCAACCGCAGCCTCAAGCGGGATGCTGCCGCCATCCTCACCACGGAAAAGGACGCTGTCCGATTTCCCAAGATTGACCGCCGCGACATTCCCATTTACTACTTGCGGGTCGAGATCCGGATTATCTCCGGCGCGAAGGACTTTGATGACGCAGTCGCCAAAATCTGCCACCGATAGCCAAACCACGCGCATCCTGATTCGCGCGACCAATTGGATCGGCGATTCGGTGATGACCATGCCCGCCATCCAACACTTGCGTGAACTTGCCCCCGACGCCTACATCGCCATGCTCTGCCCCGGCAAGTTGGTTGACCTGTGGCGTCACAACCCATACCTCAACGAACTCATCCCCTTCGGCCGCAAACCCGATCTGGATGACCTGCGTCGGCGTGAGTTCGACATCGCTGTCATCTTTCCCAATTCGTTCCGTTCCGCCTGGGACTGCAAACGCGCCAACATCCCGCGCCGGATCGGTTTCCCCGGACATTGGCGGCGGTTCCTCCTCACCGATGTCGTTTCCCAAAGGCGTTCGGATCACGCGGCATACGAAAGCCGTTCCGTCGCCGGCAAGACATTCCGCGTGAAAGCGTTTCGCTCTCCGCGCCATCAGTCCGAGCAATACCTCGACATCGTCTCCCATCTGGGCGGCTCCCGTGAACCGATGCCCCCGCGGATTCGCCTCGCCATCGAAGAGATGCCGGCGCTCAACAAATTCTTGCGCGATGACGGTCGTCCGGTCGTCGGGATCAATGCCGGGGCCGAATATGGTCCGGCCAAACGCTGGCCCGCCGAACGATTTGCCGACACTGCGATCAAGGTCACGGAACGCGCTGACGTGCGCTGGCTCATCGTTGGCGGCCGCGGCGATGTCGAGATTGCGGCGCAGATCGAAACGCGGCTTCGCGCAGCGCGGCTGGATGAAAACACTGTGATCAATGTCGCCGGCAAGACTACGCTGCTCGACCTGTGCGCCCTGCTCCGATTCACGAAGTTACTCCTGACCAACGATACCGGCCCGATGCACATCGCCGCCGCGCTCGGCACACCAACTGTCAGCATTTGGGGTTCGACGTCGCCGGAACTGACCGGACCGCTGTTCTCGCGCAGCATCATCATCCGCGAACCTGTGGAGTGCAGCCCGTGCTTCCTGCGCCGGTGTCCCATCGATTTCCGGTGCATGGAGCGCATCCAGATCGGCGAGGTTGCCAATGCCGTGCTCAAACAACTGGGCGTGGAAGACAGGCCGCCCCGTCAGCCATGAGCGAACCATACAGCGTCACCCGCTCGGCACGCACAGTCAGCCTCGCGGTCCTGGGCAGCCGTGTGCTGGGGCTGGTCCGCGAGCAAGTGCTCGCGGCGCTATTTGGAGCCAACCGCGAGTTCGATGCCTTTGTCACAGCGTTCCGCATTCCCAATTTACTCCGTGACCTGTTCGCGGAAGGTGCATTGTCGGCGGCCTTCGTCACGACCTTCTCGCAAAAACTCTCTGCGGAGGGTGATAAATCGGCCTGGCGACTGGCCAATCTCGTTCTCAATGCCCTGCTCATCGTCCTTGGGCTGATCACGCTGGTGGGTGTCGTCGTCTCTCCCTGGCTCGTGCGCATGATCGCGCCCGGCTTCAGCGAAATCCCGGGCAAGACCGAACTTACCACCACGTTGACACGGATCATGTTCCCGTTTCTGCTGATGGTCGCGCTGGCGGCCCTCGCGATGGGAATGCTCAACGCCAAACATCGCTTCGGCGTCCCAGCCAGCGCTTCTATGATGTTCAACGTCGGCTCGATCGTCGGCGGACTTGCATTCGCGTTTCTGCTCGCACCGGGATTTTTGCACGATCCCGCGCTCGCGGGCCGGGCCATGATCGGCATGAGCATCGGCACGCTCCTCGGCGGGGCATTGCAATGGATCGTCCAGGTTCCGAGCCTGCGCAGTGTCGGGTATCGCTATGAAGCGCGTCTCGATTGGCACGATCCCGCCTTTCGCCAGGTGCTGCGATTGCTCGGCCCATCGATTATTGGCACTGCGGCCGTGCAGGCAAATATTTTCGTCGATCAGTGGTTCGCGTCCTGGCCCCAAATGTCCGGCCCTACAGGAAGTGGAGCGGTGACGTGGCTGAATTGCGCGTTTCGGCTCATGCAATTCCCCATCGGCGTCTTCGGTGTCGCCATCAGCGTGGCGACGTTGCCAACAGTGAGCGCCCACGCCGGACGCGGTGACATGGTCGAGTTCCGCAAAACCCTCGGCCGCTCGATTCGCCTCGCCTTCTTCCTCTGCCTGCCCGCCGCGTGCGGTCTGTGGGTGTTGGCTACGCCGATCGTCTCCGCCATTTACCAACATGGAAAATTCGACGGGTTTGCCACCGCGCAAACGGTGGCCTGCGTGCGCGCTTTCTCCGTCGGCCTTGTCGCCTATGCCGCGATCAAAATCATTGCTCCCACATTCTACGCGTTGGGAGATTCGCGGACTCCCATGTATGTTACCGTCGCGTCCGTTGTCGTTAACGCCGGGACCGACTACCTGTTCGCCATCGTATTCGGGATGGGGACGGCCGGACTGGCGCTTTCGACTTCGACCGTGGCGCTGTGCAACTTCTTCCTGCTGCTCGCCCTCATGCGCCGCAAAATCGGCCGCATCGAAGCCTCCACCCTGCTGCGGTCGCTCGCCAAGGTCGCCGTCGCATCCGCGCTGATGACTGTCGCGGCCTTCGGGACGCACCGGCTCTGTGAGTTCAACCGCTACCTTGACATGCTCGCCTCGATATCTGCCGCATTGATCGTTTTCGGTGCATCCTGTAAATTGCTCCGCGTCGACGAGCTTGGCGAACTGCTCGGCGTGCTGAAATTCGGCGCGAAACATGACCCCGCCCCATGACAACCTGAAGTCCAAAGTCCGTGATCTGCCGAACAAGCCGGGGGTGTATTTGATGCGCGACCAGCTTGGGCGGGTGATCTACGTGGGCAAGGCGCGCTCGTTGCGGAAGCGCGTGGGCCAGTATTTCCACCCATCGCGCCAGATGCGGTGGGACCCGAAGACACGCGCGCTCATCGAGTCCATCGCCGATTTCGAGACGTTTGTCGTGAACAGCGAGCCCGAGGCGTTGTTGCTCGAAGGCAAGCTCATCAAGGAGTACAAGCCGCGCTACAACGCGATGTTCAAGGACGACAAGCGGTTCCTCATGGTGAAGATCAACCTGACCGAGGCGTACCCGCGCTTCAAGTTCGCGCGCTTGAAAAAAGATGATGGCGCACGGTACTTCGGCCCGTTTGCCCATGCCGGCTCCGTACGCCAGGTGATGCAATGGATTCGTAAGAAGTACGGTGTCCTCGTGCAAGGCACGGGCGCGCCGACGAAGAAGGACTTGAAATACTCGACCTACCTCGTCCCCGTTCCGCTCGCGGACATGCCACACGAAGAGTACCTGCGGCGAGTCAACATGGCTTGTGATTTTCTCGAAGGCCGCAGCAAGGAAGCCATTGCTGAACTCGAAGAAGCAATGCAAGCCGCAGCCAAGGCGCTAAAATTTGAAGCCGCCGCCGCGCTGCGTGATGTGATCAACAGCCTCCGCGAAATCGGACGGGCCGCGCGGGAACGGAAGTTTGTCCACGATTTTTCACCAAAAATCGAACCGCAGCACGAGATGGAAGAACTACAACGCATGTTGAATTTGTCGGTGTTACCCCTGCATGTGGAAGGGTTCGACATCTCCAACATCAGCGGCACGTTGTCCGTCGCTTCGACCGTATGTTTTCGTGACGGCAAACCACACAAGGAGCATTACCGGCACTACCGGATCAAGACCGTGGAAGGCAGCGACGATTTCGCATCAATGGCCGAGGTGGTGGGCCGACGCTACACACGGGTCCGTGCGGAAGGCGGCGCACTCCCCGATTTGGTGATGGTGGACGGCGGCAAAGGTCAGCTCATGGCTGCGCTGCGGGCCCTGTGGAAACTGGACATCCGCGATCTTCCTGTCATCGGGCTGGCCAAACAAATGGAGGAAATCCATGTGCCCGATCAAACATTGCCGATCCGCCTGCCGCGCAATTCGCCGGCGCTGCATCTGATTCAACGCTTGCGCGACGAGGCCCATCGGTTCGCCAATTCCTATCACCAGAAGCTGCGCAAGCGCCGTGTCCAGGAATCGGTCCTGGACGAATTCCCGGGTCTTGGCGCGAAGCGCAAGCTCGCCTTGCTGCAGCATTTTGGATCGATCCAACGCCTCCGCGAGGCCACTGCCGATGACATTGCCATGGTGTCAGGCATCGGCCCGAAGATGGCCGCCATGCTGAAGGAATTTCTCGCCAAAGGCTGAACGCTGCCGTATACCGTTGTCGCATGCGGCTGGCGGCTTTCCGTACCGTACTCATTCTCGGTCTTTTCGGCACACCATTCGCGCGAGCAGAAACCGACCCGGCAGCCTCGGAAGCGTTTCCCTTCGACTCGATGACCGTGTCGAACCGTGATCTCGTTCGCGGCGTGTCCGACCACTACACGCTACGGTGCGAGTATCCAGCGGAGAAATTCAAGGCGCATGTCGCCGTCTTTGAATACCTGATTGACCACATGGAGTCGTGTTCAGCGTTGGCGCAAAAGGTGGGACTGATTACCTACCGAGCTACACGCCGCGCCGACGGGAGGCTATACGCCGACGATCACGATGGCGCCACGGGTTACATGCTCAACATATATGCAGGGGCCGGCAAGCGTATCATCTACGTAGAAGGCGCCGAACATGGATCGTTCGACGTGCGTGGACGCGGCCTCGCAATTGTAAATTATCGCGCCACGACAGGCGATGCGATCGAATATACACGGACGGCATTTGTGAAAGTCGACAATGTGGTGCTGGCGACGCTCGCACAGTTGTTCTCGGTCTTCCTGCGCAGCACAGTCGACAGCCATTTCACCCACGTCATCCGCAATCCCATCGCGCTGAGCGAGCGTGCGGAACGAGAACCGCAACAGTTGCTGGACCAGATTCGACTGATGCCCGAGGCCGACCAGCAATTGCTGGCGCCATTTGCGGCCTTGGTCCGTTCGAATACGCCGGGCGCCCTTGCGGACGGAGTCCATCCCCGCTGAGAGCGGGTTTGACAGGCAGTGGTGTGGCGAGCTATGATGCGCGCCAGTTGCAGTAACGCTGAGAGTTCTTGTTCCCCAGTCCGTGTCGGGGGCGAGAAGCGTTTGAGAGGGGTGTGAATCGAGATTGTCGGAAGTCAGACTGAAAAAAGGTGAGCCTGTGGAAAAAGCATTGCGACGGCTGAAAAAGAAGCTGGATCGCGAGGGGACGTTGCGTGAAGCGCGGGCTCATCGTCACTACGAGAAGCCGAGTGAAAAGCGTCGGCGCAAAGCCCGAGGGCCACGTACCTTCATGGCCTTCTGAACAAGAATGAAGAATCAGCGGGGCCAGCGCCGCAATGCGCACGCTGGCCCCGAATGTTTTTGTGGGTTGGGGCTCGTTCATGTTTTCGTTTTCGACCTGTTGGAATTCACAGCGCCACACGGACGGACGCGCGATGCTCAATGAGGTGCGCGCGCTCGGCTTCGACCATGCCGAACTGGGGCATGGCACGCGGTTGTCGCTTCTGGAAGGAGTCCAACAGGCCGTCAACGCGGGCGAGATCAAGATCAGCTCGCTGCACAACTTTTGTCCCCTGCCCCTCGGCGTGATGGGGCCGGCTCCTGATTATTATCTGCCGAGTTCGCGGGACGAGGACGAACGGCAGTGCGCCGTGCGACACACGTTGCGGACCATCGAGTGCGCCGCGATGCTTGGCGCGAAGGCCGTTGTGTTGCACCTCGGCCTCGTCCCAATGAAAAATTACACGATGCGGTTGCTGGGACTGTATGCGGAAGGACAAGCGGACACACCGAAGTTTCAGCGCTGGCGTGAAAAGGCGCTGGTCGTGCGCCACAAGAAGCGTCAGCCGCACCTCGATCAGGTATATCGCACTTTGGAGGCAGTTCTGCCACGCGCCAGGGACGCGGGCGTCGTTCTCGGGATGGAAACCCGGTCGGGGCTTGAAGAAATCCCCGACGAGGAGGAGGCGGAACAGATTCTCACGCGTTTTGGCACGGACACAATTATGTACTGGCACGATGTCGGCCATGCCGCTCTGAAGGAAGAATTGGGACTGATGAATCCCGACGCGATTTTGGATCGGTTCCGTGGTCGCACTGCGGGGATGCATCTGCAAGATTTTGCCGCCCCCGTGTTTGACCATCAACCGCCGGGGGCCGGGACGTTTGACTTTGGCCGCTTGGTGCCGTTCGTAACGGAGAGCACGATCCTCACGTGGGAAATTCATCACGATTTCGAAGCCGGGCAGATCACGGACGGTGTGAAACGGGTGCACGAGTTGCTACGTAGGCCAGCCATCGTATGAAGAACAAACTTGGGGCGTTGTTACGGATCTTGGTGAGCGTGGGCATCCTGGCCTATTTATTCAACGGGATCTTTCACAAGGAGGCGCTGGATTATTTTACGGCGCACAACATCGATCCCGACGCCCTGAACTGGGTCGAGCGGGCACGGATTGTCTGGAGTGTGGGGCCGCAGGCGCTGTGGCACGAGTTTCAACGAATTGATCCCCTGTGGTATATCGGCGCGATCATTTGTGCCGGGATACCAACCGTCCTGGGCATGATGCGCTGGCGCTGGATTCTGCATGTGCAAGGTCTCGACGTGAAGTTCTGGCGCCTCATGTCGATCACGTTCATTGGCAACTTTTTTAATGCGTTCATGCTCGGCTCGACGGGCGGCGACGTGATTAAGGCCTGGTACGTCGCGCATGAGACGCATCACAAAAAGGCCGAGGCCATCGCCACGGTCGTGGTCGACCGGCTAATCGGCTTGCTCGTGCTGTTCGTCATCGCGCTCATCATGATGGCAATCTTCTATGACCGGGCCTTCAACGATCCGAAGCTGTTCTGGTTCTCCATGGCCACACTCGGAGTGGTGCTGTGCACCGTCTTGGGAACCATCGTCGGCCTGTGGCGGGGGTTTGCCGACAAACTTCCCGGACTCCGCTCCTGGCTGCAACGAATGCCGAAGTACGACATGTTGCGCCGGATGGTGGACGCCTATCGAGTCTACGCCTCTCATCCCGCGATTCTGGCGAAAACAGTACTCATCTCCTTCCCCATCCACTTCTTCTCCATGCTCAGCATCTGGTGCGTGGGGCGCGGGCTGAACATCCAAACCGCGTCGTTCACCGACTACTTTCTCTATTTGCCAATCATCAATTCGGTGACCGCCGTGCCCATCACGATTTCTGGTTTTGGCGTGCGCGAAGGCATGTACGTCAAAATGTTCCATGAAGTCGGCGTTACCGCATCGGCGGCGCTGGTCATGTCGTTACTGGGCTATCTCGCCACGCTATTCTGGAGCATCGTCGGCGGCGGATTCTTCCTCACGCACCGCAAAGAACTTCCACCAACGAAGGACATGACCTCAAGCGACGGCGAATAAGGCGCCGATAGTGGCGCGGGCGTCTCGCCCGTCTGAGTTACCCAGCGAATACTCTCGAAGGAAACGAGTAAGGCCGCGCTTCCAACCTATCCGATCCCCGCCGAAACCGCCTCTCAGACACGCAAAAGACATACTTTAGAGGCCCTTTTTGGCTTCGAAAACTGTCCCAAGCCGCCTGCCGTCAAATCCACAACAGCCTGCCGACCAATACCTTATCCAAGAGCAATCCATTCCAGAAAATGGGTTCGTTTCGCAGTTTCCACATTCTTTCTTCCACCCATTCCTGACCAGCGAGGTAGCCCCGGAATTGTAGGCCGTTCTCCTTTGTTGTCGGGCGGAGGCCGAACCGGGCGACGAGACGCATCACAGACCTACCGGTGCCGCAAAACGATCTTATATCAAAGAACCGCAACCAACCGCACCGCTAACTTATCGTAATTCGATAAAATAGTCAAGCCCAAAACTCCTCCCCTCGCATTGTAGCGGCGCTCTACGAGCGCCGGTCGTTGTTTCTTCTGCAAACTCCTCCGCCCGTATTGTAGCGCCGGTCGTCGTTTCTCCTACGAACTTCGGTGCCCATTGTAGGCCGCAAGCCGAGTCAGCGAGACGCGCCAAGTTCGTGCCTCTGGCGCAAACCCCACGCGGCGGCCGTCGCCGAATCGTCGACCCGTGTCGCCTAAATGATATGACGTAACCGCCGGTCGGCCCCACTCCCCTCCTCGGAGGGGATTCAAGGGGTGGGTGCTTTACTTCGCACTCACAACTCGCCACCCCGCCATCGCCTCCACGAAAAAAATCGCGGAACGACCCCACCCCATTCCCCCTCCCTACCCCCCCTCAGAGGCAGAATGATTTTTCACCGGCCACCCCTGGCGTGCCTGTTTTGGCTTCCCCCCGGAGCCGCGTGAGGTAGAATGCCTACCGCCCCGTCAATGGCAACGACTTCGTTTTGGCTTCCCCCCGGAGCC
>Ga0302324_100020626_pt1 | contig 12884 bp, 8 predicted proteins | sample Palsa_T0_1_FD_201949 | JGI IMG/M metagenome (GOLD analysis project Ga0302324, IMG submission 201949) | Peat permafrost microbial communities from Stordalen Mire near Abisko, Sweden - Palsa_T0_1 | ecosystem: Environmental > Terrestrial > Soil > Palsa > Peat permafrost | place: Sweden: Abisko...
TCTGCCTGGATCGGGATTTGCTGCACTTCAAGCAGCATGTTGCGCTGAAATACGCTGAACTGGTTTACTTCGGTCTGTGGTTTACGCCGTTGCGCGAGGCGCTCGACTCCTTCGTCGAAAGCACGCAGCAGAATCTGACCGGCGCGGTCACGTTGTCGCTGTACAAGGGCAACGTCAACGTTCTCAGCCGCAAATCCGATTCCTCGCTCTACCGCACCGACCTCTCTTCCTTCACCATGGGCGCGAGCTATGATCAGAAAGACGCTGCAGGCTTCATACGCATCCTGGGACTGCCTTCGCGTTGCCGGGCACAGTCTCGGGCGGGTCATAGTACGGTGGATAACTGGCATGAGTTGTCGAAGTGAGATTCGTATCGACCGGATTCGTCGGCCGAGATGCGAACCCGTGCCGCAAAACGTCATTGCCATGGCTGCGCCATTAGGCGCTCGACTGTCGCTGCCGGCTGAGGTTCCGGCCCCTCGGGGGGCGTCTGATTTCGAAGGCAATCGGCATCGCTAAAGCGATACCCTGATACGAAACCGATGCGAAGTCTGTTCATCCCGTGCGCTTGTCCGAGGTCCCAATGAAGATGTGGTCCGGCCGCTTCCGGCAGCCGCTTGACCCTGAGTTTGAAAAGTGGCAGCGGTCCTTTCCCTACGATCACCGGCTGCTGCCCTTTGAACTCGCCTCCAGCCGCGCCCACGCCCGCGCTCTCGAACATACCGGGTTGCTTTCCTCGGAAGATTTTTCCGAAATTGTGAAAGGGCTGGTAGAGATCGCCCGTCGCGCTGAATCCGAACCGCAGTTTCTCAACGACCCGGAAGCCGAAGACATCCATCACTTCGTAGAAAAACAGCTCGCCGCGCTCATCGGCCCGACCGGCTACAAGCTGCATACCGGTCGCAGCCGCAATGAACAGATCGCGACCGACCTTCGCCTTTTCGTGCGCCAAAGCATCGACACTACGCAAAACCTGATTGCCGATTGGCTCGAGGCGATCCTTTCTCGTGCGGACTCCGCCGGCAGCGCAGCCATGCCGGCCTATACGCATCTGCAGCCGGCAGAGCCTGTCTTGGCGGCACATTGGTTGCTGGCTTATGTAGAAATGTTTCTCCGCGACGCCTCGCGGCTCGCCGACTGCCGCAAACGGGCTAACCTGTGCCCGCTCGGCTCGGGCGCTGTCGCCGGAGCGACGCTGACGCTCGATCGTAGGGCCATGGCTGCGGAGCTTGGCTTTGATGGACCGACCGCAAACAGCATCGACGCCACGAGCGATCGCGACTTTGCTATCGAATTCGTCGGCGCGCTCTCGATGCTCGCCCTTCATCTGAGTCGCTGGGCAGAAGAAATGATCTTGTTCTCAACGCCAGCTTACGGATTTATCGAATTGCCCGAGGCTTATTCCACTGGCAGCAGCGCTATGCCGCAGAAAAAAAATCCTGACTTGCTGGAGCTGGTGCGCGGCAAAGCAGCTCGCATGATCGGGCGCGCTGTCACCTTGCAAACCCTGGCGAAGGGGCTGCCTCTTGCCTACAACAAAGACTTGCAGGAGACGCAGGAGCCGCTCTTCGACGTCTCCGACACGATCCTCGGCATGCTGCCGTTGGTGACTGGATTTGTGAATACGGTGGAATTCAATTGGGACAGGATGAAGCAGGCAGCGCAATCCGGGTTTATGAACGCCTGGGCCGCGGCCGCATATCTTGTCGAACGCGGAGTGCCTTCGCGCCTCGCCCATGAAGCTGTCGGCAAGGCTGTGCAGTTGGCCATGGAGCGGGGATGCGGCTTGCAAACGCTGCCTCTCAGCGATCTGCAGGCGATCCATGCCAGTTTTGATTCGAATTTTCACTCCTGCCTCGGTCTTGATGAAGTACTCGCCCTGCACGACGTGCTCGGAGGCACCTCGCCTCGCCACGTTAAACGCGCTCTGCAGACTGCACGCGAGCGCGTCGCCGCTCTAAGACCACGGGAACCGCTTGCGGTGCGATGAGTTCAGGGGGGTAGAGAGCTCTGATCTCCTACGATTAGGACTGGGAATGGCTCCGACGGCTAGGACCGGGTCTTCGCTACGTCCCCGGCATAACCTTGTCCAATGACCCAGGAGGCTGCTTTTGGGAACCACCTTCCCGTGCGGCACTACCCAAAAGCATTAGTCCTTAATCATTACGCTTCTCGGCTAGGCCACGTAGGGGATCGTAAAGCTGTCCACACCAAGTTAAAGTTTCGTTAGCAGCCGAGCCGCCCTCCCCGCCGTCATTACACGACAATCAGGAGGATCCAACACTGTGAGTCATATGGCTGATCGCGTCGAGCAGTTCGCCAATCGCTTTATACCAAGAGTGCAAATCTTGACGACTCATCTCGTTAGCGCCCAGAGGTGGGCGAAAATCGATCCCACCCATCCGGAGGCAGTGGCCGTCCGGAGAGAGATAGCGAAATTTGATTCAGAATTTACTCATATGCTGACTGATCTCGTGAAGCTGGTTGAAGACTGCCAGCCTTACATGGATCCCTCCAGTGCCGCCACTCGTGACCTGGCTTACGAGACGCGCATTGCTCCGGCCCTGGCTGAAATGACGGCAGCGATCAGGGAGGTCACGAAAGAGAAGGAACATTACGCGGCACTTCCCGGTTGGCTCGAGGAGAGCAACGCGGAGTTTCTTATCGGAAGCGGACGTTTCTTCTCTTGAGGGGCTTCAATCTTCAATCCTTCTCTTGATACGAAAACGCCGCGGGCCTGCGTAGTCGCTCCCCCCTGCTTTCAGGGAAATGCCTGGCGGTGTTCGTGCGGCTAGGGGTCTTTCGACTCCGCAGAGACTTCACTTCGCGAAGTCTTTGCTCCGCTCCAGATGCCAAATGTTGTGTGAGGTTCCCTGGTCAAAACGTGGCCGCTTCCTTCTGCTCGTCCGCGCGTCCCGCACCCGGTGGAGCCCGCTGCCTGAGCCTTCTCGAGCGACGGCTGCATCTAAACACGAGATCCATTTAACGGAGTATTGCCCTGATACTTAGCCGAGTTCTTTTCTTTGCCCTGTTTCTTGTAGCGGTCTATGCCGTCCAGCGATTCTGGTTCTTGCGGGCGTGGATTTGGATTGGCTCGTTCTCAAGCGGCAACTGGCGCTTTGGGCTTCATGCCGGACTGATCGCGCTGGCGGCTACGCTGCTGGCTACATTGCTTGATCCGCTGTTTGGGCATGGCATCTCGCGGCTCAGCGTTCAAAATTCGAGCGTTGCCGGCTTTGGCTTTAATCTGGGCAAAACGCTGATTACGATTGCGCGGTTGTGGCTGGTTGCTTCTTTCTTCGGTTTTCTGGCAATTGAGTCCGTGGGAGCGATTGAGTGGGTCACGAATGTTGCGGCGCGGCTTCTGCCGCATTCTGGAGCGGTGGCTGGCGGCTTCAGTCCCTCGCGACGAACTTTCTTTCAATACGCGGCCTGTCTGGCGGGAAGCGCTCCGTTTCTTGCCGCAACCTATGGATTTGCCGCGGGGCGCTTGCGGTATACGATCGTGCGCGTCGATGTGCCGGTGGCCAATCTTCCCAAGGAACTGGATGGGCTGCGCATCGCTCAGCTGAGCGACATACATATCGGCGACTACATGCCTCCGCCAGAGATTGCTCGCGCGGTGGATATGGCAAACTCGCTGCAGCCAGACATTTCTTTTATTACGGGAGACTTTGTCTCGAGCGTTGGCGATCCGCTCGATACCTGCATTAGCGAGTTGAGCCGGCTGCGCGCTCCGCTGGGCGTCTGGGGATGCAACGGCAACCACGAAATTTATGCGGGAGTGGAGGACGAGGCGGCACGACTCTTCCGCGAAAAAGGGATGCGGCTGCTGCGTGGTTCTTCCGCGGTGGTTGAGCATAATGGAGGGCGATTCAATCTGCTGGGTGTCGACTATCAGCGCGACCACATGGTGAGCGGAGAACGCACGGGTCCGATGTTACGGGAGATCGAGCCCTTGATCCGGCGCGATATGCCGAATGTTTTGCTTTCGCACAATCCGAATTCTTTTCGGCGCGCCGCCGAACTGGGGATCGAGCTTAGCCTGGCCGGGCACACGCACGGCGGGCAGGTGAAGTTTGAGATTGTGGATCACAGTGTTAGTCCGGCTCGGTTGATTACTCCGTTTGTGGCGGGGCTTTATCGGCTGCCAATGCCGATGAATGGACATGGTGGCGCGGACCCCGCTGACATTGGCCAGGGCTTGCGGAAAGCTGCGCTGTATGTGAATCGCGGGCTCGGAACATTTGGTTTTCCGGTGCGGATAGGCGTGCCCCCCGAGATCACGCTGCTGACCCTACGTAGAGCCTAGCTTGTGGTGCGACGGGCGTCCTCGCCCGTTCAGCACGGTGGTGGCCGGGACGCACGGCTCTCCCTAGGCAAGGCCCCTACGGATTTGAAGCCCACCAGATCAGGCCGATGAACAGAATTTTGCATTGGTGTCCGCAGCCAGAGCGCCGTTGCCGTCTGAACGAGCAATGTCACGTTGTCATGGCCACATTCGCATTCGCGCTGCACCTTGCCATGAGCAAGAGGATCAGGCAAATTCCACCTGGGGACGGAATCTGGGAATCAGCAAACCTGCCGCGCCTAAAAATTTCCCATACCCCGGTGCTATGGACGATGAACATTTTCTGCGGCGAAGACGGTCGGAATCATACGCGCCCGGTCATGGCGAATCGTCGGGAAGCGAGCTACACCGGCACCAACGAACCGAGCAGGCCAGGGCATAACGAGCAGTGTCGTGCCACCTAGCGAGCGCCGCCACTCCAAGCAAGCCAACGCTTCTCAGAATCACCCACGGCCAAACCAGACGACGAGCACCACCCTGGGGTAAGGTGCAAGTTCCGATGCGGTTGTCGGGAATGAAGATGCGGCCTGAAGAGCTGCCGGCAGAACTTCGGAAGAGCCTGGAAAGCTACCCCGACACGCGCTTCGAAGGCCCTGATCATGCTATAATTATGATGTAACTTTGGCTTGATAATGCCTGTAGATGCAAGCACTTAGCTGCATTTGCAATGGGGCGGAACGAGCGGACCGTCGCTCCCCTTGGACAGGGCGAAGCCCCGTCACCACACGAGCCTGAGCGAGCTTTTGCTGAGAACTGACGACTGAGAACCGAGAACTGAATTTTATGGCTGACGATCCCCAGAATCCCGAACTTCCTTTAACTCCTCCAGGCGGCGATGGACAACCCCCTACGGGTCCGGGCGCGCTCAACATGCTGCCCGTCAATATTGAAGAGGAGATGAAGCGGTCGTATCTCGACTATTCCTTGTCGGTGATTATTGGCCGCGCTTTACCTGACGTACGCGACGGGCTGAAGCCGGTGCATCGGCGCATCCTTTACACGATGCAGCAGATGGGGCTGGCTCCGGGACGGGCTACGCGCAAGTGCGCACGCATCGTCGGCGAAGTGATGGGCAAGTATCATCCGCATGGAAACCTGGCGGTTTACGACGCATTGGTTCGACTGGCGCAGCCATTTGCCATGCGTGCTCCGCTGGTCGATGGGCAGGGCAACTTCGGCTCGGTCGATGGCGACCCTCCGGCGGCAGATCGATATACCGAAGCTCGGTTGACTCGCGTTTCGACTGCGCTGCTTGAGGATCTCGACAAGGAAGCGGTCGACTTTTATCCGAACTACGACGGGACCGAGACGCAGCCCGCGGTGCTGCCGGCGCGTTATCCCAACCTGCTGGTCAATGGATCGGACGGCATTGCGGTGGGCATGGCCACGAAGATTCCGCCGCACAATTTGACGGAGATTGTCGACGCCACGATCACGCTGGTGAATAATCCGAACGCGCAGTTGCCTGAAATCTTGAAATTCGTGCAGGGACCAGACTTTCCGACCGCGGCCATTATTCATGGGCGCGCGGGAATTTTTGAGGCTTACAGAACCGGCCGCGGGCGCTTCATGATGCGGGCGCGCGCCGCCATCGAAAGCGTCACCAAGGACAAGCAGGCGATCATCGTCACCGAGATTCCTTATCAGGTAAACAAGGCGCGGCTGATCGAGCGCATTGCCGATCTCGTCAACGACAAGACCATCGATGACATCTCCGACATCCGCGACGAGAGCGATCGCGACGGCATGCGCATCGTGATCGAGCTGAAGCGCGGAGCCGAACCGCAGATCGTGTTGAATCAGCTCTTCAAGCACACGTCGATGCAGGAAGGCTTCAGCATGATTCTGCTGGCCGTGGTCAATGGACAACCCAAGGAAATGGGGCTGATCCAGGCGATCAAACACTTTATCGACCATCGGGTGGATGTGGTGCGGCGGCGGACTTCTTATTTGCTCAACAAAGCGCGCGATCGCGAGCACATTCTCGAAGGCTATCTGACGGCGCTTGATCATCTGGATAATGTGATCGTGATTATTCGCGGCAGCGCCAATCGCGCCGACGCTCGAGAAAACCTGGTCGCTTATTTTGGCGGCAAGAAAATTGATATCAATACCACGGGGCGTGCCCCGAAGCTTGATGCCGATAAGCCGTTCACCGCTAAGCAGGCCGATGCCATCCTTGAATTGCAACTGCACCGGTTAACCAAGCTCTCGATCGACGAGATTTCGAACGAGTTGAAGTCGGTGCGCGAGGCGATTGCGGAATACGAGTCGATTCTGGCGTCCGAGGCGAAGCTGCGCAAGGTCATCATCAAGGAACTGGAAGAGGTCAAGAAGTTGTACGGCGACCGGCGCCGGACGGTTATCGAAGATGAGGCTGCGGAGATCATGCTCGAGGACCTGATCGCCGACGAGCAGGTTGCGGTTACGGTTAGCCACTCCGGGTATATGAAGCGGACGCCGATTTCGACTTACCGTATGCAGCGGCGCGGCGGCACTGGACGCACCGGGATGAAGACGCGCGACGAGGATTTTGTCGAGCATCTTTTCATTGCTTCTACTCATGCTTTCATTTTGATCTTCACGAATACAGGGCGCGTGTATTGGCTGAAGGTGTATGAGATCCCCGACATTGCCGCTGCGGGTAAGGGGAAGCATGTGGGCAACCTGGTCGGCCTGCAGCCGGGAGAAACGGTGCGCACCATGCTTGCGGTGCGCGACCTCGAAGAAGAAGGCCGCTACGTCTTTTTTGCTACGCACAAGGGCACAGTGAAGAAGACCGAGGTGAAAGACTTCTCGCACGTGATGCAGCGCGGCATCATAGCCATCAATATCGAAGAGGGGGACGAACTGGTCGCGGCTTCGTTGACCGACGGCAATCAGATCGTCTTTCTCGCTTCGCATGATGGACAGGCGATTCGCTTTGACGAGAACGATGTGCGTTCCATGGGGCGCAACGCCACTGGCGTGCGCGGCATGAATTTGGCGGAGAAAGACTACATCGTCGGCATGGCCACCACGATAAAGCCCGAGGCTAAGGCGGTTGCCAAGGAAGGGGATGTCGCTCCAGAAGTCGCTGACCTGGTGCCGGAAAAGGGCTCACTGATTCTCTCTGTGACCGAGAACGGGTATGGGAAGCGGACTCCGGCGGACGAGTATCGGCTGACCAATCGCGGCGGCAAGGGGGTGATCAACGTCAAGACCACGGAGCGCAACGGCAAGGTTGTCGGCATCTCGCAGGTGACGGAAAAATCCGAGGTGATGCTGATTTCGCAATACGGGAAGATCATCCGGATTGAATCGAAGTTCATCCGCGAATCGGGGCGGTCGGCGCAGGGCGTACGGCTGCTGAATATTGAACCGGGAGATAGGGTCGCGGCGGCAGTGGTGATTCCTCCGGAAGAGCCTAACGGGAATGGGGGGCTGATTCAGTAAGGTGCACCGAGGCCAGAGGGTAGAGGTCGGATTGCGGAGGTAGACAACTTCGAAAGCAAAGCCACGCCAGCCCCGGAGCGTGTCCGGCGATAGGCCGCGAAGAGAGGTCGTTGGCGGAACCATGACGGCGATAAACTTCCTACGGACACAAAGCTCGATTTCGGCTCGCTCCTTGCCGGCGAGGATGGTGTACAGATGCCTCCGCGTTACCCCCGTAACTTCTAACTAACCTTCCTTTCGATTACCGTTGATCTCAGCGATACTACTCCCCGCCTGTGCCCGCGCGGTTGCAGCGTTTGTGAGCGTGCGTTTGTGCATGAGATCGTAAGCGCTAAACCTGAACCCGCGTACCAGGAACTTCTCGGCCAGCCGATTCGCGAGCTGGGGCTTACGCTTGCCGGGTCTCCAGTGGAGCGCTTTGTCGAACAGCTTTATCGTGAACTGGAGGCCAAGAGGCTGACGAAGTTTCGTCCCGCTTGTTACTTGACCGATGAGTGGGGATGCCCTTCGGGCGAGCCGATTATAGGGATTCCGTTTTACCTGGCGCATTCGGCCTTGGCGCAGTTGGAGAAAGAGACGCATGATCTTGAGGATGCTCGCGAAATCATGATGTATCTGCGGCATGAGGCGGGACACGCTTTCACTTATGCGTACAAGCTGCACAATACTCCGCAGTGGAAGAAGATATTCGGACCGTTCCGGCGTCCTTATCGCGATAACTACCGGCCGGCGCCGTTTTCTCGCGACTATGTGAGGCACTTGCCGGGATGGTATGCACAGAAGCATCCGGATGAAGATTTTGCCGAGACTTTTGCGGTGTGGCTGACTCCGCGGTCGAACTGGCGAAAGCGCTATCGCGGCTGGGGAGCGATGGAGAAGTTGTGCTATCTGAACCGGCTGGCGAGGAAGTTGGGGAAGAGCGATCCTCTGCGGCGGCGCGGGCAGAGCGACCTTACAGTCGATGAAATGGAAACGACCGTGGCGGAGTTTTATCGCCGGGATGGACGCCAATCGGCCCGGGAAGAAGTGGCGGCTACGGAGCTTGGCGTTAATGAATTAACCCCGGACACGGATTTGCGTGACATTTTTCCGGTATCGAAGCGGCGCAAGACGGCGCTGCCGGCGCACGAATTTCTGCATCAGCACCGTAAGGCGGTGATCGACAAAGTGGCCCAATGGACGGGGGCGCAGCGTCCGCTGGTCAAAACTTTGATCGACGCGATTGAAAGGCGCGCGGGCGAACTCGGCCTGCGTGCCGACAAAGCGCGCAGCACGGAACACCTGGCGGAAGTTACGGCGTATGCCACGGCGCTGGTGATGACGTATGTGACCAAAGGAAAGTTTATTCAGCCGTAGGAATGAATGGAGACTTGATGGTTGGCGCAAAACTGAAAATCGCGCTGCTGTACGACCTCTGGAATGAGGATCCGGTCGCGGCGGCTGCTAAAGAAGAGGCTGATGCTGCGCGCAAGCCTCATAAGAAAGTGAAGAAGGCAAAAAAAGAGAAGACCGACCGCGAGGAAATTTTTGAAGCGCTGCAGAAGCTGGGACACGAGCCTTCTTATTTCGAGTTGGATGGGCGTCCGCAATCGCTGCACTCGCTTTCACGTTGCGATGCCGATCTACTTTTCAATCTCACCGAATCCTTCGACGGGGACGATACCAAAGAAGTGAACGTGGTTGCTTATGTAGACCTGTTGGGATTGCGCTATACGGGCGCGGGTCCACACGGCATTTTTCTCTCTCAGGACAAAGCGCTCGCCAAGAAGATTTTTGCGTTTCACGGCATCAAGACTCCTTACTTTGCGACTTCCTATCGCGGACGCGTGGAACATGCTGATGACATTTCGTTTCCGCTCATTGTCAAGCCATCATGGGAGGATGGATCGATCGGCATCGATGCCGGCTCGGTCGTGAAGAATGTCAAAGAGATGATGGAGCGCGTCGAGCACATCCAGGATGAATTCGACTCGCCCGCCTTGATTGAGGAATACATTGAGGGGCGCGAAATTTACGCCGGAATCATGGGCAGCTACGAACGGGCGCAGGTTTTGCCGGTGGTCGAACTGGATTTGTCGCGTTTGCCGGAAGGCACTCCGAAAATTGCCAGCTACGATGTGAAGTTCGAGAAAAATACCGACGCCTACAAGCTGACGAAATCGCAGATTGCGGAGAATCTGGACGAGGCAACGATGAAGCGCTTGTGCGATACGGCGCTGGCCGCTTACAGGGCGCTCAAGCTGCGCGACTATGGACGCATCGATATGCGGCTGGCTCCGGACGGCGAGGTTTATGTTATCGAAGCGAATCCGAATCCCTGGCTTGCGAGCGGGCAGGAATTCGCCATGGCTGCCAAGGCTTCGGGGCTCTCCTATACGGAGATGATCGGGTCGATTGTGGATTTGGCTATGAGCCGCTATTTGAATGTACCGCTGGTGAATGCGGCGGCTATGCACTAGGCGGTAAAGGATGTGTCATCGGGATGGCGGGTGTTCATTAACGAGAGCCGAGGGTCCCCGCTCGGCCACCATGAGTGCTGGACGGGCGAGGGCGCCCGTCGCTCCATCGATGCAAGGGGCATCGATGCGAGGGGGCGGTTGGGCTACGAAGTCTCAAATGTGGGACGGACGAATCCGTCCGTCCCTACGCGAGCCGATCCGACTAGAACAGGTTCCACAGGAACTGGTTGTAGACCTCGTGATGGAACTGCACTTCGGCGGGCTTGACGATCGTGCCGAGAAGGCGCGGACAGCGGTCGGCGGATGCTTCCTTCAAGTCGGCGAAGCGGCCTTTCACGTCTTCACCGAGAAGCTTGGTGGTCCAGTCGGCTTTCCGGAAGTCGTCGATCGCCGTGTAGATGTTGTCGGGCAAGTAGCGTTCGGCTTGCCGAAGGTTCTTGATCTTGGCGGTCTCGCCTTCCAATCCAGTCTTGAAAATGGAATACAGAACCATGTAGGGATTGGCGTCGGGTGCGACGGCACGGACTTCGATGCGCATGCTGCGTTCGTTGCCGATGGGGATGCGGATCATGGCGCCGCGGTCGACGGCCGAAGCTTTCAGTTGGTTCGGCGCTTCGAAATGCGGATCAAGACGGCGATAGGCGTTGACACTGGAATTGAAAACGAGGCAGAGATCGTTGCCGTGAGTTAGGACGCGGTCGAGGAATTCATAGCCAAACTTGCTGAGCTTCTCTTCGCCCTTGGGATCCCAGAACAGATTCTTGCTTTCCTTGCTCACGGAGATGTTGGTGTGCATGCCGCTGCCGTTGACCCCGACCACCGGCTTCGGGAGGAACGAAGCAGTCAGACCCATATTGCGCGCGACCTGGCGGCAGATCAGCTTATAGAGCTGGATGTGATCGGCTGCGGCCACGGCTTCGGCGTAGCCATAGTTGATCTCGAACTGCGACGGCGCGACCTCGGGATGGTCCTTTTCATTCTGGAAGCCCATGGAGCGCTGCACTTCGGCGGTTGTATCGATGAACATGCGCAGCGGATCGCCCGGCAGCGAGTGGTAATAGCCGCCCGTATTTACGTATTCGAACTTGCCGGTCTGGTGGTAAACGCGCTCGGCCTCGGGTCCCTGAAACAGGAAGCCCTCGATTTCATTGGCGGCATTGATGGTGTAGCCGTGTTTCTTATGCAATCCAGCGGCAAATACCTTCAGAACACTGCGGATGTCGGCAGCGTAGGGCTCACCGCTTTTATCGATGACCTCGCCAAACACGAGCACCTTACCCGGTCCGAACACATCGGCTGGGCCCCAGTAAAACGCCCCCCAGTCGATGCCGAGACGGAGATCGCTCTCCCGCTGCGCGGTGAAGCCGCGGATCGACGAACCGTCAAAGGTTAGGTTGTCATAGCTTTTCAGCAGGAATTTCTTGTCGTAATCGAGCATGTGCAAACGGCCTTCGAGGTCGCTGAACAGGACGGTCACAGCCTTGATTCGTGCCTCGTCGGTGAGGTACTTCAAACGCTCTTCCTGAATTTTGTGGGGAGCCACGCGGTCGAGGCGCAGCTTCTTCGCCTTGAGATTCATCACTTCCAGCTCGTCGTAGGGGATCGCGAGAAAATTCCGCAGTTCAGTTGACATGCCTCTCCTTTAATGTTGAGCGCTACTCAGGAATTGAGTGGACAAAAGATAACCTGCTAGGCTAACGCGTCGGGCGCCAGTAGACAAATAGAAATCGGTTATAGGGACGATTAGGTTTTCCGATTTTGCATCCGGAAGGGTGCAGGAACGGCTTGGAACGCTACCCTCCAAGCCTCGGCTCGCGCTATCTTGTAGGCATGGCGTTCGGCCGTCCCAAAAAGATAGACACCGAAGCTGAGCTCTACGACTACGCCGTTGGTGCGCTGGCGCGCCGCATGCGCTCGGTCGCGGAACTGAAGCGACTGCTGCGCAACCGCGTGGAGGCAGACACGGAAATCGGCAAGACGCTCGTGGAGTTGATCGCGGTTCGCCTCAAAGACCAGGGTTATCTGAACGATGCCAAGTATGCGGCGGCTTTTTCGTCCTATCGCCGCGATAACGAAAAATTCGGGCGCAGGCGAGTCGTCAATGACCTCAAGGCCAAGGGAGTGCATGGAGATGTCATCGAGAAAGCAGTCTCTTCTGTTTATGACGACGTGCAAGAAGAGAATCTTGCACGCGATTATCTTTGCCGTAAACGCCTGCCGAAACCCAAAGACAAAGATCAGAAGCAGGCAGCCCGTATTTTCCGCCAATTGACGCGCGCCGGCTTCGGAGCAAAGACTATCTTCACAATTTTGAAGAGATGGGATGTGGACGAAGCAACCCTTACCGAACTGGAGAACGAAACACCCGAGGCGTAGGAAGGCCGCCGAAAAACTCTAGTAAAGACGGGGATTACCCCGCCGCAGACGGCCGGCATGGTCGGGAAAGGGCATGGCCTCGAACCTGGATCTCCCGCCCCACCGAAGAATTGACCGCCAGTGTCAACTTGTGTATAACTCAAGGATCGGGGCTGGCTCATAGCAGTTGCTTGGGAATATGCAGTAAAAATTCCGGGGCGTGAGACCGAGGTGACGTCATGAAGTCCAGCTCGTGTGCCATTCCAGCAGTGTCCCTTCTCGCA
>Ga0302324_100020627_pt1 | contig 12884 bp, 10 predicted proteins | sample Palsa_T0_1_FD_201949 | JGI IMG/M metagenome (GOLD analysis project Ga0302324, IMG submission 201949) | Peat permafrost microbial communities from Stordalen Mire near Abisko, Sweden - Palsa_T0_1 | ecosystem: Environmental > Terrestrial > Soil > Palsa > Peat permafrost | place: Sweden: Abisko...
TTATCTCGGCTTTGATCGTCTCGGAAAATGGATGTTTGGCGCGCGCGCCGCGCGCGTTCGCGGCGATGAAGGGGAGCTGGAACCCGGCGTGGAACCGGAGAGCACATGAGCATCTCGGAACCCTTCATCCGCCGGCCCGTCGCCACGACGCTGCTCACCCTCGGCATCGCCCTGGCGGGTTCGATGGCGTTTTACCTCCTGCCCGTTTCGCCTCTTCCGCAGACGGATTCTCCCACCATCTCCGTCAGCGCCAGCCTGCCCGGCGCCAGCCCCGAAATTGTCGCGTCGTCGATTGCTACGCCGCTGGAGCGGCAGTTTGGACGCATCGCCGGCGTCACGCAGATGGTCTCGCAAAGCACGTTGGGGTCTGCGAACGTCACTCTGACATTTGATCTTACCCGGAATATTGACGCAGCGGCGCGGGACGTCGAGGCCGCGATCAACGCGGCGCGGGCCAATCTGCCGGCCAACCTTCCGGGCAACCCCACCTATCGGAAGCAGAACCCGGCCGATTCGCCCATCCTGCTCATCGCGCTGACCTCGGCCACTTCTACCAAGGGCCAGATGTATGACGCGGCCTCAACCATTCTCGCGCAAAAGGTCTCCCAGGTGGATGGCGTCGGGCAGGTGACGGTGGGGGGCAGTTCACTGCCCGGGGTGCGCGTGGAGGTGAATCCGACCACGCTCAACAAATACGGGATCGGCCTGGAGGATGTGCGCAACGCCCTGGCCAATGCCAACGCCAACAAGCCCAAGGGCCACTTTGCCGATGCGGCCCGCACCTGGACCATCGACGACAATGATCAGCTCTTCAAGGCGGTCGATTATAAGCCGCTCATCATTGCCTATCGGAATTCCGCCCCGGTCCGGGTGGCCGATGTGGCCGACGTGCAGGACTCGGTCGAAGACATCCACACCGCCGGTTACGCGAACGGCAAGCCGTCGGTGCTTCTGGTGATTTTTCGCCAGCCCGGCGCGAATATCATCGAGACGGTCGATCGCATTTATGCGCTTCTCCCGGAGTTGCAGAACTCGATTCCCGCGGCCATCAAGCTCGACGTCGTCATGGACCGGACGACCACCATTCGCGCGTCTATTCTCGGTGTGGAGCGCACCCTGATCATCGCCATCGTGCTGGTCATTCTGGTGGTTTTCATCTTTTTGCGCGACGTCCGCACCATGCTGATCCCGGGGGTTGCGGTCCCCGTCTCGCTCATCGGCACTTTTGGTGTGATGTACCTGCTCGGCTACAGTCTCGATAATCTGTCCCTCATGGCGCTGACCATCTCGACTGGTTTCGTGGTGGATGACGCGATTGTCGTGACGGAAAACATCACGCGCTACCTGGAAAAGGGGCTGTCGCCGCTCGAGGCCGCATTGCGCGGTTCGAAGGAAATCGGCTTCACCATCTTGTCGATCAGCCTCTCGCTTGTCGCCGTCTTCATTCCCATCCTGCTCATGGGGGGGCTCGTCGGCAGGCTTCTTCGCGAATTTGCCGTCACCCTGGCCGTGGCCATCCTCATTTCCATGGTGATTTCGCTGACCACCACGCCGATGATGTGCGCGTTGCTTTTGAAGCCGGAAAAGGCCGAGCACGGGAGGCTTTACCAGTTCAGCGAATATCTCTTTAACCGGCTCCTCCGGGCCTACGAATACACCCTGACCAAGGTCCTGCTTAATCCGGCCATCACGCTCATCATCCTGCTCCTCACCATCGGCCTCAACGTCTATCTGTTCATCACAATTCCCAAGGGCTTTTTCCCGCAACAGGACACGGGACGTCTGATCGGCAACATCCAGGCGGACCAGGACACGTCGTTTCAGGCCATGCAGCTTCGCTTGAAGCAAATGATCAAAATCGTCCTGGCCAACCCGGCCGTTCAATCCATGGCCGGCTTTACTGGCGGCGGCGGCGGCGTGAACACCGCCCGCATGTTCATCACGCTGAAGCCGTTGGCCCAGAGAAAATCGGCCGATCTGGTGATCGCGGATTTGCGTCCGCAACTGGCCCGGATACCCGGTGCCACGCTCTATCTTCAATCGGCCCAGGACCTCACCATCGGTGGACGACAAGGCAATGCGCTCTATCAATACACCCTGCAAAGCGACAACTTCAGCGATGTGGCCCAATGGGCGCCGAAGCTGCTGAACGAGTTGAAGAAAGTTCCCATCCTGGCTGACGTCAACAGCGACCAGCAAAACCTGGGCCTGCAATCGGAATTGGAATATGACCGTGATACCGCCAGCCGCTTCGGCATTTCCTCCTCGCTTCTCGACAACACGCTCTACGACGCCTTCGGCCAGCGGCAGGTCTCCACCATGTACACGTCGCTCAACCAATACCATGTTGTCATGGAGGCCGCTCCGGAATACGGACTGAATCCCGAGGGCCTTCGCAACATTTACGTCACCTCCGCCGCCGGCCAGCAGGTCCCGCTCACCGCCCTGGCCCATTACGCCTCGACCACCGCGCCGCTGGCCGTGAATCACCAGGGTCCGTTTTCCGCCGTCACGCTCTCGTTCAATCTCCAACCCGGCGTGGCGCTGGGCGATGCCGTGAACGCGATCGATGCCGCGAAAAGCAAAATAGGCTTTCCCGAAACGGTTCGCGGCAGCTTTCAAGGGACGGCGCAGGCTTACCAGGCCTCGCTGGCCAACGAGCCCTACCTGATCGCGACGGCGCTCATGGCCGTCTATATTGTGCTGGGGATTTTATATGAAAGTTACATCCATCCGATCACGATCATCTCCGCGCTGCCACCCGCCGGTGTGGGCGCGGTGCTGGCATTGATGATCACCGGAACCGACCTGAGCCTCATCGCGGTGATCGGCGTCATTCTGCTCATCGGCATCGTCAAGAAGAACGCCATCATGATGATCGATTTTGCTCTCGCCGCCGAACGCGATGAAGGCAAGAATTCGCGGGACGCGATTTATGAGGCCTGCCAGTTGCGCTTCCGTCCCATTCTCATGACCACCATGGCCGCGATCCTCGGCGCCGTTCCCCTGGCTTTCGATACCGGGACCGGGAGCGAACTTCGCCGTCCCCTCGGCATCGCTATCATCGGGGGTCTGCTGGTCAGCCAGGTCCTGACGCTCTATACCACGCCGGTGATTTATCTTTACATGGACCGCCTCAAACTCCGGGCCCGGCGGACCCGCGATGCCAATGAGACCGAAGGATTTCCCCTCGGTCAGGAAGCTTGAGATGAGAATGACCAGGACACCCCGCGCCGCGCTCATCGCCCTGCCGTTCCTTTTCACCGCCTGCTCGGTCGGGCCCGATTATGTCACACCCTCGGCGCCCATTCCCGTCGCCAATTACAAGGAATTGGGCAATTGGAAACAGGCCCAGCCCAAGGACGACATGATCCGCGGCAAGTGGTGGGAGATGTATCACGACCCGCAACTCAACGCGCTGGAAGAGAAGGTCAACATTTCGAATCAAAACGTGCTCCAGGCCGAGGCCCAGTTCCGCGAGGCCGCGGCGGCGGTGAAAGTGGCCCGGGCGGCGTTCTTTCCGACGGTCACGGCCAATCCGGCCTTCACGGAATCGCAGGCTTCGCAGAGCCTCACCAGCGGGAGCCGGTCCGGTTTCAGCGGTGGAACCGGCGGCACGGGCGCAACCGGCGGTTCGGGCAGAGGCGCGCAACATGCCGGGGCGCAGGATGTCAGTCTCTATGATCTTCCGGTGGAAGCGACCTACATGGTTGATGTTTGGGGCAGCGTTCGCCGCAATGTGGAGGCCAATTCGGCGACGGCCCAGGCCTCCTTCGCCAATCTGGAAAACGCCCGTTTGTCCTACCAGGCGACCCTGGCCCAGGATTACTTCAGCCTGCACGGCCTCGATGCCGAGCAGGAGCTGTTGCAAATCACGGTCGCCTCTTATGAGAAATTTCTCGAGCTGACGACGAACCGTTATAACAGCGGCATCGCCTCCCAGGCCGACGTGGCCCAGGCCAAAACCCAGCTGGATACGACCAAGGCGCAACTGGTCGATGTCGGCGTCCAGCGCGCCGTCTACGAAGATGCCATCGCAACGCTGATCGGGAAGCCTGCGCCCGATTTCTCGGAGAAGAAAGCTTCCCTGACCGCGATCCCGCCCTCGATTCCGGTGGGGATGCCTTCCACGTTGCTCGAACGCCGGCCCGATATCGCGCAAGCCGAGCGGCAGGTCGCCTCGGCCAACGCCTCCATCGGCGTGCAGGTCGCGGGATACTACCCCCAACTCACGCTCAGCGCCTCGACGGGACTTGAGGCCATTGAGCTTTCGCAGTTGTTTTCCGGCCCCAGCTTTTTGTGGTCGGTCGGGCCGGTCATCGCGCAAACGATTTTCGACGCGGGCGCGACCCACGGCCGGGTCCAGGAAGCCCGGGCCAATTATGACGCGACCGTCGCCAATTACCGGCAGGTCGTGCTGACCGCCTTCCAGCAGGTGGAGGATGATCTTTCCGGACTGCGTATTTTGAAGGAGGAAGCCGCCGCCGAGGACCAGGCCGTGGCTTCGGCCAAGCAATCGCTCGACATTTCCACCAACCAATATAAAGCCGGCACGGTGGACTATCTGACCGTGATCACCGCGCAGGCCACCGCGCTCAGCGATGAAATTACCGCGGTGAATATCCGCACGCGGCGCATGACGACCAGCGTCCTGTTGATCGAGGCCTTGGGCGGCGGCTGGGACACTTCGAAACTTCCCTCCACGCACGGAGTTTCCGATGTTCCCCCGGCCGAAACTCAAATCATGAAGGGAATGAACCAGGCGAAACTGCGAACCGACGACTAAAGCGGATGAATCCGGAAGACCTGATCCTCGCCATTGATTTTGACGGCACCTGCGTCGAGCATCGGAACCCGCCCGAGATCGGACGGGAAATAGGCGCCGCGCCCTACCTCAAACTTCTCTCGGATTCCGGGGTCAGAATCATCCTTTGGACCATGCGCTCGGAGGGTTACACCGGCCTGAACAATCCGGTTGAACCTTATGATGCCCTCACGCCCGCCTTGGCCTGGTTTCATCGGCATCAAATCAGGCTTTGGGGCATCAACCAGAATCGGGACCAGCTCTGGACGAAATCGCCCAAGGTCCACGCTCACATGATTCTCGACGATACGGCTTTTGGTTGTCCGTTGGTAAAACCGGCTGGAAGGCCTCCCTATGTCGACTGGTCGGTGGCCGGCCCCGCTCTTTTGGCCTGGGCCGGGCTTTCGGGCGAGAGCTTGATCTCGCAAGGCTAATCCGTCAGGCTAGGCCGGTCTAATCGCCATGAACCGTGACATCTTTGAAGATTTGTTCGTTCTCGAAATGACGAACAATCACCTGGGCAAGCTGGAGCGCGGCATCGAAATCATCCGGCAACACGCCAAGATCGCCCGGTTCAACAACGTGCGGGTGGCGATCAAACTCCAGTTTCGCGACCTGGAAAGTTTCGTGCACAAGGATTTTCGCGACCGGAACGACATTCGCTACATCAACCGGGTCAACGAAACGAAGCTCTCGCGGGAAAATTACAAGGAACTCGTCGAGTTCATCCGCCGCAGCGGCTGCATTCCGATGGCGACTCCTTTTGACGAGGAATCGGTCGATCGCTGCGTCGAGTTTGACCTGCCGATCGTCAAGATTGCCAGCGCCGACAGCAATGACTGGCAGCTGATTGAAAAGATCGCCCGCACGCGCAAGCCGGTGATCGTTTCGTTTGGCGGGACGCCGCTCAAGGACATGGATGACATGGTGACCTTTTTCGAGAAGCGCGATATCGATCTGGCCGTCAATCATTGCGTGGCGGCCTATCCCCACGAAGACGCGGAGTGTGAACTCAATCAGATCGATTTTTTGCGGGACCGTTATCCCGGCCATACCGTGGGCTGGTCGTCGCACGAGTGCCGGGATTGGAGCTATTCCCTCGCCATCGCCTACGCCAAGGGAGCGCGGACTTTTGAGCGCCACGTCGATATCGATACCGATGGCGCGCCGGTCGCCCGGTATTCCTCCCTGCCTCATCAGATCGACACCTGGTTGAAGACCTTTCACAAGGTCAAGGAAATGTGCGGCGCGCCCGGCACCTCGCGCAAGATTCCGTTGCAGAAGGAAACGGATTATCTCGATTCCTACATTCGCGGGGTTTATGCGCGGCGCGATCTCAAGGCCGGACAATTGCTCTCCGAATATGACATTTATCTCGCGATTCCCCTGCAGAAGGGGCAAATCTCGACGCGTGAACTGATGCTGGGAGAGTATGGGCACCGGATGCTGACCGATTGCAAGAAGGACGAGCCGATTCGGATCGACAACATGGACACGCCTTACGCTTCCAACGACGAACTCAAGGCCCTAATTTATCAGCGGGGACTCTAAAAATTATGTGCGCCATCTGCGGAAATCCTTCTCTTCTCCACACGCCGATTTATTCGCGGCGCGGCTTTCTTAAACTGGCCGGGGGCGCGGCCGCCGGCATGGCGCTCCCGGGCCGCGCGCTTTTTGCCGCCGGGGAAACGCCCAAGCCTCAGAATGTCCTTACTCCCGACGAAGCGCTGGACCGCCTGAAAAAAGGCAATGAACGTTATGTCGCCGGAGTCATGAAACGTCATGATTTCAGGACCGAACGCGAAGCCCTCGTCGGGGGCCAAAATCCGTTTGCCGGAATTCTAAGCTGCGCCGATTCGCGGATCGCGCCCGAGTACGCCTTTGATTCGGGACGCGGCGATCTCTTTGTCGTGCGCGTGGCCGGTAATTTCGCCGAGGAGGACGGCATCGCGAGTTTTGAATACGCGGTCAAATTTCTCGGCACGCCGCTTCTCGTCGTGCTCGGCCACGAAAAATGCGGCGCAGTCGATGCCGCGATCAAGACGGTGAAGGACGGCGCCGAGCTGCCGGGCCATCTGCCGCAACTCGTGGAACACATCCGGCCCGCGGTCCAGGCCGCCCTGCCGCAATCGGGCGACCTGCTGGAAAACGCCATCCGCGAGAATGTCCTGCTCAACGTCGAAAGCCTGAAAACGGCCTCGCCCATTCTCAGCCAGTATGTCGCGGATAATAAAGTTCGCGTCGTCGGCGGAATCTATAAGCTGGCCGACGGCCACGTTGAGTGGCTGTAGCGTAGCCGCCGCCGTGAGGCGGTGGAGGCTGAGCCAACGCGTCCACGCCCTCACGGGCGCGGCTACAGGGACTTCTCGGCCACCTGCTCGTGTTCGAAGGACTCGGTCAGGGTCTTGTCTTCGATGGGCCGGAACCGCTCGCTATTGAAGGATCGCTCCTGGAACGGCGGAATCGATTGCGTCGGATTCACGATGCCCTGAAGAAGAAGTCCGACCTCGCCCCACTCCGCTTTCCGGTTTTGCGCAAGCATCACGTCCCGGATCACATAGGTCGTGCCCTTGCGGATCCACTGGTCGTAGAGCCTTCGAATTTCCGGTTCCACCTTGTCATCCACGCAGACTACTTTTTGACCTTTGACCATAGATTACTTTTTGGAACCGTTTTAACAGAAAGGCATGAAATCATGAAGACAGGAAGGAAGAGAAGTTTGATCCCTCATCAGGTTCATTTTCAGGTCTTCATGGTTTCATGTTTTCCTGTTGAAAAACAATGATTTTAAAGACAGCGCGCGGGGAAGTGGAGTAGAGTCGCAGGCCCCTCCATTTCCATGCCTCTTCTTCAACTCCGCCAAATCACGCTTAAGTACAGCTCCGCGCCGCTGCTGGACCGGATCGATTTTCAAGTCGAGGCGGGTGAACGCATCTGTCTGCTCGGGCGCAACGGCGCGGGCAAGACCAGCCTGATGCGGATCATCACGGGCGAGGAGACGCCGAACGAGGGCGAGCTGATCCTTCCGTCGGAGACGAAAGTGACGCGCCTGATCCAGGAAATTCCCGACGACATCACCGGCACCGTCATGGAGGTGCTTCACTCCGGCCTGCGGCCCGACCGGCACGAGGAGGAATGGCAGACCGACGTGCGCCTGGAAGATCTCGCGGCCGAGATGCATCTCCCCATGGACCGCGAATTTTCCGCCTTGTCGGGCGGGTTGAAGCGCCGCGTCCTTCTGGGCCGCGCGCTGGCCGGGCAGCCCGATATTCTGCTGCTCGACGAGCCGACGAATCATCTCGATCTCGATTCAATCCTTTGGCTGGAGCGCTTTTTGTTGGAGTCGAGGATGACGCTCTTCTTCGTCACCCACGACCGCGCCTTCCTGCGCAAACTCGCCACGCGCATCGTCGAGCTCGACCGGGGCCAGCTCACGAGTTGGGCCTGCGATTACGACACCTATCTCGAACGCAAGGCGGCGAATCTCGAAGCGGAGGAAAAACAGTGGGCCGCCTTCGACAAGAAACTCGCGCAGGAGGAAGCCTGGCTGCGCATGGGCGTGAAGGCGCGCCGGACCCGAAACGAGGGTCGCGTGCGGGCGCTGCAAAAGATGCGCGCGGAGCGAAGCGAACGCCGCCAGCGCGAGGGCACGGCCCGGATCGAACTCCAGACCGGCAGTATGTCGGGCCAAAAGGTGATCGAGGCGAAGGACATCAGCTTCGGTTACGGCGGCGCGCCGATTGTGCGCGACTTCACCACCACCGTCTGGCGCGGCGACAAAATCGGCATCATCGGCCCGAACGGCGGCGGCAAAACCACGCTGCTGAAATTATTGCTCGGTCAACTCCAGCCTGAGTCGGGCGCGGTCAAGCTCGGCACGAATCTCCAGGTCGTTTATCTCGACCAGCTGCGCGGCCAGATCGACAATGCGAAGACCGTCGCGCAGAACGTCGCGGGCGACGCGGCGACGGTCACTTTCCAGGGCCGTCCGCGTCACATCCACAGCTATCTCCAGGATTTCCTTTTTCGCGCGGACCGGATCCGGATGCCGGCGAAAATGCTTTCGGGTGGCGAACGCAACCGGCTGCTTCTCGCGCGGCTTTTCCTGCAACCGGCCAACGTGCTGGTGTTGGATGAGCCGACCAACGATCTCGATGCCGAAACCCTCGAACTGCTCGAGGAATTGCTGCTGGAATATGCCGGCACGCTCCTGCTGGTTTCGCATGACCGCGCTTTTCTGGATAACGTGGTGACGAGCACGCTGGTCTTTGAGGGCGCGGGGCGCGTCAGCGAATACACCGGCGGTTACGAGGACTGGATCCGGCAGCGCGCCGCCCTGGCGCTTCCCGTCGCGGCAGAGCCTGAAGTGAAACTTGTCGGGAAACCTCCGCCCGCAGCGCGCCTGGAAAAAGGCCCGAAATTTCTCAAGCGCGAGCAGCGCGAATTGGAGGAGTTGCCACCTCTGATCGAAAAGATGGAAGCCGAACTAAGCGCGTTGAACGAGCGTTTGTGGGACCCGGAGCTCTACAAAAAGCAACCGGAGAAGCTGCCGCAACTCAAGACCGAGCTGGCGGTGTTGGAAGAGCGCATCAAGCACGGCTACACCCGCTGGGAGCAGCTCGAGGAGAAGCGAAAAGCCGGCAGCCTCGCGGAGGGTCAGCCACCGGGTTGACGCCGGTGCCTTGGTGTCGGGTCCGGCACGATTGAGGCCAGGGGCGCGTTTGTCCTCGGTTTGAGCAGGGGTGATCGGACGCGTGAAGGGGAGTGTATCTCGCGCTCTTTTTCGGCCTCTTCGGCTTCGGCGCGAAATCGTTTCAGTGCCCTCTCCTCGCGCTCGGCGCGAAGTTTCGGTATCAGCCAGCAGCCGAGATAAAGGAGCCAAAAACCGAGGCAAAGGATGAGCACCGGAATTCGGAGCGCCAAATCCCCCATGACCCAGGGATCGGACCAGTTGCCGAGCGCCTGCAATCCCTCCGCGGCCCAAACGATCCCGTATAAGCCTGCGATCAGAAGGGCGTAAATCCCGTACCCAACCCAGCGCAGCGCCGTGTTCGCCCGGCGTTCGGCCCGGATATTCAGCCAGCCGAGGCTCTTTTCCCATTCCAGGTCGGGGAAGAGATAGCTGATGATGCGATCGGTTCGTTTGATCAACCACCAGACCGCGGCGACTGCAAAAAAAGGCGCGGTCCAGTGAAGCCATGACCAGGCGCTTGGAAAGCTGAGTCCCGCCGGGAACAAGGAAGAAATCGTCCCGCGCATGGGACTTATTCTATCACAAAATGAGAGGAAAGAAACGGAAAGGACTTACTGCCGTGCGCAGCACCGGCCGTGCGCGGGACTACTCCATCCAGCCGAGCACGTTGAAATTGGCCGTGACGATGGCCAGCAGCACAAACACAATCGCGAAACCGACCGTAATCGCTCCCAGCACCGCGGCGACCGTAAGATAATAAGGCGCCAAAAAGGGCGTTACGAGTTCCCGGATCCGCTCGATGAGCTTCGGTTGAGGGGGCTTCGGAGCGGAAGCCGGGGTGGCGGGAGAAGGCGTGGCCATGACGATCTGTTCTAAGCGCGAATCGCATCGGGAGCAAGCGCGCAAATTGACGAAATATCCCGGGAAGGCGGCTTGCGCTGGCCGAGCGGGAAAACTCCGCTTATCTTGAGTAAGCCTATGTTGTCCAAGTTGCCGTCGAACCGTCTCGCCCGCGAAAAATCGCCCTACCTTCTGCAGCACGCTCGTAATCCCGTCGACTGGTTCCCCTGGGGCAAGGAGGCATTCTCCAAGGCGCGCCTGGAGGACAAGCCGATCTTCCTCTCGATCGGTTACTCGACCTGCCACTGGTGCCACGTGATGGAACACGAATCGTTCGAGTCGGCCGCTATCGCCGCTTTTCTCAACGAACATTATGTCAGCATCAAGGTCGACCGCGAAGAGCGTCCCGACGTGGACCAAGTCTACATGACTTTCATCCAGGCGACGACCGGACACGGCGGCTGGCCGATGAGCGTCTGGCTGACGCCGGAATTGCGCCCGTTCACCGGAGGCACTTATTTTCCGCCTACGGACGTGCCGGGCCGGCCGGGCTTCATCACCGTGCTGCGCCGGATCGCGGAGTTGTGGAAATCCGACCGCAAACAGATCGAGGAAAAGGCGCAGTCGCTTCTCGCCGCCCTGCGCGAAGCCGAGACGGAAGTGATCGCCCCCGGCGCCGGCGAATGGGACGTGGATAAAACGGTGCAGCTCGGGCTCTCCCAATACACCCGGATGTTCGACACCATGCAGGGCGGCTTCGGCGGCGCGCCAAAATTTCCGCGGCCGGTCAATCTCCAGTTCCTGCTCCATCTGGCCGCGAGAAAAGAGCCGTCGCCGGAGGATGCCGACGCCGCCCGGGGCATGGCCCTCTATACCTTGCGCAAAATGGCGGCGGGCGGGATGCACGATCACCTCGGCGGCGGTTTCCACCGCTATTCGGTCGACGCGGAATGGCATGTGCCCCACTTTGAGAAAATGCTCTACGATCAGGCCCAGCTCGCGCAGGTCTACCTGACCGCGCACCAGATTTCAGGCGATGACGCGTTCGCGAACGTGGCCGGCAACATCCTGCACTATGTCGGCCATGACCTGACCGGCCCCGAAGGCGGATTCTTTTCCGCGGAGGACGCCGACAGCCTGCCGAAAAAGGACTCCGCCAGGAAGACCGAGGGCGCCTTCTATGTTTGGACCCACGACGAAATCCGTGAAGTCCTGGGCGAAGACCGGCTGGAGGAATTTCGCGCCACTTATGGTATTGAGGCGGAGGGCAATGTTTCCGCCGATTCCGATCCCCACGGCGAACTCGAAGGCATGAACGTCCTCATCCAGCGGCTCACGCTTCCCGAGGCTGCGGCCCATTTTCAGCGGCCCCTGGAAAATATGGAGCACCGGCTCAACGATGATCGTTCCGTCCTGCTGGCCCGGCGCGGCCTGCGTCCGCGTCCGCATCTTGACGATAAAATTCTCACCGCCTGGAACGGCCTGATGATCGGCGCCTTCGCCCGGGCCGCGCAAATTCTGAGCGACGAATCCCATTTGCTCGCCGCCCAGCGCGCGGCCGCCTTCGTGCGGAAAAATCTCTACGATCCCGCCGCCAACGAATTGCTGCGGAGCTACCGCGAGGGACCCTCCGGCATTCGCGGCTTCGCCGTCGATTACGCTTTCCTCATCAGCGGCCTGCTCGATCTTTACCAGACCGATTTCGATCTCACTTGGCTCCGCTGGGCGCGACAGCTCCAGGACACGCTCGACCTTCATTTTTGGGACCAGGAGCGCGGCGGCTACTTCTCCACTTCGGATCGCGATCCCGAGATTCTCCTACGCGTGAAGGAGGATTACGATGGGGCGGAGCCGACGCCCAACTCCGTCGCGGTGGCGAATCTGTGGCGCTTTGGCCAGATTTTCCACAACGACGTCCTGCTCGATCACGCCCGCCACGCCGTGCGCGCGCTTTCCTCGCGCCTCGAGGCGCAGCCCTTCGCCATGCCGTTGCTGCTGGTCGGGGCCTCGCTCCTGAAAACACCGCCGATCCACCTCGTCCTGCACAGTCCCGGCCCGACGCATCCCGGCCTGGCGCGGTTGCTCGCCGAAGCGCGGCGGCGTTATCTTCCGCAGATGGTCGTCATCCAGATCGCCGACGAGGACTCCCGCGCCTACTTCGCGCCGCGCCATGCCGTGATCGAAAATCTTCCGGCGCAAGCCGCCGAACCGACCGCCTACCTCTGTGAAAATTTCGCGTGCCGGTTACCCGTGACCAAGCCCGAGGCCTTGCGGGAGATTCTCTCGAAGCTGTAGCCGCCGCCGTAAAGCGGTCGACGTGGCCTCGACTATTTGGGAGATAGACTCTAACCTTTCCGTTCCCGATGGACTACAAGAACACCCTTCTTCTTCCCAAGACCGATTTTCCGATGCGTGCCGAGTTGCCCAAGCGCGAACCGGCATTTCTCGCCAAGTGGCGCGAGGAGAAAATCTACGACCAGATTCTGGCGGCGCGGAAAGGCCGGCCCTCCTTTATTCTGCACGACGGCCCGCCCTTCGCCAATGGCG